>Ga0209187_1001094_pt1 | contig 35331 bp, 25 predicted proteins | sample BantaG_FD_187430 | JGI IMG/M metagenome (GOLD analysis project Ga0209187, IMG submission 187430) | Marine algal microbial communities from Bantry Bay, Ireland - BantryBay_4 metaG (SPAdes) (version 2) | ecosystem: Host-associated > Algae > Red algae > Unclassified | place: Bantry Bay, Ireland...
TGTCTAACGAATTTGGAGAGAGAGCTTTTACCTTTTCTGATGTCTCGGGATGTACATGGCAAATCTTAGAAAAGCTAGAGTCTAAGAACAAGCCTGTAAAAGAATTAAAATTTGAACTGACCAATTAGTAGATTTGGGCAATGATAGAAAAGAAAATAGAAACTTCAATACTTCTTGGGATCTATGAGACTGCGGTACTGCTTATTAAGAAGAATATAGAGTTCGTAGCTAAGCAAGGATTAACAAATCAACAGTTTGTGATTTTGATCCATCTCGCGAAGGATCCTAACTTACCATTCTTTACTAGAGAGCAACATCATAAACCTATGTTAGCATTGGAGTTAGCAGATTCGCTTGGTGTTACCAGAGCAAACGTTACTAATTTGATAAAGGTTTTATTAGAGAAAAAATTAATCAAGCAAGTAGAAGATAAAATAGATCGAAGAAAGAAGAGACTTACTCTATCTAAGCGAGGAGAAGAACTCATAAAAAAAATGCAGCCTGAAAGATTAGCTTCTAATAAAGATATGCTTAAGGGACTTACAAAGACAGAGAAGGAACATTTCGTTAAATACTTAGAAAAGGTGACTAAGAATATACTAAATCATAAAAATAAATAATGGAGGTATTGCCATACTACATCGCATTAGGAATGCAACTAAAGTGCAGTGCTGTCAATAAATATGGTAGTCGTGAAGAAGTTGTAACCCATGTAGATTCCTATCTAAAGTTACTGAAACAACAAATATTTGCCGCGAAAAAATTTATAGGAGATGATCTAAAATTGATTGTCCTCCCAGAATACTTTATGACCAGCTTTCCGATGAGAGAATCTATTGTAGAGTGGAGAGATAAGGCATGTTTTTCTCAGAACGATAATATTTTCGAGGTAATAGGGAAAATTTGTATTGAAAATGACATGTACATTTCTGGTAATTATTATGAGCAAGATGACAACTTCCCTAAATTATTTTTCCAGGCCAGTTTTATCATTGATAATCATGGAAATCTAATTCTAAATTATAGGAGACTTAATTCTATGTATTCTCCTACACCACATGATGTCTTAGATAAGTATATTGATTTGTATGGATATGAGTCACTCTTTCCAGTTGCTGATACGCCATTGGGAAAGCTTGCTTGTATTGCATCAGAAGAGATATTGTATCCAGAAGTCGCCAGGTGCCTGATGATGAGAGGAGCTGAGGTATTTTTACATTCATCTTCTGAGATAGGAAGTCCACTCATGACTAGAAAAAATGTAGCTAAACTTGCAAGGTCGATCGAAAATATAGCTTATGTCGTCTCAGCAAATTCGGCAGGAATAAGCGGTATTCCTATTCTCGAAAATAGTACAGATGGTGGGTCTAAGGTTATAAGTTATGAAGGCATTACATTGGCAGAAGCTTCGCCAGGGGAAAGTATTGTTGCATATGCCGGCATACATATACCTTCATTACGTATCCAACGTGAGACATTTTCAATGAGAAATTATATTGCACGACAGAGGTTTGATTTATATGCTGAATCTTACTCAAATTATATTCATTACCCATCTAACTCTATGGAGGGTAAGTCGCCTACAAAAAGTCTATTTAAGGAGATACAGAAATCTGTTATAGAAAGGATATATAAGAACTAAGAATTACTCACTTAGGTGACTTATGATTTTGCAAGGATTGCCACCTACAATTATATCATCATGAACATCCTTAGTAACGACACTACCTGCAGCAACAACAACCCTAACTTCGAAAGTCACACCACTTTTTTTATTAGTATTTAATCTGTATTGATCTTATTACAATTTAATGTAGATGTAAAAACACGCAAATCCTATTAAAAAAAATATGCCTCCATAACTTAATATTCGCATCCATAAAGGTGGCACTGCTTATACGGTAGAGAGTAATAATACCACACCGATTATCTTGATCAGATTATCCAAAATATTAAACTTTCCAATTAGTAATATTCCCCCCGTTATCTGAAGTTTGTAACTTCAGATTAATATCCAACACCACAATTTTCTATTATCTTAGTTTAATGCAAATCCATGAAGAATAGTGAGATTGGATATATCGCTAAGTAGTGATATTGATTTGAAGTCATAGACTTCAAAGAGCGGGGATTGGTGATGTTGCTAAGTAATGATATTGCTTTGAAGTCATAGACTTCAAAGAACGGGCGTTCGGCGTAGGCTGAAGTGGAGCTAAGAGAGTTGTCGCCTACGTCGTGGTGATATCAAGATTTTATCTTGAGTAATAATCGCGACGATTAAGATTTCAACCCCGTTATCTGAAGTTTGTAACTTCAGATTAATATCCAACACCACAATTTTCTATTATCTTAGTTTAATGTAAATCCATGAAGAATAGTGAGATTGGATATGTCGCTAAGTAATGATATTGCGTTGAAGTCATAGACTTCAAAGAACGGGCGTTCGGCGTAGGCTGAAGTGGAGCTAAGAGAGTTGTCGCCTACGTCGTGGTGATATCAAGATTTTATCTTGAGTAATAATCGCGACGATTAAGATTTCAACCCCGTTATCTGAAGTTTGTAACTTCAGATTAATATCCAATACCACAATTTTCTATTATCTTAGTTTAATGCAAATCCATGAAGAATAGTGAGATTGGATATGTCGCTAAGTAATGATATTGCTTTGAAGTCATAGACTTCAAAGAACGGGAATATGGGTTGGTTCTGATCAGTGCATTTGAATCAAGGACTCTGTCCTCGACTATCTGATTACTTATAATAAATTAAAAAGCCAACTCCACCACAGCTTTCTCAACCTCACCTTTAAGCGGAGGATTATACTTGGATAACTTAACACGTGCTGCGGTGACGTTATCGAGTTCTTTGATTCTTTGCATGATGCAGTAAGCGACGGTTTCTATGAGTTTCTTGGTTTGATTCATTTCGTCTTTGACGATTTCGTAGATGTCTTCATAGTTGACGGTATCATAGATATTATCTTCTAAAGAATCGTAGCTTTTAAGTTCTACGAATACATCGCAAGAGAAATCATTACCGACTTTTCTTTCTTCGTCATAGAATCCGTGGTGTGCTCTGAACTTTAATCCTTCTATCGATACAATGGTTTTCATAATTCTTTCTTATTGGATAATTAATTTAATCGTGAAAGTAATTATTACTTATACCATAATCTTTATAAATGGTCATAAAAAAAACCACCGTCAAAGGAGTGCAAGCCATGACGGTGGTATAAAAACCAAGCATGAATATCTGATACCACAGTAAATTATGTATCTTAATTTCATACTCAGATCTAAACAATTATTTCTATCCTATCAATTCTGGAGACTCTAAGAGCTTAAAGAATTGATCTAATCTTGGTTTTATTATTATTTCTGTTCTTCGATTCAGGCTGCGGCCAGTAGAAGTACTGTTCTCGGTTTTTGGTGTATATTCTGATCTTCCTGCAGCTGTCATTTTAGCAGGATCTACATTGAAGTTTTCTTGAAGTAGGCGGACAACGGAAGTAGCTCTGTTCACACTAAGATCCCAGTTGTCTTGATAGTTATTATTAGCTATGGGGATGTCATCGGTGTGTCCTTCTACTATGATATCTATGTCTTCATTATTGTTGATGATCTGCGCCACTTTCTTAAGTATAGTATAAGCTTTCTGATTAATGGTAGAGCTTGCTGTACGGAATAACATCTTATCAGATAAAGAGACCATAACGGCACTTCCCTTGATACTGATCTCGACATCTTCATCATTGATATCGATAAGGGTGCTTTTAAGATTTTGTGCAAGCATACTATTGATAGAATCCTTACGTTCTATTTCGCTCGATAACTTATTGATATAATCGAATTGTGTATTGAGAGATGAGATAGAGCCCCTTATGCTCTCTGCATCAGTTTTATTGATAATAGACATATCAGCCATTCTATCTAATAAGCTACTATTGGTATTCTGTAAGTGCTCAAGTTGATCTTCTAATTGTTGTACCTGCTCTTGCTTTTCTGCAAGCTGATTTTCAAGAAGTTTCTTCTGAGGGCTATTACATGCTGTAAGCGATAAACAAATTGATAATATTAGCCATTTATACATAGTCATATATTTAGTTATAAAACTACTTAGACCAATACTTTTATTGTACGGGGTTATTCCCATTTTTGGATAAGGGTATACCATGTGTCTTGCAAGTATTTAAAGACAATAATTCATATTAAATGTCCCACAGAAAGATGAATAATATCATACCTTTGGGACTCTAAAAAGAAATATTATGCATCAAAATGGCGTAGCATCAGCATCTAAAGTTGATAAGTTCCAATACCACGATTACTACAATGTAGATGATTTATTATCTGAAGATCACTTGCTGGCAAGGGCTTCAGTAAGAGAATGGGTCAAAAAAGAGGTTTCTCCTATCATAGAAGATTGTACTGAGAAAGCTGAATGCCCTACACACTTATTCAAAGGATTGGCGGATATAGGTGCATTCGGCCCGAGTCTCCCTATGGAATATGGTGGTGGTGGTATGGATGAGATCGCTTACGGTATTATAATGCAAGAACTTGAGCGAGGAGATTCTGGTATCAGAAGTATGGCTTCGGTACAGGGATCATTAGTGATGTATCCTATATATAGGTTCGGTAGCGAGGAGCAGAAGCGTAAGTATCTTCCGAAGTTAGGCTCAGGGGAGTTTATCGGATGTTTTGGGCTTACAGAACCTGATCACGGTTCTAATCCAAGCGGAATGCTCACATCATATGTAGAAGACGGTGACCATATCATCCTTAATGGATCTAAAATGTGGATCACTAATAGTCCGCTTGCGGATATAGCTGTCGTATGGGCTAAGAATCCAGAAGGTGTCATCAAGGGAGTGATTGTAGAAAAAGGCATGGAAGGATTTACGGCACCTAAGATAGAAGGTAAGTGGTCACTCAGAGCAAGTATAACTGGTGAGCTCGTATTCCATGATGTAAGAGTACCTAAGGCTAATATTTTACCTGAAGTTTCGGGACTGAAAGGTCCATTATCTTGTCTATCAAAAGCAAGATATGGTATTGCTTGGGGAGCTATCGGAGCAGCACTGGATTGTTACGATGCATCATTAAGATATAGTAAAGAGAGAATACAGTTTGATAAGCCCATCGGTCAATTTCAGTTGACACAAAAGAAGTTAGCTGAGATGATCACGGAGATAACTAAGGCGCAATTACTTGCTTGGAGATTAGGATCTCTTGCTAATGATGGTAAAGCATCTCCAGCTCGGATATCGATGGCTAAGCGTAACAACGTACATATGGCATTAGAAATCGCTCGCGAGGCAAGACAGATACATGGTGGTATGGGTATTACTAATGAGTATCCTATTATGCGTCACATGATGAATCTTGAAACTGTCCTTACTTACGAGGGTACGCATGACGTTCACTTATTGATCACCGGTATGGATGTGACGGGACTGAATGCATTTAAGTAACCTTATAAATTATATGATTATCAGTGTTATAACTGTTTGCTATAACATTGATAACTAATCTCTTATTTTTTTTGATAAAGCCAAAGTATATTCTTATTCTATTTCTATGCATTATTATATGTGTAGAGGTAGATGCGCAGAACGATCTACAGTCATGGAGTTCGTTCAGCTTAAGTAAAATAATAAAAGAGAAAAATAGGCTCATCTTTAAACCTATCATCAGGCATAGGGATAATTTAAGTAGTTATAATAATTTTTCATTAGACTTTATAGCTAAAAGAAAAATAGATAATCACTGGTCTTTCTCATTTCTACAGCGCCATTGGTGGTTAGCTAATGATGTAAATAGGAACTTCTGGTTCATAGATGCTGTCTATGGTTTTAAGGCCAATAATAATATTAAGATTAACCAGTACTTTCGATGGCATATCGCTCAAGATATTGATATTAACGATCCTAACTTTCTTAGATGGCACCCAAGTATGACATTCAATACTTCATCCAAACTTAAACCATATGTAGGTATAGAATTTTTCTTTAGAATAGACGGCATCAATGAGATTCAACGTTTACGTTCTAAGGTAGGCGCCTCATATGTACTGTCGGATCGGATTAATCTATTATTGCGATTGTGGAGAGAACAATTCGTCAATGTTACAGATGCCAGAACAGATTATGTCATACAATTTAATGTAGATTACAGGCTGTAGTCAATTATCAATTATGATTTATCAATTAACGATTACTCATTAATAATTAACCATTAACCAAAATTTCTAAGCTGACATATATTCCCATGCCGATTGGTATAAGCCTTCTTTTTCTATATGCTGGGATAACTCGTTAAATAAAGTGTCTTGAGATAAGGTGCTCATATCTCCTATAATAATTAATTTTTTTCTAGCTCGTGTCATAGCTACATTGAGTCGACGTTCATCTTTGAGAAATCCTATTTCTCCTTTATCATTAGATCTTACGAGACTGATATATATGACGTCTTTCTCTTGACCTTGGAAGCCATCTATGGAGTTGACGGTGATGTCGTAGGTGTTGAATGCTTCATCGTCTTCTATTTTATTTTTTAGATATTTCACTTGCTCTCGGTAAGGACTTATGATACCTATGGATGTATTTTCATATTTGTCCTTATTAAGTAGAAAGTGTTCTCGCAGGATAAAGTACTCGCCTTCATTATAACGACTAAGACTTTTAGCGTTCATAACTTCTTCAAATCCGCTTCCACTTGTATCTATCATGACAAGTGGTTCTGAGTCATTAACTAATGTCCAGGTGTTGATCCCAGAAGCAGATTTTAATTTTGAATCATAGAATTTCTTATTGGAGAATGATAGGATCTTATCGTTCATTCTATACTGTGTATCGAGTAGATAAGAATGCTTTAAGCTGTCCGCCATCCGAGTCAGTAAAGTTGTAGATAAGCCGAGCTTTTCAGCTTTCATAGATTTGACCGTAGGCGCCAGTTGTAGATGATCGCCTGCGAGTATAACTCTATCAGCTCTGAGCATAGCGTTCCAGCATTCTGGTTCTAATGCCTGTGAGGCTTCATCTATAATAAGAGTAGAGTAGTGCAAGTCTTTGATAGACCTCTGACTGACACCTATAAGCGTAGTACATATAACTTTGCTTCCAGATATTAATTTGTCCATGAGTTTGTCTTCCAGATCTCGGGCCCATTTTCTGAGCTCGCGAGATTCTTTGTACATCATCTTACGATTACTTCTTTCATTTTGTCCAAATACTCTCTTTCTTTTTCCAGCACTTTTTTTCGCTTCTTCAGCTTCTATTTTTACTCTTTTGATATGTTGCCATTCAGGATGTGATCGAGCTTTCTCAGCAATAGTGAGGTGCATAAGGTTATCACCTATTCTCGTGACGTTACCGACACGGAGAGTAGATACTTTAGATAAGTCCAGTTGGTATGCTAATAGATCCACGGCATTATTGCTGGGGGCACAGACGAGTATTTTCTTTTCGGTCTTAGCGAGTTCTTTAATGAGGGCTACTAATGTTGTAGTCTTACCAGTACCTGGTGGCCCATGTATGATGCTAAATTCTTGTGATTCTACACTGCCCTTAAGTGCATTAGACTGTGATGAATTAAGATGCTCAGGAGTATAGATATGCTCTACTGGAATACTATAACTAAATGAATCATTGGTCCTTATTTTTTCTCGTAATGAGACGATATTGGGCTTTTCAGAATTCATGACCTTATCGATAGCTTTTTTCATTACTCTGTAAGGTCTCTCATCATAAGTCATTTCTATACCTATATTACCTTTGACATGATCAAGGTCTTCGTTATTGATTGTAGAACTGTTAAGCATGATGCCAAGCTTATTTCTACGGACATATGAGATCACGCCCTTAGCGGCAAATGAATTCTCGTTACCGACACGACCAAATATCTGACACGCCATTCCTGACTTAAGTTTATGGGGTGTATTTAGATGTTTGACTCTTTCTACATTGACTTCTATTTTTTCTCCTATGGAGTAGAAATGAGATATCATATCTACGGGATACCAGAGGATTCCGGAATCTATTTTTTCTTTGATGCTTTTGTTTTCAGCGAGACTGATATAATAATCCTCTTCTTCTTGTCTCTCAAGTTCTATAGCATCTAATATTGTCTTATATCTGTCATCTTGTTGCTCACTCATCTCTTTATTTTAATATGACTTGTCGTTTGTCATTGGATGTTACAATTATATCCATTTCTTGCTGATAAAGTATAATTACTTTCTTAATTTGATGGTATATTAATCATTTAATCAATTTCTATGAGATATGTTGCATCGGTTTTAGTAATTCTCTTCTTATTTATTGCGGAAGTATTACCATCTCAAGAGACTACTTTTAAGAAATATTCTGATAACAAAAGAATAGAATTAAAGGACGCTCAACTTAAATCTTCAGATTTCTTCCTTACCCAAAAGGAAAACCTTGGACTGACAGATAAGGATAAGATGGAGCTCATTAAGACGTGGACAGATATCTCAGGCATGACGCGTGATCGCTATACCCAATACCATAATGGGATGCCGGTTATAGGAGCCACTTATACATTACATAGTAAGGATGATTATTTGTACTTAGCAAGCGGTAATCTTTTTCCTTTTATAAAAGTAAATGAAAACATCAACGTAGCTAAAAATTTCGGAGCTCAGAAAGCTATTCAGCGTACTAAAGAAAAATTAGAAAAGACAGAAGTAATTGTACATTCTGATGATGTTAAATGGAATCACATCTATAATGGATTATGTATTATCGATAGTAAATATCCAACTATAACCGGTGATTATAGGATAGCACATAGTTATACCGTATTTAGCGAAAGCTATGAAATTCCTATCAAGTATCAAGTATATGTAGATGCACATTCTGGAAAGCAGCTCTGTGAATTTAATGAAATAAAATGTGGCGCAGTCAAGGGTATAGCCAAGACAAGATACTATGGTGAGCAAGAGATTACAACAGACTCTATAGCACCCGATAAGTATTACATGAGAGATCTTACGCGAGGAGATGGGATAGCAACGCTGGACTTTAGTTCTAATAGAGATACATTTACTGACGACGATAATATATGGGGGCATGACCATAATCATGATGACGGTGATGTCATAGCCGTAGCTGGAGATGCACATTATTGTACGACCAAGTATTATGATATGATGCAGGATTATTTTAGCTGGGATGGATTAGATGGTGAAGGAGGGGAGTTAGTTTCTGTAGTTAATGTATTCGGTAAGTACTATGTCAATGCATTCTGGAATGGCAGTGCTACCCATTACGGTAATGGGGATTGTCATAGGTATGGTCCACTGACAACGATGACAGTTGTAGGGCATGAGTTCGCTCATGGATGGACGGATAAGACTTCTGACTTAATCTACCGTAATCAGTCGGGAGCACTTAACGAGAGTATCAGTGATATTATAGGAAAGGGTTTAGAGTATTATGCAGATCGTGAGAACTTCACATGGAATATTGGAGATCTTATAAGACGTGATGAGAGTGTTAATGTATTCAGATCAATGTCAAACCCTTCTTTACGTAATCATCCTAAATATTATGGAGGCACTAACTGGCGGACTGGATCAGGAGATTTTGGAGGTGTGCATTCTAATAGTGGCGTTTTTAATTATTGGTTTTATCTTTTAGTCGAGGGAAGATCTTTTATTAATGAGGCAGGTGTTTCTTTTGATGTAAATGCCATCGGAATGCGGAGTGCCTTAGATATAGTCTTCTTAACACAGACGGCTTATTTGACTGAGAACTCTAATTATTTTGACTGTATGTATGCGACGATACAAACTGCAAAAGACTTATATGGAGATAATACGCCAGAGCTTGAAAGTGTCATAGAAGCATGGAAGGCTGTAGGACTGTATGAAGGTATCGACGATATAGATATTGCTATCGAATTAAGTGCAGAAGATATTTCTATATGTCCTAATGAGGAAGTCTACCCCGAAGCAATTATAAGAAATGTTGGACGTAAAACTATAGAAGGTGATAGGAATATCGAAGTAGCATGGAAACAGAATCTGACACCTCAAATTTATGAGACGCTCTACCTTGAAGATGATTTAGAGCCTGGGGATAGTATCGTATATACATTCAAATCACCAGTGATTTTAGATTCTGAAAAAAACGGAAATTATACAGTGTGGGTAGAATCATTCGATAATAATATCTTGAACAATAATGCGAAGGCAAATTTATATATCTCTGATATAGATGGTATAGAATTATCACTGGAGAGATTTGAATTGCTGCAATCCGGTGATTGTGGTGATGGATTATCGAGGTATCGCTTTTCAGTTAGAAATCAGGGATGTATAGCGATTCCAGAAGCGGACTATCTGTATATACATGTCGTCTCTGATCAAGGCGAATTTGACTTAAACAGGAGGTTATTTTCTGATATTAGTGCAGGTGATTTCTATGGTAGTTCTGGCTCTCTAAGTAGCGCTGTACCAGATAATATTACTTCTTATTCAGCTACGCTTATTTACGAAGGTGACATCGACGATGAGAACAATACAGTAAGTGATGGGGTCGTAGAGTTGCGAGAACCTATATCCAGAGGTTACAGAAGAGACTTCGAGTCTGATGTAGCTCATGAGAATTATATTATAGAACAAGACACTAATTATCTCTTACATTCTATAGTTAATTATAAGGGTAATAATATGTTAGCTTTTAGAAGCTCAGATAATTTTGTTACAACAATAAACTGTGAGGATCCAGAAGGTTTTTTTGAATCCTATAGACGTAAGTCAACGATGCAATTTTGTGTCGATGCTACAGATATTGAGACGCCAATATTTTCTTTTGATCTGTTGAAACTCAGTAATCAGTATAGACAAGATTCATTAGCTGACGAGCACTTCGGAGGTATGATTAGAGTATCTACCGACGAGATAGATTTTCCTCTTATATATGTACAAGCTGATGATGTATTGCAGTTACATGAATTTAATCTGCCGAGTGATTATTCAGGTGATTTGGAGATAGAGGTATTGACGGTATATGCAGGTAATAGTAATGATATTTTCACTCATGATAATCTGGATGTTGTCATGTTAGATAATCTAAGGTTGTATGATGAAAATGATATTAAACCTGATTATGATAAGTTCGGATACAGTGTTGCACCTAATCCAGTGCAAGATATGCTGCGTGTCGAAAGTATCAATAATGAGCAGCCCTATGATATTTTAGTTTTTGATCAGTTAGGTCGATTGATTACATCATCATATGATAATCAGAATATCACGATGATAGATATGTATGATAAGCCTCAAGGCATCTACTTTGTGACGATATTGCAGTATGGTAATATCTTTACTTCGCATCGTATTGTGAAGATGTGATGTAAACCTTATGCTTAGTTTTTATACTTAGCAAATCTGATTGGTAATCTTTCTTAAGTTTTACATTTTTAAATAAGTCAGACCATGATTTTCTTGTTATTTCTTTGTCAGAAAGGCTTTCATTTTTGTCTTGGAACAAAAAACGATACAAAAAATTCAAGGCTTGACCTATTTCTTTACGCTAATTCAAAAATCTATAGCTGAACAAGCGCCAACTCCTTCCTTTGGTCGTCAGATAGGCCATTGTATCCTGCCTGCAGGCAGGCAGGTTAACGCTATAAATTCACGAATTAACTAAAATGGCTAAGGCCAAAAAACTACGTTTATTTAGTGAAACCTCATTGTATATAATTGAATATTTATTAGCCTTATTCTAATAGCTATCTTGTATTTTTCCTTCAATTCTACTATGTAATATTATCTTTGGTCTATGTCAGATATACAGTCTAACAGAGAACGAGAGATAGCTAAGCGATTTGTGCTTGATACACATAAGAATGTCTTCCTTACGGGAAAGGCAGGTACAGGTAAGACGACGCTACTTAAAGAGATATTAAAAGAAACTGATAAGAACTATATCGTTACAGCACCGACAGGTGTTGCTGCTATTAATGCAGGAGGTGTCACCTTGCACTCTTTACTATCGATGCCGCTTAAGACATATATTCCGTATAGAGATCGAGGTCATGACCCTGAGTATTATTATGATGCAAGAGAATTAGCCAAGCATCAAAAATTTAATACTGATAAAATAAAGTTGCTTTTAGAATTGGATCTTCTTGTCATCGATGAGATCAGTATGGTGAGGGCGGATATATTTGATGCCATAGATCAGACGCTGCGGCGAGTAAGAAAAAACTCTCAAGCTTTTGGAGGTGTACAATTATTGGTGATAGGAGATCTGTTCCAGTTATCGCCAGTTGTGAGAAATAACGTACAGCAGATACTTTCTATTTATTATAAAAGTCCATACTTTTTTGACTCGCTGGTATGGTCTACAAGTGAAGCGGTTATCGTAGAGTTGAAAGTTGTCTATAGACAGGAGGAGCAAGAATTTATTGATATACTTAATAGTATACGTTCTGGAAAAGCCGATGAAAAAAGTATATCTCGTATCAATCAAAATTATTCTGATACTGCCAATCATAGCAATACGATAACGCTAACGACCCATAATAAGAAAGCCAATACCATCAATAGTTCTGAACTCGAAAAACTGGAATCAGAATCCAGTTTTCTTACAGCCGATGTAACTGGAAGATTCTATGAGAATAGTTATCCTAATGATGAGGTCATAGAATTAAAAGTAGGTGCTCAGGTTATGTTCATAAGGAATCACCCTGAGGACTTATATTTCAATGGGAAGATCGGTCAGATTACGGAGATCAAAGACAGCTATGTCAAAGTCAAAGGTGATAACGGCATAACTATTATCGTCGAACAAGTCGAGTGGAAAAACAATGCCTATGAGCTCGATAGTGTCTCAGGTAATATCGTACAGAAAGAAATAGGCACCTATGTGCAGTATCCTTTACGATTGGCTTGGGCAGTAACGGTACATAAGAGCCAAGGCTTGACTTTTGATAAGGTGATATTGGATCTGGAAGGGACATTTGCGAGTGGTCAGTTGTATGTTGCATTGAGTCGATGCCGATCACTTGCAGGGATGATATTGACATCTAAGATCAGTGCTAAGAATGTGATCATCGATAGTCGTGTGCAGACGTTTACTAAGGAGAATCAGTTAGCTGATAATATAGAAGACATCCTCGAAGTCGAAAAAGCCAAGTATAATAATTACAGACTGCAACAAGAATTCAGTATCAACAACCTATCGGCGATCGTAGATCCTATGGAAGAGATGGTCAAGGAAAGTGATATGAATCAGAAACCTAATAAACTCCTCTACTTCAAAGAACTCAAACTCAGTATTAAGAAATTAGCAGGCGTCAGTACGACCTTCCAAATGCAACTCGAGAATTTCTTTAATGACGATGACATTGATAGTTCTCATATCTTAAAAAGATGTGTAGATGGCATAGACTACTTCACAGATCAGTTACATGGAGAATTACTGATACCTACCATCAAACATGCAGCTAATTATGCCATCAAAAAAGATGAAAAAAAGTACGTTAAAGTTCTTGACGAATTAGAAGACCTCTTCTGGAAAAAAATTGAAAGCCTATATAGAATTACCTATAACGGAAAGAAAGTATATATCTCAGATCCTAAACACATCAGAAAAGCTTCCAGTATAAAAACTAAGAAGAAGAAAGTCAAAGGCGAAACTTATACGATCACATATGATATGCATAAGCAAGGGAAGTCAATAGCAATTATCGCTAAGGAGAGAGGGCTTGCCTTAAGCACTATAGAGTCTCATTTTTCAAAATTTATTCGTGATCAAAAGATATCTATTTTTGATATTATGAAGCCTGACAAAGTCGAGAAAGCATTAAAAATAGCGGAAGCAAATCCCGATGCAGACTTAACAGAATTAATGAATAAAATGCCATTCAGACCCAGCTATGGTGAATTACGATGGGTAACAATATATCGCGATTTGTTACAGTCTGGTAAGTCATAATAATCTATATTTTTACTCTATTATTCCATTACTCCCTTATTCCCTTACTTCCCCGCAGCCTCCTTCTTCCCACTTCCCACCCAATATGGATACCAAGTCAGCATGACATTATCTATAATAACATCAGATCTTCTGGGTTTGATTTCTCGTTTGGATACAGCTTTTTCTTTCTCTTGCCATTTTTGAGTGATGGCTTCTATTTTTATTTTGAGTTCTCTTTCAAGATCTTCTCTTGCATCTTGCAGCTCGTAGAGATCCTCTTCTGCTGCACGGAGTTTTTCTTTTGCTTTACGAGCCATTCTTCGCTTAGTAGATACGGAGCTGACGGATCGCCTGCGCCGACCACCGAATATACCTCCGAAGACAGTTTCTACGACATTAAAAAATTCATCGTTACGTCGGCTCTTTTGTTCGGCTTCAGCTTCGTCTAAATCTCTCTCCTCTTTTCTGACTTTACTTTCAAGTTTCTCAAATTTGGCTTCGTAAGAATCATGCAGTTTATCTAACTCCTCATCTCTCAATTCTTTGGCATGAGTGCTTACCCTCATTTGGAATGCATTATCAGATTCTCCATCTTTTTTGTAGACTTCCAGTTCTTCGTTTTGGACGAGGAAGTAGCGCTTTTCATCATATAGGTAATCCGATAATGTTTTTTCTATACTCTTTAGTTCTTGGGAAGTATTCATTGTACTTGGTACATCTTCATACTGGATGCCTACATTGTCAGGATGGTCTGGCTTATCGAATAATGCCTGCGACCAATTACTGATCTGTATACCTTCTTGCCAAGCGACACGACCAAAATCATCAGGTGGATTGACCATTAATGATATCGCATCTTCCATATCGACATTACGCTTATCATCGACATATCGTACTCTTGCAGTAGCGAATATATGCGGCTCATAGACGATGGTCTTGACATCACTATTGATATCTACTTCGGTAGCAGATTTCCATACGGCGAAGTATTTCTGCTCGATTTTAGGATCTACAGAAGGTGCTGTTTCTACGATAGTTTTGGGAGCTTGACTTATTCTCGTTTTTGGTATGATTCTATTACTTTCTACAGATGCTTTTTTGTCAGTCATCAGAGATTTGATCTGAGTTCTTGTCAGTGGTCCTCTCAGATATGACATAGCCCATCTTGTGTGATAGACTACGGGGCTGTCAGCGTGTACATTATGCATGAGAAATACACGAGATGATAGAGCACCTATTATCTGATTGAAGTCAATATCAGCATTGTTACCTGATTCTGCGATTGCACCTTTGAGACCTTCTAAGACTCTATCTTTATCTCTCTCAGTTTGTAATTTTCCTATGAACCATGTACCTGCATTAGAGAGACCTTTGTAATCTATGTCTACTGGATTCTGTGTTACTAAGACAGCACCTACGCCATATGCACGAGCTTGCTTGAGTAATGTCAGCAGTGGCTTCTTAGAAGGTGGATTAGCGGTAGGAGGGAAGTAGCCGAATATCTCATCAAAATACAATAAAGACCTCAGGCTGGTTGTACCTGATTGTCTACGCATCCAAGTGATAAGACTGTTGAGTAATAATGTTACGAAGAACATACGCTCACTATCAGAAAGATGTGCTATATAGAATATACTATGTCTCGGTTGCCCTGATTCCGTAAAATATATTTTGTCTATATCAAGATCTTCTCCTTCCAGCCAATATCTAAATTGCGGCGATGCTATCAATGTATTAAAATCCATTGCGAGATCAAATCGATCCTTCTGAGGAAAGAAAGTTTCGATATCAAAAACCCCTAACTGTGTCATAGGCGGTGACTGAATACTTTTGATCAGTTTTGCTAAGTCGAGATCTTCGTTTAATCTCCAGTAATGTTCGAATAGATTAGTGAGGAGAATGCCTTCTCGGCTTCTTACAGGATCTACTTTGCTCTGTATCATACCGAGTAGTGCAGCAACGGTCCCTTGTATACGCTCTCTAAGCATCTCCGCATCTTCATCAAAATCTCCTCCTGGCGCTGAGAACGAGCCCATGATATTTATAGGTACACCAGAATTTGATCCTGGTGTATAGATTGTGTAATCTACAGAGTCTTTAAGATCTTTTATTCTTTGTTTGGATTGTCCCCAGCTTACGATTCCTTTCTGCCACTTCTCAGCTGTCGCTGCAGCGTAGTCGTCTACACTCATGTCCTTACGACTGGCATCGTCCGCATTTATCCATTCTTTAAAGTCGCCACTTTCAAGATTTTCAAACTGAAGCAACAGATTGGTCATATCACCTTTAGGGTCTATGATAATAGCCGGTACCTTGTCTAAGGCTGCTTCCTCTAAGAGCCCTATACAGAGACCTGTCTTACCACTCCCCGTCATACCTACACACACCGCATGAGTCGTCAGATCACGTGCATCGTAATTGACAGCTTCTGTAAGTAGTTCTTTTTTACTGATGTCATATTCAGCACCCAGATAGAACGAGCCTATCTTTTCTGGAGGTAATTGTATCATATAAGAATTTTATAGAATATAAAAATAAGGAAATATGGATGAATGCTTTTTGAGAATAATGTTAATTTTATTTCTTTTCGAGTGAAGCGATAGCGTAATCGAGAAAACTCCGTTATCATATCTGAATACTTTCATCAGTTAATTGCCATCGTATTTGTAGCGGAGATCTCTTTACTTAGATCGAGATGAAAAAGTAGTAAAAATTTTTAGCCTTCTGCGATTGTCTTCTCTATCACTTTAGAAAAATGAGCATACTCTAATTGATGGATTTTTTGAGCGATACGATCTGGCGTATCATTGATTTCTAAAGGGACACTTTTCTGAAATAGGATGCGACCTTTATCATACTCTTGATTGACTAAGTGTATCGTTATGCCAGTTTCTTTTTCGAAGTTATCGAATACAGATTGATGTACGTGATGGCCATACATGCCTTTGCCGCCATACTTTGGGAGTAGGGCAGGGTGGATGTTGATTATCTTATCGGGGTATTGCGAGATAAGGTTCTCAGGAATCAGCCATAGGAATCCAGCGAGGATGATCCAGTCTATATTATGTGCCTTTAGTTGTGTAAGGACATGATCACATTTATAGAAGTCTGATCTTGTAAATGTGTAACAAGGGATGCTCAATGTCTTCGCCCTCTCGATTACGAAAGCTTTAGGATTATTAGTAAGGATGAGTGAGACGTCTATAGCTACGTTATCTGCGAAGTGCTCGACTATCTTCTCGGCATTACTTCCACTGCCGGAAGCGAATATGGCTATCTTCTGAGACAAAATTATCTGAGGACATTATATTCTGAAGCCTGTGCTGGATCGAGCTTGACCATTATATCATATACTTTCTTCTGTTGCCCTTTGCTTGAGCCTTTAAATATTTCAATGATCTCATCTCTCTTAGAATCGACGAACATTTGCATAGCGACAGAGTTAGGGTACGCCGAGTTGACACCCTGTATCGTATTTAAGGCACTAACGATAATGGCTTTTGACTTATCCATATCTATGGTCATCTGATCCATAGCAGATAGGTAATACTCATGTATAGCTTGACGCATAGGACGTACTCTAGGGTTCATTACATTCTCTATTCTCCAATATTTATTAAATCTATTACCTGAAGCTTGCCATCCTCTTGATGCGGCATTATTATCAGAAGGGATAGCATTGACGACATCTTGTGCCAATGCAAAATACCGATCTCCACCTAATGGAGAAAAAGAATCATAGTCATAACCTAATATCATGTATGCATAATACGTAAGCATAGAAGAGAGTTGGTCCACATATATGTTAGTATTATTTTCTATAGGCTGTGATTCTTGATATGTAAATGATATGCCGTTATCTACCATATTGATTATGGGAGACTTATAGTTGCTGTTATAGATAGGACGTATCGATTGTATAAAGAAATCTCCTACAAAACTTGTAGCACTTAGATCAGTTGTTATAGTAATATTGAGATTGCCTTCTATTTTTTCGTGGTCCTCATATTCATCATCTGTCCATTTTGTGTTATTGAGAAATTCACTCACTTCTTTTTCTAAAGTAATAAACACTCTCGGGTCAGCATTAACGACTCTTGGTGCTTTTACAGATACTGATATATTCAATTCTTGAGCTATCGTCAGTAATGAATAAAGTGAAAATGCCAATAGGAAAAATATCCTTTTCATAAATCTTATGTTTTTAAATCGAGGGCAGTAATTTTAGACTTTCCTCTCGTTATTTTCATTTTTAAATTCCTAAGCTACGAACGTCATAATGATCAACGCCATGGGCGTCGATTGCTATTACTTCTTATTAACGTAATTATCTACAATTGTATTGATAATATCGGCAGCAACTTTAGTTTTTGATTTAAGATCAAAAGGCATTTTTTCTCCTTCGGAAGTATAAATCGTTATTTTGTTAGTGTCTGCCTTAAATCCTGCTCCCTTATCACGCAAGCTATTTAGTACTATAAAATCAAAATTCTTTTTTTCTAACTTCTTCTGAGCATAGAATTCTTCGTCAACTGTCTCCAATGCGAATCCTATATGTATCTGGTTTTTTCTTTTTTTTTGCCCTAAGGTGCCAGCGATATCTATCGTCCTCTCTAATTCTAATGAGAAACTATCACTTTTCTTTTTTATCTTCTCAGGACTTACCGACTGGGGTCTGTAATCGGCAACTGCTGCCGTAAATATTACTATATCAGCTTGCCCATGCTGTCTCTCAGTGGCTTCATACATTTCTTCTCCAGATACTACATGAGTAACTTCGATATTACTACTCGAAGCATTCAAGTTACTTGGTCCCAAGATGAGTGAGACTTGAGCGCCTCTCTGAGCACACTCTTCAGCAATAGCCATCCCCATCTTTCCACTACTACGATTACCGATATATCTTACTGGATCTAATGCTTCGTAAGTAGGGCCAGCAGTAATCAGGACATGCTTTCCTGCGAGGTCTGATTTTTTAGAAAAAAAAACCTTCAATTTTTCTACGATATCATCTGGTTCTGCCATCCTACCTTTGCCTATAAGACCGCTTGCGAGTTCTCCATCTCCTACATCTATAATATTATTACCATCGCTCTTGAGTAATTCTATGTTGCGCTGAGTCGCAGGATGTATCCACATATCGAGGTCCATTGCTGGAGCTACGAATACGGGACACTTAGCAGATAGATAGACGGCAGTGATAATGTTGTCGCTTTGTCCTGAGGCCATCTTAGAGATGGTAGAGGCAGTAGCGGGAGCTACGAGCATAACGTCAGCCCATAAGCCAAGATCGACGTGATTATTCCAAGCATCATTATCTATGACATCACTATGTACGGGATGCTTCGATAATGTAGACAGTGTGAGGGGAGATATAAATGCTTTGGCATGAGGTGTCATAATGACTTTGACCTCAGCCCCTTGCTTGATAAGAGCCCGAGTAAGGTACGCTGCTTTGTAAGCAGCAATACTTCCGGTAACTCCTATTATGATTTTTTTTCCTTTCAAAGGAAATCTTTATTTATGAATCTTGATTATCCGAGTGACGTTGTCTGTAATCTAACTTTCCTTCAAGGAATTCGTCAGTAGCTATAAGCGTCGGGTTAGGAAGCTTCTCATAGAACTTAGATATTTCTATCTGCTCCTTGTTTTCTTGGATCTCTTCTATCGTCTCAGAAGTCACAGCGAACTCTTCAAGCTTACCATGTAATTCTTGCTTGATATCAACATTAAGCTGTCTAGCTCGAGAAGATATGATTGATAATGTCTTATAGATATTATCAGTATCTTTTATTAGAGTATGGATGTCTCTAGATTTAGCTTTGGCATCTATATTCTGGACTTTATTTTTTATATCAGTCATTGGACAAATCTTTTAAGTTCGTTAATACAATATTCTTTATGTTCTCTGACAACATCTAAGTTATCAGATGTTGGATATTTTTTTATAAATTTATCACATTTCTTAATAGTATCATTTAATCTATCTTCCATCTTGCCATAGACACTTTTCTTAGCCAGTTGGTAATTAGATTTTACGATAAGAAATCTGATCTCTTCGTGTCTTGCTGTCTCAGGATAATCCTTAAGTACATTCTCAAATGATGCCATCGCCGACTGATGATTACCCAGCTTCTGATACAAGTTGCCTTGCTCAAATGCTTTCTTCTCAAGCTTCTTACGCATCTCATCTATAAGCTGATTGCTTTCTTCTACTCTTGGGCTCGACGGATAAGTATTAATAAATGTCTGCAATTGTTCTATTGCCTTTACCGATGGTCCTTGGTCAAGCTTGTATGTAGGTGACATCTCATAATTAGAGAACGCAGCCATAAAAGCCATCTCCTCCTTCTTAGTACTATTATAGAATGTCTTGGTGAAATTATTAAAATAATACGCTGCAAGTGTATACTGCTGCATATGGTAGTATGTGTAAGCATACTTGTAATACAGATCTTCGGCTTCTGCCTTACCTCTATAGAATTCTATCGCTAATTCATATAATGATTGCGCCTTGAGATAATCTCCAGAGTCATAATAATCATTAGCCGCTGTGAGATATGCCTCAGGATTGTTACTCTGTCGGACCTGCTCAAAAGAAGATCTACAAGAGACAAACAAAGAAGTAAATATGATTAGGTATATGTATTTCATAAAGGATTGCAAAAGTACTCGATTTATAGGCTATAAACAATGTATGTGTATAAAAACTTAAGATGTAAAGAATAGTCTAATCTATTGATTATCTTGATTTTATATATCAAAAATCACTTCTCAAGCCCTTCGAATTAAAGAATATGATTATTTAAACTCAAATTAAAACAACAAAATCCTTATTTGAAGTATAAATAGGAGGGTTTAATATATACTTAACCGATACAAGAAAATATGTGAGAGTGGTTAGTAATATCATTTCACATTGTAATATTGTTACCTAATTATGGGGTTAGATTTAATAGAAACTCATTAAAGGACTTTTCATCTTGAGCGAAAATGAGTCGGAAGATCTTCAGCTTAGATCAATGTATTTTCTCATTTGATCAACTACTTAAAAGAACACTTTTAAGAAAAAATTTTCTCTAAGGAAACTTGTTCACTTGACAAGTCGATATTATAGTTACTATCTGGGTTTGGCTTTTGTAATTTCTGAAGATATATCTTGAAGATAAGCGTATGAAATCGACACTACAAACATCGATGAGCGGAAATAGAGTGGAATTAATAGTCTTTGTATATCACAGCAGCATTCTCAAATCTAAGATTTGATATCACTCAAGCGTAGGCTCAGCCAACGCTTAACAAGGTAGGTATGTGTCAAGCGAGGGTACATCGTACATGTGTCGAGCAAGATTTACCAAGTTTTAGAAACTTAGCAAATCTGAGGTTTGGCTTTCTGAGTATCTCAAGACAGTCTCTTGATGACACAGCGAGGTAGAACGTTCGGCTTTAGTACACGGTAGCATTCTCAAATCTAAGATTTGATATCACTCAAGCGTAGGCTCAGCCAACGCTTAACAAGGGAATTTATTAGGTGAGAATGAGGCAGTTAATCATATAGTTAGTGCTTATCAAGAAAGTCGAAAGAGATTAAATGGTAATATTTCGAATAACAACAAACTCATAAATCAAGAAATGTTTTCTGGTAATGAACCTGTGACTTCAGAATTATATAATCTCTCAGGACAATTGATACATTACCAAGTGTCTGAAATCCATATTTTTAATTATCTTATTGTAGATTCAAAATTTAGAATCAGGCTTATATATCCTTCGAGTATATAATGATCAGAACGATATAAGCCAAAAAATATTCATTAGTAATCAATAATAGTAAATGTACTTTCTTAAAGTCATATTACTTCTAAGTTTAACTTGCGCATGTGGAGCTTATCTGCATGCGCAAGAAACTTTGATGTGGACACCTGTGACGAATGCATCAAATGACGTAGATAGGTATGAGATGCATAAGATTGATTTCTTCTCAGGAAATAGTGAGGAGCTATTATTTTCGATTGATGCAGAGAGATTTACACATGCTAATATGACTGGATTTACCAACCTGATTAGAAGTTTTGAATATACATCAGATAAAAAGCAAGTATACTTCGTAGAACAAGAAGGTGATATATATAGATATACTATTGATAATGATAACTTAGAATATATTAGGGACCTGACACCTGCAACAACTCCTCTCTTTTTAGTTCATGCATATACTCAGATAGCAGATATTGCTTTTATCAGTGATAGCATCTTGTATTGCGCAGGAGGGACTTATGGAGAATTTAATATTAATTCTGAGGAGTTTATTCTTATTAGAGAACCTGCTGATCATCCAATTTCTTTTACACCACTCGAGCAAGATATTTGCTGTACAAGATTAGTTAAGCATAAAGATGAATATCTATATGTCTCTTGCCCAGATTCTGGAAGCCTTATGCTAATGGATATGCAAAACCCAGATAATAATATTAAATTATTTGGTTATAGGCAAGTGTTTAATTTTTCTCTCAGACCTATCGTGTCCTATCAATTTGATTGCGATTCTACTATCCTTTATGTAGCTGGTCAATTTCACGGAAATAATACAAATTTTGGTTGGCATAAGGTTGATTTTGATACTGAAGAATTGATATTTTCTCATTCTCTGCCTAATCTTTCTGAAACTAACGGGTTGAGAGATCATATAAAACATTATAACGCTCCAGAATGGGAAGACTGCCAGCGGCTTATAGATCTGGATGAAGATGATTGTACAGTAGGTGGTCATGATTACTTAAGTGATACTCTATGTATATCAGACAATATTGCTGTGAGTGATATAGATATTGTGATTACTAATGAAGAATCTGTTGATAGTGTGCTTATTGAGATCTTAGTTCCTGATAACTCAGTACAGTTAGTAATAGGATCTGGTAATTATACCGTAGATATGTCTGGGGACTCAAAATATATTATCATAAATAGCGGCTCTACAACACTTGAAGAATTACAAGATGCTATACGTGAAGCAAGATTAAGTGTAGATGAGGATAGTTCTATAGAGATGGTATCAGTTAGATTTACCGTATGGTATAAAGGCATTTCTGGTAATGAAGCAATAGCAACAATCCATCTCGCTAACTCTATACCTCAAGCGGGTGATGATATAGAAAGAGAATTTTGCTTAGGAGACCCTACTTTAACTATAGATAATATTACTGCATCTAATGCAGAACCCGGAGGGCTATTTTATAATAGTCGATTTATTAATATCTCACAGATACCGCTTTATAATTCTACAATTGTAGATACGATATATTATATAACAGGAAATGGAATATGCTATGACACTTCTGCAATAATTAATATAGTAAACCCACTCCCAGATTTTACGTCTGTAGAAGATCAATCTATATGTTATGAAGAAGAGTATGTTGCAGATCTTTCTAACATTCAGGATAATATTATGTGGTCAGATGGTCTTGAAGATAAAATTAGAACTATAGATCAAGCTGGAAATTATACTTATACAATTAGGAATATTTACGGATGTACATCAATGGATACCTTTGACCTTAGAATCAGTCCCGAGCCTCTCTCAGAAAGTATTTCTGAAAAAGTTTGTGATGGGGGTGCATTTACATTCTTAGGCATAACTTATACAACTGCAGGTATGTATACTGATACTTTAAGTACCTCACAATTATGTGACAGCATCATATATGATATCAATATAGAAGTCAGCGAAGTCATAGATATTACAATCGACACCCTACTTTGCAATGGAGACACAATTCAGATAGGCACCCAAATATTTTCAGAAGCTACTCAAGACGAGTTCTTGCTTGTAGACAGTCAAGGTTGCGATAGCATACAATATGTCATTAATATAGAATATAAGGAATTGCAAGAGGAGTCTATCGATACTCTACTTTGTGCAGGAGAGGTATTTAATTATATGGATCAGACATATACAGAGTCAGTAATAGATCAGATTATTATAGCAGATTCTGAAGGTTGTGATAGCTTAATCATAAACTTGAGTTTGGATTTTAAGCAAGCCTTATTTTTACCAGATCAAATTTTTGAAATTCCATTATCTAACCCTACTCAAGTCATCGTCGCTTACGACTTAAATTATGATAGCCTTACATGGTTTCCAGAAGAAGGCTTAAATTGCGCAGACTGCTTAGATCCAATCGTCGACTTAGAACAAGATGCGACATATCAAATAGAAATAAATCCAATAGGCTCATGTGCTGAGTTTATCAATGTCCAGTTTTTTGTAATAGAGGAAGAGGAAAAAGAAAGTGATTTTTATCTACCTAATATTATCAGTGCATCAGATTCAGAAAATGATAAGTTCTTCCTACAATCTGATTCAGATAACTTAATGACTTACAGCATGTCCATCTATGACAGATGGGGTAGTCAAGTGTACGCAGTAGAAAACATCATGTCTAATAATGCATCAGACGGATGGGATGGTAGCAATCATAATGGAGCACAATTAGTACAAGGTGTGTATGTGTATAAGATTGTTCTTGATGATGGCACTGTTGTATCTGGAGATATATTGGTGTTGAGGTAGTAAGTATAGTCTACACTGCTTTTGTAACAAGGTAGGTATGTGTCGAGCAAGATTTACCAAGTTTTAGAAACTTGGCAAATCTGAGGTTGGCTTTCTGAGTTTTCTCAAGACAGTCTCTTGATAACAAAGCGACGAAGAAGGTTCGTCTTAAGTGCACAGCAGCATTCTCAAATCTAAGATTTGATATCACTCAAATTATAACGCTATCCATTTTCATTGTTTTAGTTATATTAGATTATGAAAAGGAGTAAAAATTGTTTTATACTTATTATATTCCTATCATTCTGCTCATTAGCATATGGTCAGAAAATTTACTATTCTGACAGTAATAATACAGTAGGCGGGACAACAAAAATTCACATAATTGAAAATAGTTATTGTGAGGTCAGTGATTCTATAGAAACGAATAAATATATCGAATCTTTTTGCGTTTCATCAGATGATAGTTTATTATATGTAATGACTATTGACAGATTTCCTGAAGTTGGGGGAATAAGACCAATCGGTTTTAGCATTTTCAAATTTGATACTCAGGGTAATTACATAGAAGATATAGTGCTTGAATATAGATTAGATTATACCCCTTTTCATTTAGTTTATAAGAATGCGGATACTTTATTAGTTACTGGAGGGCTTGGTTATACTGTAGTTGATTTAATTAATAATAGTATAAATCATGTAACGACTAACACCTTGGGCGTATATCCGTACGATATTACGAATTTTGGTGAGCAGCTTTATGCATTAGATGTTTTTCCTCAAAATATCATAAGTTTAGATTTTAATCAAGGAACTTTAATTGATGATCCCAATTGGGACTATTTCCCAAATATCAACACCAGTTTTAGTACTTCTATTAGTGCATTGGGGGATTGTAGTCATCCTCAGGATTTTGTCATTTCTACTGAATTAAGTGAGAATAGTGATAGCTTTGATGAGATTCATTAAATAAGTTCGCCAGACTTCCAGACTAATGTTTCTTGTCGTATTAGATCAGATTTTTCTGTAAATATCATCAGAGCAATCCCATACCCACTCATTCTCGATTTTGATAGTTCTACTGATTATTGTGTAAGCAACGATACCATGGTATCCATTACTCTATGCTCTGACAATGCAATACTCTTAGATGGACTACATCCTTACTTAGAAGAATATGATGATCATATAGATAGCATAAGAATAGACCTTGTAGATGGGCCTCTCGCAGTTACCTTAGATTATAACTTAGGAGTGCTTGATAAGAATATAGTTAATAATAAGTCATTGGTGTTATCTAATACTGGCAGTTCTACAATACAAGATTTTACAGATGCGATTACCTCATTAAGTATAGAGAATATACCAGATGATAATATCTCCCGCATAGAGATAGAGTTTCAGTTATTCTCTTACATAAGACAATCACTGCCTGCGACAGTTGTGATAGAGTTGACTCAAGAAGATACATACGCAGGACGAGATACATTATTAACATTTTGTTCAGATGCTACAGTCGTAGATCTCAATGATTATTTGGATATGGACGCATCCTCAGGAACATGGCCTATGGGTAGCTTATATAATCCGCAGACAAGTATAGCGGAAAATATACAATATGTAGTAGAAGGCTTATTATGTCCTAATGATACTGCTATCTATAGTGTCGACGTATATCCAGAAGCATTATCACAGAGTGAGTTTATATCTTTTTGTGAAGGAGATTCTGTACTGTATCGAGGTGATTTCTACAGTGAAGATATTGATATAGTAGATACATTATTGTCAGTTTTATCAGGCTGTGATAGTCTGTATCGGATGATAGAAATCAGAGATTCTAATACGCCATTGCTATCGAGATCAGATACGACGATATGTGATGGAGCACTTATTGATTTTCAAGGACAGCAGCTATCTGCATCGGGAATGTATAGAGATACTTTACTTAATTCTGCAGCTTGTGATAGTCTGATTATTGAATTAGCCTTATCCATCTATGCATCTGTTACAGAAATAGATATAGATACTGTACTCTGTGAGGGAGAGATTCTAATGGTCGATAATCAAATATATACGGGCAATACTCAAGAGGTTCTAATATTGTCTAATCTACAAGGTTGCGATAGCATACAATATGTCATCGATATAGAATATAAGCAATTGCAAGAGGAGTCTATCGATACTCTACTTTGTGCAGGAGAGGTATACAATTTTATGGGTCAGACATATACAGAATCAGTAATAGATCAGATTGTTGTAATGGATTCTCAGGGCTGTGATAGCCTAATAATAAACTTGAGTTTAGATTTTGAGCAATCCTTATTTTTGCCAGAGCAAAGTTTTGAAATTCCATTATCTAACCCTACTCAAGTCATCGTCGCTTACGACTTAGATTATGATAGCCTTACGTGGTTTCCTCAAGAAGGCTTAAGTTGCGCAGACTGCTTAGATCCCATCGTTGACTTAGAACAAGATGCAACATACCAAATAGAAATAAACCCAATAGGCTCATGTGCTGAATTTATCAATGTCCAGTTTTTTGTAATAGAAGAAGAGGAAGTAGAAAGTGATTTTTATCTACCTAATATTATTAGTGCATCAGATTCAAGAAATGATAAGTTCTACCTACAATCTGCTACAGATAACTTAATGACCTACAGTATGTCCATCTATGACAGATGGGGTAGTCCAATATTCGAAGCAGAAAACATCATGTCTAATGATACCTCACAAGGATGGGATGGTAGCAATCATAATGGAGCACAATTAGTACAAGGTGTGTATGTGTATAAAATTGTTCTTGATGATGGCTCTGTTGTATCAGGAGATATAGTGGTGTTGAGGTAGTAAGTACAGTCTACACTGCTTTTGTAATAAGGTAGGTATGTGTCGAGCAAGATTTACCAAGTTTTAGAAACTTGGCAAATCTGAGTTGGGCTTTCGGAGTATCTCAAGACAGTCTCTTGATAACAAAGCGACGTAGAATGTTCGGCTTTAGTATACAGCAGCATTCTCAAATCTTGGATTTGATATCACTCAAACGTAGGCGTAGCCAACGCTATACAAGGTAGGTAAGTGATGAGCAAGATTTACCAAGTTTTAGAAACTTGGTAAATCTGAGGTTGGCTTTCTGAGTTTTCTCAAGACAGTCTCTTGATGACACAGCGACGTAGAAGGTTCGGCTTTAGTATACAGCAGTATTCTCAAATCTAAGATTTGATATCACACAAACGTAGGCACAGCCAACGCTTAACAAGTGTTTTATCCTTCAAGGGAATATGTTCACTAGCCTATAATTAGGCCTTAAAAAAGGAAAAGTCAGCAAAGAATTACCTTACTGACTTTAACACCTTAAAAAAAATTGTTTGACTTTAACTTATCTTAAAAACTCTATCTGTAGCTCATTAATATAAATATCAACGATCTACATATACAAGACATGGGAACAGCTTCTTACCCCTATTTGTATAGTATATTTTTATTTTAATAATGTGTATTACAGGAGAAAGGTCTTCAGAGCATCTGCTAAGCTTCTATCATTAGTCAGTCTTGGTATTTTGTTTTGTCCTCCTAGTTTTCCGATGCTTTTCATGTAATCTCGAAATCCATTTTTTCTCACAGGTCTGATGACGAGAGTCTGTAATACTCTACCTTCTATGAGATCTCTGTAGTAGATGTTCTGTCTTGATATCTCGTCATCTAATTTCAACTCGATGATACCTAATTGCTCTGGCGTATTATCAAATTCTATGAACCATTCATGGTAAGGTAGCTTACTCTCTTCAGTAGTGACTTGGGGTGCTACGGTAAAGTCAATAATTTTTAAATTTAATTCTTCGCTGATAATGCTTATCGCTTCTTCTACTTCCTTAGATATGACGTGTTCTCCGAATGCAGATATGAAATGCTTTATACGTCCGCTTACTCTGATCTTAAAAGGGTCAAGAGAGGTAAATCTTATGACATCACCTATATTGTAAGACCAGAGTCCTGCATTACTTGATATAAGAATGGCATAGTCTTTATCGAGCTTTACCTCAGATAATGTAAGACGAGATGGAGATAATTCATGGATCTTATCGACGTCGACAAATTCAAAAAATAATCCTGCATTGGTATTCAGCAGCATAGAGTTATCACCTACTGCATTTTGGAATGCGATAAATCCTTCCGATGCTGGATAGGTTTCTAATGTATCTACTCCTGGGCCCATCATCTTGTCCATCACATTTTTGTAAGGCTCATAATTGACGCCGCCATGTACAAATAATTTTAGCTTAGGAAATATTTCTTTGATCGTCGTCTTACCTGTAATGCTAAGAAGTCGCTCATAATACATCTGTACCCATGGGGGTATGCCACTGATCAGTGTCATGTTTTGATCCATTGTTTCTTCAACGATTTGATCTAATTTTTCTTCCCAGTCTTCTATGCAATTGGTTTTGTAGGATGGCAGCTGATTGCCTTTGACCCATGAAGGTATTTCGTGATTGACGATGCCTGAAAGTCGCCCTGTGGGGATTGCATGACTATGTGATAATTCTGGAGACCCAGATATAAAAATCATCTTACCATCAAAAAGACTAGCATTCTGAGTCGCGGTATAATGTAGAAGTGCCGATCTCGATGTGTTAATCTGAGCTTTAATGCTCTCTTGAGTTAAGGGAATATACTTTACTCCTGAAGTCGTACCCGATGTCTTAGCTAAGTATTTTGGTGTACCAGGCCACAATACATTTTTGTTACCTTGAAGAATCATATCTATATATGATCGCATGTCTTCATAGTCTCTTACGGGTACTGCCTTGGTATAGTCTTCATAATTTTTAATGGTCTCAAAATTATGATCTTGACCAAAGGTAGTATCACTCGCTTGTTCTAATAATTCTTTTAGGATTCGATTTTGATCTGCTATGGCGTTGTCGGCCATTTTGATGACCTTTCGGCTGATTTCTAGAGCGAATGGCTTTACGATAAGTGACTTAAGAAACATAGGGATATGATTATATTTCTCGTAAGAAATTACCCCATACCCATCCTTGTGTCCCGGCATATCTTATACGACACCACTGACCAGCCTGACCATTGAGGTAGTAAGTCTCGGTATCATAGAACATAATTTCTACTTCGGAGCTAGCAGGTATTTTCATAACAATATCAGAATTTAAACTCGCTTCACTCCTCATATTCAGTGAGTTGCCTTCTATGATAACTATAGCTTTGGCAAATGAGCCTCTACTGCGACATTCGCTAAGTTCTAATTCTAATGCAGTTATAATACTGTCTTTTTGGATAATTAGACTCTTATTCTGAGAGTCTGATGGTGTCGGAATTTTTGAGAAAGCACTTGAAAGAATGTCAGTCGGATTCTTCTGTAATACAATAGATACGATAAGCCAAATGCTGATAAGGCAAAAAAATGAAATGTATACCCACTTTAAGATTTTCTTGGTGTCTTTTTTCTTTGTAGGGCGTTTATACATTTAAATATCCGGGCTTTATTTTCTCACTGCAAAATTAATTAAAATTTAGTTGGGAGATTTTTATTATTTAGCTATAATTCAATACTATAAATAGTGATAATGTATCGCAATTGTAACAGAAATATATTACTTGTTATTGTTTTAATTATCAACGTCATAGACGCAAGCCTGTTTTGTGTAGGATAGTTAATTGTGAGCCATAAGCTTTAGATATGTTTTCTTGTGTGAATGTTGTTGCAGTATCTCCGAATGCGATGAGGCGCTGATTAAGTAATATTACTTTATTAAAATACTTTTCTACTGTACTCAAATCGTGGTGCACGACGAGTATTGATTTGCCTTGCTCTGCCAGGTATTTAAGTATAGATATAATCTTTTCTTCAGTTGTAATATCCACTCCTACAAATGGCTCATCCAAGAAGAATATGTCAGCTTGCTGGCATAGTGCTCTTGCTATGAAGACCCTTTGCTGTTGGCCACCTGATAATTTACCTATTTGCCTATCGGCAAGATTGGCGATTCCTAGTTTTTCTAATGAGTCTTGAGCGATGGTTTTGTCTTCTTTATTTAATCTGCTGAAGACTTTTTTGTATGGATATCTTCCCATTAGAACAATATCTATAACGGTAGCTGGAAACTGCCAATCTACTTCATCTCGTTGAGGTACATAGGCAATACGTTTGCGGACGTCATCTATTTTTTTACCAAGTACATCTACTGAGCCGGCATTGAAATCTATCAGTCCTAATATGGATTTAAATAAGGTGGATTTACCAGCACCATTAGGACCTATGACTCCATAGGTGTTGCCTGCGTTTATGTCCAAGTGAATATTAGTTAATACTCGCTTAGTACCGTAGGATACAGATAAGCCTTGTACTTTTATATGGTTTTCATTCATTGGCTATTTATTAAGCTTCATTATTATGGGTATCAGAAGTAATAATAAAAGTGCAGCTACGCCTAAGTATATCGGTAAGTTAGATTTTTCACTTTGAGCTTGAAATCTTGTTTTAGAAAATTTATTACCTTTTAAGGCTTCTACTATGGTATCAGTATTATGCTTCATCATATTGTAATAAGAATTACCTTCTGTCTCTGGTCCTCCTATAGAATCTGTAAATAATTCTCCACCTATAGCGATGTTGTTATCCTTAGCTATTTGTTCTACGATCTTTGGATTAATCGTACTTTCTACAAATAGGGCAGGTACATTATACTGCTTGATCGCCTTAGATACTCTGACCATATCTTGTGATGTCGCATCAGTCTCTGTTGAGATACCCATTAAGGCTTCCAGTCTTATACCATACCTTCTCCCGTAATAAGCGAATGCATCGTGGGTCGTTATAATGACTCGGTTTTCTTCAGGTATCTCGTTTACTCTTTTGATAATATAGGCATCGAGGTCTAATAGTTTTTTCTTGTAAGCCTTGTGGTTAATGGTATAGGCCTCTCTATTATCAGGATCTAATGTAATTAATGCATCTCTGATGTTATCTATATATTTTATACCTAATGTCACATCCATCCATGCATGAGGATCGTAAGCATCTGCATATTTAGAATGCGAGATTGGATCTATGCCACTTGTTACGGTATCGATTGCTGCACTCGTGCCAGAGTTTTTTATAAGCTTCAGTATCCATCCTTCGAATGTTAATCCATTGATAAAGACCTGATCTGCATCTGCAATTAGCTTTGCATCACTTGGTTTAGGTTCGTACTTGTGGGGGTCTCCTCCTATGGGTACGATCATCTCGTTATCTACAAGATCTCCAGATATGTTGACAGCCATATCATATATCATAGATGCCGTAGAGACGACTTTCAATTTTTTCTGAGCGGCCATCGGAATGGATGCTACAAGACATATAAGAAATATTAAATTTTTCATTGTATTTTTTGTTTTAGCTGAACATCTTCTTTTTGACATAGATATTAGTGCTTGCTTTATGTGATAACACAGTTTGAGATGTATTGTCTATAAGTATCTCTTTAGAGTGATCAAAATCTATTTGATTCACCACTTTTAATTTTGTGCCGATATTTATTTTTAGCTGATCCAGATATTGTAAGAATGGCTTGTCATGCTCCTTGACACCGACGACGACAGCCTCTTCTCCTACAGCAAGATTAAATAGTGATATCTGTGTCCTTATGGTAAATTTGCCTTGAGCATTAGGTATAGGGTCGCCATGTGGGTCGTACTTGGGATGATCAAGAAAGCTATCTAAATTTTCAATCAACTTATCTGACTTAACATGTTCAAGTTGCTCTGCGATATCATGGACTTCATCCCAGTTAAAATTTAGTTTTTCTACAAGGAAGTATTCCCATAATCTATGCTTTCTGATAAGTTGGGTTGCGATCTCTCTGCCTTGAGTAGTGAGATAGACGCCTTTATACTTTTCATAATGAAAATATTCTTTCTCTGATAATCGCTTCAGCATATCAGTGACGGAGGCAGCAGAAGTCGAGAGGTGTTCTGCTATAGAATTCGTAGATGCTGTACCTTGATTACGTTCAGTTATTTTAAATATGGCTTTGATGTAATCTTCTTCAGTGCTTGTAGGCATTTGCTGTATTTAGGTATCTAAAATTATAATAATTTAGGTTAGTCTAAAAATATTTTTCAATATTTTAAAAAATTTATTTTTAGTCGGGAAGCTTTCATAGGATTATAGGTATAGATATAATTTTTTTAAAACCTAAAATCCACGTACTTTCGGCAGAAGAATTGAAAAACATAAACTAAACTTTACAATGGGACAAACAATGATATATGCAATACCGGTATTCGGGATAGTTGCATTACTATTTACATTTTGGAAATCTGCCTGGGTAGGTAAGCAAGAAGTAGGTGGAGAAAAAATGGAAAGAATTGCTAAGAATATTGCTGATGGGGCAATGGCATTCCTAAAAGCTGAGTACAAAGTACTCTCAATATTTGTTATAATAGTTGCTGCATTAATGGCATGGAGTGGAATGAATGATAATTCTTCATGGCTTGTAGCAGTATCATTCGTATTAGGTGCTATCTGTTCTGGACTTGCAGGATTGATAGGAATGAAAGTAGCAACAAAAGCCAATGTAAGGACAACTAATGCAGCAAGAAATAGTCTTGGAAAAGCATTAGAGGTTGCATTTGCAGGTGGATCGGTTATGGGACTTGGTGTAGTTGGATTAGGTGTATTAGGCTTAGGAGGTCTTTTTGCTATCTACTCTAACATGTTTGGAGTATCTACTGGACAAGAGGTCACAAGGGTAATTAATATATTGACTGGATTTTCATTTGGAGCATCTTCTATTGCATTATTCGCAAGAGTAGGTGGAGGTATCTATACTAAGGCTGCCGATGTAGGTGCTGACCTTGTAGGTAAAGTAGAAGCTGGTATCCCTGAGGATCACCCTCTTAACCCAGCGACTATTGCAGATAACGTAGGAGATAATGTCGGTGATGTAGCGGGTATGGGTGCAGATTTATTTGAGTCATATGTTGGATCTATTATAGGTACGATGGTTCTCGGAGCTGTATTTATGGGTACTGCAGGATTTGATTCTACTAATGATTTTGGTGGATTAAATGCAGTATTATTACCATTGGCATTAGCAGCAGTCGGAATTATAACTTCTATTATAGGTACATTCTTCGTAAAAGTAAAAGATGGAGGAAGTCCTCATACAGCATTAAATATTGGAGAATTTCTTTCTGCTGGCCTAATGCTTGCAGCGACATTCTTTATAGTGAATTATATCTTACCATCTTCATGGTCTATAGGTGGTGTTGACTATACTTCTATGGGTGTATTCTATGCCATCCTTATAGGATTAGCATCAGGATTAGCGATTGGAAAAATTACAGAATACTATACAGGTACAGGTACTAATCCAGTGCAGTCTATCGTAGATCAGTCAGTCACAGGAGCAGCAACAAATATCATCGCTGGATTAGGTGTAGGTATGAAGTCTACAGCCCTTCCTATTATTGTTCTTGCTGCAGCTATTATAGGAGCACATGAGTTTGCAGGTCTTTATGGAATTGCGATTGCGGCAGTTGGTATGTTATCTAATACAGGAATTCAGCTTGCAGTAGATGCATACGGTCCTATATCTGATAACGCTGGTGGTATCGCTGAGATGGCTGAGCTGCCTAAGGAAGTAAGAGAAAGAACAGATAAGCTAGATGCTGTAGGTAATACGACAGCAGCAATCGGAAAAGGATTTGCGATAGGATCTGCGGCATTGACGGCATTAGCATTATTCGCAGCATATATGTCTATTACAGGGTTGACAGCAATTAATATTGCTAATCCTAAAGTGATGGCTGGACTTTTAGTAGGTGGTATGTTACCATTTTTATTCTCAGCATTATCTATGAACGCTGTAGGACGTGCAGCAATGGATATGATACAAGAAGTAAGAAGACAGTTTAGAGAGATTCCAGAATTGACAAAAGCTCTTGCTGTTATGAAGAAGAATGATGGCATAGAAATGAAGGATTGGAATGATGCTGATAGAGCAACATTCGAAGCTGCAGATGGCAAGCCAGAATATGATAAGTGTGTAGAAATATCTACTAATGCATCTATCAGAGAAATGGTTATACCAGGATTAATAGCTGTCATTACACCAGTGCTTGTAGGTTTCTTAGGTAGAGCAGAAATGCTCGGAGGACTGCTTGCAGGGGTTACTGTATGTGGTGTTCTTATGGCGATCTTCCAGTCTAATGCTGGTGGTGCATGGGATAATGCTAAGAAGATGTTTGAAGAAGGTGTAGAGATCAAAGGTAAGATGTATTACAAAGGTTCTGAGCCACACAAAGCAACAGTAGTAGGTGATACAGTAGGTGATCCATTCAAGGATACTTCTGGTCCGTCATTGAATATCTTGATTAAGTTAATGGCAGTTGTTGCATTAGTATTAGCGCCATTCTTACAGATATAAAAAAGCTAGCCTGCATTCTATAGGAATTAAGGGCTACTGAAAAACAATAAAAATTTATAAAAAATAAAAGCCTCGACTATTCAGTCGGGGCTTTTACTTTTAATACCATTTAAATTTTAAGGTGTCGGAAAAGATTATAGAAGAGAATTTGTTAAGATTAAGGCATGAACGAATGATTTCGTTGTAGACGAATCGAGTATGACAATACTCGAAAAGAGACCTTATGTTTGAAAAAGATATCAGGATATTTAAGATATTTAATTGGTAATAAAATTTCTTAAACAAAACCTGATATCATGAAAACATTTAAAGGTAAGAATATTTATGTTGGTTTAGATGTACACAAAGCATCAGTTGAAATGAAAGTATTTTCAGACAACCTATCATTAGGAAATGCG
>Ga0209187_1001096_pt1 | contig 35157 bp, 23 predicted proteins | sample BantaG_FD_187430 | JGI IMG/M metagenome (GOLD analysis project Ga0209187, IMG submission 187430) | Marine algal microbial communities from Bantry Bay, Ireland - BantryBay_4 metaG (SPAdes) (version 2) | ecosystem: Host-associated > Algae > Red algae > Unclassified | place: Bantry Bay, Ireland...
CGGAGCGAGGCGCAGCACCGCGCCAGATGGCTAAAACCGTACAATTTTCAGTTAAAAATCGTATTCTGAGCACGCATCAGTTGACCTCTGCTTTTTTGAAAGGCATCGCCCATATTGGTTTCTATTCTGACCGCGCTTCCAGCGGCGAACCAACTGAGATGGCGTCGCAGGTTCAGCAAAAGAGAGCCCCTCCTGCTTGAGTCTGGCTGAAACCAAGGCATCGATTGCATTCTTCGAAGCGGATACCTTAGATTTTTTGGGTGGGATAAAGGCCCAATGCGGTTCATACGTCGCTCTTTGCGCGATCCATTGCCTGATAATTTCTCATTGCTCCTGAGTAAGGTTCCGATGAGAATCGGGCGGTGGCATTTGATCCTCTGGATCGGTTGAGAAAATTCGAGCGATAACTTCACTGTCGTTTGGCTTACCGGGAACAATGGTACCCTGCTGTACGGCACCGTCACGTAGATCTAAACGCAGGTCCGCCTTACGCTGCTTTGGATCGGGGCCGTGGCAATGATTGCAGTTTTCAGATAGAATGGGACGAACATCTCGATTGAAGGAGATGGTGGCTTCTTCTTGAGAAAACCCGAACGAAAGCAAACAAGTGAAATAGAAACAAATAATCCACGAGACCACGGCTGAGAACGGAGTACATAACGATGCCGGTACCGAAAAAAAATTTGACTGTAACCAAATGGCTTGGGTCGACTGGGGCAATGGAGGAGGCACACCTTATGTACAATTCGGCGGGTTGGTTTATTGACCCGTGAACAAATATAATTGGGTATTTTCCAATATTGCTGTGAACGAGATGTACACTAAAAGCGGATCGTGGTTGGAATAAGGCGCAATGAAGCGACTGTTATTGATCGGACAAATGGACCTTAGATGCTTGGCGGTGTACCGCATGAGCTTGGGTTGCTTGATATTGGCTGACCTCTTGCTACGTTCAGGCAGTATCTTAGCCCATTATACCGACCACGGGATGCTACCGCGAAGTGCTGCCATCCAGTTAGAAAACGGCCCATATACTTTTAGTCTTTTACTCGCAAGCGGCGAGCTCTGGTTGGTGGTCCTCCACTTTTTTATTCAGGCCTGCCTCGCCTTTTTGCTCATCCTTGGATTTAAAACGAGAGTCGTTCTTTTGGCGAGTTGGGTTTTGTTGCTTTCGTTGCAAATGCGAAATTCCATCATTCTTCAAGGGGAGGATGTCCTGATTCGATTGATGCTATTTTGGGGGCTCTTTCTTCCGTTAGGCGAGCGCTACTCATTGGATGCTAAACTAAAAAAATCGTCGAACCCGGAAGCGGAGACCTGGTCTAACGCCTTTGTTTCCGTGGCAAGCTTCGCCTATTTGGTACAAATATTTTGGGTGTACTTTGCCGCGGGAATACAAAAAACTCATTCAAGTTGGTCAGATGGTAGCGCGGTTTGGTTGAGCTTAAAAAATGACTTTTTCTCGAGTGCTTTGGGTCGTTCATTTTGCGATCTGTATCCCTCGCTGGTGGAGGCGCTGCCGCTTTGGGTGGTCTGGAGCGAACGCCTTCTCCCCTTTCTTCTCTTTGTCCCATTTTTATGGCGAGCGAGTCGGCTCATCGTTTTACTCGCTTTTTGCAGCATGCATATCGCCTTTCTTCTGTTGATGAACATCGGCCTGTTCCCTTGGATTTCTTTGGCGTGTTGGATTCCTTTGTTCCCATTAAGCGGTTTGCGCCAAGATGCATCCATTCCGTCAGACCCCCAGTCCACTCAGGCTCAACCCATGAAAACCAAGTGGCCTGTGCAGCTGTTGGCAGCTGCGGTGCTTTTACTGGTCATCGGATGGAATTGTAAACGCCTGTTCCAAACCCCGTTCCCTAAAGCGCTGACGCCATTGGTCTATGCACCGCGCCTTGACCAGACCTGGAGTATGTTTCGCGGGGGGCCGATTGATTCTGGGTGGATATCGGTGAAGGGAATTTTAGCAAACGGCAACGAGATCGATTTTTTGCAGCGAGGCGCTCCGTATACCGAGGAAAAGCCGGCGAATGTGTACCAGACCTTTCCGATACCTCGCCACCGATGGAGCAAATTTCTCTTTAACATGAAGTCGGGGACTCGGGAAAAGTACCTCACGAATTGGGCTTCATATATGCATCGGGAATGGAATCACCGACTGGGGCACAAAGGCACGTCATTCGAGCTTGAAACCTATGATGTGGTATATCATCGCGAGCGCCTGACTCATCAAGACATCCCCATGCTTCGAAAAGACATTCTCCTTTGGAGGCATTATTCCGATACGAGCTACGCCCCAAAGTATAAGGAGATTCACAAAATCGAAGATCAAATTCGGGCGGCTAAAAACAGAGAGTGGGACCCAAGCCTGGCTCCTAAACCAGAGTCGGGAGAAGGGCCAAGTCCGGAAGCCGATGCTCTAGAAGGTAACGAAGGCGCTACTGACCAAGGCGCTATCGACCACGCTGCTATCGACTACGCTGCTATCGACCACGATGCTATCGACCACGCTGCCATCGACCACGCTGCTATCGACCACGCTGTTATCGACCACGCTGCTATCAACCACGCTGTTATCGACCACGCTGCTATCGACCACGCTGTTATCGACCACGCTGCTATCGACCACGCTGTTATCGACCACGCTGCTATCGACCACGATGCTATCGAAACCAAAGCGAGCGGAAACTAGAACTGCTCAAAAAAGGTAGTCGCGTCTAGATAAGGCGCTTCGAGATCTTGCCGCAGACGAAGACCGGGAATGGTCTTTAAAACATCAAGCCCACTTGTGATTCGCGATAAGGTAAATGTAACCGATTTTAACCGTTCGCATTCTTCTAAAGGAGTCACATCACTCACGTTCGTTTTCAGAAAAGAAACTGCTTCGAGCTGCTCCATGCGAGCGAGCGGTTTTAAATCCACCACCTTTGAATAGTCCAAACGTAGTGTCCGAATTGGCAGATCCTGAATTGCGGAGAGGTCCTTAAAATCACGGGAGCAAATTAACATTTTCAGCGGCAGATTACGCAACGCACGATAGTTAACAACCGAGGTTCCCTGGAGGTTTAATTTTGAAAGCGGGAGATGCTCGATTCCGGCAAGTGTGCGCAGGTCGCCGGAATCTAAAAGGGAAAGACTTTCCAACGGAGCACCACGTAGAGCGGTTAACTTTTTCACGCCTGTACCATGGAGAAGGAGCTTTTTCAGGGGCATCCCGACCAATGGCTTCAGATTTTGAATATTCCGTCCGCTCAAAGATAATTCGACAATCGGGAGCCCCTCCAATACGGCGAGATAGGAAAGACTGCCTGCCCCGGAAAGGTCGACTCGCATGGTTAGGCCGTCCTCGGAAAAGCGAATTTGAGCATTCCCGTTGTAGCCTGGATTTGCTGTCCGCAGCGCGGAATGGAGATCTTCGGCTGAGACCTGACGGTATGTCTTCCGAGAAAAAATCTCTTTTAGGTGCCCACTGTAGGGGATCAGATCTTCACTTCCTCGAAATTTTTGCGCGATGTGTCGAGCATCAACATTCAACCGGTTTAGCACAGAGCTACTGGGCTCTGCGGTTTCGATCCATTCGCTAAGGTCTTCACGTGTGAGAGGAAACACCTTAAGCCCTGCACTGGAAAATACAGCCTCTAATTCGTCGCGGAGGGTCTCTCCTTCAGCATTCGGCTTGGAGAGTTGTTTGCCATTCGCGTCTTCAGCCCCTTCGACACCACCGTTCCCATCCGCAGGGATATTGCCGGGAGTTGAAGGGATATTGCGGGGAGTTGAAGGGATATTGCGGAGGGTCAAAGAAGAGAGGTCGTTATTGCGTTCGAGCTCTTTGAGCAGGGCCCCTCCAATCACATGATTCACCTTGCTAAAATGATCTCGGGCTTGAATCAAACGGATCGCCTTTAATGCATTGAGTCCGGCCCATAACTCTGCTCGATCGGGATCTTGGCTTTTTATTCGCTTATAAATTTCCGCGTCTGAGAGATCGCTCAAGGTGTAAATAGCCCCAGCCGTCCCCCCTTCATATGCACGTACCCAATGAACCTGATCTTCGGTCGTGGTAACAATTTCGACTTCCTTGGGCGTTTCATTGCGGAGTCCAACTAGGACCTTTCGACCGATGTCTTCTTCAAAGGAAGCGAATACCAATTTTTCGCAGCGCACCGAGCTTTGGATGTAGGCCTTTACATCATCAAGCGATTCTTGAATCAGCTCTCCAGAAGGATCTTCTTCGATACTTTTAAAAATGCCAGCGAGCTCAGACAACCCTCGCTCCTCAATGATAGAAGAAGCGATTCGCTGCAGGGATTCATCAAAATATTTTTGCGCGGCAACGGTCGCTAGTGCAACTTCATGCCGGGCCACTTTGGCCTTTTCGGCTAACGAAAGGATCAGTTCACTATACTGATCTGCATAGGGAAGCTTTGGGTTTTTTAGGATGGCCAACGCTTCATCGTACTCCTTCGCGTCAAACAATTGGTTAAATTCAAGCTCTAGAGATTTTCGAGCCTGCTCAATCCGGTCACTTCGCTCATCGCGCAAGGCTTGGATCCTCCGCTCGGCTTTCAACACCATAACAAAATCCCCGAGAGACTCGCCATCTTTCTTTACGCGTTCGAAATTGAGAATATGCGTATCCAACTCGTCCGGATTTTCGATCACTTGACTTTCGGCGTAGGCGAAGAGGTTGCTCAATTTAGTTTCACGAAACGCGATCAGCGCTGCGGGAATGTTTGCCCCCCCTTCAGGATCAAGGGCTTCAGGATTAAGCACTTCCGCACCGCCACCTGAACCGGTTCCAGATTGGACAAGCCCTGACGTCGAGTTCGTCGCAGGATCGACGGGATTCGGCACGACCAACAGAGGGTCAGGCTCTGAAACATTGGTTGAGACTTTAGTTGAGCCATTGGCAGTGCCGTTGATAGCGCCATTTGCAGTGCCATTGATAGCGCCTTCATCTTTATTCGAAGTAGAGAAGAAGATGGCTACCGCCAGAAGTAGGAAGGCGGGGATCAACATCAACCAAGGAATATTGGCTTGAGATACTACCTTTCGGTCCGAACTGGAGCTCGCGGTTGGAGATGAAGCTGTGGAAGCAGACAGGGTTGTTGACGAAACGGCGTTCGACGTCACGCTCCCACTGCTACGTCGTTCAATCGGTTGATTTGAATGAAGCACCAAATCGACCGATTCGATAAATTTGTCCCAACTACTAAAACGTTCCAGCGGGTCTTTTTGCATGGTCCGAATAATCAGATTCTCACAACCAACCGTAATCTTGGGATTCAGCTCAGACGGAGGCTGAATGCTAGCGGAGAGTTGTTTTTCCACAACTTCAGTAATCGAGGCTCCTCCCTGCGGAGGGATACAGGTCAGCATGGCGTAAATGGTTCCCCCGAGGGAATAAATATCTCCACGAAAATCGAGATTAGCTTTGCCTCTCGCTTGTTCTGGCGACATAAATTGCGGGGTGCCGAGTAAATGCTGCGTCTTGGCTGAATCGTGTTCGATCAATGATTTAGAAAGCCCTAGATCAAGAATTTTCACCTGACCCGAGTTGCTCAACATGATGTTCCCAGGCTTGATATCTCGGTGAACAATTTGTGATTTTTTCCACGCGTATTCGAGGCCTTCGGCTACTTGACGAGCAATCGAAAGGGCTTCCTCTTGGTCGAGAGGGCCGCGCTCTTTGATGATATCTTCCAAGGGTTGCCCATCGACAAATTCCATGGCCAGATAATGGACCCCGCGATCTTCACCGGCATCATAGGCCGTGGCGATATTTGGGTGGTGTAGCGAACCTTGAACCGCGACCTCAGAGCGGAAATGCTTGAGAAACATGTCATTGGTGGTCACTTCAGGAAACAACACTTTTAGCGCGACTTGCCGGTTGAGTGATTGTTGCTCGGCAAGATAGACTTCACCCATTCCACCAGAACCCAACTTGGAAATCACTCGAAACGCCCCTAAAGCGGTCCCAGGGCCAACAATAGACATCGGAGCGGTAATTAGTTTCGAACACTCAGAATTAGGGCACACGACGTCTTCTCCACCCGCATCACTGTCGGCAGAGATCTTCGTAGTACAGTGCGGGCAAAAAAACTTGAGTTCCATGGTCTGTCGTAGGCAATTGGAGCCGAACGCGATCTAATCTGATAAACTAATAATCTTTTTGGCGGTGTCAAGAATCCCGAACTCGAACCTTTAGCCTAAATGTCAAAAGTGTAATTTTAAAGCTGAATTCAGGGGGGATGTCCGTGTAGTGCTTGGTGCATGCAATCCGAAAACGAATCTCCACGCCCGCAACAGGAAAATATATGGATGAACATTGGTTTCAATTTGTTCATTCCCATCCTGATTCTAAAGAAGGGCGAGGCCGTTTTGGGGATCGGCCCAGAGACGAACCTGCTGCTCGCGCTCGCCTTTCCGGTGCTGTACTTCATTTTCGACTGGATAAAGCGGAAGAATATCAACTTCTTCTCGGTGCTTGGGTTTGCCAGTATTTTGGCTACTGGCGGGATCGGCCTCCTTGGATTGGACACAAAATGGTTCGCGATTAAGGAAGCAGCCATCCCAGCCGTTATTGGTCTATGTGTCGTGGGGTCGTTAAAGACAAAATCGCCTCTGGTACGAACCTTCCTCATGAACCCGTCTGTACTCGATGTCGGCGCGGTGGAACGAGAGCTGACAGCTCGAAACAATCACGCTTCTTTTGAAAAATTGCTTAAAAGCTGCTCCTGGCTTCTCGGTCTATCCTTCTTAATTAGTGCGATACTCAACTACGTCTTGGCTAAGATGATCGTGAAGAGCCCCGGTGGTACGCCTGAATTTAATAGCGAAGTCGGTACCATGACGTGGCTCAGCTACATCATCATCATGATTCCCTGCATGGCCATTATGATGTTCGCTATGTTTAAGATCTTCAAAGGAATTAAAGAACATACCGGCCTCGAGATGGAAGATATCATGTACGGCGCTAAAAAGGAGGAACCGACGGAAGTGAAGGATCAACCCAAAGCATCCAAACATTCCGAAGCACCAACCACCGAACCGTCAGCCAATGAAGCGTCAACCCCTGAGGCCGTTGATCCAACATTTCCATCCAGCAAATCAGATTCAAACACGCGCCCCGGAGATTCAACGTGACGAATTTATTTTCAACGTGGACATTGAGGTCAAAGGCGGCTCTAGCGCCGCGGAAATTCATCCGTCTCGGACTCGGTCTCGGCCTAGCCGTGGCTGCCTCAACCGGTTGCCTGCAAATAGGCACCGCGCAAGAACCCGAGCTCGTCGAAACCATTACCCTGCAAGATTACCTCACCAAACTGAAGCAGAAGCACCCGCTCTTCAAAAGTGAACCGATCCAAATTAAAATTGCTCAAGCGGAACGACGCGCCGCCTTGGGAGCTGAAGATTGGGTTCTTCTGAGTAATCCACGCTACGGATTTGATGAACCGGTTGGCAGCTCGACCTTTAACCCTGAAGAATTGACCACTATCGGATTAAACGCTGGTTTAGAAAAGCCGTTTTGGAAAAACGGGAGTAGGTTGGGACTGAATTGGGATTATCAGCATCTGGATCAAATTACCCGCGACTTTATGATTCCAGGCAGCACGATGGCGATCCCAACGGGATTTCCCAACTACCATCAAAACCAATTATCCCTGACCTACACCCTCCCCTTGTTGCAGAACAAAGGTGGCGGGCTGGATCGGTTACAGGCGGATGTACGAGGCTTCCTCGCGCTTTCGGCCGGCCTTCAAGCTGCAGAATCCCAAGAGCAATTTATCCTCGAATCCGCCAAACGCTTCGTCGACTGGAGCCAACTTTTCGAGCAAACCGACATCGCGAGAAGCCGTGAGGTTTTAGCGCAGACCATGTACGAAAACAATGTAAGTAATCGCGTCGCCAACGCAGTAAGTAAAATCGATCTTTTGCGTTCGGAAAGCGATTTAAGTTCCGCTAAGCAGAACACGCTCTTAACCCAATCCCAGGCCAATTCGATTCGAATTGAACTCGCCATGATCGCTTATTGGCCAGAAGTAGCAAACTATGCTCCCGATCTCGATCTCTTCGCGCTTCCTGACACAACAAATCAAACCGATTCGGTTGACCATACTCGTTCGCTCAAGCTCTTCGCACTTGAATCAAAACGGCTGGCTCGAGAATCAGAGGGACTGGCAGAAACTGCGAAACCTCGACTGGATCTCAATCTAGGAGCTGGGCTGTCCGGAGGTGGTGAAGACTTTTCCGAAAGCACCGAGTTGAACCAACCGAACTACGGGGCCTCGCTTGGCATTCGAATTCCGCTAGGAAATGGCGCGGCGAAAGCGAACATTGAAGTAAACGAACTTCGGCAGGAGAAAGCGCTGCTCGATGAACGTAAAGCTCGCATCCAACTGGAGTCCGCCTTGGCGGCATTAAAGCTTCAAATGGCCGAGCTACGCAAAGTCATCGCGCTGAACGAAAAACAATTGAGCGCAGCCAAGAACCGGACGGCGGAAGAAGTGATTCAATACAAGCGCGGTAAAAGTCCTCTGACCTTTGTCATTCAAAGCCGAGATGCTGAAGCCACGGCTAAAACCTTACGCGCCCAGAATGCAGCCACCTTCCACAAGTTATTTCTTGAGCAAGAAGCGATGCTGGATCGAATTTTCGAAACTCCTTAAGGTCTTTGAAGAGTGTCTGAAGTGCGACTTGACGTAGCTAGGAACCTGTCCTGAAATCCATTGGATATGTTGCAGAGGACCCATCGAGCCTGAAAGGCTCAGTCAACATAGCCCAGGGCACCGCCCTGGGTTTGAGGCATCTAAAAATCGTAGAAAACCATTTTTAGGAAATGTTGCAGAGGACTCGTCGAGCCTGAAAGGCTCAGTCAACATAGCCCAGGGCAGCGCCCTGGGTTTGAGGCATCTAAAAATCGTAGCGCTGAAAGCGCGATTCAACCTAAATGATCCATTAAATCCGCACGTCCAGTTCTCTAGGAGCCTGTCCTGAAAACCATTTTTGGAAATGTTGCAGAGGACCCATCGAGCCTGAAAGGCTCAGTCAACATAGACCAGGGCAGCGCCCTGGGTTTAAGGCATCTAAAAATCGTAGCGCTGAAAGCGCGATTCAACCTAAATGATCCATTAAATCCGCACGTCCAGTTCTCTACATTCCAATGGAGCCATGAGCCCTGGAATAGCCTAAATCCGCACCGTTGGTGCTCAACATTCAAGGGTGGTTGAGATTTCAGGATAGACTCGAGTTAAGGGCCTCTTGCGGGTTTTAACCGCCAGCGCGTTTCACGGTATAGCCTTCGCCTTCTAAAAAGGTGATGCATGCTTGCACGTGATCCCCTTGAATTTCGACCTGACCGTTTTTTGTTGCCCCCCCGCTTCCGCAGGCCTGCTTGAGACGCTTGCCAACCGGCTTTAAGTCAGAGGCAGGCAGTCCGACAATCACGGTCACCGTTTTACCACCGCGCCCCGCCTTTTCAGGACGAACCCGTACCACCCCATCGTTCGGCACCGTCGGAGCGGATGGCGCCCCTTTCTTTGCCTGACGCTTGGACTTCTTCGCTCCGCGTTGCAGACTTTGATTCCCCTGCAAACCGAGTTCTGTTGAATAAATTAACCGTGAATCATCGCGACCGTTCATAGCTCACATCATGTTCATTTCTGGTCTGTCCTCGCAAGGCAAAAATCACCTAGAGCGCTCGGCGCAGAAATCCCCGCCAGCTCAAGCAAAGTCGGGGCGACATCAATATTTCCACTCGGAGAAGACAAAGCAGATCAAAATCAATTTCAAATTCAAATTCAAATTCAAAAATACCTTGCCGCTACATCAAAGCCGACGGGTTAAAGCTGAAAGAGCAGGGAAAATATCTTTCCGAGCACAGCCCCGCCCGCAAGCACCCACACTGGGTTAATTTTTGGGTGACCATAAAAGAAGAATCCGGCAATGCCGGCGATGATGGCAGCCGACCAATGTGGAATGGCATCTGGAAGAAGTTGAGCGCAAACCACCCCGATAAGCGCCACCGATGCCGCAAGGACACCATCTAAAAAGCGACTAAATCCAGCTGAATTTTCGAGCCTTGAAAGCACCGGCTGGATCGCGAGCACGAAGAGAAATGAAGGCAGAAAAATACCGACAGCGGCAACGACAGCACCGAGCGGGCCAAGGGATAAGTAGCCTACAAAGGCGGACGTCGAAAGCAAAGGACCTGGAGTAATCTGCCCCACCGCGATGGCGTCGAGCAACTGCTGGGCATCGATCCAGCCTCGCTGCTCAACCACATAGGTTTCTAAAAATGAAATCAGCAGGTATCCACTCCCGTAAAGCACCGCGCCAATTTTCAAGAAGACGAGAAAAACGCCGAGTAAGGTAATAGGCTCGATCACCAAGCTCCCCTTGCGCCCCAGCCCACTCGCCCAACCAATGAAACCTGCGCTTAGGAGAATGACGATCTCGGAAAATTGCGGCATGAATCCAGCCACCGCGGCCGCGCAAAACAGAACCAAACTGAGGGGGCGAACCTTGTCATTTTTATGCAAGACTTTTTTGGTAAATCGGAGAAATACGACGGCAATCAAGACCAAGCAGACCGGTTTCAAGCCAGCCAGTAAAGGCGCAAAAGCCGGCACCGTGCCTAACTTGACGTAGACGACCGCGAGCAGAATGGTCAGGAGAACCGCGGGGCAAATAAAACAGAAGCCGGCAATAAATAGCCCCGGAACTTTAGCACGTTCATATCCGATGTGAATCGCAAGCTCGGTTGAATTGGGTCCTGGAATAAGTTGGGAAACCGACATCAACTTCATGAAGCGCTCACGACTGAGCCATTTGCGCCTAACCACAACTTCTTGCTCTAGCAGCGCGACATGAGCCGCTGGGCCACCAAAAGCGGAGAAGCCTAACTTTAAAAACAGGAGGGCCACCTCTTTCATACACCAAACCCTTTGTTAGAACGTAAAACGAAAGCCGACAGCCGATAACAAAGCAGCTGAGCGGCGCGAATCGGCGAACTTAAAAGCCACCGTCACTGAACATCTGCAGGAAGATGGGGCCAAGCAAGACGAGGAACACGGCAGGAAAAATAAAACAGACGAGAGGAAACAAAAGTTTCACTGGAGCTTTATTCGCCATTTCTTCGGCGCGCAAAAAACGTCTGGTTCGGATTTGATCCGATTGAATCCGCAAAATCGTTCCGATGCTTACCCCAAGCTCGTCGGCTTGGACCAGCGCATTGACCACCGCGCTGATATCCGGATGATCCACCCGATAGGCGAAATCACGCAGGGCTTCCTTACGTGTTTTACCCACCTGCATTTCTTGAAAGGTTCGAATAAGTTCTTCGCCCAAGGGATCGATTTTGCGTTTTTGAACAATGCGACGGATCCCACTAATAAAGTCGAGACCCGCTTCGACCGAGAGCGTCAACAGGTCGAGTACGAATGGCAGGGCGCGCTCGATGCTCAGGTGCCGTGCTTTGACCGCGCCCTTGAGCCAAGAGGCCGGATAGATATAGAGCAACAAGAGCAAGGCGAGAAAGATGATTAACTGTCGGTCACGCAGCATGTTTCCTGCGCCACCTTCCACCGCTTCGGATGGGAGTGGCGGAATAACTCGAAACACGAGCCAAAGCAGACCGATGAGAATGGGGCCGAGGACTAGAGGCATCATCCATTTTAGCGCGAGAAATTCGTTGGGGGTGATCAAGCCCTCGTAGCCGGAGGAAATCAGCTTTCGCTTTACCGTCTCCCGAAGATTGTCGTAACGCTTCCCCTTCACCCAGGTTGCGTTTTCCGTCCACGGCAGCAAAAGCCTAAAAAGAAGCGGGATCTGTCGGGCTTCACGTCGTCCATCCGCCAAGGTGACATAGGTGATTTGCGTGGCGGCTCGACCAACGTACCACACCATGATTCCGACCGCGGCGGCCCATAGCAAACTGGAGATAACATTAAGTTCGGGCATATCTGCTAAACCTTGATGGTGACGATTTTTTTAATCACGATGAAGCCGACGATTTCGAGAACACCCACGAGGATAAGCAATCCGATGCCATGAATCGAGGCAAAGAAGTTACTCATCATTTGCGGATCGAGCGCGGTCATCGCGAACAGAAGCATGACAGGAATCAATCCAACCACGATCCCTTGCAAGCGCCCCATGGCGGTCATGGCTTTAATCTTTCCTTCAAGGCGCATGCGCTCGCGAATGGTTTGAGCCATTTTCTCAAATACTTCGGTGAGGTTACCACCGGTTTGCCGCGCCGTTTCGACGGAGCGAACCATCAAGGTCAGGTCTTCGCTTCCGACCCGCTCATCAAGATTTTCGAGCGCGTCATCAAAGCGCACCCCGATTCGAGTCTGCTGAAGGAAAACACTGAATTCTTGTGCGATCGGGTTCTGCCCTTCTTTGACCACTTGCTCAAAGGCTTGGCCGATGGAGAAACCGGCTTTGAGCGAATTGCTCATACCTACCAGCGCATCGACAAGTTGCAGATTGAACTTATGCAGGCGACGTTTTTTCAAAAAGCTAATGACCAAACGGGGTGCCATGAGAGCTGAAAAAGCCGCGATCGCGCCCATGGTTAGACCACGCAGTACCCCGCCGAAGGTAAGGTTTAGAATGTCGGCAAAAAGAAAGAAGAAGCCGATGAACAAGGTGTAGGCCAAGGTACGCGCGATCCGGGCAATTTTGTTCGGTGGAATAAAGAGGAATAGGTTTTCCAACTCACGAGCTGCCTCGGAGGCGTAGACATCATCGTAGGTGGTCGATGCATCACGCAAGCCGTTGAACAACGCCCAACCGAGCATACCAAAGCACAAGCCGAAGAGACTCGGAATCGCGAGAATCTCCCACCCGTAGGTGTTGAGCAAATTCGTAAATGGTGCGGTGAGTCGATTCACAAAAAGTTACCAGCCAGCCGAAGTTTCGAACAAGCGGGGGTCCAATGGAATCCCACGCGCTTTAATTTCTTCCATGAAGGTTGGGACCGCGCCGGTCGGACGCATCTCGCCCAAAATTTTCCCATCCTCGTTCACCCCGGTTTGAACGTATTCAAACAAATCTTGCATGGTGATCTTCTCGCCTTCCATGCCACACACTTCGGTGACATTACTGACCCGACGCGAGCCATCGGAAAAGCGTTTCAAATGAATGATGACTTGAATCGCGGACCCGACTTGTTCGCGAATCGCACGAACCGGTAGATCCATTCCAGACATCAGCACCATGGTTTCAAGGCGGCTGATCACATCCCGAGGCGAGTTGGCGTGCACCGTGGTGATCGAGCCATCGTGACCTGTGTTCATCGCTTGCAACATATCAAGCGCTTCTCCACCACGGCACTCCCCAACCACGATTCGATCTGGACGCATCCGTAGCGAATTTCGAACCAGGTCGCGAATCATAATCGCGCCCTTCCCTTCCATATTGGGTGGGCGCGCTTCGAGCGAAACCACGTGATCCTGAACCAGCCGAAGCTCAGCGGCATCCTCAATCGTGACAATCCGTTCGGTGGTCGGAATAAAATTACTCACAACATTCAGCATGGTTGTTTTACCCGTGCCGGTACCACCAGACACGATAATATTTTTTCGCGCTTGTACACAGGCCGAGGAAAAATCAGCCATCTCCTGAGTGATCGATCCAAAGCCGATCAAGTCCTGAATCGTAAAAGGGTCCTTGGAAAATTTCCGGATGGTAATCGTCGGGCCCTTGAGCGCGAGAGGTGGGATGATGCAGTTCACCCGAGATCCATCTGGCAAGCGAGCATCGACATAGGGCGAACTTTCGTCGATCCGACGCCCAATCGGAGTCACGATCCGCTCAATTGTCGCCATCACGGAAACATCGTCAATAAACGAGGCATCGGTTAGTTGCAGGCTGCCGTTACGCTCCACGTAAATCCGGTCCGGTCCGTTGACCATCACCTCGGTCACCGATTCGTCAGCGAGCAGATCTTCAATAGGTCCAAGTCCAAGTGCTTCGTCGATGATCTCTTTCGCAAGCGCGTTGGCGTTTAAACCCGGCGGCAATTTTTCGCGTACATCTTGGATGATCTGCCCCACTGTCTCACGGGCACGTTCGTGCAGGTCAGACTCCGTGGCCTGGTTCACCGTCATCCGTTTGAGATCGAGGCGTTTCAGCAGTTCCGCATGGATTTGCTTTTTGATCGCGATCCGGCCTTCGTCACGATGCGTTTTGGGCGCGTTATGCAATGGACTCGTTGCAGCCATGACGGACTGCCGGTTGAGATCTTCATCCGAAACGGTGGGCGCATTGGTGAGATTTGAAAAGCGTCCTTGGCTGGACTCCGAGTTGGCATGTTGACCAGGAGGAGTCGCTGCAGGTGTAGCTGTTTGTTCCGAAAGCGGGGGTTGAGTCGAGGGTTGAGTCGGGGGTTCAGTCGAGGGTTGAGTCGGGGCTGAGGGAACCGCCTGGGTTGCGACGGTTTGACCGGGAATCATAACCGATTCAGGTTCGGTGACGATGGCTTCATGCGCTGCTTTTGAATCCGTTTGCTGAACCACGAAACTACCAATTTGAATCCGTTGTCCGCCGCGCACTTCATGGCGCCCAGTGATACGCGCTCCGTCAACATAGGTGCCGGTGCTGCTACCAAGATCTTCGACCCACAATCCGCCATTGGTAAAGCTCAAGATTGCGTGACGCCAGGAAATCAAACTGTCGTTTAGGACAATCTTATTTTCCATATCAGAACCGATGGTGTAAATGCCTTCCGGGAGATCGAGAAATTGCCCTTCTTGCCCCGCTTGCGCGATGTTAAGACTGATACTGGATTTTGCCATAGCGCCCTGCCCTTGGTGATTAGCCTTCGTTCGTGTGAGACATCCTAGCGACGGCTACGAATGAGATTTAGTTCTTCAGCTCGGGCCTTGAGGTTAACCGCGTCGACTTCCGGAAGATTGGAAATAATTTCTCCATCATCTGGGTTCCGTAAAGTAAGGGTTAAACTCCCTTTGGCCTCAACCACGTGTACGATGAGTTCGGCTTCTTCGGGTGAGACTTCGATGGTGATCATACTGAATCCACGGTTCGAAAAGCGCTGGCGATCTTTTTCGCTTTGCGAACTGGTGTTGCCGAAGTCGGTACCGGTAGCGATTACATTTACATCTTGAATCAAGGTCGTGGTATTGACCTCATCGTAGCCAGGATTGTTTTCACTCGACTGCGAGTAGGTCGCGATGATGTCGATCCGGTCGTTTGGCTTGATGAGTCCTGAGACAGCCTGAACCCCAGCGGCAGGGATTGAAAGCGCGCGCTTTCCGGATTTGATCGCTAAGGCAGCAGAGGCCTGACGATAATAATCGATGTCGAAATAGGACCAGCGAAGGGGTCCGCCTTTTTTGAGTTGGGTATTGATGGTTTTGTTCAGCACCTGTTTTCCAATCTCGTTATTTCGTCCGGCAAGAACAATGTCACCGCCGCGCACCGCGGATTCAAACACTTCTTTCATGCCCACATTATCGAGAGTGATCGTCGTGCCAGAAGGCAGGTCTTTGGACGCCGCCATGACCTTCACTTTGCGCGCACCGGCATACAGCCGGTCATACTGCGCCTTCATGTAGCGCTGGGAAAGAAAAAACGCGAGGATGGCAAACACCACCGCGGCAATCAGGATAATTTTCTGCTGCATGAGAATCTTTTAGAAAAGGTACGAGAGAAGGCGAGATATATTATGTGTGAGATGAGTTTTGATCGATAAAATCGATGCTCACTGGATACGTGTTAGAGGAAAATCTGAAATTAACTGGAAGCTGCGAACTGGCTCGCATCCCCGCGTTCGGCAATTTTACGGATTTCTAACTGAAGAATATCATCTAAGCCAGATTTTGGGGTGAAATCAGCCGCGACCAAGTGATCCACTCGTTTTTCATCACGAAAGGTGGCTGCTTTGCCCCAGTTATCACGGCATTCACGATTAAACACCGCGATGGGCACCCCACCATACTTCTGCAACAAGGCGAAACAAGGGATGTCAGTAAACCCATCACCGACAAAAATCATATCTTTGAAACGAATTCGAAAGTTGTCTGTTTTGCTGTTAACGGCAAAGGGGGTTTCTCGAGCTTTGTCCCCCACTAGTCCTTTAGAAATCTGATAGAGAAAGCGTGTTTTGTCGGTAAAGCTAACCACTCGTTTGACCGCGCATATCTCCCCGGCTTCATTATAGTCAAATGCACCGGCCCAACCGTCTTTTATCTCAGACCACACCGAACTACCGCGAAGAATTTCTTCGATGCCGGAGCTTATGACGTAAAACTCGAGTTCGAGGTCGGGGTGATGCGCCAAGGTATTTGCCCGTAGACGAGAGAAAAAACCGTCAACCCCGTCAAAGAGCTGTAGCTTGGCTCCAGACTCTCTTAACATGTTTCGGGTAAAACGTTGACCCGCTGGTCGAGAGCGCGACTCATCTAGCATGAGTTGCATATACGAAGGCACTTGATCCCAGCCTTCTTTCAGGCGCTGAGCATGTCCCGCCCAAAACGAGGACAACTCGATCCCCTGACCAAGCAAAAATTCGCTCGTACTGTCGTGAGCAAGGGTATCATCAAAATCAAAAACTACGGCACAACGCATACCTGCTTTAAGCGGGTTCACTCCGGTAAAGCAAGACTACGGAAAGCATGGTATCTGGCTTCGTCCCATGGGTCTAAATAAACCAAGATCGAAAATTATCCGGTAATTTGTCGAAATTCATCGTTGGGCAAGAGCAGGAAAGCACCACGGTCGGCCTGAGTTGCGACGATCCGTTTAATTTCCTCTTCTGGCAGAATTAAGAAGGCGGTGGCAAAGGCATCAGAGGTAGCGGCTTTGCGAGAAAAGGCCCAACTGCGAACCCGATCTTTCACCGGTCGCCCCGTATGCGGATTAATAATATGATCGCCTTTAACAGACATTCCGGAAGCGGAAATCGCGCGATTCTTCAGGCGAATTTTTCGCCCATTGCATCCGACCGTCCAAGCAAAATCCCCAAAAGCTAAGATGGTACTTCCGCCGGCTTCAAGCAATCCGTCTTTCAAATCCCAATCTTCCAGCTGCAAACGGGCTCGATCCAAGGCATAGCCTTTTGCAATACCACCCACATCGATTTTCAGGCCCGATCGCCGAGCCGTGACACGCATGGTCGCGGGATCCAAGCTAAGTAGCTCCCACCCAGTCAATGATTGGGCAATGGCAAGCTGCGTGATATCTGGTTTGCGGGGCTTTCCTTCGGGGCTCATCCAGCAGGCGAACAGATGCCCCACCGTGATGTCAAAGGCGCCCCGCGTCTCAGCCGAAATCGACTGCGCCATGGTAATGCAATCAAACGCATCTTGGGTAAGCACGAGCTCTTCGCCTGCTTTAAGCTGAGCAATCTGGCTGACTTCACTGTCTGATCGATAGTGACTGAGCTCGACCTCCAATTGATCGATTAACGCGAAGGCCGCCTGAGCGGCTTGAGCCGCATACTGACGATTGTCTCCGCGCAAACGAAACGACCATTGGGTCGCCATCGCTTTATGGGTAAATTTAAAGGTCTCCATCCTAGATCACATCACAAGTTGCTTTACCGACTCTCAATAAATTTTTCGAAAATGTCACTTCGAATATAAACCCAGAGCATGACATTTGATCGTAGCCCAGACAAACTCGGCACCGCATAGGCCTCACTCATGCCTTTTTCGAGTTGCTCACTGTACTCGGAATCGACGATGAGGACATGATCTTCGGGCACCTCTTCCGGAATTCCAGGCGAATAAACGAGGTTCGTCATGGCCCGTAAATCCCAAGGTAGTGGCCAATAATTCGGACCATACATAGCCACCTTTAAGGCAGGGTCGATTTTCTGGAGTTCGACTATCTTGTCGGGTAGTTCTCGGTAATTCGCCGTGGTATGCGCATACGCATACGGGTTTCGCTGATCCGCCGCATAGGTGCGATTCACCCGCTTGTTTTGTGGATATTGGGCACAGGCCAAGATGATGAAGAGCAGGGAGACGGGGATCAACCGTTGTTTACAATGTTGTTTACCATGTCGTTTTACATGTCGGAACGAGGCAAGCAGCAGGCCCGCACCGAGCAAGAGCGGGATCTCGAGGTTGAGTAAAATCCACGGTGTCTTGTATGGAATGGCGGAATAAAAGAGGAAGGCTACCGTGGCATACAGGGTGATAAAAACCGCCCATGCTCGGAGCCGAGGATTCAAAAAGCCAGCCACACAACCGAAGCTTCCAAGCAGAAGCACAATGGCTTCCCCCCAATAAAAGCCTTGGCTTTTCTGAAACCATAACAGCGACGCGTAGTAGCCGAAGGGTTTTTCATGCCCACTTCCCTCGGCCCGATGCAGGTAATTCAAATAGGTCAAAACCGAATCAAGCACCCCTTGCGGATTGGAAAAAAAGGAACTGAAAAAGAGCATGGAGATCCCCGCCGCTACGGTTGCTCCGACGAACAAATGGCTGAGCTTGATAGGCGGGATGAGGCACCGAAAAAACGAGCTATTTGGCTGAGCCTGATCCCCACGACGCCCCTGAAAAACCTGAACCCCAAGTCCAGCGACCACGATGGCAAAGCAAGAAATCAAAAAGGTCTCTTTGCTCATATGCATCAGAGCAAGGCAAAGTCCCGCGAGTAGCATCCAGCCCACCTTTTGGGAACGGAACCAGCGATAGAGGCAGCCAACCAAAGCGACTGTCGCAGCCACCAGAATCATCTCCTGCACATAGTATCGGCTAAAGTATACAAATGGAGGGGACAGGGCGGCCAGTAAACAGCCGCCCCCTACCCCCGCCCAACCAAAGGCAGGCAGAAAAAGTAGAAACGAAAGCAGAAGGAGAATACCGAAAAGCGCCGGCACCAAACGTAGAGTCCACTCGTCAATGTCGCGGTAGCTTTCTTGGCCACGTAACTTGGCAATCGGAAGACTGAAGTAGTATAAACTTGGCCCGTGATACTCATGTGGGTCATAAACATACTTTCCGGTATCCAGCAGGGTGCCGAATTTATACGCCTGCACCGCTTCATCGCTGTGAAGGGTTTTGGACGGCAAGTCGGCGAGTCGAAGGATTGAGCCAACTAAAAGCGCGAATATGAATAGAAGTTGGAACCAACGATCAGAGGTCATGAATCCATGTTAAACCCTATCCGGGGAACCGGAAGCAATGTAAAAGCCTCAAGCGACTTAAATCACAAAACAGCCAACGGCTCATCAAATCACAACATTACCAATGGCAGAGAGCTCACCAATTTTGCTATCCGGAATCGGCTTAAAGTCGAGAATGGCTAAAGCGCGTTGCTTCGGATCTTTGATCCGCTTCAACAGTCCATCGGTTTTATTTGCCGCCGCTCCCTTCACATAAAACTGCGAGGTGAGGACGCACTTGTTTTTCACGTAGACCTTAAAATGAATATGAGGTGCGCGCCCGGGATAAGCTGGTGGCTTAATGGTGCGAAAATAATACGTTCCATCCATGCCGGTGACAAAGCGCCCAAAACCTTGAAAGTTTCCGTCCCGCTTTCGCTCTGCTTGGTCACGGGTGTGGATGTAGCGCGAGTTGTTATCCACCTGCCAGATTTCGATCTTCGCGTTTTTAATCGGATTCCCTTTGGTATCGGTAATCTTCCCGTGCAGGTGCGTGACTTCCCCCACCGCTTGGTCCAAGTTTTCGTTAATAATGATTAAATCGTTATCCGTATCGAGGGGTAATTCATCGGGATAAAATGGGCCTTCTGCATCGGTTGGCGTCTTTAAAAGCTCTTCCGCGAACAGGTGAGGCGGGATTAAGGCCACGCCCGCGGCACCGGCCATGGCAAGTGAGCTGCGTTCAAGAAAGGAGCGACGAGTCCAAATTAAGAAAGATTCCATAGATGATTTTATCAAATCCAAGTTGAGATAGAAAGGTCTTATCAAAACATCTACTACATGGCCTTTGATTTACTACTCAGTGGCGCCTCCTCCCGCGCTTCGCTTGGCGGTTGAAACCGTGCTGAAAGGTTGTCATGAAGGTCATGAAGTTTCAGGTAAGATTATGCAAAAGATTGAACGAGTTGCACCTACAGTTTCGTCGGGAACCGACGGCTTATCTCAGGCGGGGGTTTCAACCCCCGTTAAGAAAACAGGAGCAATCGTCGTCAGGAACTGACGGTTTAGCAAAAGAGGGCTTTAGCCCGTAATCTGCATCGTAGCTGGAAGCGTTCAAAAGGGTCGTAATAGACGTGCTTAATCGTAAAAAGCTCTAATTTTGGGCCTACCTAGAAGACGTGACTTGAAGCGGGCTAAAGCCCTTTCATGATAAACCGTCGGTTCCCGACGTGAAATATCGACCCATTTTACGGGGGTTGAAACCCCCGCCTATATTTAAACCGTCGGTTCCCGACGAGCGTACATCATTCCTCCTATGCACTACTCAGTGCCGCCTCCTCCCGCGCTTCGCTTGGCGGTTGAAGCAGTTGAAACCTTGTCATGAAATTTCAGATCAGATTATGTAAAAAATTGAAGGTGTTGCAGCTGGCGTTTCGTCGGGAACCGACGGCTTATCCTAGGCGGGGGTTTCAACCCCCGATAAGAAAACAGGAGCAATCGTCGTCAGGTACTGACGGTTTAGCAAAAGAGGGCTTTAGCCCGTAATCTGCATCGTAGCTGGAAGCGTTCAAAAGGGTCGGAATAGACGTGCTTTATCGTAAAAAGCTCTAATTTTGGGCCTACCTAGAAGACGTGACGTGAGGCATGCTAAAGCCCTTTCATGATAAACCGTCGGTTCCCGACGTGGATATATTGACCGCTTTTACGGGGGGTGAAGAGATTGTGTAATATATCTCGCGCAGCTTCAGTAGCATCCTTAATCGTTGGTTTTTCCGGCGTGAATAGCAGCTCCGAAGGAGCGGAGGCACTTAGCCCCGAGGCTTGCCTCGGGGTTGCGATTCGGCCTAAGCATCAAGCTCCGAAGGTGCGTAGGCCCTCCGGTTATTGAAGACAATAACTCCGCAATCTGTGCAAGTCTTTCAGACTTGGTGCCGCCGCCTCCGAAACCAATCGATGGGCGGTGCCCATCGCTACGCTGTTTACGCCTTTCAGGCGAATATTTACCTTAGGCCCAAGATACGCTGATTTACTACGCAGTCTCTGAAACCCTCACCTTTGATAAGCGGACGGTTCCCGACGAAACCCTAGCTGCAACATTTTAATTTGTTACACAGTCTCTGAAACCCCCGCCTATATTTAAACCGTCGGTTCCCGACGAGCGCCCGTCATTCCTGCTATGTATTACACCAAGCAGCCTCCTCCAACGCTTCGCCTGGCGGTTGATGTTTCAGGTCAGCCTTCTTTGCTTTAAATTCTGGAACTTCAGCAAGGCTTCTGAAAAGAAGGTTCTCATGAATAAGACCTTACAAGCGCTCATCGACCTCGCCCTGAAAGAAGACATCGGTAGCGGCGATGCCACTTCAATTTCTCTCATCGAAGAGGACGTCATTGGCGAAGCGATTCTTGTCGCGCGTCACCCCTATATTCTAAGTGGGGTTGCTGTCGCAGAGGCGGTATTCACCTCGGTTGATGCAAATCTTAAAACCGAGATTCTCGAAAAAGACGGCACCCTCCTCGAACCCCATAAAGCCTTCATGCGCATCACTGGCCCAACCCGCAACTTGCTCACGGCCGAGCGCACCGCGCTCAACTTCATTCAGCGCATGTGTGGCATTGCGACCCTTTCGCATGAATTTACCGAATTGGTGAAGCATACCGACGCGGTCATTTTGGATACCCGCAAGACGCTCCCCGGCTATCGCGAACTCGATAAGTACGCGGTAAAATGTGGTGGCGCAACCAATCACCGCATGGGGCTTTACGACCGCGTAATGATTAAAGACAACCACGTACAGCATTGGACCAGCACCGAAGGTTTTAAATTGCCTGAAGCGGTTCGGATCGCGCGCAAGGCCTATCCCAAGTTGGTCATCGAAGCCGAAGCGGATACCGTCGAGCAAGTGCACCAACTCGTGGAAGCCGGACCGGAGTGGATCCTACTCGACAACATGACGTTGGAGCAACTCCGCGAATGCGTCGGAATCTGCAAAGGAAAATGCAAAACCGAAGCGAGTGGCGGGGTCAATCTCGACACGGTAAAAGCCATCGCCGAAACGGGGGTAGACGCTATTTCGGTCGGCGCTTTGACGCATTCAGTAAAAGCCGCAGACATTTCTCTGGACCTACTGAAGTAACCTAGCGATTAGATTTCGCAGCATTCGATCCAGTAGCCATCTGGATCTTGAAAGAAAATTTGCAGCACGCCATCGGGCCGAGACTTGGGGCCGATAAACTCAATTTCTTTTTCACGCAGCAAGGTTTCCACCGCACCCACAGATTCGACCTGAACTGCAAAATGGCAGACCCGAGGAATCTCGATGGCGCCGTCATGCCGTCCAGTGATCAAATGAAGTTCTCGGGTTGCTCCAAGCGCATACCAAGCACCGGGAAAACGAAAAGCAGGTCGGGTGTCTTTTTCAGTCCACCCAAGCATCCCCCCGTAAAACGCTTTGCTTCGATCCAGATTTTGTACGTGCAGCGCAATGTGATTTAAATCGAGAATCTTCATTTGCGTTCCTTAAGCTCTAGGAACACCAATTACGATGAAAAGTGGAAGGAAGTATCTTGCCAAAATTGGTCTTGAGCCCCAACCCTTCAGGAACCCCACGGTAACCTCCGGTCAAATAAGCGCGCACTGAAAGTTTGCCATCGATTTTTTTGACCGAAACGAACTTCGCTTTATCCACGACATGATGCACCGAGAATGGGTATTTTTGCGGAACCATCTTTTTCCGTAGTCTTTTACGGAGAGAATCCTAATTTGGCATTCCGCTAGAGAAACTGAATCGGAAATCCACCGCATTTTTTCGTGGAACATTCCGGTTTCAGTCGTAAGGAAGGCGTGAAGATGAAAACATTGAAGACACAAATTACATTTTTGTTATTTTCTCTCATCGGGGGGACATTATTTGCCGAACCAGCAGAAATGAAGGCCATTTCTGATCAATTCAACGCGGAATCGACAGCGTTGAAGGCAAGTTACGACGCCGATATGGGGAAATTGCATGGGGTTTATCGTACGCAGTTGACCGGGATGAAGGACGGTTTCCAGAAAACTGGGAACCTTGATGCCGTGGTCAGCACCCAAAAGGAGATCGATCGGTTTACCGCGAATCCACAGATCTTGGTGCAACACATCGTTGGAACCAATCCCAAACTAGCCTCGTTACAAGGACAAGCCATCAAGGCTTCTTTCAAAATTGAGTCCAGCTATGTTGCAAAGCGTAACGCGCTAAAGACATCTCACAAAGCAGCTTTGCTTAACCTCCAAAAACAATTGGTGCAGAATAATCGGGTGGACGATGCAATGCTGGTAAAGCGCGCCATTGAAGCGGTTGACCGGCCTGTCGTCGCTAAAGGCAAGCAAAAGCAAGCAGCGAAGAACACCAAACCCGTCAAAAAGGCGAAAGCAGGCTCCGAAGATTTTGGCATCGGCTTCGGCTCCAAAACTCCGATGAAGAAACTTTGGGACAGCTTCCAAGAACTCGAGAGCTCAAACATCGGGAGGAAATCAAAGATCTATGTCAAAGGGCAAGAACCTGCCGCAATTACCCAACCAATCCTTACCTACCGCACGAATGTGATGGCCGGAAAACCGACCGATTACCGGGTTTCAGCGGCTCTGATTAAGGCCAATAAACGACGGGTTTACCGCCTAAAAATTTCCTATTCGGGCTCAGAAGAAGCCAAAGGAGTGAATTTCTATGTGCATTACATCAAAGTGAATGATGGCGACCCACAGGGATTTCGATTTGAGAGCATCGCCATTCCTCCACAAACAGAGGATAGAGTGTATGTCTTCGATCCTCAAGGTGAAATGAAACCTCGTATGAACAACGGCTCAATTTTCTCGATCTATTCGCCGGATAATAAAACCCTGTTGTTTCAAAGTGCGACGATTCCGGTCCTACGGGATATTTCGGTAGAAGGCTTTTTGGGCAAATAATCAGGTCGAGGGCTATTGCAAAGCCATGGCTAAATACGCTTGGCTTCGACCATGCCCGAATTCCAAGTAGTCTCAGATTTTAAGCCCATGGGCGACCAGCCCGCAGCGATTGAATCGTTGTTGGCGGGACTTCGGGAAGGCAAAAAGCATCAAACCCTTGAGGGGGTTACCGGCTCTGGAAAAACCTTCACCATGGCCAACGTGGTCGCGGAATGGGGCAAACCCGCCTTGGTCATTTCTCATAATAAAACCCTCGCGGCGCAGCTCTATGCCGAGCTTCGGAGCTTCCTTCCGAACAACGCGGTCAGTTACTTTGTTAGCTACTTCGACTACTATCAGCCCGAAGCGTATATCCCCCGCACCGACACCTTCATTGAAAAAGACTCTGCGGTAAATCAAGAGATCGAGCGGCTTCGCCTCGAAGCAACCGACAACCTTCTAAACCGAAACGACGTGGTGATCGTCTCCTCCGTTTCCTGCATCTATGGTTTAGGTTCTCCCGAGGATTACAAAACCATGCTGGTTGAGCTTAAGATCGGCGACATGATCGATCGGGACGCGATGCTAAAGCAGTTGGTCGACATTCAGTATTCCCGAAACGAGATTGAGCGCAGCCCGGGGACCTTTCGAGTTCGTGGCGACACGGTAGATGTCTTTCCGAGCTATGCTGAAACGGGCTATCGAGTGAACTTCTTTGGGGACGAAGTGGAATCGCTCCACCGGATCAATCCGCTCACCGGAAATGTCGAAGAAGACTATGAAGAGATGCGGATCTCACCTGCAAAACACTTCGTCACGCCTTACCATCGAGTGAAAAACGCGGTACTCTCCATCAAAGAAGAGCTGGAAGCTCGGGTGAAATGGTACGAAGAGCGGAACAAACTTTTGGAAGCGCAGCGCATCCGCATGCGAACCGAATACGACATCGAAATGCTTCAAGAACTTGGCTTCTGCAATGGCATCGAAAATTATTCCCGCCACTTGACCGGCCGGAAACCGGATGAACGCCCCTACACCTTGATGGATTATTTCGACGGGGATTTTCTAACCATTCTCGACGAATCTCATGTGAGCATTCCCCAAGTGCGTGGTATGTTTAACGGCGACTATTCTCGTAAATCGACCTTGGTTGAACATGGCTTTCGCCTCCCCAGCGCTCTCGACAATCGCCCGCTTCGTTTCGATGAATTTCAAGAGGTAACCGGTCAAACCGTTTACGTGTCCGCGACCCCCGCCGCGTTTGAAACCGACCTCTCTGGAGAGACGGTCCCGCAGGTCATTCGACCCACAGGGATCATCGACCCCGAAATTGAGATCCGCCCGCTCAAGGGACAAATTGATGACTTGATCGAAGAGATTCGTACCCGCGCCGCCCGCGAAGAACGAATCCTGGTGACCACCTTGACCAAGAAAACCTCAGAAGATCTTTCGGAATATTTGCGCGACATTGGGATCCGCGCCAAGTACCTCCACTCCGAAATCAATGCGATTCAACGGGTAGAAATTCTTCGCGCCTTGCGCCGTCGCGAGTTTGACTGCTTGATCGGGATTAACCTTTTACGTGAAGGATTGGATATTCCCGAAGTGAGTCTAGTCGCGATTTTGGATGCCGACAAAGAAGGGTTCTTACGCAGTAAGACCTCGCTGATTCAGACCTCAGGCCGAGCGGCGAGGAATGTTGATGGTAAAGTGATCTTGTACGCTGACCGCGAAACGGACTCCATAAAAGCCCTTCTGGACATCACCAATACACGTCGTGAAAAACAGCTGGAGTACAACACCAAACACAGCATCACGCCACAGAGCATCGTAAAAGAAATTCAAGAGAGCTTGAGCAAATACGATACGAGCGGTGAAGATGAAGACAAGCCCTTGTCGGTGGCTGAAGGTGGCGGAACCTATAATGTAAACGAATTGATCACCGAACTCGAAACCGAGATGCGGGACGCTGCCAAAAGCTTGGAATACGAACGCGCTGCCTTAATACGCGATCAGATTATGGAATTACGCGCCATGGGAGGTGCGAAAAGCTCTGGCGGTGGATCGAGTAAAAAAGCCTCAAAGGGCAAGAGCAAAAGGAAGGGAAAGGCGAAGGGAGAAGCAAAGGGAAAAACCCGCTACCCCAAACGAAGTTAGGAGCTCGGCTCATCGCTTTAAGCCCCATGGGTAAGCGTAGCCACAAAAACGGTCACGACTATATAAAGCGGGAAAAACTCAGGAAACCGAGAAACACCACCATCCCAACGCATTGGATGTAAGGTTCAGTGGCTTCACACGTTCAATGTAAGTAACCTACTAGAGAGCGTGTATGAACCCACTTACTTTGTCCCTTTCACTTTTCCTGGCCATGGCCTCCCTTGTCACCCCTCTTCTCGCTCAAAGCGAGGATGACCAACCGTCTTTCGATATTGTCCTCAAAGCCCTTACCGCGACCGACCTTCTCAAGCCGCTACAAGCTGGCGAATTCACCATTTTCGCCCCGACCGACGAGGCTTTTGCAAAGCTTCCAAAAGGAACCGTGGAAGGCTTGTTAAAACCTGAAAGCAAAGAAAAGTTGGTTGCCATATTGAAATACCACGTGATCGCTGAAGGCGCTAAATCTTTGGATCAACTTCTCGGGAAACCGGAATGGAAAACCCTCCAAGGTCAACCGGTGGACATCGCATTTAAAAATGGCCGTGTGCTCGTGAACCAAGCCAACTTAATCGATGCTGACGCACCCTGCGGAAGAAGCACCTTGCATATTATCGACGCCGTTTTGCTTCCAAAAAGTGACGCACCGAAGGAACCCGGGAATCTGGTTGAAGTTGCTACCGAGGCAGGAATTTTTGGCACCTTAATTGCCGCAGCAAAAGCGGCAGGATTAGTGGATGCGTTGACCGGCAAGGGCCCCCTCACGGTTTTCGCTCCAACTGATGCGGCGTTTGCTAAGCTCCCAAAAGGAACCGTCGAAACTCTTTTACAGCCGGAAAATAAAACTGCTTTAGCTGACATTTTAACCTATCATGTCATCGCGGGAAAAATCACCGCGGGGGATGCCTTAAATGCAGGCAGCGCAACCATGCTCAATGGGCTCGAGACGAAGGTCACGTTTAAGGATGGATCGTTGAACATAGCAGGGTCCAAAATCACCACGGTAGACATCACGGCGAAGAACGGAATCATTCACATCATTGATCAGGTAATGCTTCCTCCAACCAAAGCGAAAACAAAGAGTCTCAGTGCAAAAGATGCAATGTCTCTAATCGAAGACGCGATCGATAAAGGCGTCCCCACATTCAACCAAGGTGACACAGCCGGTTGCGCAAAAATCTACCTCGATGCATGCAAGGCTTTACAGAAAACCGACCTCAATCCTCGGACCGCTGACATGCTCAATCAAGCCATTGAAAAAGCATCCAAGACTGAATCTACTCGCGATCAAAGTTGGGCCCTGCGCTCGGCGATCAATACCGTTTATCGCGAACTAGACAATAAACTAGGTGATGACACCGACGCCAACGAATCCTCATCGATCCCGAAAAACAAAGGCGTTTTAGTTGATTTCAGCGCAGGGAAGTCAGGGATCGAATGGATGACGGTAAATGACAATGTCATGGGTGGCCGATCAAAAGGTGGCTTTGAAATCAAATCCGACCGCCTGCTTTTCTCCGGGGCGACCAACACCAAGGGCGGTGGTTTTTCTTCCATCCGTACCAAGCCAACCAGCTGGGGACTGACCGACGAAGCAGGAGTAAAACTGCGAGTACGTGGCGACGGGAGAACCTACCAATTTGATGCCCGCAAGATCGGAGCCAAAGGCTGGGTACCCGTAACCTACAAGTCTGAATTCAAAACCGTCAAAGGCGAATGGATTGACGTAACCATCCCCTTTTCTTCCTTCAAACCAACTCGCTATGGAACCAAGGTTTCGGGCAGCGAATTGAAGGCCTCAGAGGTCGGCGTCATCGGTTTTATGATCTACGACAAGAAGGACGGACCCTTTAAATTGGAAGTTGAGTCGGTAAAGACATACCAAGACGATAGCGCGGCCAAAACCGAACTCAAACGCGACGCGTTTTAGGGCCCGATTTTTCCCAATATTTCACTGATTTTTGACGATCTCTGAACCGACGATGAAGATAATGAAAAATAATCGAATATTTTTGTTTGCAAGAGGCTGAAATCCGATTATCGTCCGGCATCCCAATTTTGGGAGCGTAGCTCAACGGTTAGAGCGCCGGCCTGTCACGCCGGAGGTTGCGAGTTCAAATCTCGTCGTTCTCGCCACTTTAAGCCTCGGTTCGCCGAGGCTTTTTTTTATGCCCTAATCTATGTGGCGAGGCCTGATTCGGTTGCGAGTTCACTTTCAATCTCCGCCGTCTTTCTCGCCACTTTAAGCCTCGGTTCACCGAAGCTTTTTTTTGTCTAGACGAAACCGTTGATGTATTTCTTGTGAGCCTTCATCCGGTGGTAGAACCCCTAAAATAGAAGGGGTAAAATAGAAGGGGTCAGACACCTTTTTTGTAATAGAATAGAAGGGGTCAGACACGGGTCAAGAAATAGAAGGGGTCAGACACGAGTCTACACGTTTTTTTCTTGAGTGAAGGGTAGCAGCTAGCATTGCGACTCAACGTAAAGAGGCTGCCAAACCCCAGACACGGAATGAATTCCGCGCCACGCCTATTGGCTCCACAATTTCTAAGAAGCACTGATGCGCCGCAGGCCAAGGAGCGGCGGTTTCCAACCGCCGACAGTGGAAATTACAGCGCCATTGGGGTCAGACACCTTTTCTAGAAAGGGGACAGACATCAATGGCACTAAGTTAAGGGGTCCAACGGGTTTCTCAATTTTTGGTTGCGGGTGCAGTTATTTGTAATCCGCCCGTGGTTTATTGAGGAGTTTAGACCTCTTTGGGCGTCGTTTTCGGGCACGTGGTTCGTGCCGATCCGGCCTCAATGGGACCAAGGCGTCGCGAATACTTTTCCTGATAAAGCATAATTCTTTTCGGTAGTTTAGATCTAGACGCCCAGGCAATGTTGCAAGTGCCATTGGGGTCAGACACCAATGGCACTTTTCATGGGCGCAGACCAGGGGCAGACCACCAGTTCTTTCAAGGCGTCGAATTTCGAAATCCAAGGCATTCGTAACATCCTTCCCCTCTGAGAAGGTGTCTGACACCTTACGTTTGATTACCAAGGTACTACAGGCTGGCCACCACTTCGTTTTTGTCGTTGTAATCAAACAGGTTAAACGCGGTTTGCGCGAAGGCACTACCGGTGTTCATCACACTGCTGCGCTGTCCGATTTCGTCATAGGTGTAGGCGTATTCGGAGAGCAGACTTAAGGCACCGCCTGGGGTGCCGCCGCTGGTTTTGTTTTGCACCGCCGCGATCAAGTCGCGGTTGGGATCGTAGACCTTGGTGGTTTCGAGATCGGTGTTCCAACCCGCCCCCGTGTCGCTCTGAATCTTCAGGGTTTCCTGCAAGTGCGAGTTCGCGAGATAGGAATAGGTCGCGCGGCGGTCCACACCATCGGCCTGCCAGTTGACGGCGGCGAAACGTCCGTCGCCGTGGTAATCGTAATCGACCGCATACCCGCTATCGAGCGAAAATCCGTTGTAGCGCCCGGGAACCTCACCGGCCCCGTTGCCTTCGTAGCTCCGAGTCAGGGTGCGGTTGATGAAGCCGCTGATGGCTTCGCTTTCCTGTTGCAAGGTCGCGTTGTAGCCAAAGCTGCGACTGCCCACCGCGTCGGTGACGGTTCGTTTTTCACCGAAGCGCCCGTAGCTGAAACCAAGGTCGGCGGTGGCGGGATCGCTGTAATCCACCCCCGTGAGTTCACCGGTATCTGGATGGTAAAGGTAGGTGGTGACGAGCGGATTGCCGCCCGCGTCGGTGCGCGCCCAGGTGCGAGTCGCGACCCGTCCCGCCGTCCCATAGGTGTAGGTCGGGCCTTTGCCGTCGGCGTATTCTTTGTTGTCCAGCAGACCGGTTGCGTTGTCGAAATGCCAAGTGGTTTGGTCGCTCGGTCCGGTCTTGGTGTCATCCCAAGCGGTCTCGTTCCAGTTGGTGCCGCCGCGATAGGTGTGGAGCTCGATCTGCCGTCCGAGGGCGTTGTACACGTTGCGAATCGGGTAGGCTCCCCCACCCCAGCGATGCGTGACTTGGCCGCGCAGGTTGTGATCAAAGCGGGTGACTTGACCCTTGGCGTTGGTCACCGCGATGACGGCGCCGTGCTGCGGGTGGTAGGCGATGGCATTCGTGAAGCCAGCCGTGTCAACCGAGGCGCGGACCTGCCCGACCCCGTTGTAGATGACGTAAGAACTGCCTTTGCGGGGATCGACTTCGCCGATGCGGCGACGCAGGTCATCGTAGAGATAGCTGCGGGTGATCCCAGCCATGTCGCGGGTGCGGTAGAGCAGGCCGTTGACCATGACTTGTTCGGCGAGATTGGAAGAGCCGGGGACCTCGGTCTGAATCGTCACCCGTTTGTCCGAAGGTTCGAGCCAGGTGGTGCTCACGCTTTGGTTGCCGTGAATATCGATGGCGATCTGCTGGGCTGCGGGCTGGGCGCCACCGGGGGCGGCGACACCGAGACCGGTGAGGCGGGTGAGAGATCGGCTGGTCCGCACTCGGGTGGCCTGGTTGGTTTCGGGATAGAGCCAGCTCTCGCTCCAGTGGAGGTGACGGTGTGGGGTTTGCCGTGGGGTCCGAGATCGGCTTGGATGATAGGTGAATTGGGAGAATTTAAATTCGGCTACGCGGCCAAATCACCCATATTCCCTTTTAAAATAAGAGTTTCACGCCTCCTTCTTGATAAAGGGCCTGTCCCTTTATCAGCGCGTAGCGCGTTGACACCGTTGCAGCGCGTAGCGCGTTCTATTGGACACCGTTGAGCGCGAAGCGCGTTTACAGGCCACTGGTCATGTGGGTGGCGGTTGCAAAATACAATAAGCTCGATGCCAGTGCGGGATTTGAAGTTGCCCAATTTTGATCAAAAAAGATATATGTAATAGGATTACATCGGGTTTCAACAGGTGAAACAAATTTATCCGGCCAATTATCCGAGTACGTTATTCTGAATATTCCTTCACTAATTTGTACCTCGTAGTTTGGGCTAATGTCATGAAATGTTTCTTGATTTTCAGCCTCTAGATATTTTTCAAATTCGCGGAAGTCTACGTCCATGGTAGTTTCGGACATGAATGACGTTTTTTGGGGAAGTCCTAGAATACGAGATCCGCACCTATAACTACTCAAAAGTGAAGCTGACGTCCATACCTCTGCGACCTTGAGATTTTTCTCCGATGCAGTGAGAATTTCTAGGAGATCTTCGGCCTTCCGATTATTCAATAATGCTTTCGTTAATATCAAACCTTCAGGCAGTTTTCCGAACTCACAAATATTCGTGGACTTTAGCTTTTGGGCAAAATTGCCCAGCACTGCACCTTCAAGCACTACAATTTTAGGTAAACGGAAAATACCGTCAAGACTGTCCATGAAAAGACAAAATACTCGGTCCCCAGGTGACTTTGAATCGCTAACAAAGTGGCAATTCTCCAAGAGGTGATCTGGAATTTCAAAGGAATCCCCTTCGCCTCGCCTCACCTCAGAATTTTTGAAGAATTCATCAATAAACGAAGTTGAACCAATAGATGGACCCACATAACTTTTAAGACCACCAGAAAGGCCAGCGTACCCAGTGAAATACAGAGCAACTTTGTCAAGATGCTCGGATGCAAACTCTGAATCAAATAAGTGCCAACAAACATCGTTTTCAAAATCACGACCGAAATAAGAGATGCAATTGGCAGAATATTGAAATACCTGCCCATTTATATCGACTATACTCTGAATATACCTTTCTAAATCTGAAGCCTCCTCCGGAACATTCGTACAACTAATCATAGAGGTAAAAAGAAGCTCAAACCTGTGTAAGTTTACTTCAGGAAAAACCTCACTAACCTTACCTCTAGCCCAATCCTCCAAACCATCCACATCTGCTGAGTAAAGCCTTCTTTCCTCAGGCGAAATCCATTCAGCCTGTAACCATTCGAGCAGTGTTAAGTCAGGGGAAGTAGAGTGTAGACAAAAACCGTGCGCGTGCTCGTATGCACTTCGATTGGCCAGGAAAACACCTGCATCAACGGGAGAATATAAAGTGTTCAAAATAATAGTGAATAGAAAAAATTTCAAAAAGAACCTCACCGTAACAATTACCCATCGACTCTTCAAGCTCACTGATTGTCCTTATTTACTAGTTCCTCGATCCTTAAAAGAGCTGAACTTGCCGAAGCCAAATCGTCAGCTCTTCTAGCGGCAAGATATTTTTCGGAAAGTTTTACGATATTTGTCCATACTTTTGACCCTCCGCCTAACTCCCCTCCTTTTTGTCCTATTTTGATCTGGATCTTAAATAAGGCTTCCTCATCAATTTTTGGACTCGTAAGGATGTTCACATATTCCTCTAAAAGAGAGTCAGCCTCAGCACCTGCTGCTTCCCCATTGAAAAACATTACTGCGGTTATGAAAACTGGAGAGTACCGCCCAGCCTTAGCAGCCAATTCCATAGCCTTCCGCCTTAACTTCCGAAGCTTCTCTCCTTTTGCGGTCTTAAACTTTCCGTCTTCGCATTTGTAGTGGTAGGAAATTTTTCCATCCTCTTGCACGATTCCGAATAGTTCGATTGCCGCTTCGCATTTATCAGAACCCATTCCTACAGCATTAAAGCTGTTTATCAGCGTGTACCCATCGAGCTTACCACCTCTCACCAGTAAATGGCTTTTTATACCTAGATCATTTTGTGTGGGTCTTACGAACCTGCCGTTCCGCCTTGGCGCAACTAACTGCGATCCAGAATGATCAGGATCAACCCGTATCCACAACTCTTTAAATTCATCAGCCCTTTTAATGTGATTGAGCTTTTGATCACGTGTACCTGAGCCCCTTGTCTCCCAATCTTTTGCCACTCGAATTGGTTTGGACTCAATAATTGTATCTGCTTCATCTAAAAGTATTTTTGCTGGATGATCGCCCTTCCACCTATCGGGTCCATCAACGGCCTCTCCGATATAGAATTTCTTGAGCCTATCATTCCAAATATAATACACCACCCCAACTTCCACATTTTTTTTCGATAACCCCAAAAAATCGACCGAGTTCAGGACAGTATTACCAAGCATTCCAAAGCGGTTCAACCCGCCCTGTTCCCCAATAGGGTCTCGATTCAGCCAACGACCATCACCAGGAACGTAAAATCTGTATCCGAAGTAGATTAACCCGATATTTTCATCTAAATATTTAGATGAAAATCCGAATCTGGATTTTATGATTGCTGATTGGGAAGTAGATTTGGTTCGGCCAAACGGGTCATATTCCTGATGTAAAAAACCAACATTCCCCAAAGCTGAGCGCAGCTGCATCACATTTCCATTCGCATCATACGAATAGTCCGCTGACTCCGGCCCCACGCTTCCGTAGGTAATCTGACTCAACAGGTTACCTACGCCTCCAAGGCCTTGGAAGGTATTCCGCCCATCGATCCCCCAGAAGAACTCGAAGTTCCGGCCGGGCGTTCCCGCAACCGCCTCGGGAGTCTGATCGCTTAACTCCTGTACCAGCAACCAACCGTCGTAAACAAACGTCAGGGTCTCTTGCGGCACAAACACGTTTAGACCACTGTCCCAGCCATCAACAATCTTCTTCACGCGGCGGCCCATGTAGTCGTAGGTATTCCGCACCCGAACCGCGCCGTTCGTCTTCAACACCGAGGCGTCGGCGACTTCGATCAAACGGTTGTTCGCGTTCCATTTGTAATCCCACTTCCCATCCGTGAGCATGTTGCCGTCGTCATCATGACTGCGAGCCTGCGCCACACCATTCGTCGTGACGCTGAGGTATTGGTTCAGCTCATTCGGTAGGTAACTGGTCGCCACGTAATCGGATTCTCCGGCTTCGCTCTCTTCACTCGAATTCCGGTTTCCGATTTCATCGTAGTCGTAACGGCGGGTTTCAGCCGGAACCGGATTATTGGTATTACTAAGATCGTTACCAAGGTACCGCAGGCTGGCCACCACTTCGTTTTTGTCGTTGTAGTCGAACAGGTTAAACGCGGTTTGTGCGAAGGCACTTCCGCTGTTCATCACGCTACTGCGCTGTCCGATTTCGTCATAGGTGTAGGCGTATTCGGAGAGCAGACTTAAGGTACCGCCTGGGGTGCCGCCGGTGGTTTTGTTTTCCACCGCCGCGATCAAGTCGCGGTTGGGATCGTAGACCTTGGTGGTTTCGAGATCCGTGTTCCAACCCGCCCCCGTGTCGCTCTGGATCTTCAGGGTTTCCTGCAGATGCGAGTTCGCGAGGTAGGAATAGGTCGCACGGCGGTCCACCCCATCGGCCTGCCAGTTCACGGCAGCGAAACGTCCGTCGCCGTGGTAATCGTAATCGACCGCATACCCGCTATCGAGCGAAAATCCGTTGTAGCGCCCGGGAACCTCACCGGCTCCGTTGCCTTCGTAACTCCGAGTCAGGGTGCGGTTGATGAAGCCGCTGATGGCTTCGCTTTCCTGTTGCAAGGTCGCGTTGTAGCTAAAGTTGCGGCTGCCCACCGCGTCGGTGACGCTCCGTTTCTCACCGAAGCGTCCGTAGCTGAAGCCAAGGTCATCGGTGGCGGGATCGCTGTAATCCACGCCCGTGAGTTCACCGGTATCTGGATGGTAAAGGTAGGTGGTGACGAGCGGATTGCCGCCCGCGTCGGTGCGCGCCCAGGTGCGGGTTGCGACCCGTCCCGCCGTCCCATAGGTATAGGTCGGGCCTTTGCCGTCGGCGTATTCTTTGTTGTCCAGCAGACCGGTTGCGCTGTCGAAGTGCCAGGTGGTTTGGTCGCTCGGTCCGGTCTTGGTGTCATCCCAAGCGGTCTCGTTCCAGTTGGTGCCGCCGCGATAGGTGTGGAGCTCGATCTGCCGACCGAGGGCGTCGTACACATTGCGAATCGGGTAGGCTCCCCCACCCCAGCGATGCGTGACTTGGCCGCGCAGGTTGTGATCAAAGCGGGTGACTTGGCCCTTGGCGTTGGTCACCGCGATGACGGCGCCGTGCTGCGGGTGGTAGGCGATGGCATTCGTGAAGCCAGCCGCGTCAACCGAGGCGCGGAC
>Ga0209187_1001097_pt1 | contig 35124 bp, 32 predicted proteins | sample BantaG_FD_187430 | JGI IMG/M metagenome (GOLD analysis project Ga0209187, IMG submission 187430) | Marine algal microbial communities from Bantry Bay, Ireland - BantryBay_4 metaG (SPAdes) (version 2) | ecosystem: Host-associated > Algae > Red algae > Unclassified | place: Bantry Bay, Ireland...
ACCCCCCTGTGTACTACAAACCTGTTTCAGAAATTTTGGCGTCAATGAAAACGGGAACTTAAAAAACATCTCAATTCAAAAGGCCTCAAAATAACAGCAATTTAGTGCCAACTTTAACTTTTAGAGGCAACTCATTTAGGTAGTTTGCGCAATGTGGGTTAATGTTATTTGTTTTAACTTTCAAGAATGACTCCCACAAAAAACTAAGTTCTGAGTACATTATATTGGCACCAAAGGGAGGGTCCGTAAAAATGTAATCTATTGAGTTCGACTTTAGATTAAAGTTAGTGGCAGAATGTGTTGAAATAAGATTGTTACTTAAATCTTTGACTAAGGCTTTTTTTAAATCCCTCAACTTATTTTTAATTGTCCTAATTACATTATTTTCTTGCTGCAAGGATGCAACATAAAGAACACCATTCATGATTCCACCTTTGCCACTTGTCCTCCATCTATATAATTTCGAAGCGTTCCACATTGATGCCGTAAGAAGAAATAAAACATTCTCTTGATGTAATTTATTTAGAATAACCAAGGATCTCTTCGTGAAAAATTGATTTACTCGTGTAATGGAATGAGATTTTTTCGGTTGCCTTGTATTAAAACCGTCTGGTAAAATATCTTCCGGAAAACTTATAGATTCGTATTCTTTGTCAATAGTCGAAATTAGGTCTAAATCATTTTGGTCTGGATATTTCTCATGTCGCTTACCATTGAAAGTATAGTTTATTAATACAGGTTTTGTCTTAGCCATTTTTATTGGCTGCCCATTTGAGATTACGGTTTCTTGAGATCTTTGCAAATTGCTTTTTTTGTGTAGACTATTACAATTACTGCAAGGGAATTGTTTACTTATTTTACTTTTGTCTCTCGATACAGCAGAATTAAAAAATGTGATTTCTTCGCTGCAATTATTACAAACAAAAACATCAGACCATATAATATAATTTATTAGTCCAAAACTTTCTTTGTGACTGGTTCTATAGAAGTGTGAATATTCGGTCTCTATATCTGAAACAACCGAATCCATCCTCTTAAAGTATTCATTAGTATCGACCTTCCTGTTGTAATTATGAGCAATAAATGACGCTACTGGACTTAAGTCACTGCATATTACATTCCTTCTTCCATTTTTTGACTTTACTATACTTTCAATATCCTTAATCTCCTTTTCTGGAGATTTACATAGAGAACCAGCAACTCCTGTCATTCCAGTTCCAGCAAACCCATCCAAAACGATATCACCAGGTTGAGTATAATGTAAGAGGTAACGAATAATAGCTGGGTGAGGTACCTTTGTATGATATGTATGTGCCATATAAATTGGATTGTTTTTTCCTTCACTTACATCAGCAGCATATGGCTCTTCAACCTTAAGATTTTTTTCTCTTATCCCTTGATTTTCTAAATCAAGTTTTTCTGACTCCCAATATTCAATAAAATCATTCATCCAGGGATTAGGACATGCGGTGTAGTATGGAGGGTCAGATAGATTAATAATATCAACATCTTCTCCAAGCGGAAAGCCTTCCATCTTTTTAAGTTCTGGCAGTTTCTTTCTTAGTTCTTCTCTGAAGAAGGCTCTACGTTCTTCATCAGAAGCGAATGTTTTTCCTAAGACTGTGACTTCTCTTTGTTCTTTTATTTCGTTTTCAAACATTGCTTATGATGATTTAGTATTAGGTTTTAATAAGGACTGTGGAGAAATGACGGGTATTAACACATTATGAATATCATTGGATTGCAATTTTTGATAAATGATGCCTCGAGATGTGGATACCGCAATACCTAATAAAGTAGCTATCATCCATCTGTAAAAGATGGGATTGTTTTCTTCATTTAACTGGTAGAAGTTTTCCAGATGCTCGATGTGATAATGGAAATCGATTTGCATCTCCATGAGTTCTTGATCTTTATGATCGGTAAATGTAATGGCAAGCTCGATTTTGATGCGTTCGTCCTTGAGATTATGCATCACTTTATGACCTATGCCTATCTTTGGCTTGTTTGCTTTTTTAAAAACAGTGATATCCATTTTATGATGGACGATCTCTATCTTGAGCAGGTGTATTTCTTCTGCTATTATCTTAGGTTCTGTTTTCATATTACATGGCTAAGGCATAAGATGATTCTTGGTACTCGACTGCTTGATTCGCCAATGCTTCTTGGTTTTCCACCATACCTAAAAAGACATACTCAAATTCCTTTTTGGGCTCAGTATGTATGATATCAATTCCAAGTACAGTTTCCATTTTGATGATGCTTTTCAAGGTAAGATTATGCATACCACTTAGCCACTTCGATACTTCAGAAGGCCTCTTGTCCATCGCTTTGGCAAAGTCAGCTTGACTCCATTCTTTATCTGCCAAAACTTGATGAACTTGATCTACAATAGCCAAATTCTTAGAAACAAAGCTTTTTATTTCTGGATCACCGTTTTGGTCTAACCAATCCGTAATCATGCTATTTCCTTTTTTCATTTTTATTCTATTAAAAGTTCTAAGTCATCATCAAATAAAACGTCTTCATTATAATCATCCCACTTTATATCTCCTTCTCTGAAGGCATCGTCTATGACTTTTGTGAGTTTATTTGCCAGCCTAAAATGTGGTCGAACTTGATCACAATCTTGTGCTTTTGCTGCAGTCTTTACATCACCATTAAAAAGAAACACAACATGCTCATTGGCTCTTAGGCAATATAAACGTAGATTATTGCCGATTACCTCTTCTGTTCCTGTATCATCATTGTATTCGACATAAGTAGGTTCTCTATCCACTCCTTTGGGTGGTAAGGCACTTGTATCTGCTGATTCAGCTTCATTTCTAAAATACCCCGCTCTTGCCCCCACTATATCTCCTATCACCTTCATCCATGCCAGGATATGATTCAGTTTATCCTTGTTTTTACTCGTATGATTTTGTACAAACTGCTCAAAAAGCGAAGTCGGATCATTATCCGGACATAAAGTATAGTAAGTCACTTTATCAAACGATTGAACCAGCCTTATAGTTGCAATATTATTCACTTTTAAGTTAATATTCAAATCATTATTCACTTTTAAGTGAATTTGATGTTGTTATTTAATAATGATTCTGATTTTATCTCGTTCTTTTCCTTTGCTACGACTTTCAATGTGACTTCTGAAATGATCGATTGCCTCATCAGGTGTAAAGGGTCGATTAAAGACTTTCTTCAATTCACTTGTATCAATTTCTACTTTTTCTATTTCTTTGTGTAGTTCATTGATAGCGTCTCGTATGCTTATAGCATTGCTCCTCTCAAGTTTGATCTTTCCAGATTTAAACTGAGTGAGTAGTTTAGATTTTTTAGGATCAACGAGCTTCAGATTCTTCTTCACAATAGGATCATCTAAAACCTCTATCATATTTTTCTCCCATTGTGCCGCAATATCAATCAATTCTGATTTTAATTCTCTGATTGAACTTGCATTTTTGTTTTTGAAATCTCTTGGATTGAAGTCGTGATAAGGTATGTCTAAAATGGTATCCTTCTTGACTTTTGGATCGGCTTGCTTTAAACTCTCAATGTTTTCCTTAAGTATCTGAAAGCCTCCTGATGATAAGAAATTCGCCTCCATGAGTAAATCACACAACTGCATTTCTTCAGAATCCAATAAGGACATCATGCTGGTGTGGTCTGATTCACTTATGGTTTGTTCTAAATAGGATTTAAGATAGTAGCTGGCATATTTGTCTTTCAAGTTATTCAAATCTTTTTCATACTTGGTTTTATCCTTTTCAGAATCAGACTTTAATATTTCAGGTAATTTGTTTGTTGCCGCATTTATCTCCAAGATGAAATCTTGATCAATGATGTACTGCTTAGCCTGATACAGGTAAGAGATATTGTCTTTGAATTTTTTGATTTCAGAAAATTGTTGTTCTATTTGATCGAGGATAGGTTTTGCCTCTAGAACTCGTTTAAGATCATCTGCTGTAAACTGAAAATTCTTCAGCTTAGCTTCGGAATTATAATTACTCAGCTTATCGCAAAGACCTTTGAATGCTATTAGTTTAGAATGATAGGTAGAAGCTTGATCTTTAGAAATGACTTCTATCCCATTTTCAATAACTCCACCTTGAATTTTATGAATGATCTCAGCCGATTTCTCAGCCAATTTTGTTGATTCACTTACCAATGATGTATAAGTGCCTGCATCCTTCAATTGATTACTTAGATCTCTACCTAACAGACCCATAAACAATACTTTAAGAGCAGCTCTATTAATCCCTTTAGGAGGTTTTACGTGATTAAAGCCATAAAAGTCCTCTTTGATGACATCCTTAAGTAAATGTAGATTGGTTGAGTTTATTCCTGTGCCAGAATTCAAAGTGATTTCTATTTCACCCATTGCTGCCAAGGCACTCATGACTACAAATTCATATTCAGCCTCTATCTTAAAGTCTTTAGAGATCCATAGACTATCACTTTTTTCTATGAATTCTAAAATCTCATCTCTATTTATGACTTTGTCTGACCCCTTGTCTTTCAGTAGCTTTAGTAAGCTCTTTGCATAAGGAGAGTGACTGTAGTCCAAACTACCAGGAACCCACAAACCTAATCCTGACAATATACCTTCACCATCTCTATTGGCTTGATTCGGGTTAGTGACTTTAAGCAAAGCTTGCTTGATCATCCGCTGAAAGTTATCCTTTGCTACCGGTGCATTTAATTGACTGAACTTAGGATAATCAGGTCTTTCTTCTTCAAACCAATTTTCTAATACTTGAGATGCGACATCTGAAAATATTTGCTCTTTAGATGCTCCTTGTCCTGGTAGATTATATCCACTGAGAGGCAGTTCATTGCCTTTGTAAACAACCTTCGTTATTTGTACATATTCAGCATTGAATAAGTCTCTTGCTCTTTTGTTAAGGTCAGTAATTTTTTGCTTATAAATTGCTTTTTGTGAAGAGTCTGCTCTGCCTTCTAATGCTTGGGCCGCTCCGTATAAAGTTACCGCTTGCTTAAATTCTTCCGATAGGTCTTCCATTATAAAATAGACCTCATCAGTATCATTGTTTCGCTTCTTTTTCTCTGCGTCAAATATGGGCATAAAATACATATAGAAATGCTGGACCGGGTGGGTAGTAGATTTTTCGTTTGGATTACCAAAGAAGATATATCCATCTCTATAGGTCTTGTGAGATTTCCAATCTATGGTATGTGCCCAAATACGGAAACCAGTTCTATATGGATCATAGTCCAATGGAAGATTGACTTCGAGAAATTTAAAGAACCATTCATCTTTATTTCCGTCAGCCATTTGCTTGGCAAAATCTTTGATCTTTTGATCAAAGTTTATCCCACCTTCTATGCGTAAATGATATTCAGCATTCTCTTGATTTTTATCAAAGTACTGTCCTGATGTTGCAGTGATGACTTGTTCAGCGGTACTTTCAATAATATCTAATAAAAAATCTCTATCGTCTGCCAATTTATTTGTTAGGCATAAGTCATCGACTAATAACTCTGCATTACTTCCATTTTGCTTGTTGATTTCATGCTGAAGTAATTTGATTGCACAGGCATTTGTTATCCTTTTCGCAATTGGTTTCTTACTGGCCCTTGCTCCAGTAAAGTATCCATCTATTTTATCATTGATGGTATCCGTAATTTCCTTTACTCTACGAACATCTGGTATAGCCATTAGGTCTTGGCTTGATTGTATGTCTTGCCAGTATCTATCATAGGTTAATAATCCAGGATTGTCAGATGGAACATCTTTTTCTAATAAATCGGAAAACTGATTAGAAAGAGTTTTAAGTATTTCTCTTTGACTTTTCCCGATTCTGATCTTTTCAAAGTTTTCAAAATAAGTAGGATGAACGGGAAAAAGATCTACATACTCTTCAGTACGGCCATGCATATCAGTGAAGAAGGAAAGAAATGAATCTAATTGTTCTCTAATTTTTTGTTTTTGATGCTCGTCTTTTTTAAGTAATCTATTTTTTACAATAAAGGCAACGTCTTCTTTAGTAATCATGATATCCTTATATCTATCATTTACCTTGTTAAGCATTTCTGCAGCAAATTGAAATTCTGGACTTTGATATATTAATTCCTGTACACCAAATATGAACTTGAACTTTGAAGCATCACAGGCTTGACCTAAGGCTTGAAGTACTTGTAAATCTTGATTAAGTTTATCCGGAGTTCCTCTTCCTTTTAAATAGGCCAACATTTCATCTATAACTATCATTAGACCTTTGTCAGGAAACTTATCTTCAAAAGAAGCCATCATCAATTGGATCTTTTCGAAATAGGTTTTAGCCCCATGACCTTCAAAAGAAAATGTAACTCCAATTTCCTCCAAGTAATTTTGAAATTTGTAAGTGATGACTTCCCAAAGACTTTCTGTATTTCCTAATTCAAATCGAAGCACTTTGAATTTTCCTGCTATTGCTGCTAAATCTTTTTTAGGTTTTGCTTCACTTACTAACTCAAGAAGATTTTCATTTTCAGCTACTAATGAAATAAGTGACATCATGTGAGACTTACCTGTTCCATAATTACCGACTACTTGCAATCCAAAGGATTCACCAGTATTGGTGAAATCGAGATTGCGTATCATCAATGGGATAAGGTTGTCTTGAAATGCTTTAGAAAAGACAAAGGTTTTTACCAAAGTCTCCTGATATGCATTCTCTCCAGTTCTGCTAAATTTTACTACTTCTGTTATTGGTTCGAAGTTGATTAGTTCTTTATACTTCATATTATTATATGGCTTAAATCTGAGATGTCTATCTCAATCCCGTTTTGCTTTGTCAAGAAATAAAGTTTGTTGTCTATAATTTCACCATCCCATTTTAAGAACAGTGTTTGATTTTGTGAATATTGATCAAGGAAAACTCTGAAATCAAATTGAAGCTCCTTTTGCAATAAAATTCCCACATCCTGAATGGTCAGATTCATTCCATGATCGCTATCATTTTTTAGAATACTATTGAAATAGGCCGCTATCATATCTTTTGCCTTCATGGAAAAGTGTGACCCAGGTTTTACCTCATGAAGTATAATTGACAACTCCCTGTTTAGATTGTTGAATTGAAGGTACTCTAATTCATTACGAACTATAATTAGCTTGTTTCTTGAATTTGCTGATATAAATTCCAGAATCCGTTTCTCATATGTTTTTGCCTTTCCATTCATGCGGATTTCTTAGAAGTACTATTTCCTTTTCTTTTGGTTAATAAATCACTTGGCTCTAAATCAAGAATCTCACTTATTCTAAATAAGACTTCAATGCTTGGTTGTCTTCTATTCTGTACATATGAGTTTACCATATTGTAACTTTTGTCAAGAGTTTTGGCTAACCATCTCTGTGTTAGCTCTTTTTCTTCTAATACTTGTTTGATTCTGTTCATTATAAAATATTTGAAGTTTCCGTGAAGATAACTAAATTTTACATGTGTCTCATATTATGAGATACATTTATCCTGGGTAGTTGGGTGGGAATAGATGTGTTTGGAAGACTCTTTGCTTTTTTTGAGGGTTGGCAAATTTGAGTTGCCTATGCTTTTAAGTTTCCGGATTTAGTTTTACGTTCTTATTCGTCCCTCGCTTGTGGGTAACATTAGAATGTCGGAAATATTATAATAGAAAAGGCCAATCTCTGCGTTAAAAATACCTACCTCTATTGTAGGCAGACAGGCTCGCCATTACTTGTTCCGCCCACGGCGGTAGTTACTGCTACGACTCAGCCCACCCATTTTTGTGGTTCACTCTTTTCGAGCATTGTCATACTCGATTCGTCTGCAACGAAATCATTCGTTCATGCCTTAATCTTAACAAATTCTTTTCTATAATCTTAACTGAAATCTTAAAATTTAAATGGTATTATACGTGTCACCTCTCATCTATATACAGTCTTCATAACCATCACGGACTCTCATACTCAGAGAATGCACCTCGCAATCTCTTGTCTGAAGAGTTGCTAATGATGTCTGACATCATCTGATCTAACTGAGATTCTGCGTCCGTAGCTTTGTCATCTAGTGTATCGGAATTTCTGTTGCTTAATTCTGACATGAGACTTTTGATCATGTTAGTGGCAGAGTATTTCTTAAAGTACATTGTGGTATCATCCATGGCAAGTTTCTTAAGGACTGTGGCAGTTTGTAAGATGCCATCCACAGATGATTTTTTAGCCAACTTACCATACTGAGTCATGTAATTAAAGAAGGTAAACATGCTAAGATTATTAATATTCTTATGGAAAAATGGGAGATACTTCTCATCACCTGTAGAGGCATAGAGTTCTGCCATCTTAGGCACTAATGGTACATAATTACCATTCTGTAATTCATCCGCTATGGCGATGGCTTCTTCTTTATTCTCTTTTTTGATAATATTAAATGCCTCAGATTTCACTTTGAATGATACATCTGTCTTTATTAATGTTTTAGCGACTTCATAATTTTTTGTTTTTTTGAGGGCGCTGGCTCTTATGCTAGATGCAGGGTCTGTTAAAGCGATCTGCTTAAGTAGCTCCATGTTTTTAGCTACATTAATAGAAGCAATACCGAGAGCTCTGATGTATTTAGAATCATGCTTTACTGCATCTGTAAATAACTCTGCGTATCGACTGTCACCCTTGAGTGCTTTAAGAGCATTCATCTTGTCAGCATACTCATCGGAATAGTTATATAAGTCCACATGCTCCTGATCTGTGAGTTCTGTATGTATGACAGCCAGCAGATCGTGTGTACCATCGAGGACTGCAGCGACGGGCATCTCATCTCCTTCTATATCGATGTAGATTTCTTGCTGACGTTGATTAATCATATTTTCCGCTGTCTCTACTCGTCCAGACGGGTAGTACAACTTAGTCTTGACCGGTAGCTGGAATATCGCTGGATTCTCATCTGGATCTTGCGTCTGCTCTATGGCAAATAACACAGATTTAGATTCTGGATCTATATTATAATCTACTGTCAATACTGGATGACCCTTATCATAGAACCATTGATTAAAAAACCAATTGAGATCTTCGCCTACAGTATCTTCGAATGCCAGCCTTAGCTCATGTGCTTCGACATCTGTATATTCATTTTTGTTGAGATATCTGTTAAGAGAAGCATAGAACGCTTCGTCACCTACGTAGTTACGTAGCATGTGTACAATCAGTCCACCCTTGTTGTAACTATGAGCATCGAACATCTCCTCCTTATTACCGTACTCAAAATCTATCAAATCATGTGTCCCTTGTTGCCCTGAAGACATTAGGTATCCGTTAAGGTCTTGTAGGCGCTTTCTTTCGGATGCTTCTGGTCCATATTTGTGTTCTTGCCAGAGAAACTCGCTGTAATTAGCAAAGCCTTCATTTAGCGTAAGGTTAGACCAGCTCTCGCAAGTAACCAGATCACCAAACCAATGGTGAAACATCTCATGTGCTACGATGTCATCGTTATTGCCATCAAGTAACTCATCAGAATGCTTTTGTACGAAATCTCCAAAGATAACTGCTCCAGTATTCTCCATCGCTCCAGAAACGTAATCCTTGCATACAATCTGGGCATATTTATCCCAAGGGTATTTATACCCAAGCTTATCAGAAAAGAACTGCAGCATCTCAGGCGTATTTCCAAATATATTCTTAGCATCAGCCTCATATTCTTTTTCTACGTAGTACATCAGTGGAATATCTCCCCACTTATCCTCTACTACAGCATACTCACCTATACCTAGCATGAATAGATATGGCGCATGTGCTTTCTCTTGCTTCCAGTAGTCTGTTCTCGTACCGTTAGTATTTTTTTCAGAAGAGATAAGCAGGCCATTAGATAATGTCTGGAATCGATCCTGTACTGTGACATATATTTCTTGCGAGCACCTCTCATTAGGCTTGTCGATGGTCGGAAACCATCTGCTACTATTCTCAGTTTCTCCTTGAGTCCATATTTGCTGTGGCTTGAAGCTGTCCTCTTTGTGTGGATTGATAAAGAATAACCCTTTGTCAGAAGTAATGGCTGCGCTTCCGCCAGACGGGCCTTCGTTTGGCTTAGCTGTATAGTCTATGCTTATTGTATACTCTTCGTCTCTGGTGTATACTCTTCCAAGGTTGATGACAAGTTTTTGTTGGTTATAATCATACTTTAGTTCTGTGTTTCCCATTTTGATACTATGTATGTCAAATACTTTTGCATCTAACGTCAGCATATTAGTCGGATAGAAAAATGGTTTTAAGGATAGTGTTGCATTACCTAAGACATGTTGTTTTTTCCAATCAAATGACACCTCTATCTTGGTATGTAACAAGTCATGTTCTCTAGTCGCAGATGCATTATATGGGGGCAATTCATATGTAGGTGTGGCTTCTGGATCGATGGCCTCTGCAGTAACGACGACAGTATCTAATAATCGTTCTTCTATAATTGGTGCCTCGTATACGATGTCCTTTTGAGTCTTGCAAGCAGCTATTGTAATAACGAATAATGCAAAGATTAATTTAGTTGATAAGTGCATATTTGTATTTGTGATTAGGGTATACCTTATTTATTAAGGTGTAGTTCTTTTATAATAGTTTCTATATTTTCTTCTATTTCATTGTCTGATTCTGGATATTTGACATGGGAGTATTGATTATCGGAATTCTTGAATTGTAGTTTTCTTAGGTACTTTAAGAATAACTCACCTGAGATGTCATTAAATTTATAGGCATCATAGAAGTACTTGTAATTCTTGAGATATACACCAAGGTCATCTACCTGTATAGATTGTACGATAGGAATTATACTGGGTTGATACCCAAATTTCATAATACTTGGGTATCCATAATTATCAAGATATTTTTCTACTCTGAGCATATCACTAAGATCTTGATTTCGGTTAGCGGCTATGAGATTATCATATTCATCAGAGTTTCTTCCGTATGTGTTCCAATACTCCGTTTCTTGCTTTCTAAGGTTGATATAGGTATGGAAGATTTTCTGTAGATAATCTTTCTTCTTTTCGATTGTCGTAAGTGCCTTTACTTCCACTTCTATGAGTTCTATAAGTTTATCTTCTTCACTCTTGCACGAAAGAAATATAAATATGAATGATAACGAAATATATAGAATGTGCTTCATAGGCGTAAAAAAGCCAATAAGGCGATCAGCTTCATTGGCTTTATTTATTAGTTTAATTTTTTGGATTATTCTCCATCGTCATTGGTTCTTCTGATAGTGATCGTATCTGGACCTTCTATCATTTTGAATTCAGTTCTTCTATTGAATCGATGCTCATCATCACTACATTTGACCCTATTGATACATCTATTCAGTATCTGTGTCTCCCCGTAACCTACTGGCTTGATGCGATTTCGATCGATGCCCTTCTTGACCAGCCATTTCTTAGCAGATTCTGCTCTCCTCTGAGATAGTTCTTGGTTATATCGATCCCTACCTTGGGAATCAGTGTGTGAGGATAATTCTATAACTAAAGTCGGGTATTGATCCATCAGTTCCTTAAGCAAATACAGATCTTGCTCTGCATCTTTAAGGATCTTATCATCATCAAGATCATAGTAAATATTATTAAGTCTGAATGTCTCATTTTTCTCTACGACTTCTGTTTCTGTATCATCTGGTACCTCTTCTACAGGCAATGGCTTAAGACTAATTTTTTTCTTGACTGTATAATTATCGAGAATTCCTGCAGTGTTAAAGTCTATCGTATCAGGGTAATATCCTTCTCTTGTGATGTATGCTCTATACTTGTAATCAGAATCTAATAAGAACTGAAATTCATGCCCTAAAGCATTATACTTCATATCAGTAGGGTAGGTGATAGGGTCAGTTAGGTTCTCTAACTTAATGGTTGCACCTTCTAAGGGAGATTGATCTTCTTTGACGACTGTAGCTAACAAGTCTATAACGATTTCTCTTATTGTAAATTCAAATATATCATCACAACAGGTCTTACTACGCAATCTTTTTTTACTGTCTGAAGGTCTATTAGATACGATATATCCCCTATTACCTTCTGTGACAAAACTTAGATATAGATCATCAAAAGATGAATTAAACCCAAAACCCATATTTTCTGGTTGGCTCCAATCGGCGCCATCCCACAAGCTGTAATAGATATCGAAACCCCCAATGTTAGGTAGGCCATTAGAACTAAAGTATAGTGTGCCTTCATAGAAAAATGGTCCTACTTCATCACCTTTCGTATTGATATTCTTCCCTAAATTAACAGGTGCTGAGAATTCTCCATCTCCTAGAATGTTAGAATAGAATATATCCATACCTCCCATACCACCGTCCATATCTGATACAAAATATAGGACACTTCGGCCATACAATGACCCTATAGCTGGATGCTTGCTGAGCCATTCTCCATTAACAGTAGGTAGCTCCTCTGCGGCACTCCAGCCAGAGTCTTTCTTATAACTTCTCATCAGCTTAGATGATGTAATCTCCGTACCTAATGTCTGAACACGAGTGAAGTACATTGTCCGTCCATCCTCCGAAAATGCTAAATGTGTATTGTGGAAATCTTTTCGATTTACATTTTGCTTAAGTGCTTCAGCATCATCGAATTTTCCTTTGTCATCTCTCTTAGCAACAAATATCTTAGCATGATAATCTGCTTCTTTACCATCTACTTCTATGGCATCTTTTCTGTCCAATGATCCGTAGTATAGCATGCCATCATTATTCTCACGAGGCGAATATTCTGCAGATGCAGAATTGACCTCTTTATCTAATGGTTTGAATGCAGTCTCGATATTAGGTTCGAGGCCTTCTACAAGTAATATTCCATCTAACTCAAATCTGGCTTTATTTTTTAGCTCTTCATTATTAGAGTAAGTAATCAGATTGTTGAATGCATCGATGGCTTTATCATACTTAGCCAGTGCCTTCAGTGACATACCATATCCATAAGATAGATCTGTGTACACACGTTCGTCATCATTCTTGAGGATTCTATAATATCCCTTCTCAGCTTTTTCATAATCTCTAAGGATGTAGCTTAACTCAGCTAACTTAATTGCAAATTCCTTGACTCTTGGATTGCCACGACTGCCTTTGCGGATGTCATCATACGCTTTCTCATACCACTCGAATGCACCGAGGTAATTTTCATTATCCTCTGCTTCTTGCGCTGCAGCAACTTTCTGTTCAAAAGAATTTTTTGTAATCGGTTGTGCATCGATGTTGTATGCTACAGATATGCAGAGAAGTAAGAGTATTATTCTGAACATGCAAATAGAATTATTATATAGTTTTCTAATCATTCCTAATGGTTATTATAATCGAAATTCTAAAGTCTTGGACAAACAAATTTTGGCTTAACGGTTGCTTTCTTTTCCCAACTGATGATCTTACTGACGGCCAATTCTATGGCGCCAAATGTTCCGTTAGAAGGCGTTAATCCCGCAATGTTAGTATCATAGCTTAGACCAAATCTCCAATCTTTCCAGTCAGCTCCTAAGAATAGTGGTACATCAGCGTTATCATTTAATCTGACTCCAATCCCAGCATTTAGGATAATTTCCTTTTCTGCATTAAGCATATATGAAAATAGGCCCTGCATTAATATAACGGAAGCATTATCAGTTGTCATGTATAGGACTGTCGGATTGAATACAACCTTGTCCGAAAGGCTTACGTAATATTGGGCGAAGACATTTAGTCTCCTTTTAAGTTGTTCTGCAGGAATTCGAATTGGTGGCATCATTCCGCTTGAATCGATTGATGGAACGCCTAATTCGGGGCTCAATAGGTGATCGGTTGCAATACCGATTCTTAGATCCGAATTATCACCAATAGGGGTTGTAAATATTGCCCCGACCATAAAATCATTGGAACTGAGCTCGGAATCTTCACCCGATAAAAAATTACTTAAATTAGGATCTGTGACACCAGTTAGTTCTAAGGGGCTTATAAAATCTTCGTTTGACCCAAAAGAAGTACTGTAACTTCCATACTTCAGACCTAATGAAAATACTGAGGTCTGATCTTTATTAAGACTCAGATGATATGCCGCTGCTATTCCTGCAAAGTTTCTTTTGAATTGTCCAGCACCTACTGTAGATCTCGATACATTGATACCTAATGAGACCCAATCTGTATCCTTAAGCCCAAATGGCAGACTGCCATCTACAGCAAGACTCAAATCATTAAATTCATTTCTTCCTGCATCAGATTCGATGTTATTACCATTGGCAGTATTACGACCTTGGTTTCTACCTATTCCATTAATCCTGAGATTTCCGTAGAATGCTCCTGTGAATGCTGGATTAACTTCTACTGGAGCAAATTGCCAATATGTATTGTGAAAATCCTGACTCATCGCTGCACTGCTTGCTAAGCCTATCATTAATAAAAGTATGTATCTTAACTTCATTTATTTAAAAATTTTGTGAATGCTATGACAACTGGCTGGTAAAAATAATAATCAAAATTATTGGCTATTGTTTTTATGCCCGTCATAGACGTTTTCATTAGTTCTTTTAGCTTTAATTTTAGCTAAAATAACTTATTCGATAGTCTAAATGAAATATACTTATCTAATAAGATATGGCAATCGTCGTATATATCGCTTCTGTACATATAGAATATCCCCATTTTGTTTAAAAAGCTGCTTCGCCAGCTCATTTTAAGGTCATTTGATATAGCTTATTATCCCTAATTTTATCATGTGAAGCTTAGATCTTTAATTATTCTATTTCTCCTGATGACCATAAGTTATAGTTATGCTCAGAAGGATAGCACTTCTATGGAGAATCTTAGATTACTGGATAGGAGACAAGCAACCCTGACCTATGGTACTCTCGGCACTTATGTTGCTGGATCCACGGCGCTTTATTTTGCTTGGTATCGTCAGAATCCGCAGAGTGGCTTCCATCTATTCGATGATAGCAGAGAGTGGTTACAGATGGATAAGATGGGGCACGTGTTCTCTGCGTATAGCCAATCTGTTCTGATGTATAAGAGCATGCAATGGGCAGGTTACGATGATGATAAGTCGATCTTCTATAGTACATTATTGGGTTTAGGATTCCAGACTACCATAGAGGTGATGGATGGCTTTTCTTCTAAGTGGGGCTTCTCATACACGGACTGCATAGCTAATGTGGTGGGTGTTACGGGATTTGCAATACAACAGAAATTATGGAAAGAGCAAAGACTCAGTATGAAAATGTCTTATTGGCCTGTAACTCACTCGTCAGAAATCATTTCATCTGAGAGTGGTCAGTTTTCTATTCCTTTGGAGCGACGTGTCGATGCTCTTTTTGGTAGTGGGGTAGAGGGTTTTCTTAAAGATTATAACGGGCAGACGATATGGCTGAGTGTCGATGTTGCATCTTTTATAAAGGATTCCAATTGGCCAAAATGGTTGTCCATAGCGGCAGGCTATAGTGGAGAGAATATGTATGGAGGATTTGAGAATAAGTGGAAAATCGACAATGAGAATTATATTTTAGATCCGATCTCATATCAGAGACATAGGCAGTACATTCTTGCTTTAGATTATAACCTAAGTGCTATCAGAACTAAAAGCCGATTTGTGAATACGGTACTAGACTTACTTAATCTTCTAAAGTGGCCTGCTCCAGCTATCGAATACAATCGTGTAGATGGATTACAGTTTCACCTTTTGTTTTTGAATTAGAATAGTCTGAAGACATGATTCTCAAATCTCAGATTTGATATCACTCAAGCGTAGGCACAGCCTACGCTTAGCGGTCTTACTTAATCTTCTAAAGTGGCCTGCTCCAGCTATCGAATACAATCGTGTAGATGGATTACAGTTTCACTTATTGTTTTTGAATTAGAATAGTCTGAAGATACGATTCTCAAATCTCAGATTTGATATCACTCAAGCGTAGGCATATCCTACACTTAACGGACTTACTTAATCTTCTAAAATGGCCTTCTCCAGCTATCGAATACAATCGTGTAGATGGATTACAGCTTTCACTTATTGTTTTTAATTAGAATAGTCTGAAGATATGATTTTCAAATCTCAGATTTGATATCACTCAAGCGTAGGCGCAGCCAACGCATAACTGGGTTTGGCGTATTTTTTAGTAAAATCATGACAAATCTGATCTTCCAGTAATACCCAATATTAGCGAATGTAATATTCTATTTTTATGTATATAGATATGATTCTCAAATCTCAGATTTGATATCACTCAAGCGTAGGCACAGCCTACGCTTAGCGGGTACTTCTAGATATTACATAAAAAAGACCGCTCAAAAGAGCAGTCTTAATATATCTGTTACTATCTAATCCTATTTTGGATCTCAATTGTTATTTTCTATTCCTTTACTAATTCCAAAGTGATATCTTCAGTTACATCAGGGTGAAAATTGATATTAGCAGTATAAGTGCCGATTTCTTTTGGCTCATCTGGAAGTACAACTTTCTTTCTTTCTATCTCGATATCAAAGTTTTCCTTAAGAGCAGCCAATACTTGTACATTGGTCACCTTACCGAAAATCTTACCAGAAGTACCTGACTTGACTCCGATCTTCACTGTCTGGCCTTTGATTTTTTCTGCCATTAGTTTATAATCTTCGATGCGAGCATTTTCTTTGCTCACTTCTTCTTCCTTAAGCTTATCTAGCTTGCCTTTGTTAGTTGCATTGGCAATTACTGCAAATCCCTTAGGTATTAGATAATTTCTGCCATATCCTGGCTTTACCTTTACGATTTCGTGCTTGTAACCTACGTTATCTAAACTTTCTAATAATATTACGTCCATGTCAGAATGTTTTAATTATTTGAGTAAATCAGCAACGTAAGGAAGGATAGCAAGGTGTCTTGCTCTCTTTACTGCAACTGCAACTTTCTTTTGATACTTTAATGAGTTACCTGTAATTCTTCTAGGTAATAACTTACCCTGCTCATTGATGAACTGTAATAAGAAATCAGGATCTCTATAGTCAATATGCTTAATACCGAATTTTTTGAATCGGCAATATTTTTTGTTGTCTTTACCAATACTCGGATTGCTTAAGAACTTTATTTCATCTCTAGTAGCCATTTTCTAATTTTTTACTCTTCCTCAGAAGATTCACCGTGAACTAATTTGTACTTCATGTCATTGAGCTCTGCCCACTTACCGTCTGCAGCAAGAGATGCTTGAGTAGCCCATGATGATGGGTCCAACTCTGCATAGTTAGTGCCTCCTTTAGACAATATGTTTTTGACATCAGCTACTGAGCTTTCTGCAAGTTGTGCATAAGTCTTTACACCTGAAGTCTTAAGAAGCTTTCCTGCTTTGTAATCGATACCTTCTATAAGTGTCAGGTCATCTTTCACAACAGTTTCCTTAGTTTCCTCCTTAGAGTCATCTTTAGATTTCTTAGATCCGATGAGGCCATTACGCTTGTCTTCGTTATATTTTACACCATACTTGTCTAATCTGACAGTTAGAAATCTCATAATTCTCTCATCCCTTCTCATGGCTAATTCCATCTTAGGTATAGTAGCACCAGTTTCAGTCTGAAACTCTATGCACTTGTATACTCCAGAATTTTTCCTTTTGATAGGGTAAGCGAGTTGTTGTAAGCCTATGTTGTCTACATTTACTATAGTACATGACTCATCTTTAAGCAACTTCTCGTAAGCTGCGGCTGCCTTGTTAATTTCATCACCTGGCAGAACGGGATCGATGATGAAAGTTATCTCGTATTGATTCATTAGATATTTAAATTCTTTTTTTCTTTTAAAAAGGGCTGCAAATATATAATTTTATTACTTTGAAAACAAAGCATTTACATTATGTAATGCTGTCGAAATACTATTTACAATAACATATATAAAAATTAATATGAATAAGCTTTTCATTATCACACTATTAGCATTAATGTGTGCATTCTCATGTAAGCCAGCGCCTCAACCTGCTGAGGCTGGAAATACTTACGGAACCGTCATTACAACTGATAATTCCATCAGCATCGATCAGCTACTTTCTAAATTAGCTACTCAAGACTCTGTCAGAACAAAGCTGAAGGGAAATGTGGAATCAGTATGCCAAACGAAAGGTTGCTGGATGAACCTTACCCCCGATGACGGAAATGTAGAGAAGTCCATTTTTGTTAAATTTAAAGACTATGCATTTTTCATGCCTATAGATCTTGCTGGTGAGAAGGTGGTAATAGAAGGAACTGCTTACAGAGAAGTTACCTCTGTGGACGAGCTAAAGCACTATGCTGAGGATGAAGGCCTTAGTCAAGAAGAAATAGATAAGATCACAAGCCCCAAGGAAGAGTTGAAATTTATGGCGGATGGGGTAATTGTATTATAAGTTCTAAATTGTAGTTATTATAGAAAAGCTGCTAATCAATATATTGTATTAGCAGCTTTTCTTTTTGACTTACTCCCTTAGTAAACGTATCATCTCTTTAATGTCCACATTTTCATTGATAAGCTCTATGGCCTTTGATATCTTCCATGGTGTTCTACGGATTATCTTAACCTCTAGCTTACTTATTTTGATGACGACACCATAGGTATCGAGTTGTGTCCTGACGACGGGAATTTTATAATCTTCTATATAGGTCTTACAGACCTTAGATATATTTCCTTCTCCTGTAAGGATGATCCCTGACAGTGGAGCACCTTCGATATTTTCAGATTCTGATATTTCTTTTATTCTATCGATGGCTTTGCCTAATACTCTAGAGCTCACTACAAGAAGATTGTCATTGGATTTTTTGATAAATTCTGGATCTACAATCGAGCCAGGTAAGATATTCTCTATTTTGTTAAATCCTCTCTCCGAATAATATTCAAATGTTCCATTGATAGAATTAGAAATAGTCCAGAGTAATGGATAGCCTAGTGTATTATCATAGGGTACCACACCGAGAAGCCTTAAATCTTTTTTGTCTAGCCACTTCCCCACATAATTAGTGACCATCTCTATCTTGTCTGGAATGACTTTATTGATAATGACACCGATGATAGGCACATTACTTTCACGGAATAGACCCATGGACATATTGAGTTTGTCTATGGTATTTCCGATGCCACCCTCTACAACCATGACAACCTTAGCATCTAAGAGTTTGGCCACATCAGCATTAGACACATCTGCAACTGAGCCTACACCTGGGTGACCAGTACCTTCATATATGACGGCATCATGCTGCTCATTGAGCATATCTCTTGCATGAATAATGAGTTTTTTGAGATCATACTTTTCTGGATCTTCTAAGTACTTAGCTGTAGCTCCTTTGCCAATGATTACAGGGCTATGGATGGCGGGCTCTATATCTAACTTAAGAAGATCTGCAAATAATACTGCATCCTTATCGACAACACTTCCCTTAAGCTCTATATGCCGCTGACCTACTGGCTTACAGTAACCAGTATTTATATTGGCCTTCATAAAACTTGCCGCTAATCCTAAGGTCGAAGTCGTCTTCCCCACATGCTGACTAGTAGCGGCTACGTATAGATTTTTTAATTTCATCGTTACAATATAATGACAATAATGAATAGCCCATGAGTAGAGCATTATCTTATATAATAATAATCGTTGGGAGGCTATTCTCCAGTATTGGAATCAATGCTCATTGCTATGGACAATGAGTAAAAACAAACGGACTTCGTATCGTTGTTCCACTTACAAGATTTAACATATGATAACTTAGAAGATTCGGAGAGTTGATAGAAATCATATATAGAGTATACAGTATTCTATGTATGCCTGGACATGAAAGTTATATCCCTAAAGACTATACCCCAAAGGACAAATTGGCCGAAATTGTCATCATAAAGTGGTTTGGGCAATGAATTTATACAGACATTTCGTTGTTAAGTAATATATGAGAATACTGAAGAGGGTGCTCAGCCTTCAGCGACACCTTAATACGATCAGAGAAGAAGGTCTTACAATAGGATTCACTCCTACGATGGGGGCATTGCATGATGGCCATATGTCTCTTATTCGACAGTCGGCGAAGCAGAATGATGTCACAGTGGCCAGTATATTTGTGAATCCTACACAGTTTAATCAAAAGGATGACTTAGATAAGTACCCACGAAATATAGAAGGAGATGTTGCTTTACTTAAGAAAAATGGCTGCAACTACTTATTTGCACCACTACCATCTCAGGTATATCCTAAGGGTCTAATTACCAAAGTCGATCTCGATATATCTTCGCTTACTTCACTTATGGAGGGCCCTAATAGGCCGGGACATTTTGAAGGTGTAGTCCAAGTAGTCAATCGGTTACTCGATATAATCGGTCCAGATAACCTCTATATGGGGCAGAAGGATTTTCAGCAATTTACAGTAATAGATTATATGCTCAATGAGCTGAAGAGAGATACACGATTACGAGTAGTACCTATTGTCAGAGAAGCGGATGGATTAGCCATGAGCTCAAGGAATGTAAGATTAGATCCAGTATTAAGACCCATTACACCTATCATCCACCAGACACTAATGATGGCTGCGTCGCAATTATCTGAGTTTTCTATAGAAGACATAGAGAGCAAGGCTATCGAGAAGCTTACTATTCCTGGATTTAAGCCTGAATATTTTACTATAGTAGACGGACATAGCCTACTGCCTGTGAAGCGGCCACAGGATCACGATCTTATCGTTGCATGCACAGCAGTATGGGCAGGTGATGTCAGATTAATAGATAACAAGATATTAAAAGGAGAAATAACTATCAGGTAGTAGTTTATTAATAAGGGTAATTATAAATTTGCGTCATGTTATTGCAGATACACAAGTCAAAAATCCATAGAGCCACTGTTACTCAGGCTAATCTTAATTATGTAGGATCTATCACAATAGATGAGGACCTCATGGAAGCTTCTAATATAATAGAAGGCGAGCGAGTACAGATTGTAAATAATAATAATGGCGAAAGGCTAGAAACCTACGTGATCCCTGGAGAGAGAAAATCTGGAATTATTTGCCTCAATGGTGCTGCCGCCCGAAAATGTGAGTTAGGGGATATCGTGATCATTATCTCATATGCATGGATGACACCAGAAGAAGCTAAAGCTCACAAGCCGATAGCTATATTTCCCAATGAAAAGAATCAGCTCGATCTATAGATAATATTTATTTATTAGTTCAGCAAAGTTGTCAAGCACTCCCGATGCCTTTATCGGTGTTATTTATATAATTTTTGGTTTGCAATTAAACCTTTAGTTTAAGATACGGTCCTATAAGTAATAGAAATTATGGATCACTGTGGAAACTAATTCCGATATAGATATACTACAACTCATAGCCGAAGAGAAAACCTTTGATAAGGGTCTACGGATTCTAATACTAAAATATCAAGAGCCGCTCTACTGGCACATTAGAAGAATGGTCCACATCCACCAAGATGCAGATGATGTGATACAGAATACATTTATAAAAGTGTATAAGCATATCAGAAAATTTAAACAAGACTCCAAGCTCTATACATGGTTATATAGAATCGCAACTAATGAGTCTATCACATTTATACAAAAGAAAAGAAAGCATCTAAAAATTTCTGGAGAGCTTAATGAAATAACTCTAATGCAACAACTAAAAGCGGATGATTACTTCGATGGGAATGAGGCACAAGTCAAGCTGATCGCTGCAATTGCAAAACTACCCATGAGGCAGAAACAAGTATTTAATATGAGATATTATGATGATCTAAGTTATAATGAAATCGCAGAAATACTGGAAGTGTCAGTCGGGTCACTTAAGGCATCGTATCATCATGCAGCAAAGAAAATAGAAAATCACCTCATCGAAAATGTGGATCATGTCGGATAAGAAAATACCAGAAAACTACTTTGTTAAGCTTCCAAATCGGATTATGGATCAGTTAGCTGCACACAATGGCGTGAGTGATACTCTCGATACACCTAATATAGATGCAATCTCAAAAGTCAATATGTATAAAGTGCCAGACTCATACTTCAGTACTGTTATAGATCGTGACTATGGTATGCACAAAGTGAAATATAGAAAGCTGATAATGATGTTATCTATCGCTGCATCATTACTGGTAGTGACAAGTGTGTTATCGATCAGTTATATGAGTATAGAAGAAGACTATCTGTCTACAGAAGACGCCATAGCTTACTATATAGACAGTGCAGATATCATAGATGAAGAATTATACATGGATATAAGTACTATAGAAGAAGCGATAGTAGAAGATGAAGATGAAATAATGCTAACTGAGATATTAAGTGAATTGTCTTATGCCGAATTAGAAGAATTGCAATCACAGATATTTTAAAGAAATAACAATACCATAATATGAATAGAATAATAATTATATGTCTACTTATTATTTGTAGTATCAGTCTACAAGCACAAGATAAAAGGGACAAAGTCAGAGAGAGAATCGAATCTAAAAAGATTGCATTTTTATCTGACAAATTGATGCTTACACCAGAGGAAGCCCAAAGTTTCTGGCCTGTATATAATGAATTTCAGAAGTCAATGCGAGAGGCTAGGCCTCATATGAGAGGGGAGAGATCTGAGATAGATGATGTCTCAGCAAGTACGATGTTAGATGATATGATAATCAATGAACAGAAAACTGTAGATCTTAAGAAAGTATATGTGGAAAAGTTTAAAAAAATTCTCGGACCTAAGAAGACACTTCTCCTATTGCGTTATGATAGAAAATTCAAAGAAGATATGATAGGAAATATTAAAGATCGGAGAAGAGATAAAGAACATAGAAACAGATAAAGGATGATGATTATAATTCAAATAGCTGCAACAAGTGATGTGGCTATTTTTTTTGAGGCAAAAACAAGGAAATAATTATCCGTTTTCGTTAGCAATTTGCGTATAGAAAACCAAAGAAATTAGGATACTTATCTATTACAAAAGCTATACAATAACCTTGAGAAAGCGGATAGAATAAAAATTAACATTTAAAATCCACCTTTGTATTTTATATATGATTCTACGTAGTGAATTAAGTATCTACCAGTTACACATATACATTTTGTAAATAGAAATAACTACCTAAAATATATTTGTCTATAGGTTTTGAAAGTATTGAATTTGGTTATATTTACCTCGCATTATAATCTTAATACCAACAGCTTTTAATGGAACATAGAACCAAAAGAGATGTTTCTTTTCTAAATCTCTTATCTGATTTCGAAAGTGATTTCGAGAAAGGACTTAAAAAAGTTTATGACGAAAAAACTTTTTTAGAGTTGATTAGATTTTACGAAGAGGAACTTCAGTATGTCAAAGCCCTAGAGGTTGCTGACATGGCATTAGATCAGTTTAGTTTTAGACCCGACTTTTATATCATAAAAGCAAGACTATTATTCCAAACTAATGACCACGACAATGCTCTAAGAATATTAGACAAAGCAGAAAAAATTTCCCCTTACGAACATGATGTATTACTACTGAAGATTAAGATACTATCATTCCAAGGCGAAGTGCAAGGTGCCACTGAGATCTTAGGAGAACTAAAAAGATATGTATCTAAACATGATCTTTCGGACGTCTATCTCAGCGAGTCATATATAAGCGAAGTCATAAGAGATTATGATGGTATGTATGAGTCGCTGACGAGGTCTGTCATCTGTGATCTACACAATGATGAAGCAATGGAGAGAATTGGCTTTGCTGTGCAGTTAAGTAAGAATTACGAGGCCAGTATAGAATTCCATAAGATGGTCATCGACGAGAGTCCATTCTCATATCTTGCATGGTACAATTTAGGGCATGCGCTGTCTTGTACGGGAGAATACGCTGAGGCAATAGATGCATTAGAGTACTCATTCATCACTGAGAAGAATTTTGAGAATGGCTACCTCGACTGTGCAGACATCTGTATCCAAGAGAAAAAATACAAACGAGCTCTGAATATATATCAGATCTATCTGGAGATATTCGGCATTAATGAGGAGGTACTTATTAATATGGCAGATTGTGAGTATGAGCTTAATAATCTCAATAAAGCCAGAATTATACTTAATAAGTTGCTAAAGCTCGATCCGTATAATGATGAAGTATATTATAAGTTAGGCCTATGCTATGCTAATGCGCAGAGTTGGACGAAGGCAATCAATGCTTATCACAAAGCAATAACATTAGAAGATAATATAGAAGATTATTATCTATCCATGGCCCAAGCACACAATGCAATCGGGGGATATGACAAAGCAGAATTCTTCTATGGCCAGGCCATAGAAATCGGTCCCGTACAGAGTCAGTACTGGACAGAATACATTTCTTTTCTCATCAAGATGGGTAAGAAAGAAAAAGCATTGACAGTATTCGAAGAATCTGATGATTTCACCTTCGGAGCAGATCTACTTTTCTGTAAGGGTGTTGCTCTGTATCTTAATGGAGATAAGAAAGAAGCATTTATAGCATTTGAGGAAGGGCTTATGGAAGACTTTTCTCAGCATACGATCATATTCGATATAGAACCAGAATTAGAACTGGTCAGGGAATTACAGTCTATGATTAATTATTATAAACAAGAAGTACCACAAGAATAATTTGATATTATTCTGCAAAGAATATTTTAGGCATTACTCAATCTCATTTTAAAATGAAGGCAGCTGATTAATTTTAGTTGCCTTTGTTTTTTTGCTTGTATAAGACTGACATTGCGGCACCTATGATTCCAGCATTATTATGATGTAGTGCAGGTTTGACATTTAGGTCAGAAGAGATATAAGATCCGTATTCTTTGAATTTTTTGCTGATACCACCGCCTATGACCATTAAGTCAGGTGAGAATAGGAAATCTATATGATTAAGAACCTCATTGAGTTCGTTTCCATATTTTTCCCAGGATAGATCTTTTGATTTTCTTGCATGGTTAGAAGCATACTGTTCTGCGATACCCTCTTTGTAGATAAGGTGTCCCAGCTCAAGATTAGGAACAAGTATCCCATCTCTAAATAATGCAGACCCAATTCCTGTGCCTAAAGTTAATAAGAGGACGGTACCTTTGACATTATGTCCTATTCCGAAAGTCATCTCTGCAATACCTGCAGCATCTGCATCATTGAATACGGTACACTTGTTATTGGTGGCATCAGAGAAGAGGTCTTTGACATTGAGACCTATCCATGATTTATCTATGTTAGCAGCCGTAGCGCTCTTGTTATTTTTAATTACAGCTGGGAATCCAATTCCAATGGGTTGATTTTTCCAATTGAATTTTTCACTTATCTGCCTAACAGTATCGGCAATTGCATTAGGTTTCTTATTTTCTGGCGTTAGTAACTTGTATCGCTCAGTGATGAGCTTGCCTTTTTCTAAGTCCACGATGCCACCTTTTATTCCAGTTGCACCTACATCTATTCCTAATATTTCCTTCATATGGCTCATCTTAATCTATGACGAAAGCTTTCTTAATTACTACATTGTCTTCGGGAAAATCCGCAATACCAGTTTTCACCTGACTTATTTTTTCTAAGGTATCATATCCCTCCACAAGATAACCAAATACAGTATATGCACCATCTAATTGTGGTGTACCACCTTCAGATATATATTGGGCTACCTGCTCCTTAGTATAATCTGAGAGTCTGTCATTAGGTGTATCGAAAAGAACATCTCGAGTAAGCTCTCTGCCATCTACGATATAGAATTGTGTGCCTGAGGATGCTCTATCTGGATTTATATTATCAGGCATCCTTGCTGCAGCAAGAGCACCTTTGTGGTGTATCAGTTTGTCTGTTATTTCTTGTTGTATTTGTTCTTCATGCTGGACCTTATTTTTGGTGATACGAGTTTTGTGGTCACCGGCTTGTATCATAAAGCCATCTATAACTCTATGGAAGCGTATGCCATTGTAGTATCCAGCTTCTACAAGTTGTATGAAATTGTCTCTATGTATAGGTGTCTCCTCGCTCAGTGCTAAGGTTAGAGAACCATAATTAGTTTCCATATGCACCATGCAAGTCGTAGGGGCAGTGAGAATTATTTCTTTAGTAGATTTGGACTGTTTGGATCCCTTAGTTGACAGCAATTCTATGGTGTGCCTACCAGATTCTAAGAATAAATGGGATGCATCTGTATCATTAGATATGGTATCCTTATCTATTATCCACACGTAATTATCAGCACCTACAGATGTATTTTCTAATCTAACATGTGTAGGTGCTGTAGACTTATCCTTTGCTATTCTGAAATCAGCAATAGGCTTAGCACAAGCTATAAAGGTGCAGCAGAAAGCGGCACCAAGTATCCATATTTTCAAAGTATTTCTTATTGCTTTATCACACTTACCTTCATCGCTACATCTTGTACTGGTCTATCAGATCCCCCGATTTGTACAGCTGCGATTTTATCTATAACTTCCATTCCTTCTATTACTTCTCCGAATACGGTATAATCACCATCTAAGGAAGCGGCTCCTCCGTCCTTAGCATACCTAGCTTTTTGCTCTTCTGTATATGTAATGCCCTTAGACGATCCCATCTTTTCAAGTTGGTCGATCTGCACTGGCTTTCCTTGTACGATATAGAATTGTGAACCTGAAGATTTTTTTTCAGGGTTACCTGCGCCTGTTCTTGCAGCTGCAAGTGCTCCCTTATAATGTACGGCACCGATCTCTGCATCTACTCTATAGTTAGGTCCGCCTCCACCTAACCTCTGACCTGCTGCTGCTCCTTTAGAATCTGGGTCTCCACCTTGTATCATAAATCCTGGAATGACTCTATGGAATAATGTCCCATCATAATATCCTTCCTTAGCTAATTTCATCATATTTTCTTTGTGCTTAGGTGTCGAGTCATATAGACTTACTTTCATATTACCATAATCCGTCTCTATAAGTATAAGTTCTTGCTTAGCCTTACAAGAACATATTAATAGCATTACTGTGATTGCGAAAATGACATTTTTAAACATAAGTTCTCTTTTTATAATTTTTTAAAGTACTCTAATATTTTCGTTTTTAAGATCTTCTCCTGCACATCAGCACCCTTAGTGGTGAATGGCTTAGCGATATCCCAATGTGGCCATCCATCCTCGTCTCTACCTGCAAACTCATAGTAGCCATCTTGCTCTAACATCGTGCAAGCTGCGATATGCATGAGATCTTGTTTCTCTTCTTTAGTAAAGGATTCTTTTACCCTTCCGTATTCTTGTATGCCTATCAGCAATAGAATTGTCCTAAGGTCTGGTAGATCACTAGATTGTGTCATTCCCTTAAGCTTATGCTTTAATTCAAGCCAATGAAAATCTATTTCCCAATCTTCCATACTAATAGGGTGCAAATATAAACTTATCTGATAATAGATTTTAGAAGCTTATAATCTTAATTATCTAATGAAATGCTTTAACATAATCACTTCTTTGGGAGTCAGTCGACGACTCCAACCTCGTGGAAGGTCTTTCTTTGTCAATCCTGCGAAATAGACTCTATCGAGCATCTCTACATTATATTCCATATGTTCAAAAATCCTACGAATAATTCTATTCTTACCACTGTGTAACTGGACACCGACACAGTTTTGAGGTTCATTATCTATATAACTTATGACATCTACCTTGGCAAATCCATCTTCCAGAGGAAATCCTTTTTGGATCTTCTTAAGGTCTTCTTCTAATAGTGGTTTGTCTAATGTGACTTGATATATTTTTTTGACCTTAGTTTTAGGATGGGCTAACCTTTGGGATAATTCTCCATCATTAGTCATAAGTATCAGTCCTGTAGTATTTCTGTCCAGTCTACCTACTGGATTGATTTTGATATCGACCTTTGACTTGACGATATCCCATACTGTCTTTCTACCTCGCTCATCACTCATTGTCGAGATGACATTTTTAGGCTTATTAAGAAGGAGGTATATTTTCTTTTTTATGGGTTTGAGCAATTTACCCATGTACTCTACTTTATCTTTATCATCGACTTCTATAGCGGGATTCTTTTCGACCTTACCATTGACTTTGATATATCCATCTTTGACTAAATCTCCAGCTTTACGTCTAGAGCATATGCCAGCATGAGCGATATATTTATTGAGTCGATATTTCATCTATAAAAAATAAAGATTATTCGAAGATATCTTCTGTGTTGATTTTAGAAGGTCTTGTGATGAAGCTATTGCCTCCATCATCAAAGATATCTGCACCACCTTGTCCTGGTATATTACGGAACCCTCCTGTGTCATCATCTACGAACTTAACATATTGCTTTAAGAATCTTAGCATCACACTACCGAGAGATCCATTTCTGTGCTTAGATATTATTATCTCAGCTTGATTCTGAGGTGTATCCAAGTCATCTGCTAGGTCATAATATTCTGGACGATATAAGAATGTGACGATATCGGCATCTTGCTCGATGGCTCCTGATTCCCTAAGATCAGATAGCTGAGGTCTCTTATCACCGCCTCTTGTCTCTACAGCTCTACTTAGTTGTGATAGTGCTATGACGGGCACTTTCAGTTCCTTCGCCATCCCTTTGAGTGCCCTAGATATACTAGATATTTCTTGTTCTCGATTTCCTCGCTTACTCTTATCTCCGGCACTCATCAGTTGTAAGTAATCTATTACCACGAGACCGATGTTGTGGTTTTGCTTGAGTCGTCGACACTTAGCTCGTAGTTCGAATATATTAATGGCTGGTGTGTCATCTATGAAGATCGGCATCTCACTTAACTTCTGTACGCCTTCATGAAGTAGATTAAACTGGTCCTGGTCTAAGTTTGCATCTCTTAAGTTACTGGCGGGTATCATGGATTCCATGGATAGGAGTCTCTGTACGAGTTGTTCGTTATCCATCTCCAGGGAGAATATACCGACGCCTGTGCCATTAGCAGCAGCATTACGGGCAAGTGATAATGTGAATGCAGTCTTACCCATCGCAGGTCTGGCAGCTATAATTATAAGATCAGATACTTGCCATCCATTGGTGATTTTGTCTAACTCAGCAAATCCTGTTGTTACACCAGTTAGATTATCTTCTCGCTGACTGAGTTCTTCGATTTTTTTCTGTAGTTGAGAAGCCACAGCACTGACAGATTGGAATCCTGTATTAAGATTCTTGTCAGTAATATCAAATAATTGTTGCTCCGCTTGGTCGAGCATCTCCAGTACATCTTTCGCATCCTCATAGGCATCCTTAATCGTGACAGTAGATACTTCTATAAGTGCACGCTGTATATACTTCTGGATAATGATCTGTGCATGGTATTCTATATTGGCTGCTGAGGCAACTTTGTTAGTGATATCCATCAGATAGTTGACACCGCCGACGGTTTTTAGTTTTCCACTTTTACGCAGTTCTTCGTGGACTGTCAGGATATCTATCGGCTTAGAATTAGCGAATAGTTCCATCATGACATTAAAGATCTCCACATGGGCATCTAAGTAGAAACTCTCAGGCCTGAGTTTCTCGACTATAATAGAAAATGCTCCCTTATCCAGCATAGCTGCACCAAGAACAGCCTCTTCTAAGTCTACAGCTTGCGGCATAACACGACCATACATCAGTTCGCTCCCATCTTCCTTCTTCTCCCTTGACGTATTATTTCTTTTTGCCATTTAAGCTATTGATTACTATGGTGATAATTCTCGAGATGTCACAAATTTAATATTAAGAACAGTCTTGTAGACTTTTATATTATTGTATATAGGCAGGCTATGTTGGTAATGGATATGATTTTGTGGAATACTTAAGTAATAATCTTTTTTTAATCCAACAAGTAACTGATTACCAATATCGAGTTTGCAGAATTAGGCTATAAAAAACGAAAACACGGACCATGCAGTAGCTGATCCGTGTTGGTAATTTGTCTTTAATTGTAGGCTAAAGTCTATTTTCCTCTACCGACGTTATTAAGCTTATCAGTAATGCCAGTCACCTTATTTTTTTGCTGTTCGATTTCGATTTTCTTATCTTCCTGTGACTGTAGGTTCTGTTCGATTTCTTTTTCAGCCTTTCTTATTTTCTCTTTGTAGTCTTCTATATCGTTATGTAGATCTTTGTTTTTCTTTTCGAGTTTAGATAGATCTTTATTGAAGTCTTTTAATCCTTCTTCTTCATTTTCCAATTCTTTGCTGATCACTCTTTTTTTGACATCATAGAATATATCCATATTTAGCTTTTCTATAGCGGCAGCTTTGTCACTATTATCCGAGCTTAAAAATTCTGTTCCATTATCAAAGAAAAGATATGAAGTTACTTGGCCCTTTCCTTCCTCTACTTTGTAAGAGATGCTTATAGGTGATGAACTGATCGTAGGAATTTTGCATTCTGCGCAGTTCCATTCTTTGGCCTTTCTGTTTCTTTTTACTTTACCGTAAGCTTTTATAGCATCATCTAATGCGTCTTCGACCATTTTTTTCTCAGCATCAGGGTGGTCCATAGCAAAAGCATTTTGAGTACCTACGCTAAGATCTTGTTTTGATTCAAATACCTGAGCATCAAGACTTACGCTTATTAGTATACTGAACAAAAGTGTGTATAAGGTTTTCATAATTTTTATTTTATTGATGATACAATTTAGACTTAAATGGACTGTCATGTCACTAATATTTTGTTAAGTTTAAGTTAGATTTTTCTTTAAAATAAGCATTCTTAATCTTATAGTTAAGCTAACTTGTCGAAGATTACCGCTAAGTCTTGTGGTTTCACATACATTCGAAAGACTAAATCAAATTATGCCAATACTATCCTTAAGGAACGTGGTGAAGCAATACCACAATCATAGAGCTGTGGATGGCGTCAGTTTTGACGTCAGAAAGCAAAGCATTTTCGGGTTATTAGGCCCCAATGGTGCTGGAAAAACATCGTTAATTAGAATTATCACCACGATCACTGGTGCTGATGAAGGGGAAGTCCTCATCGACGGTCAGGCCATCAATCGACTGACACCTATGGATATCGGGTACCTACCGGAAGAAAGAGGCTTATACAAAAAAATGAAAGTAGGGGATCAGCTGATGTTTCTCGCCCAACTTAAGGGATTGTCGAAAATAGAGGCTAAAAGCAAAATCGATAAATGGTTTGAAAAATTTGAAATCACTGATTGGTGGAATAAGAAGGTCGACGAGTTGTCTAAAGGCATGCAGCAGAAGGTACAATTTATCTCTACGGTCATGCATGAGCCGAAGTTGCTCATATTAGACGAACCATTCTCAGGACTAGATCCTATCAATACTAATCTGATCAAAGATGAAATCTATAGACTCAATAAGGAAGGCACAAGTATTATATTCTCTACACATCGGATGGAACAAGTAGAAGAGATATGCGAAGATATAGTACTGATGAATCAAGGTAAGATCATACTAGAAGGAAAGGTAGATCAGATCAAGGAAGACTTTAAGGACAACGTATACAAGATAGGGTTCAAAGGTAAGCTTCCGAGCCAATTAGCTAACGAGAACTTCAAAGTGTTAGAGGACAAAGAAGATCATGTCATCATCAAAATCAATGAAGGCTACAGCTCTAATGCATTATTACAGTCTCTTATATCTGAAGGCATACAGATTAATTCTTACCAAGAGATCATGCCCACACTCAACGAAATATTTATCAAAAAAGTAGGTAGCAGCAATGAATAATGTCTGTGGAGTAGAAATTTATTTATACTGGTGCATTAATCTTTCTACTTCAATAGGGATCAGTACTGTTCACAAAATTTTAAATCTATGAATAATAGTATCAAACAAATTATCAAGAGAGAGTATCTAACACGTGTCAAAAGCAAAACATTTTTGCTCACCACATTTCTGGCTCCTATAGGTATGGTTTTGCTATTTGGTTTCTTAGGTTTTCTATTGTCTAGAGGATCCGATGATCAGAAGCAGATTGCGATTATTAATGAGGCTAACATAGATGTCAGTGACATTAAGAGCAAGCAAAATATGACCTTCGACTACAGCTATGCAGACGTTAATTCTGCCCTATTAGCTTATAAGGATGAGAAGATAGATGGTGTATTAGTATTACCAAAGGTACAAGTCGAAGCTAAAGATTATTACATGACCTTCCATTCTGATAATCAGCTTGCGATAGATGAGTCTCAGTCATTGCAGAGTCTATTCAGAAAAAAAATTAGAAATTATAAGATCACATCATTAGGAATCGATCAAGATCAACTTAAACTAATAGATACAAGTGTAAAGATCGATCCTAAGTCTGTCTTAGATACAGAAAAAGAAATGTCTTCCATTACCAGTTTAGTCAGTTCAGGAATAGGTGGTGTTGTGGGGTATGCTTTGTTTTTTATCATCATTATATATGGTAGTCAAGTGATGCGAAGTGTCACAGAAGAAAAAATTAATAGGATCGTCGAAGTGCTCATTTCTACTGTGAGACCATTTGATCTGATGATGGGTAAGGTAATCGGTGTCGGTCTGGTAGGTCTGACGCAGATTGTCATATGGATGATATTGATTTCTGTTTTTTCTGCGATAGGGATGTCAATATTTGGGATGTCAGGTATGGATACCGTCAGTCCTGATATAGTAGGCAGTATGCCAGAGGCAGGTGCAGTAGTAGAAAGCTCTAAAGACGAAGTTATAAAGGTCATCAATGAGATCATGAAGGTCAACTGGTTGCTTATTCTACCTCTCTATCTATTTTATTTTCTGATAGGATACTTTACGTATGCTGCATTATTTGCAGCTATCGGATCGGCTGTGGGCGATGATATTCAGGAAGCACAATCACTTACGATGATCGCTACATTACCTCTGATGGTTGCCATGTACATAGGCATATCTGCGGTGACATCACCTAATAGTAGCTTATCTGTGTGGTCTTCCATTCTTCCATTTACAGCACCGGTGGTCATGCCAGTCCGGTTACCTGCGGAGCCTCCATTTTGGCAGATCGGTCTGTCTATGATAGCCTCTGTTATATCTGTCATCGTACTGATATGGTTGGCTGCAAGAATATATAGAGTCGGTATACTCATGTATGGTAAGAAGGCTTCTGTCAAGGAATTGGTCAAGTGGATTGCTTATAAGTGAATTAGGTCTCCCGCCCTTAAGTCACATGCCGAGGTAAAATAATATCTCTTACTTAAGACAGAATCTTGATAACGCCACGATGTAGAAGGCTACGCTACATTGCTCTTCGTCATTCTACGCCGAACAGGGGGTCGCTTGATGTCGAGCAAGATTTACAAGGTTTTAGAAACCTGGCAAATCTGAGTTGTGCCTATGCAAGAAAGATTCTTAATAGCATAACAAAAAAGAAAAGATGATCGACATGAAGATCTCTCGCCCTCTTAAGTCATATGCCGTGGTAGAATAATATCTCTTATTCAAGACAGAATCTTGATAACGCCACGACGTAGAAGGCTACGCTACAATGCTCTTCGTCACTCTACGCCGAACAGGGGGTCGCTTGATGTCGAGCAAGATTTACAAGGTTTTAGAAACCTGGCAAATCTGAGTTGTGCCTATGCAAGAAAGAATCTTAATAGCATAACAAAAAAAGAATAGATGATCGACATGAAGATCTCTCGCCCTCTCAAGTCAAATGCCGAGGTAGAATAATATCTCTTACTCAAGACAGAATCTTGATAACGCCACGACGTAGAAGGCTACGCTACAATGCTCTTCGTCATTCTACGCCGAACAGGTTGCGAGCGAGGAACGAGTCGAGTAATCTTCAGCCAAATTTTTCTAATCTCATTACTTACAACTGAGGTGGTTAAGTCTTGCTTTCTCAATATAGAATTTTGGTAACGCCACGATTTATAAAAATAGAAAGGCGCAGAATTTCCTCTTAGGGCATTTCTCCTTTTTATCGATCTCTATCTGATTGTTGCATATAACAATAATCCCAGCGGGATGAAAATTTATAAAACGACATCAAAAGAAAGAATAAACCTCAGAGGGGTGACACACTATAGATAAATTGTAACTGAAGATTTCTCCATTCCGCGATGCTTCAGTCGAAAGGAAAAAAGCATGGATCACATGGTAGAATTTTGATAACAATTTAACTTGTAAGGATAAATCTCAATAGCTATTTGAATGCTATTCTTCATTCTGCTTCAAAGATTTAAAAGTTTGGATGCTATTGATAATGAGAGTATTTTTATTAAAAATTACTACATGAATGCAGCTAAGTTTTTAATAATAATGTTAGTAGTAAGCTCATCTATTACAGCTCAGAATTTAGTTTTTGATGAGATGGATCATTTACCAGAATTTGAGTTATTTAGACCTTATTTTGAAACTGAAAATAATATTTGGCTTTCAAATTCATTAGAATTAGAATGTGCACTTGCGATTTCTGATACAACTAATGATTTTAGATTAGAGTATTTTGAAGGGGTTGCTCCTCGACGATTTGCTTTTCATAATTTAGATACTATTATTGGATTTGACCTGACTAATTATTTTTTTATTTCTAATAACTCAATTGATAAAATAAATTTTGAAATTAGATCTGGCGAAAGTTTTATTGGAGTTTTACCTTCAATAGATAGTAGGTTGTTTGTGCCAACGAATAGGGGAATATATATATCTGACGATAATGGCAATACATCTTTTTTAATAAGAGAATGGAGCGAAAATAATGTTGAATTAATACAACATTTTTTAATAGATGGAAAACTACACTTGCTGTCTGAAAGAGATAACATTCAGTATTATGAAATCTACAACAAAGAATGGAATTTAAACTATCAAAAACAGTTAGAAATTACTGCATCGAATTTCATTTCTTTTGGCGAGAAAGTTTTTTTTACTGATCGAGCAAGTAATTTATTCACTTTGGATATAAATTCAAGTAACATAACAGCAAGAGAAATACAACAACAAGGGGCCGTAGCAGTATTAAGGAAATTTAATGATCAGCTAGTTATTAATAATTTTTCTGAAGGAGTAATACTTCTTTTTGAAGATAATTTTATAGATTATGAATCATTCATCTTACCTAATAGATTGTTCCCGAGTTTATCAAGTTCGTTATTTTATTTTACATTTGGTCCAGACATTCTCATTCCCACCTCCCTCAACCCCCTCCGATTCGACACTATAACCCCAAATGTAACAGCAACAAAAATAAATGATCTTAAAACATACAATGACAATATATACGTACAGACGGATAATGCATTCTACGCATTCGAAGAAGATGAGTGGATACAGAGGCAACAGGGTGGTCTGCGATTTGAGGTGGATCATGCGGGTAATGTATTAGTAGATGGTCCTGATACAG
>Ga0209187_1001098_pt1 | contig 35077 bp, 17 predicted proteins | sample BantaG_FD_187430 | JGI IMG/M metagenome (GOLD analysis project Ga0209187, IMG submission 187430) | Marine algal microbial communities from Bantry Bay, Ireland - BantryBay_4 metaG (SPAdes) (version 2) | ecosystem: Host-associated > Algae > Red algae > Unclassified | place: Bantry Bay, Ireland...
CTGACCTGCGTCGGAGCCACGTCGTTATCTTTGGCGATCTCGTTGACCGTACGGATGCCCTTGAGTGCTTCTAGCGCTACCCGGGCTTTGAATTCGGCAGTCAGGTGCCTTCTCTTTCTTTTCATCTTCTTCTGTTTTCCGTGGTTGTGCCCACAAAGAACAGCCTCAATTTCTCAATAGTGGCCTGGCTCCGTTTTGTGGGGCCACTTCAGTTCGAGAGGGTGCCGCTGGAGTAGGAGTAGGGAGTAGGCGGGGAATGTTAGATTGTTAGATTCCCTATCGACGGTATCGACAATAACGAACAACGAGCGTATCACAGCATTCGTCCCAAAGCCCGACCTCTTATCTTAGAGAGCGTTCTGAAACAAGTTCTACATCCAATCAGCCGAAAGCCAGAAGGCTACTGACAATCATTTGGCTAATTGCTCAGGTTACTTCCGAACGACTCCTTAGTTGACGAAGAATTAGCTTCTCACCGAAAAAATCTGCCGCTTTCTTCCCATGGTCGCGGCGATGTTCTCGACCGAAATGATTCGCTCCCGCATGATCTCCTTGGCCATAGCCTTTGGCAGAGCCTCATAGAACTTCAGCTTGGAGAGGAAGGCATCGGAGACCCTGAAGGAGTCGCGAATCTGTTCGGGGCTGATTGCCTCGAGTTTGCCAAAGAGGAGTTCGGGCTTGCGCAATCCTTCAATCCTAATACTGAAATCAGTGGTCGTGACATCCTTGATGCCGATCGCGCGGATGGTATCCGCAATCGCCGTATTTGTGATGAGACCGGAGAATGTATACCAGCACACTTCCTCAAGGGTATCATCGACGGTAACGAGGTCATGGTCTGGCCACAAGAAATCATAGTCGGCCCGGAGCATGTCTATTCCATTGACCGCCCGCTCGCTCCACCTCTCTGATATCTCGTCTGAGACCAGCAGGGCATGGATCGCCCTACTAAGCTTGTAGGGAAGACCAACTTTCCCCCCCATCCATTGGCTCTTTCCTTTGACCTCCGTTGGGATCACGAACGCCTGTCGGCGGTTCCAGTCAAGGGAGGTGACGGTCCAGTTCTTACCACCGAGTGAGAGGGTCGTGGGGTGATCCCGATCGCCCCGGGCGAACGTGACCTGATCTACCGTGCCAAGCTCCTTCCGTCCGTTGAAGACCGTGAAAACCGGATCCGAGGTGAAGATCGAGATGAGTTCGAGAAAGTGGCGGCGTCCGTACAGCTCGAGCCCTTTGTCACCAAAGCTCATCCTTACTCCGTCTGAGAAGAGGATCTGTTCCTGCAAGAGATGCTGGATGATCTCCTCCCTGTTGCTCTCCCCCTCCCGGAAGAATGGTGGGAGCCGCGAGACCCAATTCTCCCAATCATGAATCCCTATGCCCTTCTCCTGGAGCCCCAAGGCCATGACCTGCTGCGCGAGGAGGTGCAGGGGCCGTGCGGGCGGGACAATTGGTTCGACGAAGCCCTCCTCCCAAAGGTTAATCAACGCGGCGGCCCTTAGGAGTGCTTGGTCACTAGTGGCGAGGAAAAGGCAGTTCCTCAAGGCCCCAGAGCGACGCCCCGTCCGTCCGAGGCGCTGTAAGAATGATGCGACAGTTGGGGGGGCATCGATCTGAATAACCCGGTCAAGATCCCCGACGTCGATGCCCAACTCGAGGGTACTCGTAGACACGATGATGCAGTCGCGAGCTTCCGCAAAGGCTCGCTCTGAACTACTCCGTTCCTCGGCACTGAGGGAGCTATGGGACAGGAAAACCGATACGCCAAGGCGGCGCAGCTCGTTACCAAGTTCTTCGACCCGGCTTCTACTGTCGCAAAAAACCAGGCGCTTCTCGCCGCGGTATAGCCGCGAGATCACCACAGCGGCGTTCTCCAACGAGCCCACGTAATCGAGCTGAACCTCCGTCTGATCTGTGGGAGCCGCAGCCTCCGGCTGGATCACGACCCTCTCCCCCTCACAATGTCCTGCCAGCCAATCGAGCAATTCCGCCGGGTTCCCCACGGTCGCCGATAGACCGATCCGTTGGATCTCCCTACCCCCCAGTTTCCCCAGTCGCTCTAGGATCGAGAGGAGGTGCCAACCACGATCGTCACCGGCAAAGGCGTGGATCTCGTCGATAATGACCGTGTCCACATCCTTAAGCATGTTTCGCCCATCGTCCCGCTGGCCAATGAGCATCACCTCTAGGGACTCTGGTGTGGTAAGGAGAATGTCCGGAGGAGATGCCTTGATCTTAGCCCTGCGCCCCTGGCTAATGTCTCCATGCCACAGATCGCAACTCCGCCCGACCATCTGAGCGTAGCCTGATAGCCGCTCATGGAGGTTGTTGAGGAGCGCCTTGAGCGGGCAGATGTAGAGGACGCTAAGCCCACTTCGCCGCTCGGAGCAGATGCGGGAGAGCACGGGGAACGACGCGGCCTCCGTCTTACCACCTGCAGTTGGGGCAAGAAGGACACAATGATGCCCCGCTAGCACAGGTGGAATGCTCTTCTCCTGTAGCGGCCGCAGACTCCGCCACCCCAGCGTGTTCACGATGTGGTGCTGGAGCAAAGGGTCCAGGCTATCGAAGGCGCTCAAAGGTCAAGTGAGATGTCATCGACCGAATCGGCGGCCATGGAGTTTCGTTCCTCAAGCGTCAGCTCCGACTGCTGAATGGTTAGCTTGTAGTCCTGCCTAGGGTCAAAGTCGTCGAAGCGCTCCACCCGGTCGAGGACATCACCGACCAGTTTCTTGAGGAAGACCCGAGGGGCGATGCCTGTCTTCCCCCCGAGGTTGCCAGCAACCCCCTGCGCAAGCGACCGGACAAGCTCGTCATCGACGTGCTGCCGGACCCGTTCCTCCGCACTTGATCCCACTGCGTAGATGTCCCGCACCCTTACTCCCACTTCAGTCAGAAGATCGATGTCGAAGGCCTTCAGACGAATCTGTGGTGCACGTGGGTTGTCGAACTTCGGGTTAGTGTCGAAATCGGTGTGAAGCCTTTGGGCGAGCGGCGGCAGTTTCTGCGGCCCCTGGGGCCCGTCGAAGAAGCTCGGCGTTCCCGTGATCACCACATAGAGGCCGGGGAAGCGGCCGACATCGAGTTCATCGATCAGCTGGCGGAGAGCATTCAACGCCTTTTCGCGAGCGTCAGACCGCACCCGTTGCAGGGTCTCCACCTCATCAAGGACAAGGACGAGCCCCGGATGTCCGGAGTCCTTAAGAACAAGGAGTAGACCCTGGAGAAAACTCAGGGCAGCGAAGTGATCTACTTCCCCCTTAATCTCTGCGCGACGCTTAATCGCCGCAGCGACGTGAGGCTGCCCGGAGAGCCATGCGATAAGACCGTCGGCGGTCGCGTTATCACCTTCAGCCTGGCATCGTCGATAGGCCCTTAGGGCTGCTGAAAAGCTCGGTGCCCGCTCTGAGATCGGTGCCAGCCGCTTCTCCATCAACTCCTCGGTGGCGGCAAGGAGCCCCGCTTCGTCGTCCGGGCTAACGGAGCCAGTGCCCAACACGTCTTCCTCCAGTGCGTAGAACCAGCTGTCGACGATGCTCCGGAAACCACCTGATCGCACGCTTGAGGTGCCGAGCCGCTCCAACATTCGTCTGTAGACCGTCTCTAGTTTGTGGAGAGGGGTCTCCGTCTCAGAGATTTGGACCTCGGATGTGGCGAAGTTCCTCGCCCGTGCCTCCTGCTGTAGCCAGCGGGAGAAGAAGGTCTTCCCGCATCCGTAGTCACCCCTGACAGCTTTGAACCCGCTCCCCCCCTCGGCAGTGGTCCGGAGCTCCTCCTCGAAGACATCTTGGTACCGCTCCAACCCGACTGCGAGAGCATCTAGGCCATCCTTGGGAACGGTGCCCCGTCGCAGCGCGTCGATCATCTCCGTGCGTTTCTTTGGGCTCAGCATTGCTAGTTGTCGTTGAGGTCGAATTGAGTGCGGAGGAGCTCGATATCCAGACGCAGACTCTGCGAGCTACGATCAAACGACAGCACTTCGTAACCGTCGATATTGAGTATCCTCGCCACCGTTTCGATCAGGCCGTTAATACGGAAGGCCGGCATTCCTAGCTCCGGAACGAGCGCATCCTTGATGCAGGTATTCCCCCTGGAAATGATCCCCCCGAGCAGCTTCGCGACAAGTTCAGGATTCGCCGGGCGCGGGGTCAGTCCACTCTGCTGCACGTAGACCGGGCTCGCTAAGAGAGTCTCGATGAGACCTGACCCAGCTGGGGCATCCTCCTGGACATCTATGGGCTTGGCCTGCTCGAACAAATCCAGACCAGCCACCGATGGCTCCGGCGCTGGCTCCTTCGTCACTTCAGCCCGGCGATCTCCGCTCCACCACGCTGGGCGGAAACTCGCGATCTCCGCCCACCCCTCGGGGCCACCGTTGCTCGCATGGTTGAGGATGGCCATCGGCACGACCAATTCTTGGGCACAGCACCCACCGTGATAGCCTCGCTTGATGCCACCATATCGGATGCTCTCCTTCCAGGGTAAGACGACTTTTGGTTGACCAGTCGCCGCCTGGATCCTTGCCCCCTCGAACTCCATCTCCCCCTCGTCCGCTGGGCGATCAGCAGCCCGCCACCGGTCGCCCCGACCACTCGCGGGAGCCGCAAGCACCTTCGTGCCGTAGTCGAGAACGTGCCCGTGGTCGCTGGTCAACATGACGATCCGTCCGGCCTCGGCACACAGGGATAGCAGATCGCGCATACCCCGGATTGTATTGCGGTTCCAGACCATGTTGACCTGGCGCCCACCTGAGAGTTCATCATCAACTGCATTTAGCACCACTGAGACGATTCTGCCCCTCCGGTCGGCGATTGCTTTCCGGACCTTCTCCCCAAGGCCACCTTGCCCATCATCATTGAGAGCCCCTTGTTTGAACAGCAGAGGACGCACCGAACTGCCACTAGCAGCGAAGAGGTCATCGTTGTCTCGGAACTTCACCTCCTCGCTCCCCCCGGCGCCTGGCTTAAGTTCTCCACTAAAGAGGGCCGTGCGGGAGATCTTTGTGACCGAGGGCAAGGTCGCCAGCGCTGGTCGCGGGAATCTTACCTCGGCTTTGGCCACCTCGCTCCACCCGTGCTTTAGGACGTCGTCGAGGAACTCACGCATCACCGCCCCGCTCATCCCATCAAGTACAAGGAGAAGGATGGGGTGATCCTTAGCCACTGGAGCAACCACGTCATCTAGGAGGTCTTCGATCCGGGAGAAGCTCCCGTGTTTACGATCCTCCCCCATCCATGTCTGGAGTTGATCCGCGAATTGCCGATTGAAGCCTTCCTGGCGTAGCTCGACGGCACTGATTACCTCGTCGTAGGCCTTCTGCACTGTGGTGTTCTCGTCAGTTTCACGAAGGCGGTGCCTAGCCCAATCGACAAAGCTACCATCACCGTGGTAGTGCTGGATTAGTTCGTCGAGCCCGGCCCCCTCTGCTGGAGCCTCCCCTGCCTGAAGCCAACGCAGGAGGCGTGCGGCCATTCGGACACGGTCAATTCGGGCGGCATCGGACTTGCCTAGATAATGGTCTAAGATCCAGACGATCCCGCCTTCAATGTCGTCGAGCACTGCTGAACTAGCGCCTTCCAAAGCGCCGGTGAGGGTCCGCCCCACAGACGTGTAACGATCCACCAATCCCTTCGGTGAGTAGGGTGAGAGCCCAGCACTTCCGGCCAGCCCACTGCTCTCGATCAAGTCGTCCAGTCGAGCAAGAATCCGGTCACTCGGTGCGGTGTCCTCGATACCTTCTAGAGCCTGCGCTGCGGCCTTTGACCACACTGAAGCACTTTCCGGGTCGATCTCGCCGCCCTCGAAGAACTGTACAAGGCTACCTCGCGCTTTCTGGTGTGCTAAGTCGCTCGACTTGCCTGCAGCAAAGACGACACCTAGCAGAAGCCCGATAGGGATCAGGTCCTCCTTGCCACCTTTGATCGCGGGCAACAGGAAGCGCATCACATCTCCGCGGGTCGCTGCGAGCCACTCGAGCAGTGCGCCCCGTTCCTCGTTCTGAAGGTCATCTAATCGCTCAAGCTTTCCCTTGGTGAGCGACCACTGGAGAAAGCTCATGACTCCGGGGGCCTCCACTTCCTCTCCCATGAGAGTCCCCAACAGGGCACACCAGGCGGTATCTAGGTCGAGCAGTCCAGCTGTCACGGGGGCATAACCACCGGCTGGCACCCTCGCTACAAGGGACTCCATCAGGGTATGGTTCTTTAGAATCCTAGGATCTACGGGTGGCTGTGATTTACCTGACGGAACGGAGAACAACTCGGCCACCATGTCTCGTACCTTCGGCGGGTGGATGCGGCGCTTGGTGAGGCGTCCGATAAGATCATCCCCTAGCTGCTCCATTGGAACAGTACAGAGTAGCACCGAGGCTAGACCTTCCTGCTCTGCCGTCCTGAGGGCTTCCCGCATCTGAAGTTCAGAGATGCACTCCTGAACCCGATGGACGATTCCATCAATCTCCAGGCTATCCTCTCCACTCCACGCCCCCGAGAACTGTAGGGCAATGTGACGGGGCTCCCTCGCCTTCCGACGGATCGCTGCGACCTGAGCTTGGATCTGTGTGGCTGTCAGGCTCATCAGTCTTCGAGGTGCTCAGGCTTCACGCTTAGAATCAGTTCTGCTCCGAGGCTGGGGAGCTTGAGCTTGCCAGCGGTGAGGTCGATCTCCACACCTCCATCCATGGCAATTACTGCCCTCAGTAAGGGGGTCACTACCAACATTGAAGACCAGCGATCAGGAGCCGAGCCGAACACATGTACCTGAAGGAGTTGGGTGCGACGGTCTTCTGGGAGCCATTCGGGGATACCATCACCCTCGACTTGGCTGGCGCCGTAGAGAGCGATCAGATCTGCGGCCTGCTGGCTAGACGGACTGCCCGCGAGGTCCTCGGTGGTAGGCTGGGTATCGCAAGTGGTAGCGCCTAACCCATTGGTCTCATTGATCTCACTTGTCCCAGTAGAGGCTGGCTGACTTTGGGCGAGGAGCGCCACCGCTCTGCCACTCAGCTCTGTGAGCTTTGGCAGAAGGGCGACCACCTGCTCGTCCTTGCCGAGGGCGTCCTTCAACTTGTTCCAGATGGCCTGCCCGTCACTCCGCCGCTGATCAGAAAGATCCCGAGCCCCAGTGAAGATGCCCCACTGGAGTCCCTCCAACCCGGAGCACAGCGACTTTGCCTGAGACAGAGCGAGGGCAAGCGCCCCCGACGCTGCGGTCAGGTCCTGTGAGGCGAGCTTGTCGATGAGATCCTTACCGCTAGCAGTAGAGAGGAGCCTACTCAGCGCGACTCCCTCCTTCAGAGTGTCAAGCCGGGTGCTCGGAACCCCTGAAAAATACTGCTCCTGCACCGTATCGAGTGCGACTGACAGCTCCTGCGCGGCAGGTAGGCGCTCCGTCGCCTTTTCCTGCACCTGGCCGGCAAGGGAGGAAACATTCGTGGCATTAAGGAGCGGCAAATCGGGGATGCCGTAGAGCTTCTGGGCTCGGTCCCTAGCCGCCCCCCATTCGCTACTACTCGGTAGACTTACCTCGACGAGGAGCATCTCCCCATCGAGCTGGCCGATGCCCGCCTCGACCGAGGCCCCATGGTGCTGGAGCGCTCGGTTGGTCTGGGCTGCGTAGCAGAGAATAATGAGATCTTGGAGCCCCCGAGGAAGCCCCATCGGCTGGGGCGCGTCGATCCACCCGCGGAGCTTGCCGACCGAGAGATCCCCGCCGTCCTGCGCCGCCTTTTGTGCGAAGTGTTCCCTCCAGTGTTGCCCAATCTGGAAGCGGTCCTCTCCCATCAGACCAAGTTGGAGGGGGACGACCATCTGGCGGACGGAGCGGCGGAGCGGCCCCCCCTCGACGAGGACGCTAGGTTGATCGCTCTGAGCGCCTCCGGTAACCACCTCACAGACCCTTCCGATTGCGGCGGAGGTCAGGCTGACATTGGCATCGAGTTCGGGATGTCCCGGGAACTGATTCCGCAGCGCTTGGTCGAGGAGCCCCTCAAGCCCGTCCTTAATATTACTCGCCACCGGGGGCTTCAGAACCACTGAAGGGTCGAGGCTCTGCACACGATCGGAGGGGTCAAGGGTGTTGCCAGAGTCCAGATATTGATCTCCCCCGGTCTGGATCCCGTAGGCGATCTCCAGCCGCGAGATCATCTGGCTGCGGAGTTGGTCACGCTGGCTGTCGAGCATGAGGCGCGCGGCCTCCCTCTCTGTTTCGGAGAGGTGGCTGACGTAGCCGTTGAACTGATTCTCCTTTAGGATCTGGTCGAGCCGGACAAGCTTCCCGAGATCACCCAAGGTCTCCACATTGAAGAACGACGGGAGCCAGCAAATCGTCTTGGTCGGTTCCTCCACCGCGGTGTAGTTCCCGATCTTGGCGATGTCATCGGTCACCCCGTGCCCCTCTTCATCGAAAGGGTAGTCGATAATCACCCGCCAAGAATCGCCCTGGCTGCGAAGGCTCTCTGTCGGCAGGGACCAGACGTTGGCGAACAGGATATAGGCTTCCCTTTCGGTGCCCCGCCACTTGAAGTTGTGTGTATAGAAGAGCTGGTCGTCCTCGTCCCGCCCGAGCTCCCCGAAGAGCAACTCCTTGAGCTTGCGGATCCGGTTGCCAGCGTTATCGACGCTGTTCGCCTTCTCCAAGATCTGTGCCGTATCGACACTCGCCAGTTGGATGGCAAGGGTAGTCTGGCCGGCGCCCTCGGTGATGCGGATCTGTCCCGCTGACGCCGCCCAGCTACGAAACTTGGCGAGCACCGTGCTCGCCTCTTGTCCTGGGATGGGCGTTTGGATAGTGCCGTGGTTGAGGGCAGCCAATCGCTCAGGGGTCATGTTCCGCAGGCTCTCCACCTCGGGGACGAGCGCCGCGAGCAGGAGCGTCTTGATCAAGCGATCATCGTTGCGAAGCGCAGCCCGCTTCGGATCGTCCCAGGCCAGCTCGTCTGCCGCGTTGAAACTGAGATTGTGGGTGCCTTCGAGAAGTGGCTTGAGTTGCTGTTGATAGAGGCGATTCGCGTTGTCGAAGTGCGCCTTCATGTCCGAGGTGAAGGCCTCGTCGCCCTGGGAGACCATGTCGAAGAGATCCCCAACTGGGACGATCTGGCCGAGCTTGAGGGTCTCCTTCTGCTCGGCGAGGAGCATGGCCATTACCTTGAGGGCCGTCCGCTCCCGCTGGAGCAGGCTGGCCACGGAGATCAGCGTCTCGACGAGGGCAGGGCTGAAGGGATAGAGATCCCGAAACTCCTCGGGCTTGCCTTCCTTGGTGAGGAGGATACGCATCACCTCCTCCCGGTCTGCGGCGGTGCGGGTGAACTCCGCGTCCATCTGCTTCTCGGCCTCCGGCGTGAGGGGCTTCAGTATCCGCTTCCGGGCGATCAGGGGGAGATTACTGTCGCCAAGTCGGATCTCACCGAACCGCCCCTCGTGATGATCGAGAACATCAGCAAAAGCAAGCTTCTCAGCCCCCGCGATATGCTGCCCGATGAGATCACGTAAGTCCCGCTGACGAGCGATGAAACTGACTAGGGGAATGGGCCGCCCAGCATTCCCAGACTCCACCAACTTGACGATCTTGTTGCCCTCCCTGTTAAGGAAGGCGGAATCGCCAGCATGACTGGCCAGCCAGAGGATCAGCTCGTCGAGGAAGAGGACGACGGCATCGTAACCGAGGGCCTGAGCGTGCTCGGTGATCGCCACAAGACCGTCGTCGAGGTCGACGAAGTCCCCAGTGTTCCGCGTGGCTGGAAGATGGGTGTCGATGAGGGCACTGACCAGTTCCCTACACTTCTTCGAGTCCGGCGGGCTGTGGCGCGCGCGGTCGTAACCCTCTGCATTCCATCCCACCGCGATATCACCATAGACATCGTACTCGCTCGAAGCACCGCCCGATCCTTCATTAAGCTTGGCGAAGAACTTCTCGTCAGTACTCCCCTCCCGGATCTGGTCGGCGTTGGCGAGGATGCCTTCGGCGGGGTATACCGCAGGCGTCGGGGCGTCGGGATGCACCTTCCTGATGTAGTCCGTGTAGCCGCCGAGTACACGCGACTCCAGACTGGTCGCATTGAGCATGTGGTAGGGTACCATGAGGAATTTCATCCCCTCGGTCCAAGTTGCGTGGTCGCTGACAACGTCGGCCAGCTCGGGGATCGCCCGTGCCGTGGCATTCCCCTCCAGAAGTAGGTGGAGGACAGCCATGAAGTGACTCTTACCACTTCCGAAACTTCCATGCAGATAGGCCGCCTTGCTTGGCTTCGTCTTGGCTGTGGATGTCGCAGCCGACTTTACGAGGTGGAGAGCTTCGTCAAAACACTCAGCCAGTGCCGGGGTGGCCTGGTAGTTCGTGACCGTCCCCTCCGGATCAATGACGCCCTCGCTTAGCTTGAGCACGAAATCTCCCCGACGGACTTGGTCGGGGATGTCGATTAGGTTCTTGAGGAGAGACATTGGGAGTTGTTGTAAAATCTAATTGAGCATCCACGAAACGCCTACAAAAGGAAGCCTGAAATCCTCACGAACCTAGGCGCCTTTTCCCGCTCCTGTCCAAGCCTGCACTAAGACCAAAGCCGAGCCGCCCCACAGCTATCTCTGCGCCTCGCGGCGCTTCGATAGTTCCCACATGTCATCGAGAAACGCCAAGTCAGAGAAGAGCCCCGACGACTCTTCTTCCATCAGATCCCGCAAGGGGGTGACGATCTCGGCCGTCTTGGGATCAAGGAACTGCTCTGCCGCCAGATCGACGATGCCTGCCAAGAACGCACGGAATGAGTCGACTTGCACAAGAATATCCATCACAGCAAGAGCCCTCTCCAACCTTTCTCGGCGTTTTTGCATCCGCTGACCAGACAACACGCTAATCTCGTCCGCCTGAGCGATAATCTTGCTCGTGTCACCGTGATCTCGGAAACTCTCCATCATCCCATTATACTTTTGGAAATCGGAGAGATCATCCCCCTTCTCGAAGAGGGACACAATCTGTCCCACAGCAACAAGCCTAAGTTGATGGTCCATTAGAAAACTCCGCCCAGGACGATCCTCTGGACCCAACGGATAGATGTATCGGATGACCTCCTCCGTATTACGACTGTGGATACTCACATCGCCTTTCGCGAGCAGGCAACAGGAGAAGAGATCGGCAAGCACCTCCTTCACCTCTCGAGGAACATCTGGGTACTGCTTATCCGGGTTGGTGAGTTCGGTGACCTTGACATCACCAGCCCCTTTCACAGTCTTCTCTAATTCCAGGAGAGACTCCAGATCGAAGCGCTGGAGCGTGTTCCAAGTCCGGTAGGCATCCCAAAGGATATGCCCAAGCTCGTGAAAAAGGGTCACGCAATGCCTCGGGTGGAAGACAAGGCTCACCGGGAGATCGATGAAAGCCGTCTTAAAGAACGGAATGCAGTTCAGGCTCCACGGTGTCGGCGAGTTGCCGAGAAAGGTAGCGACACAGACATCAGGGATCAGGGGCCTACCCGACTCCGGATCTACCACTGGCAACCCCAACTCCTCGTGCCGACGAACGACACTCTGGCGCGCACTCTCAAACACAGACGTAGAAAGGTGATCAGCAACGCTCAGGAACTTCTGATGGGAACCGTGGTAGCTCCCCAGCCTCATGATCATGTTCTCCCCCGTTGGGTAGAGCCCTCGATACCGATCGGACAACGCCCTCTCGACATAGAATAGCCAATCGGTAATCGGGTCCTGGAGCTGGCGAACACGGCTGTTGTTGGGCTCTTCTAACCCCTCTAGCCCCATGATGAAATGCTGCGCCACACGCTCCATCGTCCGGAACTCACCAGAAAGCAGGTCGTGCGACTCGAAGGCCTCAATCTTGCGGAAGGTCTGTGTGATCGTGTCGAGGGTGTGGCGTGGCACGCCCCACTTCTGCGCGGTGGCAAGAAGTGCGTCATCCAGCCCCGCTGACAGCCCAATCTGATCGACCGGACGGATGGACGGAGCGAAGGCCGAAGAATCAGCGTCCTCCACATAGGCGGCCGCATCGAGGTGAAGATGGGTCTCCATGCTGCGAATCACCGTGTCCTCCTCGCATACGAGGGGAAAGGCCACCTCGGCGAGGAACGAAATCAGGCTCCCCAGCGTCCCCTCAGGAGCCCCCGCACGAAGATCCACCTGCCCAAAGACCTTAGTCACGACCACCTCCACTCCTGCCGCTACGGCGCGCTCCTGGAATTCCTTGAGAAAGCCGTCCCAGTGGCCCGGCCGTAGCTCGAAGCGCACTGCCCAGCTCAACGACTCGTTGGCATCGGCGTTGCCCAACACGTCATCGACAAGTTCATTGCGAGCAGAATTTGCCTCCTCCGTACTCCCAAGGCATCGCTCGCTCCAAGGAAAGCGGAGCAACGGGATTGTACACGACGTCAGCATCCAGTGTCGGTGCCTCCCCTCGGAAACCTCACTGATGCTAGCAGTATGCATCCCACGGAGTTTACCCACCGCATGAGAAATAACATTCACCCCCTTGGAAAAAAAGAAGATCACAAAGTCGTCCCAGCCCGTCGTCGAACCGATAGTCCACTCCAGATCCAGCCCGGTCAGTGCCTCGCTCACCGCACGCTCCAAACCCGCGATACCGGTATCGCCGACCAACCCCGTCACCGTAAGGTTCGTTCGGATCGTGCAGAAACCCGCGACGGCATTCTCGGCATACGCCCGATCCCAATCGAAGGACTTAGGGAGAAGACAGCGACCATAGAATGACCAGCTCCCCGAGGCTCCAGGTTGCCCCTGGATTTCCTGCTCGACGCCAGTTAGGTCGTCCGCGTCGTTCCCGAGAGTCAGAAGCAGGTGGTCGAAGCGGCCAAGCGCCAGCCACTGCTTCGACGCTCCGCCATCCGCGATGCCTCGTATCAAACGATGAAGACCGTCGAAGCGGTGCGCCTCATTGATCGCAAAGACCGCTGCGAAGCACGATACCTGACCATCGCTACAAACAGGGACAGCTCCCCCAACCCCCTGGGGCTCCCTTCCGGACATCTGGCACGCTAACGATTCCCGCTGAGGCCAAGCCCAGCGAAGGTGAAGTCGGCGTCGGTGTCCTGATCCAGAATAAGACAAGGGGTGAAAGACGGGTCTCGTCGCCGATCATCTGGCTCAGACCAACGTGCTTCGGCGGGATCAATGGATCCGAACGTTTCGGGAGTCAATGCGCCCTTAGCTTCAGAGCGATCCTTCTCGCTCTGAGAAGAGACCTCCGATTTCTTCTTCAAACTCATCGTGGATTGTGGAAATTATAAACATTCACCACGTAGGCGCGATGCGCAAGCAGTGTTCTGCTTTGGTGTCCGGCAAATCTTTATTGACAGCTAGCCTCCTGTCAACCCGGTATCTAACCGTTGCAGTATTAACACGGCGACTCATTTCTGGCCACAAAATCATCACTCGTCCTCCATCACCGCCTCCTCAAAGCGCAGCTTCTCCACCTCATCGACGGTGAGGTCGAGGGTGCGGCATTGTTCTTCGAGGAAGTTGGAGAAGTAGGTGCCGAGGCCCATGCCGTAGGCGGGGTCGGGGTCGTTGTGCCACTGGTGGAGCCAGGGGAGGAGGTCGGAGAGGCCGGCAAGGAGGGGGGCGAGGCGGGACGGGACCCAGCCTTGCTTGTCCTTGGCATCGAGGTAGTACTCGGCAAGGGCCTGCGCTTGCTGGAGGTGATCCCAACCGGCCCAGGCGATGACGGGGGAGGTGTCGCCGTCTCGCTCGCAACCGGGGTAGCTGACCCAGCGTTCTTTGGGGACGTCGAGCTTGCCCCGGAGCTTCCACATGGCGGGCTTCTTGAAATCCTTGCCCGCATACTTGGGTGGGACGGGGATATCCCCAACCTCTTCCACTTGAGCGGCGCGCACTTTCTCCTTCAGCGCTTCCTCGCCAACATTTCCCTCTTCACTCTTCACCACTCTCTCTTCCACCGCGTCTTCTAGACGCTGTTGTTCCCAAGTCTTCTCCCACTCGGCGCGCCTGCGCAGGCCAGTGGGCTTGTAGCGGTGGACCGGGAGGAAGGGGACGGACTCCGACTCGACCAGCTTGCGGAGGAACATGGGGATATCGAAGGCCTCGCTGCCCTCGTGCAGGGCGGCGGCCTCAAGGAAGCGGGCGTCCTTGGCGACGGTGTCGGCCAGCGCGTTGACGGTGACGAGTTGAGGACGCGACCGAGCACGAAAGCCCTCGGCAGCGGGGTCGAACCCGTCGGTGATCTCGCAGACCCTATCCCCCTCGAAGAAGTAGCCCTCCAGCCGGGTGAGGAGCCACTTGAGCAACGCCTCTTTCTGCCGCTTGGCCCAGGGCTCGGTGTTCCAGCGGCGTTTGTATTCGGGGCGCTCGATGAGGTTGATGTTCTTATCCGACTCGATGAAGGCGAGGCGGCGCTCGACGAGGGTTCGGTAGTCGTCGGGCCAGTGGGCTGGCAGTTCGGTGATAGGTTTTGAGCCGACGTCCTTGTGGCGTTCGAACCAAAGGGTCTCCAATTCACCAGAAACGACTTTACGAGCTAAGACGATCTCAAATGCCCTTTGACCTAGTGCTAGGCGTGGTAGTTCGTCAATCCGTTTCTCAGGCCATTCTAGTTTGTCCTGAGTAGATATTAGTCCAAACGCTCGGTAGAACCTCCAATCCAACTCCTCTTGATAAGCTATCGCCTTGGCAGGTTGCGTGTTTTCTGATTCCTCCGCGTGGGATGAGGCAACCTCGGTCTCCAACCTAAACGTTTCCCCCACTGAAGAGTTGGATTTAAACATCGGCTGAATGTAAGAACTAGAGATATCGTTGGGTATAGGAAAGCTCTCTAGGTGACCACAATTGAACTGATAAAAATCATGCTATTTCTCGTCTTTAGTGTTTCCTCCACCTGGCCCTCCTTTGTTGTGAAAAACCTGTTGAGTCCAGAAACAGCCAATTGACGAATTTAAGAGGCTCGCCAAGTCCTGATGAAACCCAACTGACAAACCTGACTTCAGTTTCAGGACAGGGGCTGTAGATTTATAAACTTGATCGACGTCGAGAAGAACGAAGTGGTTGCAAGTGGAGGTGTCGGGAAAGGCAATTGTAAGAGGAGAGCTCAGCTTATCCTTATAAAGTTCCTGCCACTCGTACCATGACAATCCGCGTTCTACCATCAAAGTGCCGAATCGCTTTCTCCGTGAAATCGCCGCGCGAGCAGGCCAAAGCAGTTTGTGCGTATTTGGAAGTGATCCTAGTGGGAGCAACTTAAATTCTTCATCGTATAGCCAGATCGACGTTAAGTAGCCTAGAGCCTTGTAGTCGCGCAATAAGGTTCCTACCATCAAGCGTTTGGTCCGCTCCACTCGGAGGCGCAAGGCCGATTCGTCGTCAGGAAAAACATAAAGGTCATCCTCGCCGGTAACAGCGGTAATTCCTGATGCGGAAGTAAAATTGTCCAGAGTCGCGTCAGTATTCTGTTCAAGTCGCGCCTTCAAATTCATAGCCCCACCACCAGTCAGGCTCCACGGATGATTACTAAAATGAACCCGAGGCACAGAAGAACAACTGACCCAAGTGCTTTCAGAACCAATGATATCAATCTGCCTCAATATGGCAGACCAAACGACTCCCCTTGCAGGGTCTTTTGGAGGGCTCGGTTCACCCCTAATCCCAAGGATGGCCTTTACATCGTCCGACTTCGGCGAACGGTTTCTTCCAAATAGTATTACTGTGGGCGTCCCATGCCCAGGGAGATATGCGACCGAAGCGTCGATGATTGTGTCGAGATCCCAAGTTGGGACATATTGCTCAACCAGCTTTTCGCCGAAGCTGCGTTTCATGAAAGAGTTCGATGTAATTTGACCAACGAATCCTTCTCCGCTCACGGCGAGGTCAAAAAAACGCTCCATGAACGGAACCGAGAGAACCCATCTTCCGGAGCAAGCACCATATCTTCCTTTGTAAAGTTTCTTGAGCGCCGAGTCTTTCTCCGCAATGTATGGCGGGTTCCCAACCACTGCGTGGTATTGCTGTCCAAGAATCCGGTGTAGCTCGGCGCTATCCTCTGCCTCAAAGAAGTGGGCGAGTTCATCCTTGAAGAGTTCCTCTGTGTCGAAGGTGGCCTGACGCACCTCGACGTGTGCTTGGCCGAGGCGGTTGAAGCGGGCGCCGTGGAGCAACGAGTCCCCCACGGCTAGGTTGATCCGGAAGTCTGGCGCGTCCTTGAGTTGGCTCACCCCGCATTCCCGCAGGGCGGCGAGGAGGAGGCGGAAGCGGGCGATCGCGACGGCGAAGGGATTGAGGTCGACGCCGTAGACCCCATCGAGCGCCTTCTGGGCGAGGACGGTTGGGTTCTCCCCTACCTCCTCCCGCTGCCAGAGGGCAAAGAGCCGGTGGAAGCTACCGAGGAGGAAGTGGCCGGAGCCGCAGGTGGGGTCGATCATCCGCACCGTCTCGTAGCCGAAGGTCTCGATGGCGGGAGTGAGGGTGCGGTCAAGGATGAACTCCTCCACGAAGTCCGGGGTCTGGAGGAGGGCGTAGCGCTTGCGGGCAGCCTCGGAGAGATCCTGGTAAAGGTCGCCCAAGAACCTTGTCGGTTCTTGGGAAGAGTGAAGAGAGAGTTCTGAAGATGGAAATGCGTCGGGAACGTAAGACGGATGGGTGAAGTCGTGGAGGAGGTCGCCTGTTTCCGGGTCGGTCTGTTGCCAGAAGTTCCACAGGGCGCGGGCGGCGTCAGGGCCAGGGCCAAGTTTCCAGACGGGGTTGTGACGTGCGTCGAAGAACTCCTTCATTGCCGGTAGCTCCCCGGCCTGCCGGAAGGTCTCCTCCAGGTAGTCACGGACGGTGTCGGTAGGATGTTCCCGGATATAGAGTTCATGCTCGTCCCGAGCCCGCCCCAGCCGATCCCCCGGCCCCGAAAGCCGAGGCACCTCCACCAACCGATTGTCCTCTAGGAAGCGGACAAAAACACACCCCAACACCCATCCTACCGCGATCTGACAAAGCTCCGCCTCCCGCCATACCTCATAAGAAAACGCCGTCCGCCCCTTCCCCTTCGCCGCCTCATACTCCTCCCGCAGCCCGGCATCAGCCCCATCCTCTCCCTCACACCGTTCCCGTAGGTCCTCCTCAAGAGATTTCACCACCTTCTGGAGGTCGGACAGGAGCTTCTTGGATTCAATCATGTGGGGGAAAAGCTGGGCTACTGTCAGGATAGACTGCAACGAGGGTGCCGTGCAGCGCAGACCATACGACGCCCAGTACCCTCGACTTTACTACCCTGAACGGAATAACGACGAATGACAAACCCGTTATGCGAACCAGCCTGAGAACCTACTCCAGACTGCCCGCACCGACGTCCTCGATCTCTAGAGCTTCAAGCGGACTACGTTCACTATCTCGGATTTGTTCCCACTCAAAGTCAGGCCCCGGATCGCTTTTGGGAGTCGTTCGAAGGCCGAGGCGCATGGCCTTCTCTCCGGCGATCTCGTCGTGACCCACAATCTGCGTGACAGGGTGTCTCGTGATGATCCCGCCGAGAAGGTGTTGCAAAGATCGGTATTGAGCGTCGGTATAGCCCTCGCCCCCCTCACGCTGCTCTAGGCGTTCGTAGTTGTCTGGGTGAAGCGCAACCAATTCAATACCAATGGAGAAGCCGTTGACGGACTCCCGCCCATCGCCCTCAGGCATCTTGGACTTCCCCGCGTGGTAGGCGACCATGTTCTCTGGCACGAGAGAGAAAATCCGCCCATCCCTATCAATGAGGTAGTGGGCAGAAAACCCAAATGCTTCAAGGATCGCCCGACACAGCTCCGGGGAAAATGCCCTCTCGTCGGGCGAAAGCCCCTCGGCCAACTCCCGATACTTCTCCTTGATCTCCTGCGGGATCCCCGAGTCCTTCCTATCCCAGTTGATTGCGCTGATGTGGTGGATGACTACCGTGTCCAAATCAACCGCCGGAGGTCGGCTCTCCATGTAAGTCCGCTGCTTTCCTGCAACGTTCAGGCCGTTGCTAGGAAGAAGGGCTTCGACCACCGAAGCCGAGAATGCATCGGTTCCGGTGGCAGACACATTTTCACTACAGGAGCTGAGGAAGGAGGAGCACGCAAAACAAAACAAGGACACGAGGGCGCAGTACACCGGAAAGGAGGAAGACATTTTCTCGTTGGCCGTTATGGCGAATCGACCTCAAAGTCAAGGTCTAGGCCTGCCAAATTTGGATCTTCCTGAGCTAGTTCAGGAAGGTGGAGGTCGACAATTGCATGACGAGAATCGATAGCCGTGAGCAATTCGTCCAAGCCGTCATTCTGGATTTGAGTCAGTCCCCTTTGAGGGGCGACAACATCGATCCCAATGGACGAATCCTCATCCTGTCGACCATGAAGGGCTGTAAGATTCTCGGAAATAACTGAGTAAATATGCCCATCCGCCGAAAGGAGGTAGTGAGGGGCGCGCTGCTTTTCTCTGAGAAGTTCAACTGCAGCCGGAACATCGTCTGCACCCACGAACCCGATTGAGATGATACTGGGCTGAGTTCGGCGAAGTGGGCCACGACCTGAATCGCCATCATCTTTACCTTCCCGCGGGCGAGGCCGTGAGAATTCAGCCAGAGCCTGCGTGCCCAACGGCGACAAGCCAATGAGCTTCGCCTTCGGCATGTAAGGACGAACCTCCCAAAACTCGCTATAATGGGAAAAACTCTCCGTATTCAAAAACCCCATGTTGTTGGGCCCACTATTCTTTTCAGGAAACACCGCGGCAGTCACTCCCTTCTGCGACGACGTGATTTTTGTATACCTATCTAAAGTAATAGATGTGACAGCGTTTCGATAACATCCCCAATACCCCTGATCAACCTGCACGCATGCACTAAGTGCCAAGCGATTATCAATAGTGCAACTATACAGGCCAACTGAGCTTCCGGAGTCCACACCAATGTCTTCGCCCTGACCATACACGTCCCAAGGACATTGCCTTTCGCCATCAACCAAAGAGCCCCAAGCGCGATTGTTGTGGAAATTGCACCCTGTGAAAGAAATTTTAGACCCGGGCGACTCGTCGGATGCCCGGTCAAACGGGCCATTCAAAGTCTCGTTTTTTTTGGAAGTAGCGTAGATCGCACCGCCTACATGGGATGCTATATTCTCCGTGAAGTCGACATTGGTTAACGAGCAGTCAGAACCACTGCCAAAGTATATTGCTCCGCCACAACTATGATAGTCCATTGCCCAATTGGAGGAAAATTCACCGCCGGTAATTGAAATTCCACTTCTTGTCTGCTGAAAATAGCAGGCTCCTCCGGGAGCCCTTTTCAGCCCATTCTGGCCATTGTTTGAAGCGATGTTATTCTTAAAATGGCACTCTATGATCTCGATGTCTTTGCAGCAATACGCTGCAATAGCACCGCCCGCCTGAGATTGATTGTGTGCAAAAATACAGTTGTTGAACGCTATGCCTTCACTGCGATTTAGGCACACTGCGCCGCCCCGACGTCTTCCGTCCCCTACTCGTTCCCATTCAAAGGGTAGCCACTTTTTACCATCCGCGTCAGACCAAACCAGTTCAGAATGGAAGAGGTGATTTCGTTCATCGGCATGCTCCCAGACCCAAGCCGCCTTCTCAACAGATGTGGAGGTTCCTCTGCCGTGCATAAAGTGGCACCAATCAAAATTGCTTCCTGAATCTGGATCAGAGTCCTCGACAGAGTCCTCGAAATAGATCCCTGACCACCCCAACTTCGGATCGTCGGCCGAAAGGACGATTGGGGCAATTTCGCTTCCCTCAAACTTAAGGCTACCATGGCAGCAAATCCCTGTATTGGGAGAAAAATTCAGCCGGCATCCAGATTCGATCTTTAGTGTAGCATCTTTAGGTATGACAAGGCTCTCTGCGATCGTGAATGTTGCATCTGAGTCTAAAGGAATGATCGTGACGGTCTGGTAGCAAAGGATCTCTTTCGGCCAATGATTTACGGTGCGCTCCGCATTCTGCTCTCGGTTCAAGATGTGGAGGTTTTTTTTGTGGAACCAAAGTTGCACGCGTTCCCGGAGTCCTCGCTCGGCACTCAGGCCCTTGCCGCTATTGCATACGTCGCTGACTAGGCTCATATCGAGAAGGATATAAAAACTGGCAATTCCAACTAAAAGAACGGCAAGGATCCACTTGAATAAAGGCACTGACTCAGGCACTGGCTCCGGTGGATCGCAGAGTTCGAAACCTGCCCCTTCGAGTTCACTTCGGATGTGGTCCGCACGCACTGCTTCGGCAAATCCGACTTGTTCGATCGCACCTCGATGTAGCCCGATCATTCCTTCGCCGGAAAAGACACCAGATCCGCTCATTCCAGGAAATGTCTCATCGCATCGGCTATGTAGGACGCAGTCGGGCTTTGTTTCGTCGACCTCTGAGAATCCGGAAGCGCCTTCTGGCGTAACGACCTCTCCGTGGCCATTTGGATCGTCAATCCAATCTCGTCCGTTTGGATAGCCCCATGCCACAAGATCGGAACTAGAAGGGGTCGAGTAAGCGAGCTTGGTGAATTGTCTGCCGGGTAGATTGAAATGCTCTCGGGACAGGCGTGCTCGCCTCGTCGATTCATCGTCGTACTCAAGGATGGCCCAGTCATTGCAGGGAGCATTTATTTCAAGCTCGGCGGGCTTCCCCTTGCAATAGGCGACCCTAAGAGGTGCCGCCTGACCAATTCCCGACCCCCTCGATGGTTGCCACGCATTGAAGCGAGAACGAAGAGAGCCTGTCTGGTTTCTCCTTAATGCGTGCGAGCAAGTTAGAAGGAAATTGCGCTCTTGAGAGGCCCCATCTGGCGCATTATCTACTTCCAATTGGAGTGCATCGATCCGCTTGCAAAAAGCGACCTTCATACCCTGAAGATGTTCCTCTAGGTATTCCCTATCGACTTCGTCATCGTCTTTGATTCGTCTCTCCATCTCAGCGATCCGCCTATCCCTTGCCGCCACGGTCAACCTGAGTCGCTCATGCATGGCTCTCGCTTGGTCATACTTGGCTCGGATAAGTACGGCCGTGCCGCAAGGCGGGTTGGGGCCGACATTATCGTGCTCAATGTACCAGACCGTATCCTTAGGAATCATCTTCGATATCGGAGTTTGGGAAACTCTTTTGAATCGCCGAGATGCCGTGGGCAAAGTTCCATCCATCTTCGGCTTCATTGCCGGGTCGGCCGCCGAAATGGAGGCCGACAGCACGGGTCACATCGGGGCGAAGAGCTGCGATGCATGAACCAGAGCTTCCGTATAGGGTTGAGGCATCATGTTTGAAAACATGCCTGGTAATCTCGTCTCCCAGAATTTCTCCCAGTCCCTCGGTGACGTAGCCCGGTGAGATGCACTTGAATCCATAGCACGCCGCGTGAAACACTTTGTCGATGATCGAGGTGGTGTAGTCTCGTGTGCTCTTTGGATAACCAACTACGTAGACGGCCTGAGCGGGTGCCAGAAAGTGATCCCCAGCGTTGGATAACTGCGTTCGCTCCGACATCGGCAGTGAGCCTAGATCCCCGACCGGATCCGAAAGCGGCTCAAACCGAAGCACCGCCATGTCGAGTCTCGAAAGGTCGATCCGCCTGGGAATAGGGTCAGATCCATAAGCGGCAACCCAGCTATCGGACTGAATTCGGTGGCGCTGAGGGAAGGGCGGCACTTCCTCCGCTGGGCGCCATTCCTTGCGAAAATTGATGCTGATCGCTCCGATATCGGCCTTCGGCGTCCAAATCTCCCTGTCGCCATCAGGCACAAGGTCTGCCACCAACTGAAGAACATGTCGGTTGGTAACTACGAGTCCTTTCTCAGCATCGAGAACCCAGCCCGTGCCCATCAGTGAGCCGCCCGCCTCGATGGCCCCGACGGTTTCCGCCACTTGGGACAGTTCTTCTTTATGATTTTGGAGGTATTCAAGCCAACCACCCGCATCTTCCTGAATCAATGGGTTCGGGCAGTGGTCCTTGATGGGTATCACCGGTCGTGTGCCGTCGATGATTGCCAGTGCTTCAAGAGCCGTGGCGTGGCGAAGCTCAAAGCGCTTGCCAGCCTTCTCCCTCAAGAAATAGAGCCCCTCTTGGGCATCCTTCGACGCTGCCTTGATTGTTGAGGACGATTCGTCAGGCAGGAGCTTAGAAAGTCCATCTCCAAACAGATCGCCCGTTCGCTGGACTCTTGAACCGGAAATTTCCTGGCTTCCCCCGCTTTCAAGGCCCTCCGTAGATACAGAGCCAGTCGTAAAGAGCCTCGAAAGTCGCTGGTAGCTTTTGTTCGGGGGGCTCTCTGCCCGCTCGCTGCTTTTGGGAGCTTGGGATCCTCGGGTCAATAACTCAGTCACTAAAGATCGGAGCGCATTTGACGTTTGAGGGAGATCCCTTAGCCCTTCGAGGATTGCCTTTGTCTCCTTTGTGCCAATTCCGTCTCCATCGAACGGATCGCCATCTCCGGCGAGCTGATGGAGATGATAGTTCGTGAGAAATAGCTGGAGTGCCTCGGCTTCGAGCATTCGATCGGTAGCTCCCCCGTCCCCGCGAGCCGAGCCCCCCTCAAGCACCCCAAGACTCTTCAAGATCGGGAAGCTCAGGCTATCCCTTGAGGTTTGGAGGAGTTCATCGGAATACGGGATCGCAAGTGCGTCCGAAGCCCTAAGTAGGCCGTTCCCGTAGTAGTACTCGAGCGGCCTATTCAATGGCTCTCCCCCGATGGTGAACTCCGGTGTATCAGCCGAACTGAAGAGAGCGTGGCGGAGGGCTTCAACATCCCTCCAGTCTCCCGCTAAACGATCGAAATTTTTCTGCAACCAGAGCGTCGCAGCCGCAGCGCACTGGGGAGTCGCCGATGAGGTTCCAGCTCCATTCGGATTGACGAGATCGGGGCAGTTGATCTTGGCCCATGGAGCATTGGGCGTGTATGCTGCCATCGCATATTGCATGGCGGAAAGGGGGCCGAATGATCCCTGCATCACATCAAGGCCAACGCCTTTCCGCAGGTAGGGGTCTTTGTTCGCAGTAAATCCTGCAACTCCTACGACACGCTTGAAGCGTGCGGGATAGACCATCTTGGCTGGAGGTGACCAGCCTTTTCGGTTTCCGGCAGCGGCGAAGATAGCCATGCCGGACTCGTAGGCCTCATTGACTGCGTCCGCCCATGCGAGGGTGGGCACGCCCCCCATGCTGATGGAGAGTACTCGACATCCCGCACGAGTGGCGTGTCTGATGCCCTCAGCCATGTTCCGAGACTTGAAGTGGACTACCCCGTCGGCAATCCGGATCGGCACCACCTCAGCCTCTGGTGCTCCTCCGAGGATTCCGAAGGGCTCGCCGGTGGATGGATCTCTTACTTCCGATCCTGCAAGGATGGCCATGGTCGCCGTTCCATGGCCAGGGTTCTCCATAAAGCCGCCCCTCCCGTCGTCGACGAGATTGTCCGGCCCGCCATCGTCGGTGAAGTTCCTGCCCAGCTCAGGATTGAGGTGTAGCGGCAGGGAAGAGTGTGCAGGATCATAGCCAGTGTCGAGGATGCCAATCCGGAGGCGCTCGCCATCTGCAACCTCCCCGACGGCCTCTCGTGCCGATCGGAGTTGGGTGTAATCATCACCTAGATGCCAAGCGAAGGTGCCTCCATCAGGCCAACGGTGGTCGGGCTGTCTAGGGCTGCAGGGGGGCGGTCCGCTTGCCCCTTCTAAAGATCCCTCTGGTTCTTCCTCGGGCGCTGGGTAGTAGGGAAACTGCTGGACGAAATCTGGCTCGATCCAATCAACCTCTCCGGCTCCCTCCAATTCACCGAGTTCCCGATTCCCAAGTAGCGCGTGCGCTTGATCCCAAGGGTTCTCCAAGCGAGTGTCGACTGTCTTTGTCAGTAATTTTCCGCGCTGTCCTTCCATCCCTTCGTAAGATTCGGCAGGTTGGTCAGATTCAGCAAGGCGGACTGTTAGTGGATACGACTTGGGTTTCATAGGAGTGGGTGTTCGAGTTGATGTTACAGATTTCGCTATCCGAGCCCACGCTCAAAAAGCTGGGCCTCTTCTTCACGACGTCCTTGCAGCCCATATGGAGGCGGGCTATCCGGCCAAAGACGGGTCATAGAGCGTAACGCCTCAGGGACATCTTCGAGGTGTCCTGAAACAAAGGATTCGTAAATCGTCCGCATCTCGCGGAAACGCCCCCCAGATTTATGGAAGCTGGCACCGCGATTAAAAACAAGTGAGAGCATACTACCCTGACAGCGGACAGATGCTTGGTCGAAGGAAGGAAGTGCCAACGCTGTGCGCTGGTAAAACTTGAGAATCGTCTTGGTTAAGAACACCGCTTCCCCGATCTCCCATGGGATGTGGATGTCCCGCAATTGATGCTCAAGGACACAAAGCTTCTGGATGTTGGAGCGGCGATCCGATCCACTCGATCGCAAGCCGATAGCGGGTAGTAATGCGTCGATTTCCGTCTGATTCAAATGCTGTGCCCAAGCTGAAATGAAAGCCTCTTGGGAATAGTAACCCAAGTCGAAACCAAATCCGATTGTAAGACCCGAGGCGTAGCCGGGCCACGTCGGCCTTGCGAGCTTGTCCATATAGTAAGAGTAGCCGCCGGTTTCGAATCGAACGATAAGCTCCTGCGCCTCGGGATGCAGAACGACCGGTTGGCGCGGAGCCTCCAAGGTCTCCAACGCAACTTTACTTTCGAAGGATTCAAGAGCCCGCGTGCGTTGAATCACATGAAACGCATCCAAGCCGATAAATTCGTGAACTAGCGTTTCTGAATGAGCAGCCTCCAAAACGTCTCCGCTAAAATTGTAGCGGCAGGAGAGGACGAAATCCCCTCCTTCGTTGGCCAACACAGACGCAGCCAGATCCTCAAAACGTTGCTGAACTGATCCGTTCCCAACAATGCCAAGGCACCCGTAGGTTCCGATTGGCCCCCCATCGGGATGAATTCTGAACAAGCTCCTCCCATAGACTTCCGTATCATCGGTCTCTGAGAGGTTGAACGAATAACTCACCCCATCGACTCCCATGGTGGGCTTATCGTCCCTGTTCGCACGATAGTAATCCACCTTGTAGCGCCCCGGAGGGAGAGGGCCGTTGGTCTTTTGGAAATTTGCAGCGCCCCCACCGGTCAGAACATAAAACTGATCAAGGACGGTACTATCGCCGTTGATCACCTGGAGTATTCCCGCCCCCATCGGGTTCCCGTTTGAGCTCTTCGGGAGGAGTTTAGTTGCGACGAAGACCATCCTACACCCCGACTCATCCACTGCGATTTCCCAATTGGGATCAGCCTCGGTAGCCTCAAGGTGCTCCCTGTTGATCGGACCCCGCTCGGATCTAACTTCACTAAACTGCTCGGGCCAGCGAGCTTCTGCTTCTGCGATCAATCGGGGCAGTTCTTCATCAGCTAATCCCCACGAGGCCTCTTCCAAATCGAGTAGGAGACCGACCCAATCGAGACTTCCAGTATCACGAACCCGATCTACAACCGCGCGGGCACATGGCAAGAACCGCTGATCGTGAAAGTCACTCAGGGATTCGTATTGTGCCTCTTTCAGCTCCTGACAAATTTGGCCGACCAAACTCTGGTCATTTGTTATGGGAAACGGGGATCTGCCAATGGTAGCATCCATGCATAACAAGTATGAAGGAATAGCAGATAGCTTGTCAATATTTTGGGCTTACATTAACAAATAATCTACAGCTCCGAACAGATGTGGCTAGAGCCCTGAGGGCAATCCTCCATCCAGATCGACCTCCAGTGCGATGATCGCGGCCTCGACCTCGCTGTAGATAGGCAGGTCCACTTCCGTATCGATGCTTACGACGAGGCTGTAGGGGACGGCGCGCAGGTGGCAGTCGTGATGCTCGTGATCCTCCGGGAACTTTTGGGTGGCCCACCAGCCCTTCGCTCGGGGAAAGACCGCGATGTGACCCATCTCCGCGAGCTGCCCTGTAGTCCCCTTCCATACGTTGTGCACGACCGATCCCGTCTTGCCCTGCAACTGAGGTCCGATGGCCCATCCCGGATCGTTGGGGTAACTCTGGGTAGGTATGTCACCCTCGTCCTGCCGTTGCTGTGCCTCCAACTTCTCCCGAAGCTGGTCTACTGAAGTGTCCTTGTGTTTGACCCGGAACCCAAGGAGGTGGCTGGCATAGCGATACTTGTTGTTGGACTGCCAAGCACGCGTTCCTGGGTTCGGTTGGATGAAGTGAGACAGGGTAACCCGCATCTGGATGGGATGATCAGGGTCGCCCGAAAGAACGTCCTTGGGCCAGGGCAGGGTAAGTAGGTGGCAGTCGGACAGTGCGACGTTGGAAACCCCTTGGCGGTAGGGGCTGAGCTCTCCCTCGTAGACCACCGTGGCCTTGTTCGAGAAACTGAACCGAGCACGGTCCGCATCGACCGCGCCATAGCCGAACGACCGAAGCAGGCGCTGGACGGCGCCGGCAGATACATTGGGGGAATGTGGATCAATCGTCCCGTGTTGGAGCATTGCCTCTGTCCAGTGGGCCGAGTGGATGAGGAGCGCCCGGATGCTCTCGGCGCTGAGATCGGGATAATCGACGAGCAACTGCCCACCGAGACGGGAAGCCAGTGCTGTTGCTGCGCTGGTCGCCTCCATGCCCTTGAAGAGGCTGATCAAGCCAAAGTGGGCCGATGGTGCGGTCAAGCGGAGCGAGTCGAGAACGGTCACGTCCCCGGATGCAGAGCGGGCGAGGTTCCCTCCTTCGAAGACGATTTCTGGCTTAATAGGCCATTTCTCCTCCCAATCTTGCGAGGTGCGACTGAAGGGCGAGAGGTCGCCGGTGCCGGCGATAGGGTTTGCGCGGCGGGACTCGTCATCGGTCTCGGTGATCGATGTGCGCTCGGTAAAGGCACCGACCGTGACCGCATTCCACGCCTGAGCGGGATCCTGAATTGGGGATCCAAGGTTGCTGGCCGGGTAGTCAAAGTCTTCGTGAAAGACGTTACAGTTGCCGGCGGAGACGAGGAAGACCCGCCGGGGGCGATCCACCTCCTGGCTACCAGATGTAGATGCGTCGATGGCGGCAGACCACGATGAGGGTGTGCCTGTATTCAACTCCCCCTCGGCCGTGACTGCCATGCAAAAGATCCTGAGCCGATCGGGTCTTTCGATCTCGGGGAGGGCGATGCCCTGCTGGGTTACGGCTCCATAATTCTCCGGTTTGTGAGGATTGGCGGCATCGATGAGCTTGATGGATTCCAGCCGATGGCGTTGCTGCCAGACCCCAGAGGAGAGCATGAGGGAGACGAGGTCGCCATAGGCGGCGAGCCCGGCCATCGGGGTGCCATGGTTCACCGGGTCGGAGGGGTCTCCGTCCGGGAAGACTGTCTGGTTATCCCCGGCCTCGAGTAATGGTTCCAGCAACGGGTGGAGGCGCTGGGCACCAGTGTCGAGAATACACACCGCAGGAGCATCCGCCCCCGGCCACTCGATGCGCCCGAGAGCCTCCTCCATCCATTCGCCTTGTTCGCTGACCGAGAGGTCGGTAAATCCGAGGCTACAGGGGCGAGGCTTTCGAATCTCGGCGAGGGCGTTGAGCAGGTCGAGCGAATCCTCCAACTGGGCGCGGGTCGCTTGGGCGATAAAGATGACATGGTCAGGGAGGACGAGCCTTTGGTCAGGGACTTCGACGCCGAGGCGTTCGCACTCTCTCCTGAACTGCGCTTCCCAGTCGCCATCTGCCCGCCTGACCCACATCTCCCACCAGTGCGGGGCATCGTCCGAAGGCATCGGTTCGGGGTCCGTCCAGAGCGCGTCGAGGGCAGCGACGGCGATGGTGTCGATATTGGAGAGGAGAGGCGCGTTCTTGGGATGCTGGTAGCCATCCGTGGTATCGATGGGACCGGCGATGTCTGGGTCGACATAGGCTTTGACCTTGTTCTGAAGGATTTGTAGCCGCCCGAAGGGGACGAAGATGGCCGCCCTTGTTATGTTGCCGCGCGGGGTCGGCTCGATCTGGACATTGAGAAGATGGATGCCTTGCAGACTTCTGCTTGGAGCCTGCTCAAGGCTGATGAACTCGAGTTTGTATCCAGGCGCTGATTTCACAAGGAGCACTAGGCCAAAACCAGCAGCAATGTCTTCCTCTTCCCGTTTTGCCCGCACCTCCCCGAAAGCGTCAGCGACCGTGTCGAGCTGGGACGTGAGCCGTGCAGCCTGAGTTGCGCGGTCAACCCTCCGGATCGTCTTCGATCCGCGGCCGCTCCCGGAATAGCGCAGGGTGAGTGGTGTGCCACGAAAGCGGAGGTGCTTGAGGTGTTGCTGGGGATCGGAGGGCATGTGGGAGTCGGTCGGTGTGCTACGGACTTGTGAGTAGGGGAGGAGGGATCAGCTCTGAACCGCGGTGTGGGAGACGGGGAACTTCTACCCATCGTCATTGGAAATCATGTACACGCCATCGGCAGCGTCGAATGATAGGTGAGCGATCTTCGCAAAGAGGGCTAGGACACTCGACTTCACGGGGATATCGCCAGCCGAACCCTCTTCCATGGACCCGACGGCATGCTTCCCTACCCCTACGCTGAGCCAATCCAGTGCTCCGGCCTCAGCGAAGAAAGCGACAGGACGGTGTCCGGGGCCGGGCGTGCCGCAGAACTGCTGGAGAGGAATGATTCTGAAGAGGGAGAGCACAGGTGGGGGAGGCTTCTTCACGCAAATTTATTCTACGGTTCGATGAAGAGGCGTCGCTCGCGAAGGGCAGAAACTAACATGTCAGTGCTGATCTTCGGCAAGTCTCGGATGATCATCGCCTTGATGGACTCGTCGCAAGCCCGGGTGACCTCTGCGAAGCTGAGACCTTTGGCGGCCTCGAGAATCGAGCCCCACCCAAGACGCGTGGTCGTGACATTATCAAGACGCTGCGTGATGGCTTTCTTGACCTCATCTGAATCTGGAAGACCGAACTCAATCAGATCGTCAAATCGCCGGTAAAGCGCCTTGTCGAGGCGATCACCGTTGTTGGTGGCGGCGATAATGAGGCTGTTCCCTCGGAGCCTTTCGATAAAGACTAGATAGGAGTTCAAGATACGCCGCATCTCCCCGACATCACTACCGGCCTGACGGGTGTAACCGATGCTATCGAACTCGTCGAACAGATAGACCGCCCGAGTTCGCTCTGCTGCCTCGAAGATGAGCCGGAGCTTGGAAAGCGACTCCCCGAGGTAGCGGCTGATGAGAGAATCTAGTCGGACAACGAAGAGAGCGAGCCCCAGCTCGGTGGCGAGGGCGGAGGCGGTCATGGTTTTGCCACACCCCGGGGGCCCTGTGAATAGAAGCCGCTGGCGGGGACGGAGACCGTTCTCCTTCAACCGTGTGAGATTCTGTTGCTCGTGGAGAACTCGCTCGATCCGGTCGTAGAGCTTGGGATCAAAAACCAGATCTCTAATGCCCATGCCCATGCCCATGTCCGTGTCCACAGGCTCGAGCAAATCCGCCACCTCCCCACTCGGCTGGGAGAGACTGAGGATACTGGCCCCCGCAGCTCTCTCGGCTACGCGCTTCTTAGCAGATTCTACCAAATCTCGGATTTCTTTCGCCAGCTTCGCATGCCCCTGCCTCGCCTCGGACGCCGCTACCTGGAGGGCAACAGCGTAGAAGTGCTCATCGTCCCCGTCACCGTGGCTTTTGAGGAGGGACATAATCTGTGTGGCGGAGGGCATCGCAGAAAGTTAGGTCTCGCGTAGTATATGACCTTTTGGGGGCATCGTGGGCAAGACTTTTGTCATATCCTTGGGACCACTTTAGTTGGACCGGTGCCGATTGTACAACCAGGCCTCGTTAAGCCGCAGGTGCTGGGCGTCGTTAATGAACGGGATGGCCTGGCCGTTGAGCGTGGGCCGCGGATTCTGGTCGTTTGCAGGAACGAGAAGCCAAACACCATGGATCGTGTCGTCGTGCGAGACCTCGGTGGCTAGTTCCCCGAGAACCGACATGCGGTCATAGCGGGCGAAGAGTCCTGGATGGGTAAGTAGACGGGTCTTGTCAGCTGAACGGATCGTCTGATCGACATCGGGGAGGATACGCTCGACCAGCGACATGAGGTGCGTCCATCCCCTACTCCCAGGCTCGGCGGCATCCGCCCTGAGGAAGGCCTCCCATTTGCCACCAGCCGCCTTCACGGCCGCCTGCATGTGATCCAAGAAGACGGCGTCTAGGTCGCAGGCCTCGATCGCCGGGTAGCGGCGCTGGAGTTCTTCGGCAGCGCGCTTCTGGTGTTCGGGGGGAACAGAAAGGATCCGGAATCCGCCGTTCTCGTCGGCATACTTGAGCTTGTCGTCGATGGCCATCGCCTCAGCAAACTCCTCGGACACCTCGGCGACAACGGAGCTACGGCTCGCCCTTGTGGCGCGGCGGGTTGATCCTCCCTGGGACGAGTGCAGGGACTGCAAGTCCGCAGCCGGCATAACGAAAGCACCAGCGCCATCGCCTTCGGCAGGATCCCAGACCAGCCCGATTCCAAGGCCGTCAATCAGCTCGGTAAGCTCGGGTCGCCCTGGGATGGGGGCTGCGTGAGGCAGACGCCCCTTCACCCGGCGCCGGATCTCATCAACGGTGAGGACACCCCCGAAGAGGGCATTCTGTACCAGAGAGAGAGCGCGGGCAGGAGCTAGGCCCTGCGGGTAGATCTCCATTCGACTGGAAAGTGCGGCCCCCTCGGAGGCTACCACTGCGAGCTGCGCAACACGTCCCATGGCGGGGGCTGGCGTATCCTCTGGGAATTCTGGAAGGGGCACCGCCTCCAATGCAAGAGTGACGGCAGCGGGGGTCGGAAGTGGATCCTCAAGAGCTAGCTCATCAGCGACTTTCCCAAGGCGTACGGCGTAATGACGGAGATCCGACGACTGGCTGACGAAGATGTGCTCGCCACTCCGGTATTCCTTGAACCGCGGGTGCTCCAATGCCCGCTCTGTCTCAAGTGCGGCCCTTGTAGCGACCGAGGCCATTTGGGTGCGCTTTGGCTCGTCGAACTCAGAACCTCGGGCAGCGAGGACGGCCTGAACGAGTTCCACATGAGCCATCACACCTCCCGCCGCCTTGAGGATACCTGAGATGGTGTCCCGCAACCCCGTGACCGAAGGGAAACGTCTCCAGCGTTCGCGCGCGCTGGTGGCAACCTGACCGATGCGCTGTCGTGTGACGTCAAGAGTTTCAGCGAGATCCGTTTGACTAGGCCACCAGCAGGCTCCGTCTGCATCCTCATCGCCCCAGCCGAGGAAGGCCCAGAGGAGTTCGCGCTCAGCGGCCTTGGCCTTTCCTTTTCCCAAGGTGGTGACCTCTTTGGCGATGAGATCGACGCTAGAGGTCGCCTGCGTGATGTCGGTCATGTCCGGCTCCACAGCAGAGAGCGCCTCCACAGGGTCCTGCTCCACCTCGGGCAGGATCAAGCGAAGTTCTTTGACGAGAGCCCCCAGTTCTCGGCGGGTCTTGTTGCCGACGCCTGGGAGCCTGTAGATCTTGAGCAAAGGAAAGGCGAGAAGCTCCCGGACGGTGCTTAGCCCTAGTCGCTCCAAGGCATTGATGAGCCGGGTAGAGAGATTGAGAAGGATGAGCTGTGTCCCTGGCTGAACGAGATCGGGAAGACTGAAGGGGTGTTCCCCATCGTCAGTCATATCCTCAGTCCCGGCATGGACCGTGACCTTGCTCTGGTCGATGGTGGCAAAGATGTTCGACCACTCCTCCAGTATCTGGGAGGGGTTGTCGAAGCGATCTCGGAAGTCCCTGCAAAGTGCCTTCTCAAAGAAGTTCACGAAACGGTCGCGGAGGTCCGGGTCAAACCGTTCTCCTTGGATGGTCACCTCACCCTCGATACTCGCACGGTCGCTCTTGCCATCTCCCCATATAGGAAGCGTGCCTGTGGCCATCTCATGGAGGGTCATGGCTGCCGAAAAGCACTCGCTACTGACATCCCACCGCTTGGTCTTCCGCTCGCCGATGAACGGGTCCATGTAGGCTAGAGTCCCCGCTCGGACGTCGTCGGGGGAGGCAGAGGACAAGGAGAAGTCGAAGAGGCAGAGTCGGTTTCCCTTTTTCCCTGGGTTGAAGACTCCCATGTTGTCCGGCTTGATGTCGCGGTGCGGGATGCCGATGTCATCGAGTTCCCGGATCGTGGAGAGGAGGTCTTCGCCGTAACGCTGAAGGAGGGTTAGGTCGAGGGGACCGTCCTCACGAAGGAGCCGGGCGACACTCTTGTTCCCGGCTTGCTCCATGGTAAAGCCCCGCAGTTCGCCGAACTCGAGCAGCCGGTAGGGTCTAACGATGTGCTTAGCTGGGCTTTTCTCCTGGATGGTCTGGAGAATCCCAAACTCCTTAACGAGGCGCTCGTTGGAGTCAGCGTTTTGGGCGAGCTTGAGGACAACCTGATCCGCGCCATCCTCTACGAGATAGGCCACGGATGTCGCGCCGCTCCCGAGCCGACGGAGGAGGCGGAGCCCGTGAGGAAGCTCATCTCTAGACTTGGCCTCGTGGGGATTCGTGACCGCCTTGTCTTCTGGAGCTGTCAGCTCCTCCTCTATGAGGTCCAAGCCCGTAAGAAAATCATCCACTGACATTCGGTCACTGGCGGTGGCGGTAGCGCTTTCCCGAACGAGCCCGACCAGTGCCTCGGGTGCGCCGTCAATGACCTCCCGGACATCGAGGCCACCGCTAATGCTGTTCTTTAGCTTCTGCTGGAGATCAGTAATCGAGCTGGCTGGAGGCTGCTCTGTGAACACTAGGTAGGCGAGGGCTCCAAGAGAGAAGACATCCATCTCCTCGCCGCCGTCCGCCGAACCGTCCAGGACCTCGGGCGCAAGGTAGACGTGGGAGCTGTCTTCCAAGAGTTCCCCAGCATGGAGACTATCGGAGGGCTTCGTCAGTGCGGTGGAACTTCCCGGATCATTGATCGTGCCACCCGTGAGCCAGTTGGAAACCTGAACCTTCGGGCTCCCCTTAGCATCGCGTTCTACAAGCACGCTCTTAGGCGAGACGCTCCTGTGGACAATTCTCTGGCCGTGAGCGTAGGCGATCACCTCACCGATCTGCCTGAGCAGGTCTAGGCGGTGATCAACACGGAGCTTCTTTCCCTCGTCGCAGAGAAATTGATCGAGACTGACCGCACGCGGAGATCGTCGGAAGAAGAGGACAGGACCAAAGTCGGACTCGGAAGGAGGGTCGGCCTTGAGGATTCCAGGATGGTCGAGGCGTTCGAGGAGCTTGAACTCACGAACGGCTGCCTGGGTAATAACTTCACGATCCCGGTCTGTGGACTGCGTTGCGCAGAGGTAGGTGCGAGCAAGTCTCTGGGTGTCCGGGAGGGTGACGTGGTTCGCCGTCCAGTCTTGGTAGATTCGGAGCGGGCTGTCAAATACCATCTCCTGGAGGATGAAGTCACCAACGCGTCTCGATGCTTGAGAGGGGCGGATGCCAGCCTGCTCCAAAGCGAGTGCCATCGCCTTGATCGAGGGGCGATTGACACGCCCAACGTTTTCCTTCAGACCGGAGCATTCGCGCCGCAAGATGGCGGCCATGATCCCGGCTCGAGGTTTGTCTCCCTCCCGATCACGAAGGCAGACCTTGAACTTCGCATTGCCGCTGAGATTTGAGACCACGCTTTCATGGGAGAGAAAGATGAGCGGCTCGAAGAATGGCTGACGAACCTTGTCCTGCCTAAAAGCCTTCTGACGACCGAGGAGGCTCTTCAACCTCTTGCACTTGGTATTGGTGAGAATCAGCGGGCTGTCATTCGTATGAATCCGCCCGTTGTTGGATACCGTCCAGCGGGAGGCGTCGCCCCGAAGGTTGCCTGGCCAGCTCTTAATCTCTATGACGAAGACGCCCTGGGGACACGCCACGAGGAGATCGACCTCGTTGATTGAGCCGTCATCAGCAACGAATTCGAAGTTCGCCCAAGCTCGATAGTTCTCATGGACTGGAAACGCCTGATAGATAAAGTCGAGCGCCTCTTGCTCATGAGGGAACTGGGACCGGGATACTGTCTTCCAGAATTGATTGTCGTTGGACATCGGGGGGGAGGTTAGCGGCGTCTAGCTCGCAATCCAAAGCAAAACCATCTGCATCTGAATTATGCTAAAAAGACCGCAGAGTTTAGCTTTAGCAAGGCCAGAGACTCGTCAAGCATCGGGATTCTAAATTCTTTGACGGGGAAAGCCTTCCCCTCGGGCCTACTGCGTGCGGCCCTACCCCTCCTAGCCTGTTCTATTTACCAAGCTGTGGTTTCGTCTTGATGCCGATATTTTTGGGCGGGGTTGTCGTTCATCTTGGCGATATCTATTCGTGGAAGTGAGATGTTCCGATTGTCGGGTTTCGATTACATACCTCCGGACACCCAGCCCCTATTTTCCTTGCGGGGGGCACCGCAGCGAGTGGTCAGCCGGGGGCTCGTGCGGCGGCGGCGCGCCTCCACACGCCCCGGTACTCCGGTGGATGTCCCCGCCCGAGGTGGAGGATCGCGCGGCGGGAGTGTAGCTCGATCCGCGCGGCGACTTTGATGAGGCGCAACTGGATGGTTCCGAGCATCGCCCTCGCCCATTGGGTACCTGCCAGCACCTTCTCGCGAAAGCTGTGGAGCACCGCGTAGGCCGCCGCGTGCAGCAGGAGCCGGAACGCGTTGGCCGTCGCGGAGGTGCACGGGCTCGTGTCGCTGCCCAATTGCTTACACTCGCGGATGAACAGCTCAGCCTCGCCCCGCCCGCAGTAGACCGTGCCGTAGATATACTGCGGGGTGGCAACCTCCAACGAGGTAACCACGTAGCGGATATCGACCCCGAGTGGCCCCGCGATGATCCGCGCGACTACCCGCCGCGGGCGCGACCAGCTCTTCGCAGCATATTTCGTCTCGGCATAGCTGACGCGTTCAAAAGAGGGGTCGCCGGAAGCGCGCCGCCCGCCCTCGCAACGTAGCCGCGCATTTCGGATGTCGGTGGCGAAGAGCCGCCGGTGCCGGTCCCACCGAACTCGAACGCGCCAAATGGCAAGACATCGACTGGGAAGACAAGCACATTCTTATCCGTGCAACCAAGAGCGGAGCTTCGCGAAAGCGCACAGCCAGATGGCACCCAAGCGCATCGCCGGGCTCGAACCCTACCGGGAGGATGAAGGGTTTATCAGCCTGCA
>Ga0209187_1001099_pt1 | contig 35055 bp, 25 predicted proteins | sample BantaG_FD_187430 | JGI IMG/M metagenome (GOLD analysis project Ga0209187, IMG submission 187430) | Marine algal microbial communities from Bantry Bay, Ireland - BantryBay_4 metaG (SPAdes) (version 2) | ecosystem: Host-associated > Algae > Red algae > Unclassified | place: Bantry Bay, Ireland...
GCGGGGTTGATAGGTCGGTTTATCGGCGGTGATGTCGATGGACAGTTTTTTATCGGGATGCAAAAAGACCATCCGTTCGGCGCGGGGCATTTCTTGCGCATCGAATAAGGTAAGTTGGGCGATACCTATTTTAGTATCTTTGGTAGAAATTTTTACTTGTTGTACGCCCGGTACCGGATTCGTGGTGGCGTAGCCAAATATCTCACCACGGCTTTGCAAAACCAGAGTCATCGATTCCGCTTCCGTAGAATGGATTGCTACCGTCAGTTCGTCGTCCACATTTTTTATCACCCGTAAACCATAGCCATTTTCGACGGCGGCTGGAATCTCATATTCCTCCTGGATACCTTCCGGTTGTAAAATTCGAGCGTAGTATTTTTGGGTGCCATTCGGCCTAAACGTAATGGCGCCCATTCCCTGGTGGTACGTAGAAAATTCGGATAACTCATTTCCTTTTTCGTCTACAATGACGCCCGTAATATCTGCGGGTTTGCCAAATTCGTTGAGCGCTTTAAAAGCGAGTCCATTTTCCAGATCGCTTAAAAGATAGCCTCCTTCTGGCAAAAATTGTAGATCAATTTTATTTAGGATGATGGGGACGGTGCGCGCAATAGATTCTTTTTGTCCAAGATGGTCGATTAAAATATTGATCAGTCCGTCGGTCGTTTTCAGATTATTTGGTAAAGAAAATTTAATCTTTACTTTTCCGTTTTTATCGGTTTTGGCTTTGAATGTTTTATGTTTTTTACCATCCAGCATTAAAACATAATCAAATTCTTTATTAGACAACGGTTGATTGTCGAGCGCCTTTAGTTCCAGATCCGCGGACACTTCGTCACCCGGGCCGTACGCTTTTCTGGTTAAATCCAGCGTCATTTTTAGGATCGGCAAGACCGGTTTTTGCACCTGAATTTTTTGTTCAAAAAACAAATCCTGATTCTTCTGCCAGTTAGTATAGGCTTTGATCGTGTAGCGACCACCGACGGCAGTTGCGGGAAGATTGAAATTTCCTTTTCCAGTTCCAGCGGGTGCAAGAATTTTATGCGTTGTAATTTTATTACCATTCGGCCCCAACAACTCGACGTAAAGCATATCGCTTTTACGGCTGGGTTTTAGGGAATTGGCGTCCCGTAAAAAAGCGTTAAACCAGATTTTATCGCCCGGTTCAAAAAAGCTACGGTCCAGTTGGAGGTAGACTTTTTCGGTGGCGAAATGTGCTTCGTGTTCGGCCAGCGTATTTTTTAGGTCTTGTACAAACGCAGGAGGAATAGAAATATTCGACGTAGACACATAGTTTTGTACCAAATTGGAATCGGTAGGTTCCGTTCCAAAAATAGTATTAAATGATGTTGGAAAAATTTGTGGATCACCGTGACTAATGGGCGTCCCTAAATTTACCAGATCGGTAGAATCGTTGACCGTCGTTCCTCCGTTGAAGAAAGCATCTGCAAGCTCGTCGGTTATAGAGGTAGATTCCGGGCCTTGACTTAAAGTGGACGGCGGAATTTGGTCGGCGGTTGTACCACTCAACATATAGTATAAAATAAGGAATAGCATCATCGTAAAAGAGATTAAAAAGGTTAAGAAATAATACTTTCGAGATGAGGTCGGCGGGTCTAGAATGCCTTCCATTTTATTCCATGCATGGTCAGAAAATTCGAACTCGTGATTTTCGATTTTCGATTTTATTTTTTTGTCGATATTTTTATTTGTGTTTGACGATTTCATATCCTAATTCGATTAGGGTTATATTGAGATAACTTTTGTTGTAATGTTTTGCGGGCAGCTGCTAAATGATATTTGGAAGTTTGTTCGCTGATCTTTAACAGTTCTCCAATTTCCCGATGTTTATATCCATCCACTACGTAAAGCGAAAAAACGGTACGAGCGTGGATCGGAAGTTCCTGAATGGCTTTGTATAAATCCTCCGCATATAACTGATCGATTACTTCCGGATTTATTTCCATTTCTTTTTCACTATTATAATCTATCACCTCCCGATATTTTGCCTGGGTACGTACATAATCAATGGCTGTGTGAAATACAATTTTTGACAACCATCCTCCGAAGGGACCTGTTTCTTTGTACTGATCGAGTTTTTGAAATATTTTAAAGAATACACGATTCAACACATCTGTTGCCTCTTCCTTGTGCCCCGTATACCGCATACAGATACCGAGCAGCTTGCCATAGTACCGCTGGTACAAAAGCTGTTGCCCCCGACGATCCTGCCGGATACAAGCTTTGATCAATTCCTGATCAGTACTATGATTGGTTAACTTCATTTTTTTAGGCTATTAGCTTTTGGCCATTGGCTTCTCATTAACGTATTTAATCGTGTAGTTAGAGGAAGCAAATAGCGACAAGTAATAATTTTTTATTTTTTTCATTTAAAATTATTGCTTAGGAATGAGGTATTAATAAATTAAGAATTTTGGGTTAGAGATTTTTGTTGCTAGTAAGGCAAAAAACGTAGGGATAGCCGCGCTATCACGAGGCTTTTTAACGAGACTAGCGGCAAAAAGATCAAGCCAAAAACGTAAATTTATTATTAACTCATTCCTTACATATCTATAACGAGGTAAAGAAAGGATATGGTTGGTGAGGTTATCGACTTTTTTGTAAAATAAGAAAGATTTCTTTGATATCGAAAGACTGTTCCATAAAGGGTATCTGTGTGAGAGCCTTCTTTTAAGTGAGCAGAGAGTCGACACAATTATTAAGAGATTTTCAGATATCCAGATGGATCATCCCCATTCTAATTCTAATTCACCCAATTCTCTACCCTCTTTAGGTTAGTAAATTTTTAGGCAATTTTTTCCGTCATTTTTATTTTTAAAAAACTTCTCCTTATTTTCTATCACAAAAAATAAAATAATATATTAGTTTTTAATTTATTAATCGTTGTGATAGAAATCACTACGTATAGAAAACCTCAAATCAGTCCTGCCATCCCCGTCACAGAAAATCACAATATTCGGTTGAATATGACTGAAAGAGGTTGAGTTCAACCTTTAATCACCCTATCTTGGACTCGAAACGACAACGACATACTTCTTTCCCTTCTTTCCCTACTTCCACTCTCCCACTTTTTCCCTCCCAGACGAATCACATTTTACGACTTCCCCCGCCTACACACTTTAACCATGACATTAAATTTACGAACCATCCTAGCGGGGTTATTTGTGCTACTCGCAGCACTACCTATTTTTGCTTCCAACATTGCCATCATTGAAAGCCAGTCTTACCATCCATTGAATACAATGGATACTACGTGGAAAGCCATTTCGGATGAGATGGGATATCAAGCTGATATTCTACCACAATCCACTTTAGACGATCTTGCTAATTTAGCCAACTACGATGTCCTCATCGTTTCTTCTGGTCTGATCTCCACCCCGGAAATTCACAAAGCGACCATCGAAGCTTTTGTAAAAAGCGGTCGTAACGCTTATATTCAATCGGAATTTTCCGTCACTCATTCTGGTAATGTTACCTTCGCACAAGTTGTTAATAACAATGGCGGAAGCTTTCAGTGGTTAGGAGCAGTGATTGGCAATATTGCTCCAGTTACTATCTTACCACCTTTCAACGAGGGTAGCGGCGTAGATGCGCTTTACTATTTTTGGTATGGTACTTACGGAACTGGTGACGCCACGGTTACTCCTATTCTCGAAGCACAAAACCAATTTTGGGGTTTTATTTTTAATAGTCCAAACCAAAATCACGGATTAACAATTACCACCTCCGATCAAGACTGGGTCAGAGTTCGTCATAATGATACTTTAATGGGAAATATTATACTCCAATTGGCTACTCAGCGAGTGGTCAATACTCCAACTGTATTGATTAACCAAACCGAAACGCCAGTCTGCGCAGGTGAAGATTACGAATTTACCGCTACCATTACCGACTCGATTCCAGAAATAATTTTACAATGGCAAATCAACGGCCAGCCAGTTGCTGGTGCCAATCAGGCGGTCTTTGCCGCCAGTGATTTACTGGATAGCGACGTAATTGAATGTTTGTTAACTTTAAATAATAACAACCAAAATTATCAACGCCTTTCTAATCCCATTCTGATTGCACCCACTGCTCCATTAGCAGAAGTAAGTATTGAGATTACTGCCAGTGAGTTGTTGACCTGCGCCAATGAAACCATCACACTGACGGCAACGGGAGAAAACTGGGGAGACCAGCCCCAATTTTCCTGGAGCATTGACGGCGTAGAAGTTGCCAACCAAAGCAATCCAATCTTTACCACTACGGCTAAGGCTAATCAAAATATCACCTGCCTGGTTAATAGCAATGCTGATTGTACTATGGCAGCTACCGCTACTTCAAATATTCTTACCATTGATACGATTATTACCACCGTTCCAACGCTAAGCATTACTGCCAGCAATACGCAAATCTGCGCGGGTACTGAAGTTATCTTTTCTGCTACGGGCAATGACTGGAATCCAACCACAAACGTTGTATGGTTTTTAAACGGTGTTTCAGTGGCCAGTGCGCCTACTTTTTCTAGCAATTTATTAAAAGATGGACAGACCGTAACTGCCATACTTACTCAGACTGATGAATGCGGCAACCTCCTGAATTTATCCGTATCTCCTATTGCTGTTACGGTCATCGAATCAGTTACACCAACGATTACCATTTCTGCCAATTTATCTCAGGCTTGCCCGGGAGAGGCCATCACTTATACGGCTACGGGGGACCATTGGGGCGACGCGCCGCAATTAAAATGGATGGTCAATGGCAATACAATTATCACTACGGCTAGTTCCGAATTTGTATACGGTCAGTCCACTACGACTCAAGTCGTTAGTTGTGAATTAATCACTGACGAATTTTGTACTACCCAAAATAATTTCTTATCAAATCCAATCACAGTTTATGCTCTTTCTACAGAAGCGGCTACTTTAGCGATCAATGCTGACAATCCATTTGTATGTAATGCAAGCGTAGTTAATTTCCGCGCGGTTGGAGATCACTGGGGAGAATCACCTTCCTTTGAATGGATGGTAAATGGAACCGTTGTAAATTCTTCTGCTGCTTTTTACTCAGCGGCAAATCTACAAACAGGAGATCAGGTTAGCTGTCGGCTAACCACCGATAAGCCATGTTTGGGAGTGAATATGCTAGTATCTAATACCATCTTTATTGAAGCTAGTAATTTTAATTTGGAATTGGTAGAAAAAGCAGATGCTACTTGTGGCGAAAATAATGGTCTGATTGAATTTACCATCGAAGGTGGATTGGCGCCTTACCGTATTCAATGGAATAATGGACTTAGCGAAAATTTTAGTGCAGAACTAACTCCGGGTATCTACCAAATATTTGCGCTAGACGCCAAGGGGTGTACTGCAGAACTAACCGTAAATATCGAGGGAAAAATGACGCCAGAAATTGAAAACCTTGCAGTAGAAAATGCTACTTGTTCGGGTTCTTTTGGAGAAGCAACCATCGAAATGGCGGATACTTTGGTCACTTATTCTTACTACTGGGTAAACGACCAAAATTTTATTTTAAGTGATTCGGCTCGACTGACCAATGCCCGAGCCGGTGACTATACGGTATTAGTGACCGACCCCATCGGATGTACCACCGAGCAGACTTTCACCATCACTGAAACGGTAGAAATTGAGGCTGAAATTATTACGGAACCGATCATCGCACTGGGTGAGGAAGCTACGTTAAGTCTCGATGTTTTTGCCAACAGTCCAGTAACAATTGCGTGGAAAGATTCTACCACTTTGAGCTGTAATGATTGTTTTGAAACAGCTGCACTTCCGACCGAATCTACCATTTTTACTGCAGTAATTACTTCTCAGGAAGGTTGTCAGATTGAAGTAAATCAAATGGTGAAAGTAGAAAAAACAAAAAATATTCATATCCCAAATGCTTTCTCTCCAAATGGTGATGGCGTAAATGATTTCTTCACTGTTTTTGGTGGCCAATCTTACGTACACAACGTAAAGTCTTTACAGGTTTTTAACCGTTGGGGAGCAAAAGTATTTAGTAAAACCAATATGGATATCAACGATGAAACACAAGGATGGAACGGAGAATTAGGAACCTCAGAAATCGATATGGGTGTCTATATCTACGTAGCAGAAATCGAATTTATCGACGGAGAGACTACGGTGATGACCGGCGATGTGAGCTTAATAAAATAAATAGTCGTTTAATAATGTCATGTACAGGGAGGTTACTACGGTAGCCTCTCTTTTTTTGTTTTAAAAAAAAATTTAGTAACCGGACAGGGTATTCTAATATGACAAATTTTGTTTAATTTAGTAAAAATTTGATTATAAATACTAGGCTTACCATGACCAAAAAAACGATATTTTATTTTCTATTGCTTTGTTTATTTTGTGGCAGCCACTTATCCGCACAGTTAGCTATCACTCCTGATTTTCAGACAAAACTGGCGGCCACAGGACTCAGTTTCCTAACACCGGTAGAGCATCATTTCAAAAATGCAAAAGTCTACAAAAACAACCTGCAACCGTATGACTTCGCCATTCGTCAAAAAAAGGACAAAGTAGAAATTAGATATTTAGTAATACCCGATACGGGAATAATTGCGGGCGGTTATCCACATATTAATTTTGGTAATCGCACCATGACCCTGGCTTCTAATGAAGACGATGAAGTGGCTTCGACTATTTCTGTTTTACAATTATCAGAAAAAACACTCACGGAAAAATACCACGCAGACTGGGGGGCAATTTCTTTTTTCACCCCAAAGAAATCTTTTTCCGATATGCGTCATTGTAAAATGGTGGGCCTTTATCGGGAAGGATTGGGATACGTTTACACCTTTTTTCTTTATAATAATGTGAATGTGGATTTTAACGCGGGATATGATTTACTGGAATTTGAGAAACGGGAGGAATTGACGGAATGAGATTTTGTTGAGTCGCTGCGCTCGTTGAGTCGCAATTATATGATTGTTATTTTTTATATAAAATTGGTACTTATGTAAACAATTTTTTTCAATTTAACCCAATTATTTTCAATAAACCCTCAACAAGCGAAGCGTTTCAACAACTCAACATCACCCCCGTTCTTCCAGCCATTCTACCAATAATCGTCTCAGATCATTGTCAAAAAAATTCCAGCTACCTGCGTCCAGATGACTTCCTTTGGGAATAATTTTGATCGTTAAGTTTTCAGTTTGCCTGACGGATATTTTTTTAATAAAGGCTTCCACCGAACGGTAAGCGACCAATCCATCGTGGGTGCCATGAATAATCAGGGTTGGAAGTGTTTCTTTTTCTTGCAAATAATTGATGGGACTAGCTTTGGTGAAATTTGGATCGGTCGGTGATCCGGCGTAAAACCAGCGCAGCGGAGTGGCCTGCAGCAATGACATATCCAATGCAGCGCCAAATAGTAGTAATCCTGAAAAAATACTGGGATTTATATTTCGGGCTTGCAGCCCCAAACGGTCGTACACCAACAACGCCGCCAGATTTCCACCTGCTGACATACCTCCCAAGATGATTTTATGATTTTCTAACCCCAACGCTTTCATACAGGCCAAAACTTCCGTAAATCCCACATCTAAATCTTCTCTAATTCTCGGATAACGGTAAAATGGAATCCGCCGATAAGAAGGCATAAATACGTGATACCCTCGATCAGCAAAGAAAGCTGCATTGACTTTAAACATCTCCGGACTGCCCAGACTCCAGCCTCCACCGTGAAAAAATATGACCACCTGGTTCCTTTTTATTTTTTGATCGGTGGGTGGAAAATGCAAAAAATATTGTCTGGAATGATCTCCAAACGAATAGCGAGTAAAAGGAATCCCGCCCGGATGATTTTTATATAATTGATAATGATACATCGGCAGATGTAGCAACTCATGAAGAAGCGTGCCGCGCAGGAGAAACCCTGCGAAGAGGACGATGATCAAAAAAATTAGCAAAAGATAAATTAGCAAAATAGATTTATTGTTTTACATTTCGTAGCCCCTCCAGAGTTGAAAATAATTCCCCATCCGAAATCATACAACCCGCTTCCAGCATCGCGAATAATTCTCTTTCCCGATTTCCTTTGTATGGTTTTTCCGCCTGATATAATTTTAACTGCGCACCTGATTTTCTAAACTGCGCCATCATATCCGCAGATGATTGATCGGTTGTAAAATCTATCTCTTTAGCGCCTTCCACACTCAAACCCACCAACTCTATCTTATCAATTCCACACCGAAAAATTTTCAAATCATCCGGTAGTTTCATTTCTAAAAATTTCACGCCTACCAGTATTTTTTCAAATACCAGGTCACTAAATTCTTCTAATAACGCATTCACCCGCTCGGGTTGCGTTGTCTTCATTTTATCCCAATCTTCCCCGGGAATACTCCGAGTAGCAAGAAATCGGATAAATTCAGTCTCCATTTCGACTAATTCTTCTTTATCCAACAAACGGTATTTCATATTGACTTCCTTTTTTCGTAAAATTGCAAAACTAACCAAATCTGAGACGCAATGGCAATAATTTTCACTGTTCCATTAACCATCAGCGTCGCCAAACATACACGGTTATAATATCAACCTGCAAATGAGAGTATTGTTTTCCATTTTTGTCGCCTTTACCCTATTATCGGCCTGCCGTCCGAATACGAATCTTCCGACTACTAAAGCAGCAACTGATTTTGTCAAAATATCGGGCGGCACCATGGGAACCACGTATCATCTTACCGTTTCTTCCAATGATCCCGAATCTTTAAAAAAAGAGGTAGACCAATTGTTGATACAAATTAACACCGAGGTCAATACCTACCTGGACAGCAGTTTTATTACACGCTTCAACCGTTCCGAAGAAGGACTTCCCCTCGCAGGAAAATTTGTTGGAGCCGACATGCCCAATCGTCATTTTTTGATGAACTATTACCAGGCAAAAATGATCTACGAAAAAACCAACGGTAGTTTTGATCCAACCGTTATGCCACTGGTCAGCTATTGGGGATTTGCCAGAGAAAAAAGAGAAGTCACCGTTCGAGATCAACAAAAAATAGATTCATTACGCCAATACGTAGGGATGGATAAAGTCAGTCTGAACGAGACCACCAGGTTCTTATCTAAAACTGCTCCTGGTGTTTCCCTCGATTTTTCCGCTATTGCTAAAGGATATGGCGTGGATGCTATCTGTGAATTATTTGATCGAAAAAATAAAGCTGATTATTTTATCGAAATAGGAGGTGAGGTTCGTACAAAAGGAAAAAGCCCTCGCCAACAACCCTGGATTATTGGCATCGCCACCCCCGATCCCAACGCAGCACTAACGGACCTAAAAGCACAGGTTAAGGTATCCGGCATGGCCCTCGCCTCTTCGGGCAATTATCGAAATTTCTACGAAGTGGATGGTCAAAAATACGGACATACCATTGACCCCGCTACGGGTTTACCTAAAATGACCGACCTGCTTAGCGCCTCTATTTTTGCCGAGGATTGTATGACCGCTGATGCTTATGCGACTGCTTGCATGGTCATGGGAGTCGATGCTGCTTACGAACTAATTAGTAAGACCGACCAGGTAGAAGGCTATTTTATTTTTGGTGAAAAAGACGGAACGATGGGCGTGAAATATACGGAAGGGGCAAAAGCTTTTTTGCTGAGTGAAGTGGAATAATATTATCAACATAAACGACAGCACCAAGGCCAAATTCAATAAAAAAAAGCGTACAATTGATCTCGGCAATTAGATTTTAAACAGGCAACCAAAACACGTTAAAAGAGCGCCTATTGTTAGCCTATTACAACAACAACAACAACAACAACAACAACAACAACAACAACAACAACAACAACAACAACAACAACAACAACAACAACAACAACAACAACACAATGGAACTCAACCTTAAAAGACCCATTTGCTTTTTCGACATCGAATCGACCGGACTCAGTGTAGTTTCCGATCGGATTGTCCAACTCGCCATTATCAAATATTTTCCAGATGGACGGGAGCCTGAAGAATTTAATCAATTGATCAACCCGGGTATTCCAATCTCTGAAGAAGCGATGGGAATTCATGGAATCACGCCAAAAGATTTAGCTAACAAACCAACCTTTCAACAGGTTTCTAAAAATATTTTTGATTTTATTGGTGAAGCAGACCTGGCGGGTTATAATTCCAATCGCTTTGATGTACCGATGTTGATGGAAGAATTTTCTCGCGTAGGAATAGAGTTTTCTATTCAGCAGCGACGGTTGATTGATGTACAGCGGATTTTTTATAAAATGGAACCTCGAACTTTGCGGGCAGCGCTAAAATTTTATTGTCAAAAAGAATTTGAAAACGCACACGACGCCCTGGCAGATGTCCGCGCCACCATTGATGTTTTTATGGGACAATTGGCGAAATATGAAACCGAGGATTTCCAGCTCGAAGATGGAACCGTCATTCCCACCCCTATCCGGAATGATATTCAGGCGATCCACGATTTTACCAATGACTTGAATTTTGCGGATGCTACCCAAAAATTTAAATACAATAAAGACGGCGTAATTGTGTTTAACTTTGGGAAACAAGCGGGTCTTCCCGTCGGAGAAACCCTCTCCAAAGATCGAAATTTTTATAACTGGATTTTAAATAAAGAATTTACTTCGCAGGTAAAGCAAATCGTAAAACACGAGGTTAAGGAATATGAAAAAAATCAAAAAAACTAATTTTTTCTGGCTACTCCCAACCCTCTGCCTTTTAGTACTCCCTTCCTGCCTGGAAAAAGAAGAAGGCTGCCGTGATGTAAATGCCACCAACTTTGCGGCGGACGCCGAACGGGATTGTGAAGATTGTTGTACCTTTCCAGACATTAGTTTTGAAATTGACCACGCCGTTGGAGACACCTTCTTGCGCTATGGAGATACCGTTTTGTTTGATAATAAATCTGTAAATATCATAGAAGCCAGTTTTTACGTAAACGGTATCTTCCTGACCGGACTTGATCAAATTATTAGCGTTTCCGATCAAATCACGCTAACCGATCGAGCCGGAAATACCAACCTGACCACCGACGATGTAGAAATCATTTCCCGGAATATTAATAGTTTTTCTTATGAAATTGGCAGCTTTTCGGGACAGGGGAACTATGAAGAATTAAATTTTCAGCTGGGCCTGACGCCCGTTCAATCAGCTAGCAACCCCGCTTCGGTCGCTACTACACACCCATTATCATCATCCAATGGATTATTTTCCTTACCCGACTCTAATTACGTTTTCACCCGTTTACGCCTCGTAAATCTGGCAAATGGCGACACTTTACGGTATGATTTAACCACTCCCGTAAACATTAACCTTCCCTATGAGGTTACTATAAATAGAGGGTTTGATCTGGATATCCCAATCAAGGTGGATTATCTAAAATGGATTGAAGGCATAAATTTTGATGATAATCCAGATATAATTAAATCAACTATCGTCGCGAACTTGCCAAATGCGTTTTCTATTGACGAATAGTTTCTCAAATCCTGCGTTAATTATTTATATTTGGTAGACCTTGATTAGAGTTTAAGAACCTAAAATTAAAATGAAATGAAATATCTCAAGCTAATATTGCTGTCCTCCTGCCTATTCGTTATAGGCTGTGATGATGAACCCAAAGAGCAGCCAGTTACCAGTGTAGACCTCACCTGGACGGCCAACTACAACGGAGAAACTTTCCTGACATTTAAGGAATATACTTACGTAGATGGACGTAAAATTCAGTTTAATAATCTAAACTTCTTCGTTTCGGATATTTCCCTGATTTCTTCCGACGCAAGTGCTGCCCGTACGGAGTTGGTAGAGATTGATTATATAGATTTGTCTTTCGACGAAACACAGACTAGCGCCGCCGAAGAAGGGAGAAGCGTTACAATTCAAGATCTTCCAATCGGCGAATACTCCGGAATTAAAATCGGTTTTGGTGTTCAGGCCGATTTAAACCGTTCTAAACCAACAGATTATGGAACCGGACATCCGCTAACCCGTAACTTCTGGGACGGCTGGTCTTCTTATATCTTCTCAATGGTAGAAGGTGCAGCGGATATGGACAACGATGGAACCATCGTGACTGGAGGCGCAGATACGGAAAGCTTTACCTACCACTCAGGTACGGATGAAGTTTATAACGAAGTAACCATTAACCAGGACATTATTTTATCCGACGATAGCGCACCGCTTCAATTAAAAGTGAACGTTGCGGAGTTATTCCGAGTTCCTGTGTCATCTGAATTTGATACAAATGGAGACGGATTTTTGGACATTGAAACTTTCCGTGGTACGCACTCCGCTGATGGAGAAATGACCATTGCAAAAAATATCATGAACAATTTCAGTACTGCGGTCACAGTGGAATAGAAATGTTATTCAGGATCAATAAAAGAATAACTTATTTTTTAATCGATCCTAGGAACTTCAAATAAAATTATTTGAAAAAAAAGAACCGTATAAATACCACTTTAGTGGGCTTTTTAATCCTGGTAACAGGATGGATATGGTGTATTTCCTGCTCGGGAGATACACCATCTCTCGTTTTATCTCCTTCCATTTCAAATACTCCTTATGAATTACCACAACCCTGGGGCTTCGGAAAAATGGATATTCCATCCGACAACCCCATCACCATTACGGGGGTGAAACTGGGAGAGCAGTTATTTTTTGATCCCATCCTTTCCGCTGATAGTAGTATGTCCTGTGGTAGCTGCCACTTTTCTAATCGTGGTTTTACAGATAATTTACCCGTCAGCCGGGGGATTCACGGTAAATCAGGTGTTCGTAGTTCCATGAGCCTAATCAATATAGGCTACATGAATACGGGTTTATTTTGGGATGGGAGGGTGATGCACCTGGAAGATCAAGCCTTACTCCCCGTTTCTGACTCTTCCGAGTTGGCCCACCAATGGTCACGCGTAGAATTGGATTTACGGAAAGATGCAAAATACCGTCAAGCGTTTAGTGATGCTTTTGGAATTCGCGATACCGCTTCTTTAACACGAGACTTGGTCGTCAAAGCAATTGCACAGTACGAACGTAGTCTGGTGAGTAGCGGTAACTCGCGTTATGATCGCTTTCGTGCGGGCACGCTGGAACTGACCCCCGATGAGCAAATGGGATATGATCTGTTTTTCGATATTTCTCCGGAAGTAAAAGACGCTGAATGTGGTAATTGCCATAACGCCCCTTTGTTTACCACCAACGAATTTGTCAATAACGGCGTCCAGTCTGCTAAAACACTAGCTGATTTTAAGGATCCCGGACGAGGGGCCATCACTGGCAACCGCTACGATAATGGTAAATTTAGAATCCCAACCCTCCGAAATATTACGCTCACCGCACCTTATATGCACGATGGTCGTTTTACCACCCTCGAAGAAGTCATCGATCATTATAATGAAGGTGGACAAATTTCACCCAATATACATTCGCTGGTGCGACCTTTGGGATTGACCGAAAAGGAAAAAGGACAACTGTTGGCTTTTTTACGAACTTTGACTGACGAAGACTGATCAGAAAAGGGAATTGGCTGGTGTTTGATCAAATCTATCTATTCATAACATAAACATTGCGATTATTTCGTTGTATTAATGAAGAGAAAGCGGGAAAGCTGTTTTTTTGAAAAAAATAATGATCGATTAAAAAAAATTATGAAAAAAATTCCTTCGTTATCTATTGCTGGTACTTTCTTGTTGTTACTCTTGTTGACCGTAGTAGCTTGTGAATCTGACGACCCCGTAGATCCGGGTCCAATCGACGAGCCGAACGATTTACTGGAATTTACTTACGAACCGGAAAATTATGAGCTGGACTATCCGGATTATCTTGGTCAAATCGAAATACCAGAAGATAATCCAATGACCGTTCAGGGAGTTGAGTTAGGAAGAAGATTATTTTTTGATCCGATTTTATCGGCGGATAGTACCATGTCCTGCAGTACTTGTCATAATCCTGCGCAGTCTTTTACGGATGGGCTAGCGACCAGTCCCGGCATTGACGGAGATTTGGGCACCCGTAGCTCGATGAGTCTAATCAATATCGCTTTTGTTAATAACGGATTGAACTGGAACGGAAGCGCACAGACCTTAGAGGAACAAGCCCTTGAACCCGTCATCAACGTAGTAGAACTCCACGAAACCTGGCCCAACGTAATCAGTAAATTACAACGGCACCAGGCTTACCCTCAACTTTTTCGGGAAGCCTTTGGAATTTCGGATCGCGATGAGATGACCAAAGAACAGGCCGCCAAGGCGATCGCACAGTTTGAGCGAACACTGATAAGCTATAATTCAAAATACGATCAGATTCGCTATGGAACCGGTGTATTTTACGAAGAAGATGAAATCAACGGACGGGATTTATTTTTCTTTGAATTAGCTACTGGACTTGACCACCCCGGTTGTAGCCACTGCCACGGCGGCGTACAATTTGCGGAACCCTCGTTTTTTAATAATGGAATCACCGAGGCGGCGACCTTTGCCGACTTTCCGGATAAAGGTCTGGGAGAAGTAACCAATGTTGCCAGTGATAATGGGTTATTCCGTCCACCCTCCTTACGCAATATCGCCTTGACAGCACCTTATATGCACGACGGACGGTTTGCGACCCTGGAAGAAGTTCTTGATCATTATAAATCCGGAGGACATCCCTCCCCAAACGTCAACGCCAATATTCGGCCTTTTACCCTCAGTGACGAAGATCGCGACAACCTGATCGCTTTTTTAAATACCCTGACCGATACCAGTTTTATTAATAATCCGGCCTTTCAGAATCCATTTTGAAAGTCGTTCAATTCTTTTATCTACAAAAGTGAACCTGGCGAAAAAAGCATACCTACGAATTCTCGTTTGAAAAGAGAGAATTTCGCTATACCCTCATTACATTTCCCTCAAAAATATATGTTTCTTTTTAACTAAATTAATCTTAAAGACCCTCCTTTGGTACACTGTTTGCCTAACTCTTAAGTACAACCATATCACACATAACCAATCTAGCAAAGTCTTTCCAGACAAGAATCAAATCCCCTTTGATTTAAGGACGACTTTTTCCCTCGCTATTCTTATCCCCTGTTTGGTGTGCCGTTAGGTAATCCTTACCGAAGCACCGGCTTTTATCCTACTTTTTAAAACACAGTATTATGAAACGATCATTTTACGCATTTAGCGTAATAATGCTATTGATGGGTATGTCCTTTTCGACGTATGCACAAGGTAACAAGGGAAAGAACAGTCTACCAGGTGTAGCACTTTTTCAGAATAATCCAACAGCTTTTGCAGCAGCGAAGTACGATGGAACTTATTTTGTTAATCTGAGTTTTGACGAGATTCCCAACGCAACTCAACAAGTAGCGTTGAAAGAAGCGGGCGTTCAACTATTATCTTATCAATCGGGAACTACTTACCGGGCAGCCATCTCATCCAACAATAAAAACACTGATTTAGGAATACTAGGTGTAAATAATGTTACCACAATTCCTGCTACCAGTAAATATAATCCAGCTTTACTAGAAGCAGCCACTCCAGCCCATGCAGTGCGTCCCAACCAGAAGGTCGCAATGGCAATTATTTTTAATAAAAACATTTCTAAAGAAAATATCCAAAAAGTACTTGCGGATTTTAATTTAAAAACGATCAAAGTAGTAGATCGAAATGGTAAAAATATTATTGCAGAAGTAGATTTAGATCAACTAACCGATCTATCTAATCATCCGGCAGTAAACTTTGTGGATCTCTTACAGGAACCCGTTTCTATGCTAAACCATGAGGTAAAGACCCAACAAAATATAAATGTGCTTAATTCTATACTCCCTGGAGGGTTTGGATTAAACGGAGAAGGTGTTACCGTTGGAGTTGGAGACGGTGGAGAACTCGGTGATCATATTGATTTTGATGATCGGATTATCAACTACGCTAATGGTAGCTACTCTTCTTTCGGAGATCACGGAGATCATGTATCAGGTACCATTGGTGGGGCGGGACATATCGACGAAAAACACCGTGGAATTGCACCACTAAGTAATATAATTACACAAAAAACAAGTTTAATAACTTATTATGCAGAAGATTATTGGAATGATCATCAAATGGTCTTAACCAATAACTCCTACGGTACCAGCTTTAATTGTGATGCCAACGGAGCATATAATTACACCAGTCAGACCCTGGATGCACAGTTACACGATCTACCAAAAATGCTGCACGTATTTGCCGCTGGAAATAGTGGCAGGAAGACCTGTGATCCTTATCCACAAGGATATAAAACAGTATTACGGTATTACCAAAGTGCAAAAAATGTACTGACCGTAGGAAACGTAGACGAAAATATGAATTTATTTGTCGGATCAAGTCGCGGTCCAGTTGAGGATGGACGACTTAAACCAGAAATATGTGGAATTGGACAGAATGTATTTTCTACGGGTCGTGAATTTAATTATCGCAAAAAAGGAGGAACCAGTATGGCCTCTCCTGCGGTGGTCGGTACACTGGCCCTTATGAATGAGGCCTACCGTGCAGGGAATGGTGGTGCAATTCCTGATGGTGGACTCATGAAAGCTATTGCTTGTAATACGGCTCAAGATTTAGGAAATCCGGGACCTGACTATTTTCATGGTTTTGGACTCATCAACGGTCGTCGGGCAGTAGAAGTAATCAATCAGGGAGGTTATTCAATCGATACGATCCTTCAAGGTACTAGCCAACAGGAGAAGATCACCGTTGCGCCAGGTCAAGAACAATTAAATATATTGTTATACTGGTCAGATAAAGAAGCAGATTTAAACGCACCTAAAGCATTGGTGAACGATTTGGATCTTGTCGTCCTTGATCCAAATGGTAATCCGGTATTACCGTGGGTGTTAAATCCTACACCCAGTGAAGTGGATCAACCAGCCCAACGGGGAGTAGATACGCTGAATAATATTGAGCAGGTAACGATCACTCAACCAATTCCTGGTGTTTATACGATCGTTGTCTCTGGTACGATGGTACCAACGGTCAACCAAAAGTATTATATCACCCACGAAATAATCAATAACGACGTAACGCTGACTTACCCATTTGGTGGCGAACACCTAGTACCGGGAGAAGTGGAAAGAATTCGCTGGGAAGCATCCCCAAATGATACGACCAATTTTGAAATAGAATATTCTATTGATAATGGTAGCAGCTGGAAGTCCATTTCAAACAGCGTAAGTGCAGATGTAAGATCTTATAACTGGACGGTTCCAACTGATTTTACAGAGGAAGGAATTATAAAAGTAGGCAACTCAACTGCTACCAATCAAAATTCTCAAAATACTACTCCTTTTAATATCAAACCTGTTCCTACTAACCTAACAGTGGAAGCCATGTGCGAAAACATGCTAACCTTTAACTGGGATGGAGACAATGAAGAAGATTACGAAATCTGTTATTATAATGGTACGGCCATGGAGGCGCTAGAAATTGTTAAAGGCACCGTAGTAGAAATAAGTGATGCTCGCTTTACATCCGGCACGCAATACTGGTTTGCCGTACGAATGCTAAATGGCCGACGCACGGAAGCAGTTAGTGCGGTACCACAGCAAACGGGTAATTGTCCCTGGGATTTTGATGTGACCTTAAGCGCCATTAATGTGAATAAAATCGGACGGGCCGAAACTTCCATTGCGTTAAGTGAGCAAGAAAATATTGAACTAAAAATTCTGAATCAGGGAGTTGAGCCGATATCAGATGTGGTGGTTAGTTATCAGATTAATAACGGAACGATCATCTCTGAAACAATTAACGCAACGATTGCTTCCGGAGATTCTATAAACTATAGTTTTATCCAAAAGGCTAATTTATTTAACCCGGGATTATACGCCATAGATGCGTGGATCAGTAGCGCACAGGACAATCGAATTAATAATGACAGTATCGTAGGGTTGACTCAGGCCAAACAACTAGCCAATTATCCAGTAAGTCTGAGCGCAAATAATCCAATAAGGGAAAAATTTGACGCGGCAAGCTATGATAATTATCAGGCAACCACTACCGGTTTACCGGGGATCGAAGCGTGGGATTATCTGACCGAAAACGATCAATCAGAATTATTACTCAAGCAAAATACACAGGCAGCTCATCTTGTACCGCGGGCAAATGAACTAGATCCTGACTATAATAATCAGGTTTTATGGACTCTTAATTTATCTGAATTTGATGTAAATGATCCGGATATTTTATTGAGTTTTGAATATCTAAACGATACACTGGCAGCACTTAGCAGCCCAACTTACGAATCTAACCAAGTACTCATTAGAGGAGAAGATCAAGAGGAATGGCAGTTGTTGACAACCATCCAGGGTAGTGGAGAAGAATGGGAAATAATCAAAGACTTGAACATCAGCGAAGTACTGAGAACAGCCGGACAGCCTTTCTCCAGCAGTTTTCAAATTCAGTTTCAACAACTGGACGAGAGTGGACTGGCGATCGATAATGTAGAATTATCACAGTTCAATGCGCTCCCCGTAGAATTAGTGGCTTTTCAGGCCCGGCAAGTCCTCGCAGACGTGCACCTAACCTGGGAAACCCAATCAGAAAGTAATAACGACTATTTTGACATCGAGCTAGCTATTGGCGACGAGGCGGTCCTGCAGGATCAATTTATTGTCATCGGACAGCAAGATGGAAATGGCACAACTAACATACCAACTTATTATGAATTCATGGATCGACAACTCAAGAAAGCAGGAAACCGATATTATCGGCTAAAGCAGGTAGACACCGACGGAACGTACTCGTACTCTCCGATTCGCATGGTCTCCTTCCCTTCTGACGCTCAGGTAGAAGTTTATCCAAATCCTTTCTGTAGTGTACTGAAATTACATTACCAAAGCAGTACGGCCAAAGAACTGACGATCCAACTTGTGGATAGTCAGGGAAGAATAGTACTAGCAACCAAAAAATATGCTGTAGAAGGAGAGCAAACACTGGATATTCCGGTCGATCAAACCCTGACGGAGGGAACATATTATCTGAGGATTCCCGAAGAAAAGTTGTTCGTCCCAAAGGCGCTGATCAAGATCAGGATAGACTAGTAAATATACTCCAGGATGGAACATAATTGGAATGAAACAAGAGGCAAACACGCAAGTGTTTGTCTTTTTTTATAAAAAAAGGGAGATTTTTCTCTTTTTTTTATTAAAAAAACGAAAAAAATCACTTCATTTTTATCAATTTTCTGTAAAAAAATTTCACAAAAAAACGTAATTATAAAATCAATTAATTGAATATCAACACTTTACGTTTTATTTTTTAACAAAAAAAAATTACAATATCCTAATTTTGTCTTTTGTTTAAGCGAAAGTCATCCGTATATTTGTAGTGTGGAAAGGAAGAAACAGTGTAGCACGATGGACAAAAGGGTTCATCCAGTAAATTGTATATGTTCATGGGATTATAATTTGTTGATAGTGAGTCGTCTCGGCTACAAGCCGAGACGATTCCTACTAGCTTTCTTCCCTTGTAAAAAATAAAAAGCCGTTTCATCATCCTGATTGCAAAAGTATCTTGAGACGCCACCCTTAACCGGGTGCTCCCTCGGTGAATAGCCGAGACCTAATTGTATATGTTCATGGGATTATAATTTGTTGTAGTAGTCTAGGCTTGTAGCCTAGACTATTTCTTTTTTAGGGAATTTTGAACTTTCTTTTCTTTTTTTAGTATAAAAACCTATCTGGTTCTCCACCAATTTTTACGCTTTCTTTTAACAAACCTTTTATCTTTGTCCACAAAAAATTCTATGCGTCAAAAATTAATTTTGGTCGGTCCTACTTATCCTTACCGAGGAGGTAATGCCCTTTTTATGTCTTATCTATACAATGCATTACGGACGGAATTTGAGGTAGAATTTATCAATTATAGTGTATTATACCCTAGTCTACTTTTTCCAGGAACGACCCAATACGATGAAAGTGAGGAACATTTTGATCAGGTTACAAGTAAACGGATGCTCAACTCCATGAATCCTGTCACGTGGGCAAAAACGGCTAACTATATCAATTCTAAAAATCCTGATTTGATCGTAGTAGACTGGTGGCAGCCTTATTTTGGACCTTGTTTGCGAGGCGTAACTTCTTTAATTAAAAAAGAACTTAAACCAAAAATTCTCTTTATCACCGAAAATGTCATTTCACACGAAGCCAGATGGATCGACGGGTTTTTAACCCGGATGGGACTCAAACACGCAGATCGTTTTTTAGCATTATCAAAAAGTGTGGTGGATACCTTGACTCCGATGGCCAACGGCCGTAAAATCTACCGCTCTGAACTTCCGGTCTTTGGTCATTATAGTAAAGAAGAAGGGCTAGACATAGCGGTAGAAAAAGAAAAGCTAGGGTTTGAGCGAGACGCTACTGTACTGTTATTTTTTGGCTACGTTCGTAATTATAAAGGACTGGATATTTTGATTGAAGCTTTCGCCGAAATGGAGGAAAAATATCCAAATTATCGTTTGCTGATCGCAGGAGAATTTTATGATAATCCACAACCCTACTTATCATTAATTGAAAAACTGGGTATTAAAAAGAAAGTCAAAGTGGTCAACAAATTTATTCCTAACGAGCAGGTGGCTGCCTACTTCACGTTGTCAGAAGTCGTGGTGCTTCCTTACCGTAGTGCTACGCAAAGTGGGATCTTAAATATTGCTTATGGTTATGAAAAACCCGTGGTCATTACCAATGTCGGAGGTCTTTCTGAATTTGTGGAAGATGGAAAAACGGGCATCTTCGTACCCTCCGCGGACAAGACGGAAATTGTCAAAGGGATCGAACGCTATTTTTCTTTAAAAGATAAGGTAGATTTTGGGGGTAATATTAAGGCGAGAAACGAACGTAATAGCTTTGGGGGAATTGTGGAGACCTTTAAAGAAATTCTGGCGGATGGAAAAGCGTCTTAAATTTTTAGTGAATCCTTATCCGTTTATTAGGTCTTTTCAAAGGATAGTTTTTCTCGTTTTGTTTAAAAAATCGAAAAGGACAAACCCAATTAACAGGTTTGTCCTTTTTTATTATAAAGCTTGGTGATTAGCCAGCATTTAATACACTGTGTATTTAATCTATGTAACTGCCATTCTTAGGCTGCAATCCACGTACCAAGATCAATATAAAATCAATTAGTGCCCAAACACCAAATCCACCCAGGGTCAGTAACTTAAGTATGCCTAATCCTGTGTATCCTAAATAAAATCGGTCAACCCCCAGAACTCCAATAAAAAAGGAGAGAAGAACTGCCACTAACCAAGATTTGTCACCACCAGATGCCGCTTTTTTCTCTAGTTTTTTAATTTTTCGGTTGACTTTTTTGAGTATTTTTTGCTCTTTTTTAGTTAGTCCTTCCGCAGCTTCCTTTACCAGTAGATTCTCCTTTACATTTTCTAACATCTTTAAAGATGCATCAATTGCCGTTACGGGTGCTTCTGCAACTGCTTCTGTTTCAGCAGGATTAACCGAAGCGGTCTTTACGAAGGCAAAATTGACGGTGACTACAGAGATAAAAACTAAAATGGTGAGTAAAAATTTCTTTTGCATAAAAAAGGGTTTAAAAGTTGATAAAGTAGATTTTTTCATTTTACATGGAATATTAAGATATCTTCCACAAAACAAAGGTAAAAAAAACCACTAACCTTCCAACGCTTCTTTGAATTTTATTATTAAAAATTTGGAATCAATGTTCCCGTCCTTTTATCTCTCCTCTTTGAAATAAAAGTTCTTCTTCTTTTTGCTGTTTTCGTTCTTCCTCCGTCAGTTCAAAACCAGTCATTTTTCGTAAATCTGGCTGTCCTGCGTCTACCCAGGCAGTAAACCACGCACTTCCAATCGCCAAAATTGAAGCCTGCATTCGGTCTTCCACCATTCCATCCATACGGCGGTTATATTCGGCAGCGTATTCCTTGCACTGAGTACGAATCGTTCTTTGCAATCTCTCATCGTAACAATATTGTTTATCCTCCGGAAAGGTCTCACTCAGGTTTTTTTCAATAAATAAAACACTGTCCAAATAACTATGACTCGTCAAAATAATGTCCCAGTAATGTTCTTTAGGATCGGAAATGTAGGTGGACTTTCCAACGAAATAATCCCAGTTTTCATCAGCAAATAATTCAGGAATTCTACTCTCCCAAAACCCGTGGATTCCTACCTGGTTGGTCATTTGTCCATTGTAATTTTCGGTGGTGTGTAACGGTACATGGGCATCACCGATGTAGTGGCCAAATTCGGCAGAGAGTCGTAAAATTTTCTTTACATCCTGATCTTCAAAGGCCTTGGTCAGCCGACGTTGCATGACCAAAAGATGGTACGGCAGGATACCATATTCACTAAACCGGTCTTTAGCAAAAGCGGAAGCGCAATTATATTTTAATCCCGTCTTGGCAAAAAATTCCGTTACCACTTCACAATCCAGCACCCATTCATCTTCGTAATACTGTGGTAAAATATTATCCCTAAAAAACTGCTGATAATCTTTTTTGTCAACAACTGGATTTTCGTTCGTTCGCTTTAAAAGCCGAGAACTTTTAAGCACCAGGTCTCTATCTCCAAAGTCGACAATATCATCTCCCATAATCCGGAGCGTATCTCCGGGCTTTCTGGAAATATAAATATCCGTAAATTTCATCAACATCTCCGTCCAGTCTCTTGGAACATTATCGAATGGTGCTGTTCCCCAGTGATCAATATCTATATAATGACGAACCGCTTCGTGCTTGGTAGCGTAGCGTCGTTTATCGGGATCAACAGCGTGATCCGTCAAAAAATCAATGTTCTTTTTATAGACCGGCATCATGTCTGGTGGTAGTGTAAAAACTGCCATCCGATTGATCCGTCGATGACCAAAAAAGCCCCAATCACTTTTCGTTGCCAATCCTCCAAATCCGATCACCAATAGAAAGAGAATACCAAAAAAAGACCGTTTATTTTTCATACTATTTTTATCACTTAAAAAAGTTACTATAAGGTACAAATAAATTTCCAAAGACCAGCTGTTGGACCAATTGAAAATCACCATAAGAGTTATTGACATAATATCTTTCCACGCTTCCTTTATTGGCTAATACCCGACCCGGAACATTGGGCATTTCATATTCCATATCTATGTGCTCCGGAAAAAAGTCGACCGTCTGATCTTTGGCATCTTTCCCCTTAATCGTAATCTCACAAAAAGGAACCTGCTGACTAATTGAATCCCGTCCGGGAAAATCATTCAGGAAATTTTCGGAAATTTTGGATTTATATAATTTCAAATATTCCCGAACAGCATCCTGATCGGGGGCCTCTTTGGCTACAGCTGTAATATCATATACCGGAAGTACCGTATAGATATCTGCCTCCTTATTTATTTCAAAAGACTGGGACTTATTCCGGGGATAATCTACTTTAAGGTATTCAATATTTTTAGGATCCCAGCGAAATACGGATCGATCCCGCCAGTTTTCCGGATCATCCCAAAACCTGACACGCAATCCTCCTTCCCATCCAGGAATGTGCATTACGAGTGGTTGATTCGAATTTTCCCTGATCATGTAAGTTCCACGCTCGTCCGAGGTCATTCCCCCGACGTAAAAATTTAGTATTGAATTTCCTTCCGCATCGTAGGTTTCTACTTTAATTCCGGTAGAAGCGATGGCTTTAACGGCATTTTCACTTGCGCCTTTCGTAGGAATAAATTTAACCCGCTGTCGTCGGAGCGTTTCGAAGATATAATCAATTTTGGCGGGACGAACACGGTACTTACCATTGACGTACCAGCCGTCTTCTTTCTTTTCTAAATTATAATGGGTCCCGGTTTTTTTAGCAATAAAAATTCGGTAAATCTGATCCGTATCAGGAACCGTCAAAGTGGTATCCCAACCTTTTCCGGAGCTTCCTTTGTCGGGCGCCTGTTTTATGTAAAAATAGGTTCCACCTCCGATAATTAAAAAGAGTATAAATAAAAGAATCGTTTTTTTCATAGTTTTTTTTCGCGTTATTCAACTGGCCGCAAATCTTTTCTTTCTAACAAATCTGAATAAAATACCGAAGATTCCCAAACAGAACAACGGAAGTCCCAGATTAAAAAGCTGCCAGCTAGTCTTTTCATTTTGAGCCTGCACTTTATTCAACAATCTTAATTTAACTTCTCGTCCTCTCGCTTCGATTACACCTTCGTTGTCCAAAAGGTAATCAATCGCATTAGTCAAAAACAAAGCATTGGCGTAAGTATATCCTTCAAATTTATTATACCCCAACGGTTCTATTTCTCCGGTTGATGGGATTATATTGTTATGTGCTACGTCACCATCCGAAACAACAATCATCTGGGTGGGTACACTTTTTTCCTGGTAAGTTTGGTTGATCGATTTTAACATTTCTTCCGTATCTGAGGGAACACGATTGCGATAGACCGAAGTGAAAACACCTTCCAGCAGAACAGCCAGGGGTTGCGAAGGTTTATTAAACTTTGTCTCATCGGGCTTGTACCGCGCAATTTGCGTATTTACCCGCACGGGATTAAATTGAGTTCGGGTGTAAGGAGAACTTTGTAGTAGCACTGTTTTTTTGACCGGCGTGGGAGTCGTTACCGTGGTATCCAGTCCACTGGGAAAATACATCTGCACTCGATCCAGGCTTTTTACGATCGGATGATCCGAACGCGAAGCCACGATGGGATGATAATACCAGGGAAACAATTGTTGCTGCAGTTTTCCGCCTTCTTCACCTACCACTAAAGGAATCCGACTGCACTCCATATCGAGGACCAGGTTAGGTTCAATCTTTACCCCGTATCGAAAAAGAATATCTTCTAAATTTAGCGGATAATCCATGGGAATATAATAAGGTTTACCCCGTAGACTGTCTATTGTAATATCCATTCGATCAATCAACCAGAGCATTTTTCCGCCGTTCATCACGTACTGATCAATTTTAAATTTATCCTTTTCGGAAAAAGGTTTGGTTGGTTTGGCAACAACCAGCACCCCTACTTGTTGATTGATCGCAACGGTACTATCCAACACAATGCGACCGGTAAGTGCATATCTGTTTAATTCCTTTTCGAGAGAAGCCGTTTGCTCCGGAAGCAGTTCTCCGTGGCCAGTGGTAAAAGCAATAACGGGGGGTGTTTCGCTTTTTATTTTTTGAATAGCGTCTGCCAATTTATATTCAAGTAGACTGATGGAGTTATTAATGATGACTTCGGGATTCGCACCAGGTGATTGATTCTCTAGTAAATTTACGTTGCGAGAACGATTTTTATAGTAGATAATTGCCCAGGGATAAATTAGCTGTTCGGATGTTTCGCCGATCTCTTTATCGGACAGAAGTCGAGGAATAATTCCATCTTTAGCCATCTCTTGTTGGCGAGCCTGTATTTCTTCACTTGTTCCCTGGAAGGGGTCTTCAAAAATATATTCTATGTATCCATTTTGGGCGTTAAAGTCGCTGAGCATTTCTTCGGTAGCCCTTTGTAATCGTTTAAATCCTTTAGAAAATTTTCCAGTTAATAACACACGAACCGTCACCGGATCGTCGATGGTGCCTAGCAGATTAGTGGTCGCTTTGGTCAACGTAAAACGCTTGTCTTCCGTCAGGTCAAAGCTTGTGTAAAGGTAACTCCCCAATACATTAACAAACAATAAAATACCGCCAAAGAGCAGTAGCTGAATGAGTGCCTGTATTTTGTTGCTTTTGTTAGCCATGTTTTTTCTTTTGTTTAGCCTGTCGGCTAAACGCCGGTTAGCTGGTTTGCCCTCTTCTAGCGTGTATCTGCAATCGGAGAATCAGTTTCAAAAAGCCTCAAATATTTTTACGATTGAAGAGGGCCAACTAGCCAATAGCTAACCAGCCAACCAGCTTCTTCACCATTTTCTCCGCCCCAGCGAAACCACCGTTGCCGCAATAAAAAAACAGATTACGGAAATAAAATAAATCAGGTCTCGCGTATCAATCAAACCCCGACTGACAGAATTATAGTGATAGCTAATCCCGAACATTTGCACAATATCATCCACTTTACCCACAAAGATGGGCAGTGTACTAATCAAGTCAAAACCCCAGTGCACGAGAAAACATAACAAGGTTCCCAGTATAAATGCTACTATCTGGTTACGAGTTAAGCTCGAAGCCAACAATCCAATCGCTACAAAGGCGGCGGCCAGCATCACCAGGCCAAAATAGGAACCCACTACTCCACCACTATCCAGATTTCCGGGAGGTGACCCCAGCTGATAAACACTGTAATAATACAATCCGGTTGGTAATAATGCGAAGAGCACCAGCGTGAGTCCCGCAAAAAATTTTCCCAACACAATCGCTAGATCACTAATGGGTCGAGTAACTAATAATTCAATGGTTCCCGTCTGTTGTTCTTCGGAAAAACTACGCATACAAACCGCTGGAATTAAAAATAAAAAGATGATCGGTCCCATCGAAAAAAGCTGATCCAGCGTAGCATAATTATAATCCAGAATACTATAATCGGGAAAGACCCACATGAGTAAACCCGTCATTAAAATAAAAACGCCAATGACCACGTAGCCAATCACCGAACTAAAAAAAGCATTAATTTCTTTAATATAAATTGCGTACATCTTAATAGCTTAATTAGGGTTTGAAGCAATTGTTGTGACGTCGTGACGATCGTTGTAAATCAGCAAGCATTTAAACATTTTTTCTTCCAGTTCCCAATCTTCAATCTGGTTGAGTGCTCGAAAAATAGTAGGATCATCCTGAAGAATAACTGCCATATTTTCGTAATTATAATCCATCACCTTTCCAGTTTCAAACAATATAATTTTTTCTTTTTTAATTTTCATGTTTCTTTTTTCTTTAGAACTACGAAAAGGCTGGTACGTTACCGGATTGTAGGCTGAAAAAACAATTTCTTTTTCTTCCCGTACTTCGTAAGTAAAGTAGCACAACTTTCCCCGTACCCGCATTCCGGCAAACAAAGTCAGTGGCTCTTTTTTTTCCTGTTCAATTTTTATGTAGGGAATCCCTCCCATCGTAAAACCCCAGATACTATCCAGCAGATTTTCTTGGGTCGGCCCCGTTGATTTTCTTTTTAATATTTCTGCTTTCACCGTAAAAGCCTCCGGATTGGAAAATATATTTCCCTGCATTTCGTCCCAGGCCAGCACCGGACTATTTTTCTGAAAATCCGAAAAAGAAAAATAAATCCCATCGTTGAATTTATAGTTTTTAGTTACTACTTCCTGTTTTTTTTGTACCTCTTGAGCGGATAAATTACCCGCTATCATTAGTAAACCCATTCCAAGTATAAAACTAAAATCTACGATCCATTTTTTCCCCATTGTTTAATCTTTGGTTAATTCCTGAAAAACATTTTCGACACTACGCTCCTGTTTCTGCATCCCGAGTAATGTCAGATTATTATTAACTGCGAATTTAAAAATCGCTTCTCGTATGTCCCGTTGATCTTCGACCAGTAATTCCCATCTTCCGTTAGCGATATTTTTAGCAGATTTTACCCCATCTATTTTTTCTAATAAGTCCGCAGTGGCTTTTTCTTTAAATTCTACGGCGATGGTCAGCGCACTCGAAACGATGCTTTGCAGCGCATCAATTTTTTCGTTGGCTACCGCTTTCCCTTTATTAATAATCAAGACCCGATCGCAGATCGCCTGCACCTCCTGCATAATGTGCGTAGAAAAAATAACTGTTTTTTCGTCCCCAATATTTTTGATAAGTTGACGAATTTCCACCAGTTGATTGGGATCCAGCCCACTGGTTGGTTCGTCAAGAATCAGCACCTGCGGATCGTGGAGCATTGCCTGGGCCAGTCCGACTCTTTGTCGGTATCCTTTGGAGAGCGCACCGATGAGTTTATTTTGTTCAAAGGTTAGTCCAGTTTGCTCGATCATCTCATCTACCCGTGAACGTGCTTTTTTCAGTTTGTGCAATCCAGCAACAAAGCGTAAATATTCCCGAACGTACATATCTTTGTAGAGCGGATTGTGCTCTGGAAGGTAACCAATTTGGCTTCTCACCTCCATCGGGGATTTAGCAGTATCATAACCACAGACCTCTGCCGTTCCTTCGGTTTGAGGAATAAAACAGGTCAGAATTTTCATCGTGGTGGTCTTACCCGCCCCGTTTGGACCCAAAAATCCGAGAATTTCCCCTTTTTCGACTGAAAAGCTGAGATTATCAACGGCTCGTTGTTGCCCATATATTTTAGTAAGCTGATTGATTTTTACTGACATAAGAAGTTTAGGCCTGTTTTGTTGTGAACCTCAAGAATAGACTTTATTCTAATAAAAGGCCGTTTTTTTAACGATGGTAAAACTACTAAATTTCATCTCCATCACAAAAACGAAAAAATGCCCGTTTTTTGTCCGCGTCCGGTTACTTTTGTGAACTTACATAGAACACTTTGTAAGCTTTGACAGTTCTAGTTTAAATAAACTATAATTTACTCAATCAATAGACTTTATTCTAAAATAGTTTTATGAGTTCAAAAATAGAGATTTTGTTTCCAATTGATGAACACGCGGAACCTCGTAGCCGTAGCTACGAAGGTGAGCATGTGAAAAAGAGTGGGAACAAAAGATCAATTTTGAGCCATACTAAATTATTTAGAATAAAGTCTAATACTTTAAAATAATAATATGAAAGATTTATTCACACTTCTTCTATTTAGTCTACTCACCTTTATCTTTATTAATTGTCAATCAGACAGTAAAAATACCACTTCTGATAGCAATTCCTCAAAGGTAGTGGCATCTGTTCCTGCGACAACGCCCGCATCTACTCCTGCTCCGGTGGCCGCTGCCCCTGAGACCGTCGCAACGGAAACGGACGAAGCACCTGCCGTACCGGCCGAACCTGCAATGGCGACCAAATCCGTAAAAACTATGGAGAAAAAACCTGCACCTGCATCAGATAAGACCACACAGGCTGATAAAATGAAAGAAACGATGAAGAATAAGAAAGAAGAGATGACCGATAAAATGACCAATAAGACAGACGATATAGATGCACAAATCGCCGCAGAAAAGGAAAAACTGGCCGCAGCAAGTGCAAAGGCAACAGCCGAACAAAAGCAAAAAGCGGATGCCAAAGCAGCCGAGTTAAGAAAAAAGGGAGAAGAAAAAGCAGCAGATATGAAAGAAACGGTGGATTCAAGAACCAATATGGTAAAAAATACGATAAAAGAAAACACGGAAAAAGTAAAAGAAAACATGTCATTTTCTCATCAAATTTTTGATGATTTATTGAAAAAGCACGTGACTAGTGCCGGAAAGGTTGACTACGCCGGATTTAAGCAGGATCAGGCAAAATTGACCACTTATCTAAAACAGTTGGAAAATCAGCCAGTGGAAAGTAGCTGGAGCAAGGATAAAAAACTGGCTTTCTACATCAATGCTTATAATGCGAATACCATTAGTTTGATTGTTAATAATTATCCGGTGAGTAGCATTACAGATCTGGAAGGTGGGAAGCCGTGGGATAAGCAATTTGTTAAGCTGGACGGTAAAACCTTAACGCTCAATAATATTGAAAATGATATTATTCGGCCTACGTTTAAGGAACCTCGAATTCATTTTGCGGTAAATTGCGCGGCAAAATCTTGTCCTCCGTTGTTAAATAAAGCGTGGACAGAAGCTAATATTCAAAGTGAGCTGGAAAAAAGAGCCAAATCTTTTATTAACAATCCTGACTATAATAATGTCTCGGCCGGATCAGCCAAGGTTTCAAAGATATTTGAATGGTATGCGGTGGACTTTGGAAATCTAAACGATTATCTAGCGAAATATAGCGACGTCAATAGTTCTACTAAAATCAGCTATCTCGACTATAACTGGGCATTGAACAATTAGAATGGGAATGGGAATGGGAATGGGAATGGGAATTAGAATGGGAATGGGAATGGGAATTAGAATAGGAATTAGAATTAGAATAGGAATTAGAATGACCGAAGTGAAATATTCTAATTCCCATTGACATTCTAATTCTTTGCTATCTTCGTTCTATGGCGAAATGGATTTTATGGATAGGGATTTTAGCTGCTTGTTATAGTTGTCAACCGGAAATGCCAACGGGCAGCAAAGAAATTTCCGATAAAGCCGAAAGCGGAATGGTAGGGCCTCCTACAAAGGATAGTGCTACCGTTCCGCTTATTTTTTTACTAGAGGAATTGGAAATCAAAGGGTCGAACCAGTTCAGTATACGAGATACCGCACTGTTTAAGAGTCTTCCCGCTGGAGTGTATGAGGTAAAAGCGGATACCATTTTAATCGGCAGCGGTCCTACCGAATGGATTAGTAGCGGCGTTACTCGTTGGCCTCCCACTGGACGGGTCGCGTTAGCGGATTTTATTATTTCAGATAAACCCCTATTTAGCGCAAAGATTGGGATTTTTCCGCAGCAACCAGGGGAAGATAGATATTTACCAGGCTGTATTAGTTGTCCGAACTGGATGGTGGAGAGATATGGGGCTTTATTAGTATTTTGGGAAAAGCATTTGATGGATTTGTAGAAATTACCGTATCTGAACGATAATTGTACAGATTTGTATCTGGACGGGACATCCAAACAAGCGTTCAAAACAAGCCAAACAGGATTGTTCGATTAAAATTTTAGAAAAAAAAGAAACTGTCTCATAAGATTAAAAAAAGAAAACGCTTCCAAATAATATGCTGTAACACAAGTTAATGGTTGTTTAAACCGAATAAAAACTTTGTGCTCATCGGCTTACTGCCGAGACCTGCTTTGTGTCTTTGTGGCAATTGTTTGGTTTCTTTTTTTTAGAAATTACTTATGAGACAGCCTCTTTCTATAATATTTGAAGTTATTCAAAACCGATTACAGCTTCGGAATACGAATTTGCTGGCCGGGAAAGATTTTACTAGGATCCTTCAATAAAGGCTGATTAGCTTCGAATAATTGCTTGTATTTCATCGGATCCCCGTAGTAACGTTTGGCAATTTTGGATAAGCTGTCTCCTTTTTTTACGGTGTAAAACTCCGCAGCAGGTTCTTCCTTATCCACTCCGATCCGGTCGTCTACCGAGGCGATACCTCCTACGTTACCGAGCGCGAGAATCAGTCGTTCCTTATCTGCCTGTTTTTTTACCTGTCCATAAATAGTAACGGTGTCATCGTTCAAATCCAGTTCAAGGTTTTTTACTTTAATTCCGGTATTGTCTACAACACTCTGTAATAAAAATAATTTCTGCTTTCGAAATAATTCTTCCTCCATCTTGGTAATTTCGGGAGACTTTATTTCAGCGGCTGCTTTCTTGGTTAACACCTTTGATCCGGCGTTTTTTAAAAATGAAAATAAACCCATTTGTAAGTAAAATTTAGTTGATGATGTGAACTTTCGTCCAAAAAAAGATTAATAACTTAGTGTAAACCAAAACTATTGGAAAAACACATCGTATTCTATATAAATGATTAAGATAGTCAATAGTTCAAAACACTAACGCAATTATACGGTAAAAGCAGCAATTATCAGTTAAAAATCCTATATTTGCACCGTTTTTTCAATAGACTTTTATGTATTAAAAATATAAGTACTCCCACAAAGTAAATATATAACAAGAAAAATTAAAGTCTCCATCAATCCAATTAAATTTTAAACAATGCAAGGTAAAGGTATTATCAAGTTCTTTCTGGTGGTTTTAACCATCATGTGCCTACTGCAATATTTCTATTTATTGCCTACTTCTAAAGTAGAAAATAACGCAGAATCGTACGCACAATCGCTCGCCTCGAACATCGCTGATCCGGCACAAAAAAATGAGGCGATTTCTGCGGCCAGAAGTGCTTATCTGGATTCCATGTCCAGCGAGGTGATTTTTAGTATTCCAATGCTAAAAAAGTATACTTACGACGATTTGAAAAACGCTCAACTTAACTTTGGACTTGATCTGAAAGGAGGAATGAGTGTGGTACTTCAGGTAGATCTGAAGGACTTCCTAAAAAATGTTGCGGGTAATTCCAAGGATCCCAACTTTCTCACTGCTTTGGACAACGCCGAAAAAGCACAAGCTAATTCACAGGCCGATTATATTAGCTTATTTGCCGAAGAGTACAAGAAAGTAGCACCCAACGGTTCGCTACGTAACATCTTTGCCCGTGGTGCCTTAAAAGAAGAAATCGGTACTAAAAACTCCAACGCGGATATTATCGTCCTTCTACGGGAAACGGCTACCGAAACCGTTGATCTAACATACAAGCGATTGAAAGAACGAATTGACGAATTGGGGGTTGTACAGCCAAACGTATCTTTGGATGCGGCACGTGACTTGATCCTGGTAGAACTACCGGGTATAACTAATCCAGAACGGGCTCGTAATTTTTTAGCTTCAACGGCGAAACTAGAATTCTGGAAAACTTACCGGATAAACGATAATGTAAATATTCTAGCAGCTTTACAAGAAGCAGATCGTAAGTTAGGAGTCGGCAGTAACAATCCGGAAGCGGCAGATTACACCATAGAAACCAAATATAATTATACCTACAATGATGATGGTAACATCACCGACTCTACTGCTTACCAGGATACCATCCGAAACGTTGCCAATCAATTAAATAGTGGTGGACCCTTATTGAGTTTGTTACAGTTGAATGGTCAAACTGGTGCGGGTATCAGCTATCCTCTTACGGTAGTTGGGGTTGCCGCCAAAAACAAGATTGACCGAATTAACAAATATTTGGCACAACCTAACATCAAAGCTTTGTTTCCTAAAGATTTAAAATTTATGTGGGGTTATGCCAAGATAAATTATTTATCCGAAGAAAGCTCACAACCAATGTATGAGTTATACGCCATTAAAACCAGTCGTGGTGACAAGGCGCTACTGGAAGGAGATGTTATCACGGGTGCCAGTTCTAACCCAGATCCAACTACTCAAAAGATTACCGTATCGCTTCAAATGAACGGAGAAGGTGCCAGAAAGTGGGGACAAATCACTACCGAAGCTGCTCAGGATAACAACCGCGAGATTGCTATCTCTTTGGATAATAAAGTAGTAAGTGCGCCTAGTGTAAACGGTGCGATTCCAAATGGAAGCTCCGCAATTACCGGAAACTTCACTCGTCAAGAAGGAGACGATTTCGCAAAAATTCTCGAGATTGGTAAGTTACCCGCTCAGACGAAGATCATTCAGGAGCAGGTCGTTGGACCTTCTTTAGGAGCCGAAAATATCAGCCGCTCGCTTAATTCCATGATTATTGGACTGGGATTAGTCCTCTTCTTTATGATTGCCTACTACGGTGGTGGTGGTATCGTTTCGATCATTGCGCTATTGGCGAACCTGTTCTTTATTGGAGGTGCCTTGGCTAACTTTGGTACGGTACTGACTTTACCTGGGGTTGCGGGTATCATCCTGACCATTGGTATGGCGGTAGATGCCAACGTGATCATCTATGAGAGAATTCGGGAAGAACTGCGAGAAGGCAAGAGTACCCTGGCAGCCATCAAAGATGGTTTCCAGCAATCTTATTCTGCGATCATTGATGCCAACGTAACGACGATTTTGACGGCTTGTGTTTTGGCTTATTTTGGGCTTGGACCGATTAAGGGTTTTGCGGTTATCCTGATTATTGGGGTAATTTCTTCCCTCTTTACTGCCGTACTCGTTGGTCGTTTGATGATCAACTGGTGGACCGAAAAAGGAAATGAGATGTCTTTCTGGACTGGTTTTTCAAAAAATGCTTTTGCCAATTTAAATATTGACTGGTTAGGTAAACGTAAAATAGCCTATGTACTTTCTGCAATTATTATTGTAGGTGGACTGGTTTCTATGGCCGTTCGAGGTTTCGAATTAGGGGTAGATTTCAAAGGTGGGTATTCTTATAATATTCAATTTGATCCAGGTCAGAATGTTTCTGCTGATGATTTGCGAACAGCCTTGGCTGAGCCATTTGGTAAGGAGCCAATTGTAAAGGCGGTAAGTACTCAGAATACTTATAACGTTACTACGGATTACTTGATTACCGACAACGGCGAAGATGCTTCGGACATTGTAATGAACGAATTATTTACGGGTGTAAATAGCTTAGTGGGTGGCAATCTTAACGAGGATCAATTTAAGAATCCAAATGGTATTGGTGCGCACGTAACTAGCAGTAATAAAGTAGGACCGAATATCGCAGACGATATCAAGACGAGTTCTTTTTACGCAGCAGTGCTGGCGCTACTATTTATCTTCTTCTATATTTTTGTTCGATTTAACCGCTGGCAATATAGTGCGGGTGCGGTGGCTGCCTTATTTCACGATACGCTGGTCGTTTTAGCGGTCTTCTCGATCTTCCACGGAATTTTACCTTTTGCGATGACGATTGATCAGGCCTTTATTGCGGCGATCTTGACGGTGATTGGATACTCCATTAATGATACGGTGGTTGTATTTGACCGTATTCGTGAATTTATGGGTCTGTACACTAGTAAATCAAAAGAAGAGATTATCAACCGTGCCATTAACAGCACGGTGAGTAGAACGGTGATTACCTCTTTAACTACTTTATTTGTGGTTGCCATCTTACTCTTCTTCGGAGGAAGTAGTATTCGAGGATTCGCTTTCGCACTATTCATCGGTATCATTGTGGGTACTTATTCTTCTGTCTTTATCGCGACACCAATTATGTCCGATTTGAGCAAAGACTTAAAGCCCAAGAAAACAAAGAAGGGTTCTTCCAAGGAAAGCGCGTTTAAGCGTCGAGTGGTTGAGCCGTAAGCGATAGCTTATAACTGACGAAATTTTCAAATAGAGGCCAATAGTGTTTAGACATTATTGGCCTTTTTCTATTTTTTGGCACAGTAGTTGAATATAGATATACTGTAAGTTTTGGTTAAAAAATTGTAAGATTCGTTTCCTAAGTCTGATGTCTAACATCAGACTTATTTTTTTTATATAGACTTCGAGTGATTTTTTATTTTCTGAATCCCGAATCTGCTTAGTTGTTCTCTCCTGACGTCGTTCTCGGCCTGCGCAGATATCGGGAGCGTGTCTTGGCAGCAAGCCAACGGGAAAATGTAAAAATCATTCTCAACGTCTCCCTTATCAATTCTACTACTTCTTTAATTCTCTTCTAGTCAAG
>Ga0209187_1001100_pt1 | contig 35047 bp, 27 predicted proteins | sample BantaG_FD_187430 | JGI IMG/M metagenome (GOLD analysis project Ga0209187, IMG submission 187430) | Marine algal microbial communities from Bantry Bay, Ireland - BantryBay_4 metaG (SPAdes) (version 2) | ecosystem: Host-associated > Algae > Red algae > Unclassified | place: Bantry Bay, Ireland...
AATCTGTATAAAGATCTAGTATTTCTGGTGATTTCATTTCGGTTGTGAGTTTTAATAAACAATTTGGCAAAAATGCTAATTTTTTAGGAATTATTACTTTTTTAAACAAAGTGCAATACATCAGTTATTAAATTTGAAAATCGACTACATGCAAAATATTACGCAAATGATTCGTGTTGTATATTGACATCAATGAATTTATATGACTTCTCCATAAACAATAATATAGAAGTTGGGGTGAAATGTGAATCAAGTTTGATGAGCAGTGAATCATTGATTGACTCGGCTAGTAAATATTTCAAAAATGTATTGGACAATGCACAAACAGTTTATAAACAAGAAGTGATTGTAAGTAAATCATTTGGAGGATTAAAAACAAAATATGAAGGCATAAAAGTATTGGAAGACAATACTCAAGATTTTTATAAGTCTTTAAAGGAACATAATAACTCTAAGAACTACATTGAATCTAATAAAAAGGAGAAACGGCAAAATTATAAGGAGGAACAAAAGCATTACGGTTTTTGTATTAGATCTGGAACTGAAATTTCTTTTAATCCTAAAAGACCTTATGGTAGATATGCCTATAATTCTTGGGTGGAAAATGATAGGCGAGAAACAAGTGAGAGATTCTGTCATTTTACAGGAGAAAAATCCAATGGTGAAACTTCATTTACAAAGCCAGTTTTGAGAAAAAATTGGGATCAAGCAAAAAAATATATAAATCCAACTTGAAAAAACTAATCTTCCTATCAATCTTAATACTTATTCTATTAACCCTCGGTTTCTACACTTCAAAAAAACTCAACCTAAACCCAAACCAAAAAGTCGGGCAAAAAATCGACAGTTTTAACGGGGTAGACGTTTTTTTCAATGGAGGCGTTGGGAATGTCGAAGGGCGAAATTTAACGAAAGACGGTTATAATCTTGGATTGAAGTATCAGTGTGTGGAATTTGTGAAGCGGTATTATTATGAAGAGTTGAATCATAAAATGCCTGATAGTTATGGGCACGCGAAATCTTTTTTCAATCCGAAAGTGGAGGATGGCGGTGTAAATAAACAGCGGAATTTGACGCAATACACAAATTCTAGTAATTCTAAGCCGAAAATTAATGACTTGGTTGTATATTCAGGGACTGTTTTGAACAAATTTGGACATGTTTCAATTGTGTCGGATGTGAGGGATGGAGAAATTGAAATTATTCAACAAAATCCTGGTCCTTTTGGAAGCTCAAGGGAAACTTTTAAGCTGATTAATGATGATGGGAAATGGCGTGTTGATAATGATCGGATTTTGGGATGGTTGAGGAAGTAGTTATGAATTATGGGTTATGAGTTATGAATTGTAACAAAACCACCAGGTAGAGACAAGGCATGCCTTGTCTCCTGATCGTGTTTATTGAGTTATGAATTGTAACAAAACCACCGTGTAGAGACAAGGCATGCCTTGTCTCCTGATCGTGTTTATTGAGTTATGAATTGTAACAAAACCACCGTGTAGAGACAAGGCATGCCTTGTCTCCTGAGCTTGTCAATTGAATTATGAATTGTAGCAAAACCACCAGGTAGAGACAAGGCATGCCTTGTCTCCTAAACTTGGCTGCTGACCTTGGATAGCTGGGCTAATATTAAAAAACAAAATTGAGGGACAGATGAAAAATTTACTTTGGATAGTTTTGGTAATTATTTCGCTTACAATTTTTGGATTTAGTGTATCAAAAAAAATAGCATTTAAGCAGAATGTTTCGGGTTATTTGAAAAGGGCTGCGGATGCCAGTACTATTGATCTTGCAAATGAGGAATTAACGAAGGCCATTGATTATTTGGAAGCCAATAATATGACAAGTGGATACACTTCTATTTTATATGAGACACCTGATGAGGATATTGGTTTTTGGTATAGGAATTTGAAAGCAAGTCAAAATGAACTTGCAAATCTAAAATCTGAGAGTGCATTGGAGAAAACCAATGTGTTAATTAAGTTGCGCGAGACGTTGTTAGATTCTGGTGAAAAATCGAAAGTTACGATTCCTGACGGATTGGCGGTGTATCCAAACAATGCGCTATGGGCAGCTTTAATGTGGTTTGCACTTGCATGCGGTCTTGCAGGTTTTGGTTTGATGTTAAAGGAGATAGGTGAGGCAGAAAAGAGGTATAATGAAAGGAAAAAACTACAGAATGACGAAATTTAATTATGAGTTATGGGTTATGGGTTATGAATTTTTGCATATAACCACATAGAATTATTGGCACCACGAGATGACGCACTTTTTTGTTTCTCTACTCTGTGCTCTTCTGCGGTGAAATAAAAGAAAATATCCCCTTTTTCCACTATATTTGACAAAAATACATTATGAAATCAATCAGTGCTTTTGAGATAATAAAAATTGGGATTGGTCCTTCTAGTTCACATACGATGGGTCCGTGGTTGGCTGCATCTGCATTTATACAGAAAATTAGTGAGCGTCAAAGTCTTGAAAACATACAAGCCATAAAGGTGAAATTGTATGGCTCGCTAGCTTTAACAGGGAAGGGGCACGGTACGGATATTGCCGTTTTAATGGGATTGTCTGGTGAAGATTATGAAACGATTGATACGATTAAAATTTATAGCAAGGTAGAGGGCATTAAGGATTCTAATAAAATAAAACTAGGGGGAATTAAAGAGCTGGATTTTGTATTTGAAGATGCCGTTGTTTTTGAATTTGGTTCCTTCTTGCCTTATCATCCAAATGGAATGGAGTTTGAAGCTTTGTTTTTAAATGGTGAAATAATTACAGAGAAATATTATTCGCTTGGTGGAGGGTTTATTGCGACTGAGGATGAAAATACAATCGAAGCAAATTCGCTGGTGACGAAATTTCCGTGTCACAATGCAAAGGATATTTTACAGAACACAAACGACTTAAAAATAAGCGTTTCGGACTTGGTCTACGTTAATGAAGAAACGTGGAGGACGAGGGAGGAAATAAAAAATCATTCTATTAAAATTTGGAAAGAAATAAAAAGCTGCATTTTTAGGGGCGTTTCTACGGAAGGTATTTTGCCTGGTGGATTGGAGGTGAAACGGAGAGCTTTTGAAATCAATAAAAGGCTTTTAAACAATCAATCTTTTAATGAGACTAATAATGTGGAGGAATGGATTTCGATGGTTAAAAATACAGAAAAATCATTTTCCAAAATCAATAAATGGATCAGCTGTTTTGCTTTAGCTGTAAATGAAGAGAATGCATCTTTTGGAAGAATTGTAACGGCTCCCACCAATGGTGCAGCAGGTGTGATTCCAGCCGTTCTAATGTATGCACATTGTTTTGAAAATCTTGACGAAGAAGGAGTTATTCGGTTTTTATTGGTAGCGGGTGAAATAGGAACTTTGTTTAAAAAAAATGCCACAATATCCGCTGCAGTAGGAGGTTGTCAGGCGGAAATAGGCGTGTCGTCTGCAATGGCTGCGGCAGGATTAACCGAATGTCTAGGAGGCACACCAGCACAAGTTTTGATGGCTGCCGAAATTGCAATGGAGCACCATTTGGGTTTGACCTGCGACCCGATCAATGGCTTGGTTCAAGTGCCGTGCATTGAGCGTAATTCTATGGGATCAATTAAAGCGATCACCGCCGCAAATTTAGCCTTAGAAAGCGATCCGAATTCTGCAAAAGTCAGTCTTGATGAGGTCATTAATACGATGTGGCAAACGGCAAAGGATATGAATAATAAATACAAAGAAACCAGCGAGGGTGGGCTGGCAGTAAATGTTGCTGTGAATGTTGCGGAATGTTAAAGCTTATATCCTACGATAAAACAACTATCTACCTCAACACCACTTACAACACTAAAATTTAAATTTATTTGAGGACCTGAAAATAGCCCACCACTAGTATTATTTGTGAATGTTCCATTACCGTTGAATATTGATCCAGAGGTTGTATCCAACTCATTATTAATGTCAATGCTTGATCCGTTTATCGTTGCAATAATAGAACCACTTCCATCTTTTAAGTTACTGACTAAAACTTTATTGTCACCATCAGATGATTCGTCAATAGTGAAAAGAGAACTTTCAACTCCACTATCACATGTTCCTAGAGTAGAGTATTCACCGATGAACTTTTCTCTTTCCAGTATGCAACCAACATCAGTATTTGCTTCAGCATTGTAATTTTCAGCATTAGTATTTGTGCAACCGTATATAGTGCAACTTCCATCATCAGTGTTAGCTGAAGCATTGTAATTTAATGAATTTGGATTCGTACAACCCTTCACAATGCAATTTCCATCATTAGTGGTAGCTTCCTCATCGTAATTTTCAGCATTAGGATTTATGCAACCATATAGAATACAACTTTCATCATCTTTTTCAGCCTCCTCATCATAATTTGTAGCATTTGGATTCGTGCATCCCTCTTTTTTACATCCAACTGCACAAGTAATAGCGAATATCAAGGCAAATGCCATTAAAATATTTGGGATTGAATTGAAATTTCTCATAGTTATTGGTTTTTTTACTAATATAAACAATTCTTACTTGCAATCCAATTAAAAGTATGGTCTAAGTGACGTAAATAAAAGTAATCCAAGCTCTAAAAGCCAGCCTTATTTGGATGTAAACGTTGCCGTGAATGTAGCGGAATGTTGAAAACTAATTACAATTTTTTGCATTTAACCACAATCAATCTATGGTAGAGACAAGGCATGCCTTGTCTGCGCAAATGTGGGCTGACTGTGAATGCTGAAGTTTAATTACGAATCTTGTCTGCACGAAGATGTGCTGGCGGTAAACAAAAACCCCGCACCACTTTGAAAAAGTAGTGCGGGGTGTATAATTAACTGTAAATAAATCTTACTTCTGAATATTTAATTTTATAGCTTTCTGTTCTTCTCCTACTTGCATAATGCAGTAGTAAATACCATTCGCTAAATTAGTTGCTGCAAACTCTATATCATGTGTGCCTTCAGCGACCAGTTGATTGTCTAATAAATTAGCCACTTCTTTTCCGTTGATGTCATGGATACTTATGCTGACAAGGTTTTCTTGTGGCAAATTATATTCAATTGTTGTAGACTCAGAAAATGGATTTGGGCTGTTTTTTATAATTGCTTGCGAGAGATACTCGGGTACAATTTTTTTATTCGCAACCCTATTAAATCCATCAGAATCACAACCGTTAATTAAAGCATGAAACTCAGTGCCTGTGCTAGTATCAAATCCAGGTAAAAGTGTTATTTCCAAACCTGCATCATAAACTGCATTGGAAGTATTGTCAATAACATTCGTCGCAGTAATTGTATTAACTGACTTATGAACCTGAACACCATTGTTAAGAATGTTGTTTGAAGTCGTTAAATTCTTAGAACTAGGACAAGGTGCATAAAATACTTGATTTTTAATATTATTAATGTTGGTATTTCGCTTAATAACATCAGAGAGAGTTGTCGAATGTATTATATTTACTTCAGTATTACTAAATTCAGGATCATGTTTATAGAAATAAAAATCACCATCTCTTAATTTAGTAAATTGATCCGCCAAAATAGCGTTTAAAGTCTCTCCAATTGCAGCATTGGGAAGACGGTCTTCTGCCAATAAACCAACCCAAACATCAATGTTGTTTACATTATCGTCATAGGCTTCTTCTAATTTTTCTTGTAAGACAGGATCACTGGTAATATTGCTGAAATTACTAGCTAATGTTCCTGTAAAAGCTAGTCTAAATGCATTGTAATCATCCAATCCGTGATCTCTTCCTCTTTGAATATTTAATGCTGCCAAATCAAGCCCAGGTCCAGTTGGAGTTGGAGTAAACAAAAAGCTTCTTAAGTTTTCTACAATTTCTGCATCGGTCTCTTCTTGAAACTGTTGAGCTAAACCATTAAGAACGCCCTCAATTCCATTGTTTAATACAAATGTTGGATTAAAGAAAGCCTCAGCCAAAGAAAGATTTCCAGTATTGTTTCCATTGTCATCATAAAGGAGTAAATGCTCTGTAACCATTGTATGTCCCAAACGATAAGCAGCGGTTGAAAATACATTCATTATATCAGGTCGAACTTCATCGTCATATCCACCATAAGTAGGCATTTGTACGCCCAAAGCAGGCAAAAATTCGTTGTAAGTGATTGATTGAATAATCGCACCTACTTCTTTTCTAGCCCTTTGATAAATAGCTTCATCGCTAGTCATTCCATCTACAATTAGTTGGTCGCAAATGCGATTGTGTTCTCTCATAAACAAAGTGTGGAGACTTGTCAATCCAGTTTGTTCATTTGCTCGTATATCACCAGCTACATAAACCTTTACTGGATTTCCTGCCTGATCTTTATCGCCTGCCATAAATGGAGCATTTAGGTCTAATGTTCCATTCTCTTCATTGTTGTCAGTATTCCAAGGTAATAAATCACCATTGGGAGAAGTTGAAACTTTTAGTTTTCCATCCACGAAACTTCTTAGATAATTTGCCCTAGTTACATCAGATCCATAAACATTAGAACCATCTATCCAAGCGGTAAGAATGTTGCTTTGTTGTCTTATTCCTGTCGCAGAATGAGTCTCTGAGCGATGAAAAGGGATAGAATCGGTGATAATATCACCATTTACAGGTGGAATTGGTACTGATTCTGATTCTTCTTCACTTTCTGGTGAAACAGAAATATCATGGTCTAGAAACTGCCCCCAAGAAAAAACAAAGGAACTTAATCTGCTTGAAGAAGGACCACAATCAGATTCAAAAATGATGTTACTAATTTCACGAGGATTTTTCCTGTTTTGTCCTACTAAATTATAGGAGCTGTCAGTATAAACAGCTGGAATTGCTCTAAGCAATGGAATGTGTGTTGACCCCCAAATGTTTCTTGAGAAAGCACTGGTATTATTACACCTACCATTCTCGGTTCTATCTACATCTTGCGATGAACACCAGACCCTTTGATTGTTTGGAGTATTTTGTTTCTCAGCTTCAGATACTCTTGCCGAACCACTAAAGACACTGCTCATTGGGTGATTCATTGGATAAGCAGTTGTTTGAGAATCTTCTTTGTCTTTCTTTACATCTACCTGTGCATTCACTGAGGAGATCATAAAGATACCAAGTGTCATTGTAAGTAAAGTTCCCCAAAGAGGCTTTTTAAAAATTATTTTAGTTCTCATTATTATTGTATTTTTTAAGTGAATAAATAGATAATGAGGAGATTAATTCCCAATTGTTTGAAGACTTGCTTCTAATTCTTGATTTTTAGCTTTTACAGCTTTCATTTCTTTATTTAAATCAATAACATAAAGTGTCAATTCCTCAATTTTCTCAAGAAGTTTTACATCCATTTCACCAATTAAATAACCATCAGATTCTACTTCTTCAGCAGAAGGAATATTTGGTAAATGTCCATTTGTTTTAATGCTTGCCTCCAACTCTTCTAAAGTAGGTTTTTGGTGTTCTGGAGTAAAGACATAATCAGGCCAGTTTTGGCTTAATTTAACTTTGATTTCTTCTGCAATAATTTTTCCGTCTACTCCTAGTTTGTAACCATCTGGAATGTTGTTTACCCCTATCCCTACTTTTCCGTCAGCACGAGCATACAAAACATTATGATTAGATTTATTTCTAAGACAAAGAAGGTATTTGCCATTATTGTGATAAGCTTTAACAAATACACCATATCCATTTGTTAAAACATTAATAGAAGAATTACCTGTTTCTTGTTGTTGTAAAAGTAAGGCAGGAATATTTGTATTATTTGCATTTAGTATATTAAGTCTAGCACCTGGTGTGCTGGTTCCAATACCAACTCTACCATCTTCTTGAACAATAAATTTAGTAGATCCACCATGAACCACTTGAAATTTACCACTAGGAAAAGCGCCACCTATTCCAACACGTCCATCAGCTTTAACAGTGAATATTTCATCACCATTGTGATCCATGTGCATTAACCATCTGCTGTTGGGTGTAGTTGTAGTCGAACTGATTTTTAATCCGTATCCATTTGTACCAATTTGAACAGCAGAATGATTTTCTCTTTCTTGCCAAACTCTAAGTGCATTATTGGCACTAACACTTGGGTTTTGAACAAATAGTTTTGCACCATTAAAATTATTAAGTGCGGTACTCTCAGGACCAATAATTCTGACTCTATCGTAAGTAGTCTGATAATCATTTGCGTTATCAGTAGCCCATTGTGCATTTGCATTTGTTGACGATAAAATGCTAAACGAAAAGCAAATAGTTGCTAATAAAAAGATTTTACTAAAATGTAAAGTTTTCATAGTATAAAATTTTGTGTTAAAAAAATAATTGTTTGTTTAGATATTCCTTTCCCAGTTGCCCAAAAACTGGACATTGAAAAAGAATGGTATTAATTTGTGATTTTTATTTTTATGGAAGGAGTCTCGAACTTGCAAAAGTTCGAGACTCACAACCGTGTAAAATTCTTTTTGAAGTCATACTGCTGTGTTTGTTAGAAGCAGTCTACATAAGTAACTTTTTTATAAGCGATCTTTTCATAAGCAGTGCAGCATTCATCTAATACATAAACCCAACCTTCATGCGTGCCACAATCTAATCCTTTAACTCGATCCCAGTTATTTACACCTAAAACAAAATCAAAATCAGTAGGAAATGCTGATGATTTAAAAATCCATAGAAAGTCAGAAGGATTGCTCACATCATTTCCCTTGAATTGCATAATTGTGGAGGTTAAAACCTCTCCTGTAGCATCTGTACACAAAGCTTTTGCGGCAGTTGTATTACTAACGTCACTGCTTATGTCAGCCATTATTTCACTGATATTTTCAGCAATTATACCTTGTTCTTCCAGTTGAACTTTCAATTGGCTAATGTCATTAGTGCTTGAACTTGCTTCCTGATCAAGCATTGTCGTTTCTTTTTGGCAAGAAGTAAATACCACTAAAACTAGTACTAAAAGCACTGTTAAATTAAATTTGTTATTCATTATAATTCTGTTATAGTTAAAAAAATATTTTCTATTTTATGCATTCCTTTCCCAGTAACCCAAGTTTGGTCTATACGAAAAGAATGAATGCTATATATTTTAGTAGTCCATTTTTTTGAGAAAATCACGACTTTAAGAATATTGATTTCTGTTGCCTATTATTTTCCCTTTCATACTACAAATATCAAGTAAGCTGAATGGAATGAAAACTTCATTTTTCTTTCATTTTCTCTGCTACTATTCATTGTTTTGGTCAATTATTAACATAATTTGTATTGTAATAAATTGATAATCAATTATTTAGATTAGGTGCAATTTTTTGCTATATTCTCTAGTTATTTAAGTGTATTATAGATGGAAACATAACAATTTTAACAATTACCTTTAACATACACACATAGAGGGATACTGAATCACTAGACTTTCTGGGTTTTATTCTCCTCTATTTTTTTAAGGAACTATTGTATATATCATCTGCGTTTCTATCTTTACTAATGGTTCAAGTTTTAAATTCTTGGTACTCTAAACTTCGTCTTTTTCACCTGTTCTGCGTTAAAGAACCTTTCCTTTAGCTTAGGCTAAAGTCAAGAACCTTTGCCTTGAACATGCTAGTACTTAAACCACTAGGAAGTGATCTATAAATGGTTAGACTATTTTATAATTATTCCATAGAAACCTTAACAAAATGAATAACAGCAAACTAATAACCTACTTAAGGACATTGTCAAACTATGAAATGAGAGACCTTGGTCAATTCATAGTTTACAAAACAGCAAAAGGGGCAAATGACTTAAACGCATTATTTAACTATCTTAAAAAGTTACATCCCATTTTTCCAGAAAAGAAGATTGAAAAGAAATTTGTTTCCAAAAAAATATTTAAGGATGAGAGTGAAAGTACCAAAAGAATCATTAATACAATGTACAAATTGGGCTTAATACTAGATGAATACTTGGTGATGGATGTGTTAAAGGAAAAGGAGAAAGAAAAAGATTTTTTGCTATTGAATGCATTACAAAAAAGAAAATTGAATAAGTTTTTTTTTAAGAAAGCAGGACAGATGCAAGAAGATTGGGAGAAAAACCCAAGAGCAGGTATTGAGCAATTTTATAATGAATTCAAGCTGAAAGAAATATGTCTTTTGCATCCTCATTATTCTTTGGTCAAAGAAATGCCAATTAACCCTAAAGTGCTCCTTAATCAAATAGACAAACATTACTTTGCAATAAAACTGTATTGGAATTTGTGTAGCTATAATAACAGTAATTATATTGATAACTCAAAAGATGAAAAGTCATTTGCAGAATTATTTATTGACGAAATTATAGATTTAACCAATAAAAATGATAAATATGCCACGACTCAAGGAAAATTGCTAAGTCAAATGGTATTTGATTTTAAGAACAGGGAATACCCCAATTATTATAAATACAAAAATGAATTTTTCCAGCATTTTCGTTTGTTCAATCAAAAGGAGAAAAATGGTATATTGACGATGTTGTTCCATGCTTGTTACGAAAATTACAAAAAGGGAGAGCCAGATGCACAAAATGAATTGTTTGAATTAAGCTGTTTTGTTGTTGATAACGACCTGTTAATGGTTGATGGTTATATTTTTAGTGGAAGTTTTTGGAATATTGTGCATATTGGTTTAGCATCTGGAGAACTTGATTGGACTGGTAATGTAATAGAAAAATATGGAACATATCTTGAGGAAGAAATTAGAGTGGATGTAGTCACAATTTGTAAAGCCTTATTGGCATTTAACAGGAAAGAGTATTCAGATAGCTTGCAATTGCTATCAATAGTAAAATTTCAAGACCCTATTTATGGTCTTTATGCTAAAAGTGTCCAATTGAAATGTTACTATGAACTTGGTGACGAATACGATGATTTATTTCACAATCTATCCAAATCATTTTACTTGTATATTACAAGAAAGCATACATTTTCAGAATCAATGAAAAGCTCTTTTTGTAATTTTATTTCGGTAACAACTCAACTTCAAAATGCAAAGTACGATCCAAATAAAAACTTTGATAAAATTTTACAAAAATTTAATTCCACAGAAAATCTTGCCTATAAAAGCTGGCTTAAAGAAAAAATCAATAGAGTAAATAGTGATAGATATTGTATGTAAAACAATGAGAAATGATTTGCTTTCTCATTTCTCATTATTTATTTAACAATTTAGGGAACAATTACAGCGAATGCTCCACCGCCTATTGTTCCTGAATCTCTCGCGTTCGGATTAATAGGTAGATTTGAAATGCCATCAAGACTCAAACGATAATTAGGGCAATCAAAGTAAGTACCATTGACTATTTCTAATGCGTAACATGTTAAACCTATACATGCTTTACTCCCTTCTAAATGAGTATCAGGTGATGAAAGTTGATTAGATAACTTTAAATCAAATACAAGAGTTGTTTCATCTATGCAATTTCTTGCCGCCCATTGAATGTTGCATTGGATAGGTGAAAAAGTAGCACCAACTAACATGTTAAATGATGCAACTGGACCTGATATTGGTGTATTTATAATTGTCCAATCAATATCAGTTATACCTTGTATGAATCTATGATCAGGATTGATCTTTACTTCCAGTTCAACTAAACTATTGTTGTTTACTGGAAAATTTGTTGTTCCTGTAATGTAAAAAGGAATATCATCATCGCACAATACATCATTATCAACTTGCTCAAAAGTATGAACTGCTGAATCATAAGTCTCTCCGAGACACTCAAATCTATGGGCTAATACACCAGCATCTGTAACTTCGGTTTTTGAAGTCATTTGATAAGTAGCCTTATTAGGACTTGCTGTGTCATTGATTGTTTGGGACTCTTTTTCGCAACCAATAAAAAAACAAGCTAAAATCAAATAAAAAAAATTTTTTTTCATTCTTAAAATTTTGGATTAAGTTAATCATTAGTAGAAACCTAAAGATAGCTGGTTTTGCTACTAACATAAAACTTCATTTTCTTTGAACTTTCTTTGGAAAACCTATACAAAACAAAACTATTTCACAATTTAAATATTTGTATATCAATTGTTTATCAGTGAAAGTAAATGTTTTTCCATCTCCAAAAAAAATCAAAAAAGAGTGCTAATTGTCTTGATGATATCACTGGTTTCACCTTTTCCTTCCTCATCAAAGCATTTCAAAGCCATAAGCTTTATATCCCAATTGCCACCTGCTATTTTTTACGATTTTGCCTCTAGTTTCAGGTATCTAAATTAATAGGAGAGGATTTTCGCCGCCCCAAAAACAAAAAAAATCCCCAAAAATTCCATTGGAACCTTTGAGGATTGTTGTTTAAATTAAATTTTAATTTTTAGAAATTTCTGATGCTATTTTTTAGTTCCTGTTAAAGAACAAATAACAGTTTCATTGCCAAGTGTAACATCAAAAGATAAAGTTATTTGAGTATCTACTACTGATCCGTTACCATCAAATCTTGCACTTGAAGTAGTATTTAACTCATTTTCAAAACTGATGTTTGCTCCATCAATAGTTGCAATGATAGAACCACCTTCATTAAATAAATTACTAACAATAACTTTATTGTCACCTTCAGAAGATTCAGCAATGATAAAATCGTAACCGTCAGCTGGAATGCCGCTACATATTTCAAGAGATGAGTAAGTGCTCAGGAACTTATCTCTTTCCAGCGTACAACTGCCATCATCATTGTCTGCGTCTGAATCGTAATTTTCAGCGTATTGATTTGTGCAACCATCTTTTTTACATCCAACTGTACAAGTAAGAGTAAAAATTAAGGCAAATGCCATTAAAAAATTTTGCATTGAAATGAAATTTAATTTTCTCATAGTTATAAATTTGTTATAAATTTTTGCGCAAAGATAATGAATAGCTCATTAATAAGCGTCCAATTTTGAATAAGTTATTTTGATTGATTTTTAAGACGGTTTGGATATTATAAAAGAACTTTGTTTTGCATAGTAAATTCACAAAACAAATAACCATTATTATTGGAAGTAATCACCGCACTATGTTAAAATTGCTTCATTGAAGCGTTCTTCTAATCATCCAGCTTAACCCCTGCAAATGTGCAATTATCAACATACCCATCATAGGATTGGACAGAAAAACTAATAGCCAAACTATTTTCTATAATACTGCCAGAACCAATATATTTCGCCCCAGAATCAAGTTCTCTTTGGTCAGGTATTTCTAAAAAATCCTCTTCAATGATTGCATATACAGTTCCACCAACATTGTAGAGATTTACAATTGCCACTTCATTGTCATATAGATCAGACTCATAGATATCCAACTCATAGCCATCCAAGCCAGATTCACAGTTTTCATTGACCAGAAAGGTTCCAATAAACTTTTCTCTTGCTAAAATACAAGAACCATCATCTTTAATGGCATCCTCATCATAATTGTCAGAAAAGATATTGGTACAGCCAGAATCAGAGCAGCCAGACAGAAAAATTACAGTCATAATGGCAATGGCAATCAATCCAATGCATTTGATAGGTTGAATTTTGTTAGCGATCATCTTAAATATTTAGGTTTTCTAAATTCAATTAATAGACTTGCAGAATCATGCTAAAGTTTAAAACATGATAAAATATCGCGATTATACGACTGTAGAGCCGCACGGTCGTGCGGCTTTCTTGCTGATAAAAGAACACCTGAACAACTATAAACATCAATCAAATTAATATTTCAATAGCATAATGATGATTTAATTATAATTTTTACAAAATCAATACTTATTTTGCAACATTGTAAAGTGATGAAGGTAAGTTATTCAGGGGTAAAGCCTCATTTTCTAATATAAATAATAAGCAACTATGAAATGGGAAGGACGTGAAAAAAGTAAAAACGTAGATGATAGGCGTGGTCAGAAGGTTAAAGTAGGTGGAGGAATAGGAATTGGTACTATGGTCATAATCGGATTGATCTATTTGTTTTCAAGTAATCCTGAACGTTTGGTGAGTGATCTCCAATTGGATAAACAAATGCAACAGGGAAATAACCAAATTGCAGGAGCAAGAGCGGCAAGACCCGATGATGAGCTGGCAGATTTCGTTTCAGTGGTATTGCGTGAAACAGAAGTCGTTTGGAATAAATTATTCAGAGAACAATTGGGAAAAAGATACCAAAATCCAACCTTAGTGATCTTTGATGGAAAGGTTCAATCAGCTTGTGGCTTTGCAAGTGCTGCTTCTGGTCCATTTTACTGTCCAGGAGATCAAAAACTATACATAGATTTGAGTTTCTACAGGCAATTAAGCCAAAGATTTAATGCTCCAGGAGATTTTGCAATGGCGTATGTTGTGGCTCATGAGGTAGCACATCACGTGCAATATCAATTAGGCATTACACAGCAAGTGCATTCTAAAAAAGGACGAATCAGCCAAAAGGAATACAACGACCTATCAGTAAGAATGGAATTGCAAGCAGATTTTTTAGCAGGTGTTTGGGCACACCATGCACATCTTGAAAGCCAAATCCTGGAAAGAGGGGATATTGAAGAAGCATTAAATGCCGCCTCACAAATTGGAGATGATAAAATTCAAAAACAATCCCAAGGTTATATCGTGCCAGATTCCTTCACCCACGGTTCCTCAGAACAAAGACAACGCTGGTTTAAAAAAGGCATCACCACAGGAGATATAAATCAAGGAGATACATTTGGAGCTAGGAGTTTGTAAGAATCTAATTGATAATAAAATTGAGGCTCGTGGAGGAATTTAGTGGAAATGCTTTTGGCACTTGGCTTTTGACCAAAAGCCAAAAGCCAACAGCCACCAATAGCCAACAGCCAAAGACCAACAACGTTTCCACTAAATCCTTTCATGAGCCAAAATTGATGGCATTACGGGAAAAACTATAGTGCGTGTCATCCCAGAATTTTCTAGGCACAGCCGAAGAAAATATCTGTGGTCCGACATTTCGGGATCTCCTCAATGTTAAGGACCAAATCAATTTAACCCACGGTTTTCCTGTAGTGATAATAAGATAATAGATTCCACTCAGAAGCCAATTTACTTCTGAGTGGAATTTTTTGTTAAAAAATCATCTTTTGAAAGAACTTTGTTTTGGAAAGTTAGGTTTTTACATCAATCTGGCATAATTGTTGGAAGTCATCACTTGACTATGTTAAAAATCTGAAAAATTACTACTTTGGTCCGATTGTTGGAAGTCATCACTTGACTATGTTATAATATGTTAAGTAAAATTACTTTGTAATACATAGTATATGTGAAATAATTAATAATTTGTAATTGAAGGATTCGTAATTTATTACCATTAAATCCATTGATTGTCGAAAGTACTAACTACCTTTATTTCAAAAATTTTATGGCAACGTTTTCTGACTTAGGAATAAGTGATGCTTATATAAAAGCACTGAAAGAACTAAATATTGTAAATCCAACCGAAATTCAGGAAACAGTAATACCAAAACTTTTAGACACTCAAACAGATTTAATAGGTTTAGCACAAACAGGAACTGGAAAAACAGCGGCTTTTGGTTTACCAATATTGCATTCAATTGATCCAGGTAAAGCAGAAGTACAAGGCTTAATCATTGCTCCAACACGTGAGCTTGTACAACAAATAAAAAAGCAACTCTTCAAGTTTACCAAATATATTGATGAGAAAATTTTTGTAGAAGGAGTTTTCGGTGGAGAAAAAATAGATAGGCAAATTAGTGCCTTACGAAGACCTACTCATATTCTTGTTGCTACACCAGGACGATTACTTGATTTAATTGAGCGTAAAGCAGTAGACATTAGCAGGGTTAAAACTTTAATACTTGATGAAGCTGATGAAATGTTGAGTATGGGTTTTAAAGAAGATTTAAATAAAATTTTGAAATACAATACATCTAAACGCAATACTTGGTTGTTTTCTGCGACTATGCCAGAAGAAATTGAACAGATCGTTGATACTTATATGTCAACTGATGCAATAAGAATTGAAGTCAACAAGAATGCATTGGTCAATGAAAATATTTCGCATCATTTTATAAAAACCAAAATTAAGGATAAAGTAAATCTGATTGCAAGTATTCTTGAAAAAAGACAAAATGAGAGAGGTATTATATTTTGTAGAACCAAAGCAGGAACAAGAACATTAGCAAAACAATTGCAAGAATTGGGCTTTGCTGTTGGTGCATTAGAAGGGGATATGCAACAAAAGGAACGTGATAAGGTAATGCGTGCTTTTAAAAAGGAGAGACTTCAAATTTTGGTGTCTACTGATGTTTCGGCAAGAGGTATAGATGTAAATAATCTCGCTTTTGTCTTGCATCATCAATTGCCAGACCATTTAGATTATTATACACATAGAAGTGGTCGAACGGCTAGAGCAGGTAAAACAGGTCAGTCAATAGTTTTGATCATTCCCAATGAATTACAAAGAGTGCTTGACGCTCAACTGACTCTAGGTATTACTTTTAATGAAATGAGGATGTAAGAGAATTATTCATGGAGCCAGCAGTGGTTTAATTCTGTGATTTAATGCCAATTCATAACTTTCAACTTTCAATCTTCAACTTTCAACGAATTTAAGGACGGCGAGTATCATCTCTGATCTGGTTGCGGTCCGACGATTCGGCTCCCCGCTGTCCGCTGCAATGCATTGCATTCATTGGAACGGGTTTCAGCCCGCTGTGGAGACGTTGCATGCAACGTCTGTACATTCCCTGTGTAGCAAATTATTCCCCAATCATCTGTTCCAATGAATGCAATACATTTCCACTCGCATCGGGCGTAGTTTCGCAAATTTAGGTTCTCCGTCGAAACGTTTATCCTCCGCGCTTCCCTTTCTGCACTATATAGTTTTGTCTTTTTCTTAAAGTATCTACGAATCCTCTACCTTAGGAACTATCTCTTAACCATCCATACAATCTTCAATTGCAGGACTAGTCTTTGCCGTTTGTCATACTCGAAGGAAATCTAAATTTAGACTTTGGAGAGTTGGGGCTTAAGCGAAGAAACAATGGTAATTAATTGTTTGATTTATAGTCATCAAAAGAACTTTGTAATAAAGAGTAAATTATTTTAACTATCATGTTGATCCAAGACTATTAACAAAAATCATTCGCACATTTTTCATGTGGTTAATTACCAACCTCAGAGAGGTTGAAGTATGTTAGGTATGTTAGCGTTTGGGATGTGCGGAGGATGAATATGGCGACGGAGAACCTAAATACGCGAAACTACGCCCGATGCGAGTGGAAATGTATGAAATGAATTGGAACGATGATGCGGGAAAAATTTACCACGAAGCAATCCGTAGAGGCGTGATTCATCACGTCTCCACAGCGGGCAGAAACCCATTCCAATTCATTTTATACATTGCAACGGACAGCGGGGAGAATACCTCATTGGAAATGATTCTAGCCGTCCTAATCAATATAATAAAGAATAAATGGCTCATGAAAGGATTTAGTGTAAACGTTGTTGGTCTTTGGCTGTTGGCTATTGGTGGCTGTTAGCTGTTGGCTATTGGTCAAAAGCCAAGTGCCAAAAGCTAAAAGCATTTCCACTAAATTCCTCCATGAGCCGAATAAATTTGATAGCAATCATTCCCTGAATTCAAATTTTAAAATATTAATTTCAAATAACTTTGTAGAAAAAAGTAAACTAATTACTTCATTAATTTTGTAAAACATCTAACAAATAGGTGTAAAAAAAAAGGGTAGTGTGCTTTGATAACTAAAGGTATCATATAGTATTTTTTAATATTAAAATTTAATTCTTATATTGTGCCAGTAAAGTAAGTCGACTTTCTTTATAATATTTTTTATAATTTTTTATAATCCTTAAAAGTTTTATTATGAAGAAATTAATGATTTTTAGTGGGATAGTTATGCTTATGCTTATGCTATCCACACTTTGTCTTTCCATAACCGCACAAACCAACAACAGCGAAAGAGTTGAAGAAGATATTTCAGTAACAAAATCAGATGCTCAACCGATTGATGTAGAAAATTATATCAAAAAGGCTCTGAAATTAAGAACAGTCTCTAGTCAAAATGCAGGTATTAATGAAACACAAGCAAAAATTGATGAACAACTAGGCTTACTAGTAGAAAATGGTACAGGTGTCAGTAGCTTGGGTTTTGCAGTTATTGGTACGCTTACTAGTACTCATCTTGCAATGGATCGTGCTAATCTTCAAGCAAAAAATGGAACAAATTATAGCACTCTATATTTAAACGATTACGGCGGAAATACCTATATAGCATCAAGAGGAAATGTTTATATGGGTGATTTAAATAGTACAGGAGCTAATGCATTCAACGCCTTCAATAGTTTATATATTGCTGGAGGAGGAGGTAATGTTGGAATTGGTTTGAGTAACCCAACAGCTAGATTACAAGTAGAAGGAAAAACAGATGAAACCAATATAGTTGTAGATGCACAGGTTAACTATGTAGGTACTTCAAATGTTATTGCTGTCAATGGTTACTCTGTACCTGATGATGGAGTTTGGGGAACAGGTGGTCAGTTTACTGGTGGTTGGTATGGAGTTCGAGGATTTGTCCCTTCTGAAACAGTTGGTGCATTTTCTTCTTATGCTGTTAATGGTACAAACAACAGTAATGGTACAGGTGCTAAATATGGTGTGTTTGGTTCGGCTTCTTCAGCTGGTACAGGTACAAAATATGGTGTGTATGGAACTGCTACCTCCTCTGTACCTTCTAGTTATGCTGTATACGCATCTGGTAATTTGAAAGTAACTAACAAGTTATACATCGGTACAAATACTACTCAAGAGGCAGATGCAGCTCCTTATGAATTAGCGGTAGATGGTGAGGCAATCGTTGAAGAAATTTTTGTTAAAAACTCCACTAATTGGCCTGATTTTGTATTTAAAAATGATTATGATTTAATGCCACTTGAAGAGGTAGAGACACAAATTCAAGAACAGGGTCATTTGCCTGGTATATTAAATGAAAAAGAAGTTGCTGAAGGTTATGCAGTTGGTGAAATGCAAAAAGATTTATTACAAAAAATAGAAGAGCTAACGCTTTATGCAATTGAAGCAAATAGAAAAAACAAAGATTTGCAAGATCAAATTACAGAACTGCAAAATCAAATGTCAAAAATGAATAGAAAATCTAAGAGAGCAAAGAAATAATTTCTCAAGAATTTTATTTTATAACGCTTTAAAATTTCTATCATGACTAAGAAAATAATTTTACTAATAATCGTTTTTTGTGCAATTTGTCTACTAGAAGTTACAGCACAAATAAACATCGGAGGAGAACCAATTTCCTATAGACAATCGTATTCTGTAGATGCACCTGTTGCAGTCATGCCGAAAATAGATTTGGCTGAAGCGGAGAAACAAGACCTCCAAGATAATGCCAATGGGCTGCCTCCACGATTTGGAATATTGCAAGAATCTAATTTAAACATTAACAATTCTGGTGTATGGGAAGTATTACCTAACAACGAAGGACGGGTATGGAGATTAAGTATAAAATGCCCCAAAGCAAAATCCATCAATCTACTTTATGACGCTTTCTGGTTACCAGAAGGAGCTACTCTATACATTTACAATAAAGATAAAACGGAAAACATTGGCGGTTTTACAGCGAGAAACAACAATTCGCCAAAAGGACAAAGCATTGGCTATGCAACAGGAATTTTAAAAGGAGAAGAAATTACACTAGAGTATTTTGAACCAAATTATGTGACTGAACTCCCTGAATTATCTATCTCAAATGTCGTACACGGTTATAACACGATGACGGATGTAGGAAATGGCAATTTTAAATTATTTGGAGACTCAGGTTCTTGCCAAATGAATATCAATTGTCCAGATGGAAGTTCATGGCAAACTGCTAAAAGTAGCGTCGCATTGACATTGGTTGGCGGAAACAGATGGTGTACGGGTTCATTACTAAATGCAACTGGTGATTTTCTACCTTACTTCCTTACAGCTAATCACTGTTTATCTGGATGGGCAATTCCAACAGCACTAGATGCCGTTTCTAATCCTGTTGCTTCCAATTGGATGTTTTATTGGGAGTATGAATCTGCGGGATGTGCAAACCCTTCTTCAGAACCAGGTTGGACCTCCACAACAGGAGCGTACCTTGTAGCCAATAAAGCGGATTCGGATTTTGCACTGATGTATTTAACAGAAGATCCATTTAGAGATGCTGGTATAATTCCATCATACAATGGTTGGTCAACAAATACGCCAGGAGCAGGAGGAGCAGGAATTCATCATCCAAGTGGCGATACAAAGAAAATTTCATTGTTTACACAAACCCCTCAAAACAATGCTTTGCCTGGATGCATCAATACCAATACTTGGTCTGTGGTTTTTCAACATCCAAGTGGTGCATTTACCACAACAGAAGGTGGTTCCTCAGGCTCTCCTTTATATGATAACAACGGTAGGGTAGTTGGACAATTATGGGGAGGAAGAGATCTCGGTACTTCAGTTTGTCAGGATGGTCCTACTTGTGGCAATCCAGCAAATGACATAAGTTTCTACGGAAAGTTTGGTGTCTCTTGGGATGACAGTGGAGGAGCAAAAAGACGATTGAAAGATTGGTTATCTCCTACATGTAATATAAACTATACTGTTCCGAGTAATCTAACTACGGGCGTTTCACACATTTTTGCAGATGTTCAAATAAACTCCAACAAGTCTATCTCTGGAACCAACTCTTATGTTTCTTATAACGCAGGAGAAACCGTTCGTTTAACAGAAGGATTTAGTGTGAGTGGAGGCGCAACTTTTCATGCTAGCAATGAAGATTGTAACACAGCTACGAGAGAAGCTGGAGTAATGGATGCTGCTGTTCCCAATCGAGTCGGAGAAGTTAAGTCCAAAATGACAGGGAATGATGAAGGAGTTAAATCGAAAATGACAGATGCAAGTCAGGAATGAAGGTTTAATCTTATTTTAAAATTTATTTAAATACAAAAAATAATATCATGAAAAAATACATAATTATAATATTTCTATTGAGTATTGCGACTATAAACTTATCTGCACAGTCAGCAACTATCAAAGTAACTTCGGGAGGGGATGTTGGTGTTGGAACAGATACTCCCGATGAAAAATTGGAAGTAGCTGGTAATACCAAGACTGAAGGTATTGTTATCGAAAGACCGTTTAATTCTGCTGCAGTTTCTTGCGAGCGTCTAAACGCTTCAGCATTTGCTTTTGGAGCAGGGGCGCATGCTGGTTTTACAGTAGATCGAAATTATCACTTAGACTTTCGTTCAAATGCACGTTCTTTTGTGGTGGCTCGTTCCATTTCTACTGGAATCTTAATGCTACGATTTAAAAAACTAACAGGTTACGCAGGTTTTGGAGGAGTGGGTAATCCAGCTACAAGTATTCATACAAATGGTAGTATTACTTACAATGGAGGATTGTTTAATGCATCTGATGAAAGATTGAAGCAAAATATTTCAGAGATGAACTACGGACTTAAAGAAGTTTTACAATTAAACCCAGTAACTTATCAATACAATGGCAAAGCTGGGATTCCTAATGTAGATAAAACACACTTTGGTCTTAAGGCTCAAAATTTACAAAAAGTGGCTCCTGGATTGGTTTCCACATTTACTTATGAAGAAGAAGATGCTGAATCCAAAATAGTCAATTCGGAAGAATATTTGATGATTGAGGAAAGTGCTATAAAGTATATGCTTGTAAATGCAATGAAAGAGCAACAAGACATCATTGAAGATCAAGCTACCAAATTGACTAAGTTGGAAAATGAATTGGCTGAAATTAAGAAATTATTGACAACAAAATCTGGTAAAAATACTCGCTCTCAAAATATAGAAATTAATGGATTAGACGTAGACAAAGGCTCTTTAGGACAAAATGTACCAAATCCGCACAATGGAAATACACAAATTGAATATTATTTACCTGAAAATATTGAAAAAGCAAGCATTGCTGTCTACGATAATGTAGGCAAATTTATCAAAGAAATAGCTATACAATCAAAAGGTGGAGGACAAATTGATTTGATGATGAACAATCTTCCTTCTGGAGTCTATCATTATAAATTAATGGCTGATGGAAAAACGATGGACTCTAAACAAATGGTATTGGATTAGGCTTCGAAAAACTTAGGCTAAAAGTGAAATGAATCTACAATATCATGATTTTAATAAGGGACAATCTTAAATGGTTGTCCCTTTTTTTGGACAACGATCTGGTACGAATTGAAAAAGTAATCGTAATTTAGCAGTATGAAAACGCTAAACCTGATCATTGTATTATTTTGCCTTTTTATAGGTGTAAATGCTTTTAAAATTTCAAAAAAAATTAGTGGAATAGGGGATCGTCAAATAACCATTTTTGAGAAGGAGCCGCTTTACTTTGATATGGCTTTGAAAGAAGGCAAACAGGAGGGCGATATTCTTAGAGTGGATGCGGGAAGAATTTTACTAAAAAAAGTCATTTTACCAAAATATGAAAAGGATGTTAAGATAAATGTTCGAGTTGAATTGACTTCCGTTGGCGATCCCTGGGACAAAACTGGTTCTTTGTTTGTCATTCCTAAAAATGGATTAAATTTTTTGGAAGATGAAAAAGCATTGGAATTATTATACAAGGAGACAGATTTGAAAGATTCTAATTTGTACCCTGCAATCAATCCATTCAAAAACTACCTTCCAGCGATTGAATTGATGCGTTTTTATACGCCATTTGGTGTGGGGCATTTTTCAAAAACAGAGAAGGCTGAGAAATACAAACCTGTTTATATTTCAAAATGGGAGGATAAAGTTGTTTGGAATCAGGATGTCTCACATTTGGTTTCTGAATTGGAAAATGAGGTTTGGATTGGGGTTTTTATTGATACGTGGACCAAAGAAGGCTACAATATTGATGTGAAATTAGAATTTACGGAGTCAACAATCAAAAACCACCTTAAAGAGCAATCAGCAATCATTCCACTTGTGAATACTGTTCGTTACATTGGTCCACAGAGATTGTACGATGGTTTTTCTAAGCAAAATATTTCAACCACATTTGAAATTCCTGAAAATTGCAAATTTGCTGAATTGTATTACATCACAACAGGGCACGGTGGTCATAGCGAAGGAGACGAATTTACCCAAAAAGAAAATTTATTGGTTATTGATGGTGACACACTCTATCAAAAAACGCCTTGGAGAGATGATTGCGCCAGTTTTAGACGTTTTAATCCGAGCAGTGGTGTCTGGACTGAAAAAAGAAATGCGATGTTCTATGATACAGAATCAGAGCAGAAAATTGAAAAAGAAATTGATGAGATAATCGCTTCATCAGATTACTCCAGATCTAACTGGTGTCCAGGTTTATCTGTTAGCCCACATATATTAAATTTGTCCAAACTTTCCTCTGGTAAGCACCAACTTACCGTCAGCATTCCAGAAGCACAAGCTGCTTCTGAAGACAAGCACAATCATTGGAATGTATCTGTTTACATAAAAATTGAATGGTAAAATGACGAATTAAGTCATGGAATGGTCAGGAATGTTACTTTCAAGAATAGATTTATACTAAATTTAGACTATATAGAGAAGTAAATATGTACTTGCTAAGTTATTGTTAATCAATTATTTAATGATTGATTTGCTAATAATTTATATTGATTTGGAGACGATAAATGTTAAAATTTGTGATTTTTTGTGGTGATTTTTTGTAGCATCTTTGAACTATCATACAAGGAACAATGATTAACTAATTTAAAATTTACTAAGATGAACACAATAATCAAAAAAAATCAACCAATAATTCAGGCTCCAAAGGGTCCTACAGGACCGCAAGGAGAAACAGGATATTTTATAAATAAAAAATAAGTAACGTTATTATTTAAGCGTTACAAAGGGAGTTATTTTGGAAATATATACTTCATTTTTGCTAATAAATTTATCTAAAATAGATTTTCAAAATCTCCCTTTTTAAAATATTTTTCAAAATATAATAGCTTTCTCAGTAATTAACCCCAATAATTTTCTCATAAATTGGTTGCTTTAAAATAACTTAGGTTATTCTGTTGCAACCTTTTTTATTTTTGCTATTATATTTTCTGCGCTATCATAACCAATAGCCACTGCCGTATATTTACCATCTTTATAATACAGTAGAGTAGGGAAACTCCTAGCATTCAAGTCATTTGCCCTCTCAAAATCCTTCTTTACCATCAGTTTCATCTTATCAGAATGATAAAGTTTAAGAAATTCCTCTATATCCAAACCTAAACTCGCAACTAATTCAACGTAGGAATTGGCATCATTTAAATTCTTATTTTCAGAATAAAACAGTTTTTGAACTGATTTAAAAAACTCAAATTCAAGTTCTGGCTTCATTTTACGCACAGCTAAAACAGCTCGTGATGGTGGTTCTGTGTCATAAGCAATATCATCTCTATTGAGAATACTATAATTAAATTCTAAGCCCGAAGCCTCATTAACATGTTGCCAATGTTCAGTCAAAAAAGACTTTAGCTCAGACATCTTTTGGGTATTATAAGGTCTCAAACCACCCATAACCAATTCAAAATCAGCCTTTTTTTGAATATGATTTACCACCATATGTAGTTCGTTAGAGAATCCATAACACCAAGAACACATCGGATCTCCAACATATACTAACTTTTCTTGTGACATAAGGTTTAGTTGTAAAATTAAGGAAAAAACTATAATTACGATTTGTTTAGAATTAGTCATTGTCTTTTTGCGTTGATCGTTAATTTTCAATCTGTTATGTAGTAATGATTTACAGTTGTCAATTAATTTTAATAAGTAAATACTGTCAAATGATAGGTAATATCTAAAAAATTCAAAAGAAAATAAGGTTTATTGTTTTTTTTTTATTTAAATTTGGAGTGAAACAAGTACGCACTGTTCTTTTAGCAGTGTTAATAAAAACAAATCAAGTGAGAAAATTAGCAAACGAACAGTTTATTCAGTTTGCTGAAGGAAAGAAACGTAAGTATGCGATCTCTAATATGGGTCGTGTAATCTCTTTCGTCGGCGATTTTGAAGACAGCAAGGTGCTTAAGACAAGTGCCACAAAAGGCTACAGTAGTATTAGCCTAATTCTGAAATCTGGTAAGGAAACGAAACCTTACATCCACAAATTAGTTGCGGAGAAATTCATTGAAAATGAGGACGGGCATCAAAAGGTTATCCATCTGAATCATAACAAAAAAGACAACAAGGTTGGCAATTTGAAGTGGTCCAGTCATGAGGAAGTTGTTGCCCATCAGAAAGAAAGCCCACATTGGAAACATTATGTTGCCACTAGGGACAATGCTAACCGTATAACTAATAGTAAGTTAACAACAACAGAAGTTATGCGAATTAAGAAAATGTTGAACAGAAAAGTGATGAAAAGCACTATCGCAAAACGTTTTTCAATTTCTGCAATGCAGGTACATAGAATCGCTACAGGCGAGAATTGGGGGAATGTGAAAGTCTAAATTTTAACAATATACACAACACGTTATTAACTTCTTTTCTAATATTTATCGGAAACAGTTAAATGTTCTTTCGTAAGCGTAATTTAGCCATTTACGTAAATAAATTGTGCTAATAAAATACAGAATTATATTCTGTGTTGCAAGATATTTATGCAAAGAATAGAGCAATGCAATTCTCTGATAAACAGTATTTTGTGTTAATTTTTATATTTAAATAAAAGTTGTTTTTGAGAGCGATTTATTGTTACGATATTCTAATAGAATTTTAACGTTTACTATCCATAAATAGGTTCAAATTTGGACTTAAACCTACATTATGGGACTAAAAAGGTATGCAATAAATTTAATCAATGGTGTAATACGAGAAATGCTATTGATTAAATTTTAATTATTAAAATCCGTCATTTCCAACACAATCCTCGGTCGTGATTCGTCATTCCCAACTTGATTGAGAATCTATGCTATGTTACTTCGACATTTCTAGATTTTCACTCATGTATGAATTTTCAAAACCTTCTACTTAACATAATATTAATTATCTGACAAATTATAAATTCTATTCCAGCTCTCCTAATTGATTACGTACAAATTAAACCCAAAAGTGTGTCATTCCAGAATTGATCGCTATACCTCGCCGTCATTCCGCACTTGATGCGGAATCCCTAGCGACAACGAACTATCCTTTGATGATTGTGATTATTGGTGGTTCAGTTGCAATTCATAACTCATAATTTATAACTCATAATTCATAATTAACACTGCTAAAATCACCTTTTGTTTAAAATTCTAGTTAATAATGCCTAAAATGAATCAGATTTATACACATTAACGTTCTCCCAGTAAACTTTGGTACTATTTATGTATCTAATTCCATTGACAACATTTACAATAATCATAATGCCTTGAATTTTAATTGTTTGTAAAACAAAATGGAAGTTTTATAGTATGAGAGAAGCGACGATACAGGATTTAGCATACCTAATTAGTCAGGCTAAGAGGGAAAATCAAAAACAACCAATTGTTTTTCTTGGCGCTGGTGCGTCTAAAACTGGGGGCATTCCGCTTGCTGGAGAAATTGTTGAAGATATTTTGAAGGATTATTCTGATACTCCTAGAGTAAAAAGACTGGCTTTTGAAAAAAGAACATACCCTGAATTGATGGAATGTTTGACGCCTTTCAGCAGAAACGAACTCTTAAAAAAATACATTGATCGAGCAAAAATCAACGTAACACATATATATTTAGCGCAATTGTTAACACAGGAATTGGTTGATTATGTATTGACAGTAAACTTTGACAATTTGATGTTGCGAGCACTTGCCTTGTTCAACGAATTTCCTCCAACTTATGATTTGGCTGTTTTAAAAGATTTAACAACCACCACTTTCAAAGAAAAATCTGTTATTTACTTACACGGACAACATCACGGGTTGTGGCTCTTAAATACAAAAGAAGAACTGAGCAAAGTGAGTTCCGTTGTTTCCCCAATTTTAAACAGTATCAAAGATCGTCCGTGGATATTTATAGGTTATAGCGGCAATGATCCTATCTTTAATCAAATTGTTAAATTAGGTCGCTTTGACAAAGGTTTGTATTGGGTAAATTATCAAGATCATATTCCTGAAAAGCATGTTTGTAAAAATCTATTAGACGAACCTAATACAAATGCATTTATCATCAAAGGTTTTGATGCAGATTTATTTATGTTTCAGCTAAATCATGAACTAGGTCTCCCCCAACCCAAAATCATTGAAAAGCCGTTTTCTTCCTTAATAGAACAATTAAATAATATTGTTGACATCGATGATGCAGAACAATACAGCAAAGTAAAGCAAAGACTCAATATTGCAAAATGGGAAGTCGAAAGTGCAATTAAACAATATGAAAAATACGATTTAGAATCTTTTAATTTATCAGATCCTTCTGAGGTTGAAAGCAATCAATTAAAAAAAGAAATCATCAATCAAATCATTGATCAAAGATTTGATGAAAATGACATCAATGAACTCGAACAAAAAGTTTTAAAAATCGATGATGACGATTTGCACGACATGCTTTCTAGCTTATATGCTGATTGGGGCATTAGTCTTTACAAATCTGAGGATTTTAAAAAGAACAAGGATTTATTTCTAAAATGTATAAGCAAATATGAAAAAGCACTGGAGATAAATCCGAATGATGCCTTGACATATTTAAATTTGGGAACTGCTTTGCATGACAGAGCAAAAAGGAAGAAAGATGCAGACTTATATCGTAAAAGCATAAAAAATTATGAACTGGCGGTTAGAAATGGTCCAAATTTAGATTCTGCATTTAATAATTTGGGAACGGCTTTATCTGAGCTTGGAAAGTTAGAAAATGATGAAGATTTATACAAGCAAAGTTTTGAAAAATATAAAATTGCTGCTGATATAAATCCCAAAGACGATTCTATTTTCTATAATTGGGGAAATTCATTACAAGAGTTTGCCAAGATCAAAAGAAGCTCAGATTTATTAAAAGAAAGCCTAAAGAAATTTGACAAAGCAGCCATACTTAATCCAACTTCTTCTACAACATATAATAATTGGGGACTTGCTTTATCTGAATTAGCGATGTTAGAAAAAAGCGAACAAATTTTTCAAATAAGTTTCGCTAGGTTTAAAGAAGCTACAGAATTAGATACTAGCTATTTTGTTGCATATAATAATTGGGGGAATGCACTCTGGCGTTTGGGTAATTTAAAAAGCAATGCCTATTTATATTATGAAAGCATTAAAAAATATAAATATGCAATAGATTTGAATCCTGATTATTACAGGGTTTACAATAATCTGGGAAATGCCCTTGCTAAACTAGCTATGCTCAAAGAAGATGAAGAATTGTTTAAAGAGTCTTTTGAGGAGTATCAAAAGGCAATCAAACTTAGTCCAGACAATCCTTTTTACTATCATCATTGGGGAGGCGCAATACTTGAATTGGCTGTATTAAAAAATGACTCAAGCCTTATTCAGGAAAGTCAAAATAAATTACAAAAGGCAATTGATTTAGGAGGCTCTCCTTATAATTTAGCATGCCTTTATGCTAGGCAAGATGATAAAACCAGGGCATTAAAATATTTATCAGATAGCCTTAAAAATAATTTTATAAAAGCAAACTTCGTAATTGAAGATGAAGATTGGAAAGCCTTCTATGATGATTCTGACTTCATTAATTTGATTGAAGAATATCAGGAATGATTTATATCACTCAAGTTTCGCATGTTTTCCAGCCCTGATAATTTATTGGTAATCAATAGATTTTGTTGTAAGTTGTGGTTTTGTCTCTTACTTTTTCAGTCGAAAAAAAGCCGAATGTCGGACCAAAGCAAAATTCTTGTCAAAATAATGGTCCCTTGCTCATTGCCAACGCACGCCACCCCGATTTTGACTAGCCAACGCTTCTTTTAATATAAATTCAATAAATGTACGAAACTTGAGTTATATCAGGAATGATTTATAAGCGAATCTCCGAAAGCATCCCACCATCTTCTAAAATCAAATTCCTACCATCAAAAAAAGCATACGACGAAGAATTTTTAAAATCAAAACGCTGAGATTTTTTAGGATTCAAATCCATAGGTCCCTTATAATGAAGCTTTCCATTTTTTAAATAAATTTCAGCAAAAAAGCGATTAGGGTTACTCCCAGTAGCCCTAATTTTCAAGAACACTCCCCTATCCTTTTCACCAACCCAAACAGCATCCAAAGGAACATTTGTAGGAAATCCTGTTGCCGTCAATTGATTTCGTTTTGCTTGTGGAGACTTCGCCTTTTCCCTCTCCGATTTTTCAATCAGTGCCATCATAGCCTTATTGTCAATTCCAGTTTTAGCCGCAGAACTGCCTGCAACCGTCTTTGAATCGTCGCTTGAAGATAAAGCCTTATCAACCCCAGCAGATTGCTCATTTTGATTACAAGAGATCATTGAAAAAGACAGAAAGAACAGAAGTAAATATTTTTTCATCTTTCAAAATTAAGTAAAAAAAGTGCGTCATCCCAGAATTTCTGGAGCGTAGCATAAGAAATATCTGGTTGGACTCGCACGCGAGATCTCATCAATGTTTAGAATTAAATCCATTTTAAACGATAGTTTTTCCAGTAATGCCTAAATTATTTATAATTTTTTAGGACGGCGAGGATCATCTTCGATTAAGTTGTCTCCCCGCTGTCCGCTGCAATGTATGGAATAAATTGGAACGGGTTTCTGCCCGCTGTGGAGACGCGATGAATCGCGTCTGTACGGATGCTTCGTGGTGAATTGTTCCCCAAACTTCTGTTCCAATTCATTCCATACATTTCCACTCGCATCGGGCGTAGTTTCGTCTATTTAGGTTCTCCGTCGCCAAGTTCATCCTCCGCGCTTCCCTTCCTTAATTAAAAATATATTAATTTATATTCGCCCAAAATAATAATTAGATTATCTTTGATTTTAAAAATTTAACCATAGTAAAGTGAAAACAATAACTTGGACCATTTGATTTCATCTTTTTCCCTTATACTGCATCAGGAAAATCATTCCGTAGCCCAGCTATGCAATACTTTTCCTTCTTTGTATAAGGAAAAAATATTTTATCAAATTAGTCCAACTTATTATTTTCACTTTACACATCAAAATAATATGAACTTATCCAAACTTGCGCAAACCATTGATGCAGCAGCATTAAATGCGGAGCCTATCAAACAATTATCTTTTAAAAATAAATTTACCGAAAAAGAAGCCTATCAAATTCAAGCCCTTTCATTGAAGCATCGCTATGAGCGAGGAGAAAAATTAATCGGTCTTAAAATGGGTTTTACCAGTAAAGCCAAAATGGAACAAATGGGCGTTCACGACCTCATTTGGGGAAGGCTAACGGATGCCATGTTGTATGAAAATGGCGACAGGCTAAAATTAAAAAAATTCATCCATCCACGTGCAGAACCAGAATTGTGCTTTTGGATTAAAAAAGACATCGACAAAAAACTAACATTAAAAGAAGCACCTGGTTACGTAGAAGCCGTTGCACCAGCCATCGAAATAATAGACTCTAGATACCGAAATTTCAAATTTTCACTAGAAGACGTTATCGCTGATAATTGTTCTTCTGCTGCATTTGTAATGGGGAATTGGTACCGCCCAAGCTTCGACATAACCGATCTAAAAATAGAATTACACATCAATAAAAAAATCGTTCATGAAGGTTCTTCTAAAGCAATTTTAGGCAATCCCTGGAGATCATTCGTTGATGCAACAAGATTGGCGATAAAATACAAAGAACCAATCAAAAAAGGAATGTACATAATGTTGGGAGCAGCTACACCAGCCGAATACATCAAAAAAGGAAATAAAATCACCGCAAAAGTGGAAGGAATGGATGATGTGATGATCAAGGCATCGTAAGGGCAATGCCTTACGCTTGGCCAATCAATGAAAAATGTACGGGCAACCCTTGCGGTTGCCCTATTTGTAATTTGCAATTACCCAAAATATTTCCATAAAAATCACCCAATAAAACCATCCCCCGTCTGACTCGCATATTTCATCTTTTCCTTAGAACGATCATGCGGATTTGCCGTAAATGTATAGGCATCTTTATTCACCAAAAACTGATTCTCTTTACCTATTTTTTCCATCAATCCAGACAAAGTGAGTTTGTCACGAACAGCACCCTGGACATTTGTCATAATTAGCTGAATCTTTGCTAATTTTAATTCATTAGTAATTTGAGAAAATATCTCCAGACCCGTTGCATCAATTGTGATGATGCTTGAAAAATCCAAAATTAAATACCGCGGACAAGTAGGACGGTTATTTATTTCCTTCCAAATTACATCGCGCATATATTCTACATTTGCAAAATACAAAGGTGCATCAAAACGAATAATCAACAAATCATCCCGTTCCTTTGCCTCACTAAAACGATCTATATTTCTAAAAACCAACCCGTTTTTTGTCTCAAGACAACCTAAAACAGCATAATGTGGTTGTGAGGAACGATACAATATATATCCTACAGATAAAAATATACCCAATAAAACACCGTTTTTAATCCCCAATAACAATGTGCCTGCAAAAGTAATCATCATTACCCAAAAATCATGCCTAGAAACACGTTTGTAAAATTTAGCTTTTTCAATATTTATCAATCCAAATACAGCAGCTAAAATGATTGCCGCAAGAACTGGAAAGGATAAATAATAAATACTCTTAGATAAATAAAGTAAACACAATGCTACCATTGTTGCAGTAACAAGACTCGCCACACCTGTTTTTGCACCTGCAAGATCATTTACGGCTGTCCTTGAAAAACTGCCCGTTGTAGGATAAGCTTGAAACAAGCCACCTGCTAGTTTAGAAAGACCCAAAGCAAACAATTCCCTATCTGAATCAATGTGATAATTGCCGTGATTTTGTGCAACGCTTTTTGAAATTGCCAAAGATTCAATAAAACTTAATAAACCAATTACAATTACAAGGGAAAATGTATCTTTTAATATTTGATTTGAAAATCTTGGCATTGTAAACGCAGGCAGTCCTTGCGGAACTTCTCCAATAATTTTGACACCCATTTCATTTAGCTGAAATAAATAAACAGAAAGAATTCCAACAAATACAACCACCAAAGCGGAAGGGAAACTCCTTTTAACTTTTTTCATAATCAAAAGAAAAGCAAGAGAGACGCCACCGATCAAAAACGAAATAAGATTGACTTCCTTTAATTTCCAAAAAATATGCTCTAACATTATCACAGGACTACTCGCTCGCGGTACCTCAATCCCCAATAAGCCAGGAACCTGACCAACCGCAATGATGATTGCCGCTGCTGCCGTAAAACCGATCAAAACAGGTTCAGACAAAAATTTCACCATAAAACCCAATCGGAATACTGATAAAATTATTTGAAAAATGCCAGCCAAAAGACCCGTGACAATGGCAAGATTGATATAAGCTTCTGAACCAGGCTCTGCAAAAGGAGTCAAGCCACTCAAAACCAAAACCGATACAAGGGCAACGGGACCAACTGATAATTGGCGAGAGCTGCCCAAAAAAGGATATAGGAACAGAGGAACCAAGCCAGCATACAAGCCATAAATAGCGGGCAAGCCAGCCAAAACAGCATAGGCAATGCTTTGTGGAATTAGCATGACCGCTGTTGTAACTCCAGCGATTAAATCACTCTTTAATAAAGATAAATTGTATATCTTTAAATCAGAAAAAATGGTATTTACTTTCTTATAGCCGATAAATCGTGTTGTTTTTGTTAATCAATTAAAAAAATAGATGAGTATTACTACTTTCATTCCATGCTTTTGCGTGTTTTTATGACCTCTTCTAAACTCAACTTTGTTACTTTCGAGATTAGCAAATCATCTATTCCTTCGTCAATACAATTTCGAACAATTTCATATTTTATATATCAAGTCCAACCAATCTCGTATTCTTTGAGGAGTTTCTTCATTTAGATGATTGGGATTCAAACAAACAAATTGATGTCCATATAAATCTCTCATTTCACCTTTAAGTGTTTGTGGGTTAATATTGATTAGAAGTACTTCATCTTTCACTGCTTTTCTATTTTTCTCATTTATTGTATACGGAGCAGTTAGAACAACAATCAAATAAACTGTTTGGTCAATTTTATACCCCTTGGAATTTTTTTGCTGCTCGGCAATTAACATTAAAAAATAATGATAATGCAAAAATCTATCAAAATGGTGGTCATATTCCACTCTTTGAATCTCAATTACTACTCTTTTATCAATCGTTTCCGCAAAAATATCCAATTCGAAATCCACATACCCAATTTTAGGCTCAAACTTTTTCTCCGTTTCAATGACATCTACCTCTATGTCAATACCTAAAATATCCTTTACAAAAGCCTTAAAAACAACCTTGTTTGTAAATGCCTTCTTAAAAATTACTCCATTATCTAAATTTCCTATCATTTTTAAATAATTTTACCTAAGTAAAGCAAAAAGAATACCGAGACGTCGGACCGCTTGCCCCAATTTATTATTATTAAAAAAAATGCTTACTTTCATAGAGAAAGATTTTAAACCATTGTTAGTTTTACTCCAAATGTATGATAAAACTTACTTTTACGCAAAACTTATGCAATAGATATTGACTAAATCAAGTATTAAAAAGTGGATTTTGTGTTTTGTGCCTTGTGGCAAAGTTAAAAAGAAAGGGATGTGTGGAGGACGTACAGACGTTGCATGCAACGTCTCCGTAGCGAGCTAAACAAGTGGGAGACAGGTAAAATAATATTTTAAAAATTAGAAAAACACTAAAACATGAACATTTTAACGATAGACGGTGGCGGAATTAAAGGACTTATTCCCGCTTTAATACTAGCTGAAATAGAAGAGAAAACAGGCAAACCCATCTCAAGCCTGTTTGACTTGATAGCAGGAACATCCACAGGCGGATTATTGGCAATTGCGCTGTCGGTGAGTGACGTTTATGGTAAACCCAAATTGACGGCAAAAGAAATGGTAGATATTTATCTTAACAGAAGCGATGAAATATTTAAGAGAAGTATATTTCACAGACTGCAAGCCATAGATAGTATTCGGGATGAAAAATATCAAAAAGATGGGTTCATAGATATTTTGGACGATTTATTGGGAGCGACAACAATGAAAGATACGCTTACAGAAATAATCATTCCAGCCTACGAGACGGAGAGACGCATTCCGTGGTTTTTTAAAAGCATTCACGCCAAAAATCCTGAAAAGAAAAATTATGATTTTTTATTGAAAGATATTGCTCTCGCTACATCTGCAGCACCCACCTATTTTGAGCCTCACAAGGTAAAATATGAAGAAACCAACTATCTCAGTTTCGTAGACGGCGGACTTTTTGCAAACAATCCCACAATGTGTGCATTGATTGATGCAAAGGTGTTTTTCAATAAAGATGAAAAAGAGGTTAATATCGTTTCTCTTGGAACTGGGCAATTGAACAAACGCTACCATTTCGATGATATTAAAGATTGGGGATTGATAAATTGGGCGCGTCCAGTAATTGATTGCACTTTTGATGGAATGAATGATACTGTAGATTACCAAGTAAATAAATTGGTCCCAAAAGAACGATATTTCCGTTTTCAAACTGAACTTATAAATAGCAATGATGAAATGGATGATATTTCAGAGAAAAATCTTCGCGGTCTGCGTTTAGATGCTGAGAATTTACTACATAAAGAATTTCGGAAATTCCACGCGATGCTAGAACAGATTAATCCTGAGTTGGATAAGAAGTTGGTTTAGTACTTTGTGGCATGCTGCCTTCGGGTATTCATCCTAAAGGATAACCTCAGGCAGCGATTTGGTGTTTTGGTTCTTTGTGGCGTGCTGCCTTCGAGTATTCATCCTAAAGGATGACCTCAGGCAGCGATTTGATTGGGTGAGAGTGTCATTCCGCACTCAATGAGGAATCTCCATCGACAACGAATTAATCTCAGATGGTTTTGATAATTACAATTCGTAATTCGTAATTTCACAATTCGTAACTGATTCGTAACTATTCAGAGTTAAAATTATGATAACTCAAAAAAAAGCATTATTTTTTGGGATGATACCAAAAGAATTACAAGATCGTATCTCCAAATTGCCAGAAGAATCACAATTACTTCTGGAGCTTGTA
>Ga0209187_1001102_pt1 | contig 35001 bp, 45 predicted proteins | sample BantaG_FD_187430 | JGI IMG/M metagenome (GOLD analysis project Ga0209187, IMG submission 187430) | Marine algal microbial communities from Bantry Bay, Ireland - BantryBay_4 metaG (SPAdes) (version 2) | ecosystem: Host-associated > Algae > Red algae > Unclassified | place: Bantry Bay, Ireland...
TCGTGCATTCCTAAATTTTTATCTATAACCTTACAGAGTCTATAGCATCTATATGTGTTTTTCATTTGCTTAATCATACCAATTACACCTTTCTTTGTCTATTACTTGTCATTAGGGGATAAACGCCTCTATATTAACTATGGTTGGTATTAAGTTGTTGCTTGTGTCTGACTTGAGTTGCTTGATGGCTAACTCATTGGCGTGGTCTTGGTCTCTAGCCATTACACTAAAGCTTTCTAGGTCTATGTAATATTCGTCTACTGGTTTGTTATTCATTCTGATACCTCTACATATACACCTTCCCAAGCTGTACCGTAATGCGTTACGCCTAGGAAATAGGTGTCTAATTTGTCACTATACATTACTAGCTCATTAGTCTTACGCTTTAAGTAGTCAGCACTGTCGCTTGTTATTGCATAGTACTGAAAAATCTCTAGTTGCTCAAGCTCACAGTCGTTACCGTTAAACTTGTTGCATTCATCTTTATTGTCATCATGCTCTAGGCAATAATCAAGTCTACCCTCTATGGTTTCGTGAATGTCTGGGTCTACCTCTGTGATGTTATTCATTAGAACCATATCGCCAACTCTGTCGGCTAATTCTTTATATGTAATCGTTGTCATTTTATATCCCTGTTCTGTTTAGTTGCTTAACATTGCTATTAATTCATCGCCTAATATTGTACCTGTAGCCTCCATGTCTGCTACTGATTCATCACCAGTTAAATCTAGTATATGAATGTCGCATTTGTCTGCCAACTGCTGGAATGTCATCTTATCCCCGTCTGTTTAATTGTTATTGAGCATCTATGTTCACTGGCGCTAATACTGTTGCACCATTCTTATTTGTTAGTATATATTTTTGACCGTCTATTATGCTTTTATAGTCTTTGTGCTTTGCTTGCCATTGTTGCTTTGTAATTTCTTGCATTTTATCCCTTATCTGTTTAGTTATTATATATAATGGACTGTTAAATTATCGGTTGACTCATACCTACTTGACGACTTATTGTCCCAGAATTTAAAGCCATATGCTATTTTATGCGGAAAGTTTTTCTTGAACATCTCATTTCTATTCCTAACATCTGTTTTAATATTTTCTAAACTTTTTCTCATATCAGGTCTTAAATAGCCGTCTGAACCTATCATTTCTTCACCGTCTTTATCTACTAGTATTAATAGCATTGTCGCCTTTCGTTTAATTATATTGAATTGCTAAGCTGAAGCTAATTAACAGCTAAAGCTTGTATTGCTAGCTGGTTAGGCTCATGTAGTCTACGCATGCTACACGAACCCAGCCAGTGTCTATCGTCGTATCAACTAGATTTAAAACCCTATATAGATGTTTATTGGTTAAATCATTTATTGATACTTACAGTATACATGAGTATGTTACCTAACACAAGCCTATAATTAGAGATTATTCAGAGTATACCAAAGAGTTATACACAACAAGCTATATATGGTGTATGGTTTATATTGTAGACACTAGTATTATTGGCGGGTATTTCTTTTATACTTATATGGTGTCTTTGTTTTACAGGGTAGTTGGAGCTATAGCTAGTTATATTAGAGGTGGTGTTGTTATGGTAATACCTGAGGACCATAATTCCCATCCTTTGCATGTTCCTTTACTGTATAACAGAGGGCGGAGAGTCCCCCATTGGGGGTGGTGGTGCTTTACTATCTGCGTAGCATCCATCTTATCTTTTATGTACTAGGTCTCTCTTTCAGATACCCCACCAACCTATAGCCTTTGGCTACTGTTCCTCTTACCGCCTTCGGCGGCATTACTATAGAACTACGTTCTTTAACATTCTTATATGGTCTATGACCCTTATCATTAGCGATACTCGCCACTGCTCAGAGGCAGAGCCCAGAGCTATGCTCCTCTAGGGAAATAAACAAAATAAGAATGTAAATGAACAACACTTAACAAGCCTTTATAGGTGTAATCAATTGATTGTACCTGAGAAGGATAGATCTTTTCCTTCTAAGCCTGATAGTGCAACTGCTCCGAGTATATCACCCGTCGCTATAGCTTCTACTGATAGTTTAAGGTGCTCAGTAGACTTAGCCTCTACACCGTACATATAAAGATAGCACACTTGCCTTCAAAAGTCAAGGACTTTATTAAGTCCGTCAACTTAGCTTAGTCTAGTTGGTGTACTCACATAGTTTTATTTATAATCTTATACTTGACTATACTAAGTGCTTGTGCTAATATCTACTAACGTAAAGAAAGGAGAACATTATTAAATTTAAAATAGGCGATAGAGTACGAGTTTCTTATCGTAGTTGTACTGGGGTAGTCTGTCGTATAGATGATGCTAGTACAAGTTATGTAGTCAGGGAAGATAATATTTCTACATGGTGGTGTCGTGAGAATGAACTAGAGCTAGTAGAGCCTGCCGAGCAACCACTACCCAAAGTAGGTGACAAGGTAAGACTAAGGGGAGCTGACAGCCCAATTGACCCTGGTGTATATACCGTTCTACATGTGAGAGAGGAATTAGAGGGTGCCTGGCCTAGTTTCTTTAATGTTCGTGCAGTCAAAGCAGGTATTTATGATGAGTGGTCTGTGACTACGGATGACACCTGGGAGATAGTAGAAGAAGGAACAACCCATATAGATGAGTGTGGGCAGGCCGCTAGATTCTTTAGAGCGCCAATAACTACTAGGAGTTGGTCAGAACAGCAGGCTCAGTGGCAAGATAATTTTGACAAACAATATAATAACAAAGGAGAGAATAACATGAGCATAGTAAACAAGGTAAAAGAATTAGCATTAAGCAAAGATGAGAAGGCGTTACGACAAGCAGGGTTTAAGGACTCTGATGGTGACTGGACCTGTGACTCATGGGAAGTAATAGAGGCAAAGCTCACAGAAGACCACAAAGACTACCTAATAGATATAGCTAAGAAGCTGAACGCAGAAGAAGATAAAAAGAAATAGACTATTGACATAGCATAAACGGAATGGTACCCTTACAATATGGATGAGGAAGGTAAGTTAGATACAATACTTAGTTTAGTACAAGGCCTTGATGAAAGACTCAAGACTGTTGAGGGTACTGCTAAAGCATCTGAGGCAGATAGGGTCGCAGCTAGTAAGCCTAAGGTGCAACAAAAACAAAAACCTTCCAAACGCCGACTGCCTCCCTCTCCATTCAAGAACAACTACAAGCCTGACCCATGGACTGATGAGGAGCTAGCTAAGGTAGTTGACGGCAAGACGATAGCAGAAATTAAAAGAGAAAGATAAGATGATACGAAAATTCAAAGCAAAAGATATGGAAGAAGCTAAAGAGTTCTTTAAAGTACTACCAAAGATTATAGACACCAACCGAGATATATTTTTAAAGGGTGTCAACAAAGAGAACATAAGACTAGTTACTAAGGTTAAAGAACAAGAAGTACTTATTAATAGACTAAAGAATGGTGACCATAAGAACCTACAGGCTAAGACAGAAGCGCCTAAGAACAAGCTAGACGCTATCTTTAACAAGGATAAGCAGTCGCTAGTAGACGAGCTTAATACTACAGCAGGCTTACCAGACAACGACCCTAAGGATTACATCATGGGTAACGACGCTAACCCTGTAAAGGAACTACCCAAGGAAGAGCCTGAAGTAGATACAGACGAAGAAGAAGTTGAAGCAGCTATAGCGCTAGAGGTAGCTGAAGCTGAGCTAGAAGACGAAGAAACCCCAGAAGAGGAATAGATGGCTAAGTCCATTGAAGCTGCCTACGATGACTGGGAGCCCTTTACACAGGAGACATACGATAAGACTATATCTGACTTCGTAGAGTTCTGTAAAAGGGCTATTCGTATTACAGACAAAGCTGGTGTAGTAAAACCATTTATATTGAACGAAGCTCAACTAGACTACGCTACTAAGTTCTTTGAAGAGTATAACTCTAAACCAGAGAAGCCTATAGAGCACGTCATACTAAAGGCTAGGCAGATGGGATTCTCTACATTGATAGCAACAATTATTATCTATACCTGTATATCCCTACGTAATACATCTATGGGTGTAGCTTATGTTATGCCTATCGAAGAAGACTGGGAGAGCATAGCTCGTGAGAAGTTCCTACCTATCCTGCAATCTATGCACCCTGACATGGTACCTGAGATTAAAGTAGGCAAGAAGAGTAGCTACACATTCGTAGGTTACTCAGACAAAGAGAAGCTAGATAACCGTGTCTCAGGCGTGTCAGCAAGCTCTAAGACGCACGCTAGGGGAAGAATGATACGTGGACTCATCTTAGACGAATACGCCACGTACACGAACGCTGTAGACCTTAAGCGAGGTATTATGGCTGCAGTACCTAAAGTCGGACGTAGCTACAAGATACTATTCTCTACAGCTAAAGGTCAGAACCATTTCTTTGATACATGGAACAATGCTAAGAAGACTAACAACTGGAGAGGTTTCTTCTACCCTTGGCACACGCTAGCTGAATATGAGATGGACGCCAAGCCTATACAAGTGCTGACACCTTATCAAGAGAAGCTAGTAGCAGAGTTTGAGAAGCGTGGCTATGAGAAAGAGACTTGGCTACGTAAGCTGACCTGGTATGAGTATATGCTAGCTAACGAAGCTGAAGGTGATGAAGATACAATGATGCAGGAGTATCCTTCCTTTGAAGAAGAAGCTTTCCTATCTTCAGGTAGACCAGCCTTTAAACCTAGAGCTATGGATAAGCTACGTAAAGAAGCTGAAGCTAACCCAGTGCATAATGGATTGCCTTTCGTCTACGTAGAACCTATATCCTACATGGGCCAAGTAGATAATATTGTTGGCTACTTTGAGCCTGTATCTAAATCCGCTATGAAGATATTTGATTCAGTATCACCAGGTAGAAGATATGTCGCAGGAGTCGATCCGAGTGATGGCGGCGAGATGGGAGACTTTTCCGCTATATGTGTGGTCGACAAAGAGAACCTACAGGTAGTAGCAAGCTACCGAGCTAAGATAGCTCAAGAAGAATTAGCTGATGTCTGTATAGACTTAGCTAAAGAATATAACAATGCTCAGATAATACCTGAACGCAATACAGGTCAAGCGCTAATATCTCATATACGTCACCGAGGTTATGGCAACATATATAACCAGCAGAAGCTACGTACTGGCAACCAGGGTAGAGGTAACTATGGTATCTATATGACCTACTCAGTGCGTTCAGAGCTAGTCAAGTATCTACAGTTCCTAGTCAACAACGGCTTATGGAAAGACTATGACCCTGACTTCTTCTTAGAGGCTAGATACTTTAACTATGACGATAAGCGTGGCAGGTGGGTAGCTGACGCAGGTAAGACAGATGATGTGATTATGAGCCGAGTACTGTGTATGCCTGGTCTAAACATGCGACAAATCTACTCCAAGTACGACACAACCATACAAAACTTATAGTCACTACAACATATTTGTGACAAAATAGCTATTGACAAATCCAATGAAGTATGCTACAGTGGTGTGATAAATATGAAAAATGATTACTCACACATAATCCAATACATAAAAGAAGCTGACCAGGCCAGAGAGCCAGTCATACGAAAGTCAGAACGTACACGTGAAGCTTACAGGGGCAACCCAAGCGTCCGTAAGTATAAAGCAGACCCTAAGAACAAAGCTAGAAAAGTATCTCAAGAGAAGCCAGACCTTATATATGAGTGTATTGAGACTAACGTATCAGCCATAATGGGCGGTATAGATAGGTGGGACTTTGTTCCTTACGATGGGAAGAACCAAGTCAATGCTAGGACTATGGACAGACTTGACTGCGCTACCCAGAACTTTTATCAGCTAGAAGACATTGAGCAGAAGTTTACACAAGCTGGTCGTAACTCTTACTATGATGGCGGTGGCTTTATGTATATGAGGCACAACAAGAAGAAGCACCGACCAGAAGTTACACTATTACCAAGACAGCAGATTATCCAGGACCCTAAGAGGAAAGTACTACCCGAAGAAAGATTCATAGGTCACCAACAGAGAGAAAGCTTTAAGTCTCTTAAGGGTAAGCTACTTACTGGTAGCCGTAAAGGAGTCAAGCTTAAAGATATAAAAGGTACGGAGCTGCACCTAAAGCAGATTGCCGATAAGATTAACCAGTCTGACATGGGCTACTTCACTAATGATGACACTGACTTTAGTACCTCAGACCCGCTACGATACACTCTATGTAGTGTCTACAAGAGACAAGCAAAACAGTTCTACCAGAGAAGAGACATGGGTCCTAAAGGTAAAGACAAGCTCAAGTATGAATCAGATGACGTAGAAGTAACCTACCTGTATGAAACTTGTACTGGTTATGAGTACACAATTATTAACAGAGAGTTTGTAGTAGAAGTAAGGAAGAAACCTTTCAGCAAGACCTATACTTACGAAGTGTCAGAGAAGGACAAAGACGGGAACCCAGTTCTTAAGTCTGACGGTACTCCTAAGATGAAAGAAAAGAAATTCACTTGCACACTTGACAACCCTTATGTGAGGATAGAACACACTAGTCTATATGATGAACAAGATGGTGACTCGCCTATATGGCACATACTTGATGAGTTCGATAAGCTAGCTGACCTTGAGAGTTTACTGTGTGATATTATCTGGTGGATGTCTGTACCTCAGATACTAGCTACTAACACTGACGGAGATAAGCTGGCTAACGCTAGTAACATAGTGGGTGAGATTGTAGGTGATGGCGTAACTGACGCAGCTGTATTCAACAAGCAGTACCCTATACAGTCACTTACAGGTTACATTGACTTGAAGAGACAGGCACTTAAGAACGCTATTGGTTGTTACGACCCATTCAGAATACAGGCTATGATAGGCGACAGAGCCTCAGCTAAGGAAGCTTCTGCTGCACATGGTCAAGTATCTCAACGACATAACTCTTTTATATCTAATCTAGAGAACGCAGCTTCTGACCTTGGCAACAAGTTCTTAAAGATGATGTTTATAAACGAAGAAGAACTACTGTATGCTGACGTTGAGGACTCAGACAAGATTTATAATGATGAGATTATAGGAGATTACCTAGTATCCGCTAAGCTAAAGTCTGTTGCTAAGATTGAACAAGCTGACATAAGCAGGCGTTCTGCTGAAGTACTAGGACTATTACTCCCTGTCATAGAACAGCTAGGATTGAACGGTAAAGCTCTAGTAGAAGAAACTGTGCCTAAGATACTGATGGATACTATATCAAGACAGGGTATTAAGAAGATAACTGGCACTGACTTGCAGACACAACAGATAGAAGCTGCCGCACAGCTAGCGCAGATACAGGCACAGCAACCGCTAGACCCTTCACAAGTTACACCTCAGCAGTTAGAACAACTAGGCTTGCCGCCAACCAGAGCATCTGCTCAACCTAATTTTGGACCTAACCCACAGCTACCAGTAGGTATTAGGACTAGAGCTAGCCGACCTACACGAGACCCTATACAGGCTGCCACCCCTGAAGAAGCTGGCAATGTCGCTAACGACCCACGTGGTTTTTAATAATAAGAGGAAGGTTGGAATCATTGCTCGTTTCTACAGTTTGATTAACTTACGATTCACGCTATTTTACCAGCACACACGCAGTGTTTTCTATCTGACAGCGGCACGTTACTGTGGTTGAGCACTCCCAACGAAGCCCCGATTTCCACACAATGACAGCCTCAGCACATCCTCAGTTACAACATTAGCACAAGGAATATATATGTCAACACTAAAAATACTATTGACATTTTAGTCAAAGTGTGTTATTGTAACCAAGCAAGACTACATTAAAACAACAAGGAGATATATGTCAAATCAACCTGACGATACTTCTGCTCAAACTGATGGCGCACCTGCAAGTGCACCTGCTGAAGGAACTGCAAATCCTAACGCACAGTCTGAACCAGATAGTAAAACAGCTGAAGAGACGAAGGGTATTACTTTCGACTCATTTAACGAGGATGAAAGGAAGTTTCTTGAATCCAATGGAGTTAGCGATCTAACGAGCGCTGACGATATTAAGAAGTTAATTAACCAAGCCTCTACTGCAAAGTCCGCATCAGCAAAAGCTGGTAACGATAAGAAAGCTTTAGAAGACCAAGTTAAAGAACTCACAGGAAAACTCAATGGTACCCCGAATCCAACTACCGAAGAGTCTGCTGCACCGAAGGAAGAGGAAGCCCCAGCTAACCCTGTGGTGGACGCAAGTCCTAAACCTCAAGCTGGAAGTTTAGATGAACTAACCGCAACCAACATCATGTTGGCTCATAAGAATATGTTCCCAGAGATAGAGGAAGATATATTCCAAGGAGACATTTACGCTGAGTACGTTAAGCTGACTCGTGATAACACACTGTCTAAGTTTAGTGACTTAACTGAATTTGTTAAAGGCAAAGCTAAAGTTGCAAAACTACAAGCTAAGCTGAAAGAATATGAAACCTCTGACGCAGATGAAGCGCCTGTAGCTAAACCTGAAAGCATTACCGCTGGAAAGATTACAGTTGCACAAGCTAAGAGCATCATACTTGAGGGCGACGAGGCTAACGAGCATTACGCTGAAGCCAAGAAGATTCTAAAAGAACAGACCAGAGCAGCATACTAGGTAGTACAGTTTATCGTAGTCTATTACAACATAATAGATTAAGGAAATGATAAATGAACTATACTCAAGATTTGAAAGTCGAACAAGGCGCAACTAGCTTAGCAGAACACGCTAAACTAATGCGAGTAATGTACGACAACGAAACAATTGAAAACGCATACTCCCGATGGGGTGGTATGGAGAAATTCACCACAAAGCGACCTAACTGGCAGCGTGGTATGGGTAACACTTACCGATTTGAATTTAAAGACCGAACAACTATGGACGAAGTACAAATCCAGAAGTTCGTAACACAAGGTGTTGACGAAAACGGATGTCCTATTGATGAGTTTGGCGAATGTCCAACTCGTATTTGTACACCTTCTACTTACAGGACTTGTGAGCTTAAACTAGATACTACCTTCCAAGTAGGTGTTTCTTGGTGTGAAGCTACTGACGGACTATTCGTAGAAAGCAAATACCGAGCAGAGTACGAAGACAAGATGGAAGCTCTACGTGAATCAGTGCACTACGCTCTATGGTTGACTCTAATGGAAGTAGCTACTACTAGCCCTTCTGATACAATCATCGAAAATGCTGACTTTACTACTCACTACTTCGTAACAACTGACGAACTATACACAGCTCTATTGTGTGCAGTTACTTACATGAAGCAAGTTCTAGGCTCTAAGTCTAACGAACTATGTATCTTCCTACCTTACAAGGTTGAGAAGTGTCTACTACAGGACGAAGCCTTCAAGGGTTGCTGTAAGACTAGTGGTCCAGAAGGTAGCTCATACGCTAACTCTGTTGCATTGGCTGAACAAGGTGGTGCTAGCTCAATTGGTAGCTTTCACGGATTGCCTCTTATCCTTCTATCAGAAGGTATCGACGCTCCAGGTGGAAACCCGTTCTGTCCAGACCCAGCAACTGCTCGTATCTTAATTGCTCACCCTGATGCCTTCGTATGGCACACAGAAGTGATGGTTAACGCTGACGAGTGTAAGGACGCAGAAAGCTTCAACTACAAGATGAACACTCTAATCATCGGTGGCTGTAAAGTTCTACGACCTGACTTACTATTCGTACTTGAATTTACTTGCGAATAATAAACCTAATCACGGCGGGGCAGAATAATCTGTCTCGCCTTTTGGTGTTTAGCTTTTAGTTAGACCCTCATAAAAGTTAGATACTAAATAAACTCGAAAGGAAATTAAATGGCAAAACCAGGATATTGCAGTACTAAATACAGTACTCAGAGCATACTTAATGCTATATTCGACCCAGAAACTTGTGCTATAAACACTGGCGCTGACGGACCTGTAGTAATAGAGAGCTCATGTGAAGAGCCTGTATTCACTAACATCTGTAACTGGGACGACATGCCTATAGGTATAGAAGCTTCTCTAGCACCTGTCGGTTGTACGAAAGACGAAGATGGAGAACTAACAGGTAAAGTATTTGTTTGTAAGACTGTCGTTGACGAAGTTGATGGAACTATTACTTATGCCCTAAAACACATTGCTACTGACGGAACAGTTACTGAAGACTGGGAAGGCGAGTGGGAAGACTGTGTACCAAAAGAAAAGTGTACAGGCATACCTACAATGTTCCAGAAGAAAGAATATTACTTCGGACTTGAGAACACAGGAACACGATTTAACAGAGAATATGAAGTTGAAATAACATTAAACAACGGTGAAGTACGAACAGTAACACTACCAGCTGCTTCTGGCTGGGGACCTCAGATGATTGCTTGGGAAGGTGCATTAGCTGCTGCATTCCCTGAACTATGCGAAGTAGCTCGACACTGGGCTGACTGGAAGCCTTCACAGCTACCACAATCAGGTGCAGGTGCTATACCTCAGACTGATATGGTTAGCGGCAATAACACACTGTCACCACTAGTTGGACAATACATACAGTTCACAGCTTGTGCTGATGAGCTACCATTCCTACCAGTAGATGCAACATTTACTAAGGTTAATGGAAACCCATTTGTAAGAGGCATGAGATATGCAGTTGTAACAGGACCTACAGAGTTTGAAGCTTTCTGTTTATCTTGCGATGAAGAATGTAACGAAGAACCAGGCAAGTGCTTTATACCTGCCTCAGCAGAACTACCTACTCCACCAGTACCAGTTTGTACTTACGATACATTCACAGCTTGTGATGACGGTACAGACCCTAACACGACTATCCTAGTAACCGTAGCAATTTGCGATGGCGTACAAGAAGTTAGCTATTCAACATTAGATGAAGAAGGTAACTCAACAGACTATACCCTAGTAGGTGAATTAGTAGACTGTGCAACTGGAGAGCCAGTTGTAATACCAGAGCCTGACTGCTCACTAGAGCTATGTGATTTTGCTACTACCTGTACTGACTTTGTTGCTACAGATGATGTAGAAGAACTAAAAGCTCAAGGTGCAGTAGAGAGTACAGTACTGATTGTACCTGATACATTAGCAGGGCGTGGTGACTTCGGCAATCCACAATACCTACCTAATACATACGGTAGTACTTTAGCGACTATAGACCAGAACTTAATTGTTCCAGCCATTAACCCCAGCTGTGAACGAGATGATTTTGGAACTATAATAATTAATCCTAATGTGCCTGCCGATGCAGTAAACAACTACTTTGAAATAGAGATAACTGGTGTAGATACTACAGCAGGATGGGGACCAGTAAGAGCACACTGTGTGACTACGGGTCAATTCTTTAACCTATCAGTAGTAAGTGGTACTCCTTCAAGCAATAACAACCCACAGACAACTGTCTATGGTGTCAACCACCCAGGTTGTAACCCAGAGGATATGAGAATCACTATCGCAGCATTTGGTACACAGAGCCGACTAAATGACCCTGATAGATGCGACGAAGTTGGAGTTGGTGAAACTACTTACCTAAGCAACGTGCTAGAAGAAATAAAGACTCCTGCACTACAGGTATCTGATTGTTCTACTCAAGAAACCAACGCATTGCTACAGCAATTGCTAATCGCCCAGAACACTACAAACAGCCAACTAGCTGAACTATGTGGAAAGATTGAAGACTTAATAGGCTCAGACGATGATGAATGTCCTTGCGAAGATGAAGAAGAAGACTGTTGTACAAACAAGATAACCACAGTAAGTGGAACTACAATAGTAATCGAGCCAGGCATAGACGGTGTATCTAACGGTGATACATTCGAGATACTAGACGAAGATTGCAATGTCTTAGGAGAAGCAACTGTAACCGCAGTAGGTGGCTCAGTTAAGTTTGGAATAAAGACCGAAGTCAAACTAGCAGTCGGTATGTGCGTGAGGTTAGCGTAATGACCATTAAGGCACTACAGAAATGCTACTGCCAACTCAAAGAAGCACTAGCTAACATAGAACTAACCCCTGGGCCAATAGGTCCAGCTGGTCCTGCTGGCGCAGACGGTGCCGATGGCGCTGACGGACAAGATGGCGCTGATGGCGCACAAGGTGCACCTGGAGTTCCAGGACAAGACGGACAAGACTTCACACCTGTATGCCCACCGTTTACAGCTCTACCAGTACCTACAATCACTCAGAGCGGTTCAGCTACTATTACATTACAACAGAACTTAGAGACTGACAGATGGTGGATAGAACGATTCCAAGACTGTGCTAAGCGAGAAGTATACGAGTTCCAATTCAGAGTTCGTGTAACTCATGCAGCTGGTGCAGGTTGGGGAACTATCCGAGTACCTAACATTGGTGGTTGGGATAGGAAAGTATATGACGTTGGTACTTACCGACAGAACGGAAACACTAATAACCCAGACAATCCAGTACAGGGCGCAATGCCTGATGCTCCATACATGGGTGCAGAAGCTCACGAATGGTCTAACTCAGGAATCATTTACTTGAATCAATTCAGAGACAGAGATAACGCAAGCACTCTATGGATAGAGTTTACTGCTAGATACGTGAGGAACTAATGAAGACTATAAGTACACAAAAAGAAGCTAAGAAAATTAAAGCTGGTGAAGAATATATTATTGATGTATTCCCAGAAGACCCAGATAAGTGGACTGATAAGCATGTAGAGAAAGCCCAGAAAATAAAGGAAGTAGTGAACGATGCAGTTCTTTAAAAAAGGAATAGACAAAACTCCTGCCTACCCACTGGACTACATACCTGCTGGCACTAAGCTAGCTAGTCCTTGTATTGGTAATGCTCATGGCTTTGCTAATCCATACGATGATAATAACATAATGACATACCTAGAAGAGGTGTCTCAAGTACGTGCAGACGTTAAAGCTGGCGTATACCCTGAAGCTTTCTTAGCTAAGTACTACCCTTGGGGAACAATGCCTAGTGAACTACCAACAGCCTTGCTGAACGAAGGTCTCAGTAAACGTGACCCTAAAGGTCTAGCTGATGTGGTACACATGGATAACCCAATGGACTTAGGTGTTGCACTATGCGACTGGCTAAGAAGTAAAGGCGTTAAGCCAAGACATCTAAGCAGTAACTCAATAGACTTCATCAATGCTATACCAGAGACTAATAAAAAGCTCGCAGACAGCATCTTAGGTGCCTTACAGAAAGCTTTTGACATCAAGTACTACTACGGTATGCCTAGGCCAGAAGAGCTACACCACGAAGGCAAGCTATTAACTAGCTACCCAGAAGGTTCACCAACTCACCCTGCTTTCCCAGCAGGACACGGAGCAGCAGCAGGTGCAACCGCTAAGACACTTATAGACCATTTCGATGTGACAGAAGAACAGGCAGCTGAGATTAGATTCGCAGCATACCTATGGGCACAATTCAGAACATTCGCAGGTGTCCATTACGCATTAGATAACATTGCAGGTCTGAAGGTCGGCGGACTAGAGATAGAGTATATGCCAGTAGGCAAGAAAGTAGTAGGTAAACAATAATGCCAACAGTAAAGGAAGAAATGTCTGAGATTAAAACAGAAGTAAGAAACTTAAATAAAACTGTAGATGCAGGCTTTAAGAATACAAATGCTAAGCTAGATAGCTTTGACAACAGATTCGATAAGCTCCCAGACAACTTCATAACCCGAAGAGAACACGAGGCTTCACAAAAGGCTAGCAGAAACTATGTGAGTACAATCGTACCACTAGTAGGCGTAGCAGTTACTATAGCAATTGCTATACTGACCACAAGATAACTATTGACAAATTAAGTAAAGTGTGTTATGGTAATAGATATATTTACCTCAACACTACAAAGGAGTTCATAATATGAGCAAAAAATTAAACTGGGCGTGCGGAAGCTGCGAACCCAAAGACCCATGTAATAGCTGTTCGACAGACTGTTGCAGAAGCTCTGCTAAGATTTGCCATCACACAGTGGAGACTGCGGCTGATTTAGCTGGCTATACAAACGCTTTCGTATACGTACGAGACGAATGTACAACATATCACATAGACGATAACGGCAATCAACTTGCTGTCAGTAAGGTACCTAAGTTTGAAGACAACTTCAACGCTGTACAAGGTGCCTACTTTGGCGTGCAAGTCTTTGACTTCGCCAACTGTATCGCTTATGTATACGACTATAACGGCGACGTAAAGCAATGGAGTTTAACATAATGGCACACAATAACGCATTTAATATAGTAAACGAAGCTCGTCACATACCAGGACGAGGACGATACTGCAACACTGTAGTTATCGATGACGCAAATGGTATCACTTACCTATACGATGGATGTGGCAACTACGCTATCATCTGTGACAAAGGTGAACAGAACATCTGCGCTAAACTAAAAGAGCTAGTAGCTGGTGAATACTCAGACACTGACCTATTCGCAGCTATCAAAGACGATGGCTCATGTAAGCTAGTATCTCTACCAGAAGAGACTATCACTACTCTAACAGTAGCTGGAAACGTAATCACTTACGTTAACGAAGCTGGTGTAGTTAGCTCATTCAACATCAACGAAATCGACATGGACTTCAACGCCCTAGCTGATAATGGTGACGGTAGTTTTACTTTCACAACTGAAGATGGAACAACTGTAGACCTAGATGTTTGTCAGACTGTAATCGACCATTGTGGTGCTACTGCTGTAGCCAACCCTGACGGTTCATACACTGTAACTGGCAACGATGGTAACTCTATTACTATAGCTGGACCTACTGACCCATCTGTTATAACACAGGTTGTAACTGCTGGACATTTAATCGCTACACACGATGACAACGCTGGAACAATCACAGACATAATCGAGAGCCTGACCACACTAGTAGACAACGGTGGTTCATTCACATACACATCAGAAGATGGCACACAAACAATTGTCAACTTAGTATCTACTGCTGCTGGTAACTTAATTACCCACAACGTAGACGGTGTATTTATAGACTGTCCTGCTATAGCTGGATGTTTCACTTCAAACGATTCATCTGTAACTATAACAAGCAACGCTGACGGAACTGTAAACTTAGCTGTAACTCCATTAGACATTCACCAAGAGATTTCAAACTTTGGTGTTGGTACTATTGCAAGCTTCGTAGGTATAGACGCTAACGGCAACTGTGTTACTGAAGATGCTGAAATACCAGTTGAAACTGAAACTGAGATTACCTACGGAACTGCTGCTGACGGCGGCGACGAGTATGTAAATGAATCTGGCGCTAAGTTCAGAGTTAACCCAAGAACTTACTGTGAAGAGATTCCTATACCTGGAGCTTCAGCAAACAATAACGATACAACTCCAGTTAACATCATAACAACTAGCTACACTAGACAGTATGCTAATTCAGTAGTAGTTGTGGACATCAACCTAGTAGCAGCAGCCTCAGGTCAAAGAAGGACAGATGAGACTACAACAACAGCTCCACCAGCAAATATTGCTGACGGTGTTGTATGGGGTGCTTCATGGAACGCAACTGTAGGTGGAAATACTAAGAGGATTGTAAGAAACAACTTCAACAGTATTGAATCAGCACACGATGCAACTGACACAATCAGAATACCTAACAACTCAGCAGCTAGTTTCTGTGTACCAGAAGGAAGTGGAGCAGTAGACATTGAGGCAGAAATGCTTTGGGATTTTGTTCCATTCTACACATCTGGAACAAACGCTGACTTGTCTGTTTATGGGCTGCGGCTATACGGAGACAGTTGCATAACAATAACAGAATACGAGGTACTATAATGAGTTTAACTGCAGAACAAAAAAGACTAATAGTTGACGGTGGAGAATTGCAAGATGGCTTTAAGTCATTCTTCGTAAACGAGAACGGTGCATATGTAATGTCAGCAGATAAAAAAGCAAAAACACCAGAAGGATATGAGAAGTCTACACGGGCAAAAGTACAGAAACTACTTGAGGCAAAGCAGCCAGAGAAAAAGAAAGCTAACTAATGAGCAAATGCAATACTAACACCTGTCCAAAAGATAAAGGATGTAAAGACATTCCTTCTATCGCTTGGTCAGTACGAGAAAACTCTTGTGTAGTATGCTTAAGTTACGAGGGAGTGCCTATCACTCCTTTGGACTTAGGTCCTGCTATCAAGTATTGTGAAAGCAAAACTAACTTAACACTTGACTTTGATAAGTGTGAGATTCGTTACGAAGGCGAAAGCTTTGTAGGTAACGGTGGTTCTGCTAACATAATTAAACTAAAAGATATTGCTGGATGTATGTCTATAAAGGACTTGGCTGATGTCAACCCTAATAGCTGCGTACCATGTGGTATCGGACAAATCAAAACTATCGAAGGTAAAGACCAAGTAGTATTTGATAAACTAGAAGAAGTACCTGAAGACGTTACTTCTACTGGCTTGGCTACTATCGGAAGCGATGGTTGTCTATATAGCTTAACATGTCCTTCAGCGTTAGACCCTGACTGTGAACCATGTGAACCTGTAGAAGAAAACTGTAAGATGTTGCTATGTAAGAATGGCGAGATTACATTTGAAGAGATTGATGAAATCCCTATAGAAGAAGTTAGATGGAATATTGTAGCTGGTGAAGATGGCTGCCCTAAGAAGGTATGTTACGCATCACCTAGCCTAGGTTCTTGTGAAGATGGTATTGTAGCTGACCCTGAAACTGGCGTAGTTGGTAACACAACTCTACCTGCTGGTACTAATGATGCTTTCCCTGGCTCGCAAACTGCAACTCTTGGCGAGTGTGAGATAACTAACCCAACAGACTGTAAGATGAAGGTCACTATGACAGTACCTGCTCTTATATGCATCATTACTGATGATGACCCATTCTACTTTGACGTAGGCATCTATGGTGAAATAATTGACGGTGATGCTACATTCTTAAACGGTTCAACTGCTGGCGTAGGTGTACTACCTGCGGTCTATTCTCCTAACGCTCCTAACGGTCTTAACACCTCAGCTGGTGTAGCCACTCTATGCTTCAAGCTAGACGCTGGCGAAACTGCAACTATCGAATACGGTGCTCTAGCAGCTCCTTACATTGGTACTGTAGACAACTTTGCATCTGCATTAGGTTACGTTACTGCTGGACCACAAGACCCGAACAGAGAATTTGTCCTACAACCACCAACATACGAACTAACTCCTTGCGAATAGAAAGATAAATATGTCTGAAACATCACAAAGTTACTTAGGCGACATCCCTGACTGGGACCTGCCAACTATACCTACTGACGCAAAGATAAGAATGTTCACAGTTGAAGCTGACCCTGATGGCTGTGACCAACACTATGCTTACTACGTACCACTAACTGCTTTGACAGGTGGTACGTCAGTACAGACAAACCAATGTTCCATGTTTGCACCAGGCAATGACATAACCATAACTGATGGTACTGTCGTTCCTGTGTATCAGGAGAATAATACGCCTTATAGAGTTAATAAAGCTAGCGCTGCTTCTGTAGCTACACTAGCTCAAGACTTAGCAATTAAGGTCGACCCCAACCAGACTGACTACTTAATCGTTCAACATGACGGTTACTACAAGTTTGATGCCCCACATAACTACACCATCGGGCAGACATACTACCTATCAGATACATCTGGTCAGGTTGTAACTGTTCCTGGTACTGAGGACCAACCTTTGTTCAGGGTTATAGATAATAGAAAAATACGAATACTTTTATAGGAGGTTAGATGGCGGACTCAAAGCCAAAGGCTGAAGTCTTAAAGGCTAGCAGTACTTGCTTTAAACGAAGCACAGCTCACCAGCAGTTTGCTGATGGGCTTGACCGCTATATGACTATACCTGGTACTAACGGCTGTACACCTGAGGTTATTAACTTCAGACCCTGCGGTAAGACCAGTCATAAAACTTCTGTAATAACACTAGACAAGCCTACCTTCCCTACTGTGAAGTACAAGGACGGTGGGCCTAGGTGTCACCACTGTAAGATACCAATGGTAATCAACACAGTGAAACGTGACCGTAAATACTTCAGCCCTACTCTAGGCTCAGATGGACAGTTTACTAATCCATATACCTATGAGTGTACACGTTGTACATACACTGAATACATAGAACACAACAGGACATGGAGAGACGATAAAATAATATGGATACCTAAAGAAGTACTTAAACCTTCTTGTAATATCCCAGCCACAACGCTACTGAAAGGACTTTGTTAATGGACCCTAGCAACGAGAACAACTACAAGTATTACTTTAATACATTTGAAGCTAACCAAGTAGGCAGGCTATTAGGTAAGTTCTATGCTGCTATTGGGGACTCAACCTGTTCAACACCTGAAAGCCAGGTACTTTATTTCTTAAACAAATCATTGCGTAGACTAGCTCAACGAGACGGACTCAGAGACTTATTTACAAAACGTACAACTGTACAGCTAGACCCTGTTAATGAAGATGGTTCTAATGCTGCTAGCTGGGACCTACCCAAAGACCTTATAACTATATGTAAGTTAGACGTGCTTGACATAGGTGATAGTATTAAGAGAAGCTGTGCTAGATACACTAGCGATGAAGATAACTTCTATGCTTGCAACCCACTACCAGAACTTATGCCATGTGGTACACCTAGTTGCTACCTTATAGAAAAGTGTGGTGGTGTAAAGCGTATAGTATTTGATGTACCGCCTAGTCAGTTAATGGCTTTAAACCTTAAGTACAACTACTGTCCTGATGACCTTAGTACACTAGAAGATACTTTTGATGTTCCTAAACTATACTGCGACCTCATAGTTGATGGTGCTAGAATTTACCATAAAGAAGAAACTGGCGACTTTGCTCAAGCTCGTGCTCTATGGGAATCCTACGACCTGCATACCCTTGAGAGTTCTGAGACGTTTAACCGTGCTGATAAGCAGGATGGTTACAATGTCATGGCAGGGGGCAGGGATGCCTCTTAGTTTTGCTGGCTCCAGGAACTTCTCTAAGAGTAAGCGTTACTATGCTCGTACCTCTGGACACCCTACCAACTTTAGCTATGACAAGATAAGAACCTTCTTTAATTTAAGCGGTTTGAATACTGCTGTTGATGACCTTCATAAAGGTGAGTCTGAGTCTCCGTACATGTATAACGTCCGACCTTTTGGTGAAGATGAAGTAACCCAACGTGCACCTATAATGGGGCGTACAGGGGCTGAGATGCTGTGTGACAGCGACTTAATGGATAGGGTTCCTTTAGATTTAAACGATGGTGATAACTTTATAGAAATATATGAGGGTAAAGCTATAGACTTTGTACAGAAGCTAGATGGTTCTTTGTTTGGTTTAGAGTTTGCTGTAGAAAATACTGGCGGTGCTAAAGGATACATACGTGTTAGCCTTAGAGATGTAGATACTGATGAAGACTACATGTCTGGTGTTATAGATTTATGTAACCTAACTGGCGTTGGCTTTAACAAGCAACTTATAAAGTTTATAGACTGTGTTGAACTAGAGCAGCAAGAAGTCCGCATTAGGCTAGAAGTAGTCGATGACGTAAACCCTGAGTCATGCTTCCGTGAAGACCCTATTATGCAGCGTCGTGTCAGGATACTAGCTACTGGTGCAGGCAACCACAGAACATCAGAGTTCAGTACACCCAACCTAGACCAATGCCGTAGAGAAGTACAGTTCGAGTGGACAGACGCACTTAACGCACCGCTTATCGGTACACTTACATCTGAATACAGGGCTATCCCTGGTATGCAGAAAGTTTGCTGTGATGGTAAGGACTACTTAATGTATACAGTTAAAGGACCTAATGGAGTTTACATATTCAGAGCTGACATGAAGTCTGGTGCATGTAGGCAGGTTGGTTATGCTGACCCTAGGAGTGAAGCTGTTAGATACGAACAGTGTGGTGATGTAATATTGGTTGTTGACGGCTACTCACCATTAAGGTCTATAGCTTGTGCCAACTGGGCTATAACTGATGCGATACCTGATACTGAAGATATTAGAGCACCTGGTTCTACCCAAGAAGAATTACTAGAGTTCCAAGAAGAGCTGACAGCTAAGCCTGGTGCTAGCCTTATTAAGAAGTACTACTCAAGAATATTCCTAGCTGGATTCAAAGATGACCCAGGCTACGTAGAGTTCTCATTCATAGATAGTGAAGGCCCTAAGTACGACCAGTTCAATGATGGCTTTTATGCAGGTGACGAGGAAGCTAGTGCAGCTACCTGTAAACCTATAACAGCATTAGCCTGCCTAGATGATTATATGTTTATCTTTAACCAAGAGGGCAAGTTTATATTCCATGCACCTGGTGGCTTTGATGCAGGTAGCCCTAGTCAACGTTCAGCTAGAGGTGAAGACCTAGGCGTACTATCACAAGAAGCTGTTACTGAGGGTGTCAATAACATTTATTTCTACAACCCTACTGAAGGACCTATACGTTGTCCTGGTGAGAATGATGTACGTATTGGACTTAAGGTTAAGAACCAGTTTGATGCCATACCTAGAGAGATGCGTAAAGATGTTGTAGTCGTTTACCATGACCTCAAGGTTCACTACTACTACCACAACGAAGGTAATCATAACAACAAGAGTTTAATTTACTACACTACAGAAGGTGATAACAAGATGTGGGTTAGAGATAACAACACACCAGCACTAAGTGCCTATTGCGATGAACCTACAGATATGTTATACTTGGCTCACAGTTGCGGTCCAATAATATACAAATCAGAGGTGGCGAAAAACTATAAGGACTTTGATACGGAGATATGTGTTGAGTATTCTACACGTTATGACGTAGGCAAAACTCCTTCAGCATGGATATACTTGCACGAAGTCTATGCGCACGTACTAGCTAACTATACACAGAGTTACTATATTGGTATTGACATAGATTACCAAGATAACCCAGCAGTATGGCGTAAGTTCAGTAGAGCTAACCTCGACAGCGATAATAACCCAGACGCTGTATTTCAAAACACTGCTGAGAGTGGCATACAAGTACTGAGTATGAGTATGAACATGAAAGCTCATTACTACCAGATAAGAATGAAGACTTATCAGTATGCTAAGCAAGCTGAAATCGTAGGAGTGGAAATCAGGTGGGGTGACAAGGAGTCATTGTAATGAGGAACTATGGTAAAGAAAACAGTTATGAAGATTTCAGGTCACACCCACAGCAATGGCACCGTGATGACCGTACGTTTAAGCACAACGTTAATAGCCTGGCTAAGCAGCAATGTACTTATGAAGAAGGTGGTAGCGAAGTTATTATACAAGGCAACCTACCCAACGGAGATGGTTTCGGTATAGCTAAATATAGAATAGAAGGAGATAACTACGTTTTAATACAGACGTACTAGGAACATTATGGACATCCAAACTGCATTACAGAATTTACAACTAGCATTAGGCGCACAACGGAACGCTAACTTCCGTGGTTTAGACGTAGCCAGAGAGCAAGGTTTAACACAGCTACAGGCTGGTAACTTTGGTAATGGTCTGGGTAGGTCTACTCTATTCAGAAGAGGTGCACAAGACATAGATTCAGAACAGATACAAGACAGAGCCGAACAAGAAGGTCTATATCTACAGAACAGAATATCTGCATCACAGAGTATACAACCATTCCTAGACCAGATAGCTGAATACAACACTGCGGCAACAGAATTGGACGGGCTATACTAATGACACCACAAGCAGCACTATCGCTACAAAATAGATTAACTCAGGAAGATATAGCTGAGGCTACTAGACCTTTGACTACAGCACAGGATGTCATATCAGCCAGCAATGACCTAGTTACTAGACTATCTACATTATCCGCACAAAGTGAAAGCAGTATAGCTGATACATCCTTGCGATTAGGGCCGTCTCTAGGTGGGGCAGTAGGCTTTAACGCAGCAAGAAGCACTAGACCTGCACAAGACATACAAGTGTCCGCCCTAGCCGCCCAAGGACAAGGGCAAATACTGGAGCTAGTCGCACAAGAACAGCTAGACGCAGCAGCAGCACGATACGAGAACAGTGTGGCGCAGGCTACTGAGAGAGCTAGAGCGCAGCAAGCAGCACAAGCAGCAGCTTACGCACAGAGTCAAGCCAGCTTCACATCTAGTGGTGGTGTCGGTGGAGACTCAGGAACTACTACATCTAGCGCTGACCCATCTGCACCTATAAGTGGAGTTAACGTGCAGGCAAACCAGATAAGCGGTGGCCTTGGCTCTCCAAAGATACCTATACCGCAGGCATCAACAACAGAGTCTGTTGGATTCTTGGGCGAAGTCAGACCTCTGAAAACAGAGTTATTACAAATACAAAGAGATGTAGGTAGACCACTTACAGCAGAGGAGGCTGGCATAGCTACTGATACTCTTATAGACAGGTCAGTGTTGACTAATCCTCAAGCACCTCAGGCATATGTACCTAATTCTATATACAGTAACGATAGGTTCAGAAATGGATTTTAATGAGGCGCTAAAGAAATCCCAGCAGAGGGTTGCGGCTAATAACGCTGCGGCTGTTGCACAAGACATAGTTGACGCAGGACCTGAAGCAGTTAATCAGGGAGACTTGGCAGCTGCAAGACAATTAGACACAGGCAATGGTTCTGGAGTCTACACAGTAGATACTATAAAACGTGCGACATTAGCTCAAGAAGGCGACAACTACCACACCGTCAGGCTAGACATAAACCCAGAAACTAATGCACTGCAACTTAATGCACCACAGTACTTCCTAGAGAGCGACTATTATAAACAGAGCCTAGAGCCAGAGCTGGTGAAGTTCAATAATCTACCTGCTAACTCACCTCAAATACAAAACCTTTTAAGCGAAGAAACATTAACCGCACTCAATGATGACTCAAGAAATTTATTTAATGCCAATAAGTTAGTTAATGAATATGTAAAGATAAACCCAGACGCAGGTAGAGAAGATGCCTTTGCGTATTACCAAAACGTAGGCGCAAACAGATTTGATGACAGCAGTCTAGTGGTGGTGGGCATGGATAAAAGTGGAGTACAGCAGACTGCCACTGCTAAAGAATTATTCAATAAGGTCTCAGAGTTTAGCGACGTAGAGAAGCAGAACTACCTGTCCAATGTTCGAGATATTACTGAATCAGACAAGGCTACAGAGAGACAGAAAGCAGTCTTCCAGGGCATACTAGACTTCTTCCAAAGACCAGACAATAACGAAGCTCTTAACACCTCTACTGGAAACACTATACGTATAGCAGGTGAGAGAGGCACAGTAGCATTAGCGGATTCAGGCTTTGTCGGTGGCATAGCTAATGCATTGACTGGTGTCAGAGCTATACCTATACCTGGACTAGGAGTTGTGCCTTTAAGCAGTGGAGATACTGTGGCTGACCAGGCCAGAGAAAACCTAGAAAACTTTGATGAACTCAACGACACCTCTAAACTATCTATAGCATCAAGCATAGGTAACAGTGTTCTCGGTTTTGGTGCAGACTTGGCGGCTGGTGGTGCTATAGGTAAGCTTATAGGTAGTGGTCTAGCCGCTACGGGCAGGGCAGCCAAGCTAATAAGCACCATAGATAAGGCGACTGATGTGAAGACGTTGCAGAAAGTTGTGGGTGCCAGTGACGAGGCAGTAGCTAAGGCAGCAGAGATAGTAAGAAGCAATTCAGCCAGAACAATATCACAAGACCTGAAGTTCAATACTGGCTTTGCGGTCACGCAAATACCAGACAACCTGAGTGACGCTGATACCATCCTTACCAAAGATGTAATAGTTAACACCCTGCAAGATGTAGCATTAATAGGTACTGGTAGGGGTGTAATTAAGGCTGGTAAAATAATAGGTGGGACAAAATCATTCAATGTTGCTAATGATTTCTTATCACAAAAGATAGTTAAGGCTAATGGCGTGTTAAGCTCAACGCCATATCTAGGCACAGGTCTAAAGAAGATAGCCACAGGGTTTGTAGACGGAGGGTCTGCACTAGTGAGATTGGCTAATGGTCAATATGCAGCTACTGGCGACAAGTACGACCTTCACAGGGCAAACAATGTAATAGACTACGCTAGGAACACTGGTTCTACAGTGGATAATATTATACTTGAGTCTAGCAAGGGCGGTAGAGCGTTAGTGCAGGATGTTGACGGGTCAATAGTAGAGGTAGAACTTAGTGCAAGAAGAGGTCTCAATGATTTTGTGGAGTCTGCTACTGAAGGCCTAAACGTAAAGAAAGCCAGAGAACTAGAGCAGAAATACACTGAAGTAGGTGCTAGGATTACTGAGCTAGAAAGACTAGAGAATGGTGCCAAGAATATCAAAGGAGTTGACGCTGCATCTACAAGAGCGAAGACCTCTGCTGAGATAAACGAAATAAAGAAATACCTCAAAGAGAATGACAGCCAGGAAGCCAGAGACTACCTTGAGGCATCGAGGAAGTGGCTTGATGAAGTTAACGAAATCGGTGTTAAGCTGGGGATTACTGACGAAGACTTGCTCAACGCTTTCAACGCAGAAGAGGCCTATGCTAATTACCACAGGATACAAAAGACTACCGATAAATCGAAAAACGACAAGCTGCGTGGCTCGCTGCCTAATACTCTGAAGAACTCCAGTACGGTTGATGACATAACAAACAAGAGCTTCTTTAATAGTGACGGTGAGGTTATGCTGCTGTCACTGACGGCTGATGAGAAGTTAGACACCATAGTTAAGCTAGCGTCTCAAGCGTCACTACACAATCTATTGGCACAATATGCGGACCAAGGCATTGCTGGAATACGTAGAGTTGTGGACGCAGGTGATGTCAAAAAGCTGGACGACTTAACCAAATCAAACGAAAAGCTCAGCGTACTGAAGAACGATATAGACAAAGGAATTGTAGCCGACCTTGAGAAGGCTTTGAACCAAGACGCAGACAAAATATTGAAAGCTATACAAGGTAAAGGTGGAGCTAACGTGAGTCTTAGGATAAAGAACGCACTCAATAAAGCTATAGACAAAGTAATAGAAGACTCAGACTTTAAGCAACTGGCTAAAGGTTATAGAAAAGACGCTGGCTCAAGAGCTACAAACAGGCAGCTTGCGACTGAACTTGTCCGTGAGAATCTAGGGGATGTCACTAATAGGATAAAGCTAGATAATCTAACAGGCACTGAGCTTAGCCAGGTAAAAGCTATATACAGAGCCCAGATAGATGAACTTGCTAGCGCAGACAGGATAACTAAAACCAGGACAAGGCGAGAAGATGAGATAGCTGAGCTTAGAAAGAAGGTGGACCCTAATTACAAAGGCAACAACACCGACAACCAAGTTGCTTACTATTCAAATGGCACTAAAGGCAGGATAGAAGTAGACGACCCTGAGTTGCTGCGTGCGTTGAAATCTTTCGTAGGGGCGGATGCTGGAGTAGTAAATGCAATAATGACATCAGCAGCCAGAGGATTCAGAGCTGGTACAACTGCACTAAACCCAACATTCCCAGCAGTAGACGCATTTAGGAACATTGGTCAAGCTAATATAGCTGGAGGATTAAACACTAAAGCTTGGAGCAATAACCTTGCCACAGACCTAGCTAAGAACACTGGCATGGATGCTGATGATGCGGACTTATTGATGAGATTTCTTGAGACTAGGCTGCGGTCTGGTACACGAGTTGAGACATCTAGGCGTGCTCAAGACTTAGCACAAAGGAGTGCTAAGCAAGTCAGACTTGCCACTGGTCGTAATGGAGACAGGGTCAATAGAGCTAAGGAAACTGTAGTCGGTGACGGAACTATAAAGGGTATAGCTAATCCTAAACGCATACTGCGTTCTCTTGAAGACTCAATGAATACAATAGAGTTAAGGACAAGAAAGCAGGTGGCGGCCAGCAGAATGATAGACGCTATGAACAGAGGAGCTACTAAAGATGAAGCACTACAAGAGGCTATGTTCTATGCTGCTAACGCTACCACAAAGTTCTTGAATGTAGGTGATAAAGTTAAGAGCATACTGACTACTATGCCTTATCTGAACACAGCTATACAGGGGCCAGCCTCATTCGCTAGGCTAGCTAAGCTTGACCCAATAGGTACTACAGCCAGAATAATGGCAGGTGTTATAGCCCCTACGATGTGGCTTACTACACAGAACATGAGCGACCCAGAGAAAGCTGAGGCTTACTGGTCTATACCTGAGTACGAAAGAGAAAATAACCTCATAATTGTTTTATCACCTGATGAAATACTCAAGATACCTCTACCGCAGGAAGTCTTAGGCTTTGCATCCGTACCGAGAGAGCTCATAGAAGGCATGTATGGTTACAACCAGGAAGGTTTCTCTAGGATATTCGTTAAAGGTTTATTAAAAGAAGTGCCATTCGGGCTTGACGCTTTAGCTGATACTGATTTTACAGGTGAGACTGACTATAGCCGTGCGTTCGGTGAGATAAGCTCTAGCTTTATACCACAAGCTATAAGACCTATATATGAGAACGCTATAGGTAGCAAGGTTTACAGTGATGCACCAATAGGCCCAACAGAAGAGAGACTCATAAGAGACGGAATACTGGACCCTGAGGCTCAAGACTATACATTCGCCAGCAAAGACTCACAGACTCTAAGATATGTTTCCCAACTTACTGGTGTGAAGCAGGCTAGTATACAGAATGTGTTTGAGTCATACACTGGTACAGTTGGTGGCTATTTATTGGGTGGTATAGACAGACTTCTCGGTGCCCCAGATGAGCGTGTTGGTGGCAAGAGCCTGTCTGATGACCTAGGCAACAGGTTTATAGGTGCACGTTATGATGAAGCTAACTCATCATTTTGGTCTGGGGTAAACGACCTGAACGTACAGCGTGATAAGCTAGTGAATCAGTTAGATGAATTGGCAAGTCAACTATACATAGCAGAGTTGAACGGTGACACCCAGCTTGCAGACAGCATACTTAAAGAAAGACAGGAGAGGATAGACAACCATGCTATATCAGCCTCAGACTTTTATAATAGTTACTCAGACTTTTACAACACAGCAGGTGGCATAAGCGATTTCCAAGTGGGTCTATTATTAGACACGGTTAACATAGTTGACCCAGGTAGAGGTAGCTTTGACCCAGGTACTGCTGGTGCTAGCGAGGCGAATAGCCTAGTATTCCAGGGTGAGAGAGACGCACAGACTAGAGCGCTGCAATCAGGGCTACCAGTTACAGGCAACACTTCACCTCTGGGCATAAGAACAGCAGACGGTTCAGAGTCAGGCAACATAGGCGATGGCAGAGTTAGAACAGACAGGTTTGAAGCTACCAACCAACTAGAGTTTGAGTTTGAAGAGGTTGCATTTAGGGGTGACGTATCTCTAAGTGACGTTAACAACAAGTATAGGCCAGAACTTAATACAGCTTACGAGGCTGAAGACTACGATAAAGTGGATGAAATAGGTGAACGCAAGAACGCTGACCTAGATAAGGTTATAAAGCCACTAGTAGATAAGTATGGCCCTAATGTACTGTTCAATAACCAGAGCATACAAGATGCGCTAGACTCATATTACCACATACCTGGAGAGTTCACCCAAACCACATCAGGTAGCTTCTTTAGCTCTAGGAGAAACCCTAACATAAACAGGACTAGGGGTGCAGGTGTGAACTTCATACAGGATAGATACGATGTAGAGAGGTTTAAGTTCCAAGAGACCACTTCGGTACCAGGTAGAGTGGCAGACGCATTGTCTAATAATTCTAGCTCTAAGGCCAGAGACCTAATAGAAGACAGAGACAATGGATTAATCACAATATCCGAGGAAGACCTAGTAAAAATACTAGAGATAATTTAACCCTTGACAATATTATATAATGACAATACAATGTATGCACAAACACTATAAACAAAAAGGATTAAAAAATGGATGAGGAAAATAACGTAACTATTCAGGCACAGGAAACATTGCAGAATGAAGCTAAGGAGACGGCCGAACAGCAAGCTACTGAAGACAATAAAGCTTTAGAAGCTATTGATGAGTTCTTCGTAGAGTTTGAGGAAATACTAAACGCTGGTCATGACGACCTGGATGATGAAGAGTATGCAGCCTACAGAATAAACGCCAACCAAAGACTAGCAGGCGTACTGTCTGGTATGAAGAAGGGTGAGTATCGTAATACTATGGACATCAGACAGATGTCTCTAATGATTGCACAGCTGAATAAGAACTATAATAACCTAGTAGCTTTCATTGAAGAGCAGATGCCTCTGATGAACGCTGGTGTATTGCTAGCTAACGGACACCTAGCTGGAGATAAGACAGTCAGCAAGTACATAGAGCTAACTGACGAACAGTCCAAGAAAGCTACTGATGTTATCAGACGATACGCTGAAGCTCTACGTGCAGAACACGATAACAAGACTCAAGAAGTACTAGAGGGACTGAAAGAACAAGTAGATAAAGAAGCGAAGAGACAAGAGGATGAAGTCTAGTCCTGAATCTATAATTAAGTACATTAACGCCACCCGTAACTGGGGGCCTAATGGTGAGAAGCCTATGCCTAAGACAGAGGCTTATCCTAAGTTCATTAAACCAGGTGAAAAGATGCCCGATAAGCCTACGCTATACAACCGTATATCTAGCTTAGAGGGTGCTAAGTACTTTAAAGACGAACTAATGAAGCTTGAAGCTTACCAGAAAGACTTCAGGCAAGAGCTTACAGAGCAACTGCAACGCTCTACAGTGCTGGCAGTTAACCGCAATGACACGCTAATGCTGTCAGAAGATGAGAGAACGGCAGGTGATGCAGTCAAGAGACAGATGGACTTCGCTAGCAAGATAGCCACAGTTCAGGACTCTCCGATAGACGGGCCTAAGCCACTGGATAGAGGAAGACAGAACATCTAATGGGTATCCTAGCTAAGAATGTTAATGGGGTCACTGAATACACTATAGATAAACCTACTGTTATTGGCTGTTCTTGCCCTAGTTTACCTGGTGCAGTACGTGGCAGGATGAACCGCTTTGGATTTGGCTTTAAGTACCAACTAACTACTGTAGAAAACAAGCGTAGTGTTAATGCTGCCAGACAGTATGGGGTATGGGAAGCTTATCCACACCTAGAACATAGTAAGGATAGGGTGAAAGCTGGTGAGCGTGGTGTATGGGCGATTCTATTTAACCCTTTTAATGGCAAGACTGTGCAGCTATGGGGCAAGGATATTACAGAGAAAGATGGGACATTAAGAAAGAAAGTAGAAGAGGTGATGGCATGAAAGTAAAACTATTTAATAGCATAGTAACGTTAGCAGAAGCGTACAACCAGGGAGAAATACATAGCAATATGTCGAGTGAGCCAATACAGCTACCCGACTCCTATATGCTGATGCTGTACCCCAGAAATGGTACGCCTGTGTGTATGCAGGAGCTCAGAGACTTGCAGAAGATTGCTGATGACCTACCCTGCCCTGTATATGCAGGCTCTATGGACAGCCCTGAGATGCACAACATGCAGTTCGGATATGAAGACGAGTTTCCTGATTCAATAGACTTCCCAGTTATAACTATTAACCCTGATGACTTAACCGATGAGGCTAAGGTGTTGTGTTTAAATAGTGGTCGAACACAGCGCAGGACGCTATGGGTGGTGGATGGACATATAGTAGATGACTATGGAATGTATGAGTCAGACAGCAGAAGCATGGAAGAGATAATTAGAAAAACAGAAATAATATTTAGTAAGGAAGAAAAATGAATACAACAGCAACAGCAGCCTCACCAGAGGAGTACTCACGCTTTGAGGATATGATGAGAACCTCTATGGGTGAGGACATATACATGGAGATTGAAGTAGGTCTACAAGATGGCAAGTCTTATGACCAAATAACAGACGCTATAGTCGATATGACTATGGGAGTAATATCTAATATAGATAGCATTAAAGAACAGTTCAGCGATACTGACCTGTTTGAGGAAGGATTTAACGAGTAATGGCGACATACGACTACATAGATAAGACAGTGTATATAGCAGCTGGGCATGGTAACGGCGATGTGGGAGCTACCCACGCTGGTCACACAGAGGCTAATGAAACAATACAAATAACAGACCTGCTATACCAAAAGCTAATAGCAGATGGTCAGATAAACGTAGTTAAAGTACCACACAGCCTAGGTTTAGTTGATGGAGTAGCTTGGGCTAACTCCCAAGTCAACGCGTTGGATGACGGTGTATTTATAGAGATACATAAGAACTCATGTGGCTCTTGTGGTGCTAGTGGTGTTGAAACCTTTAGCGGACAAACTGCAACCTCACGTGATATAGCTCAGCTACTACATGATAAGATAGCTAGTGTAACAGGCTTGCCCGACAGAGGACGTAAGGACCACACACAGGCAGCCGTAGGTAGCCTACACGTAATAACTGCACCAACAACATGGAGTTTCCTGGTAGAGATGGGCTTTATTGACTATGATCCTAACACATCTACATGGGATGACATATATGCCCAGTCAATATTTGAGGGTATCCTTAACATATGGGACCTGGTACCAGCAACGCCCCAACCGCAGACTACATGGCAACCACTGCCAGCTAACTTAGCAGGTACATGGTTTGTTAATGGTTCTGGAGTTAAGCTATACGATACCAGTGTATTCCCAGCAATACAGACAAACTCTGCATATAACGATAACCACCAAATAGGCAACATCGTAGACCATAGATGGATAAATGGAGTAGAGTTCTATAGGACATCTTATAGCTCAAGCAATGGGCTGGAGAGAGGCTTTAGAAAATCTGATTTAGATAGACCTACGGCAGTAAACACTTGTGCCCAGGATTTAGCGGCATGTCAAGCAGCCTTGGTCACAGCTAACAACACGATAACTACATTAAATAATAATAACAATACAGTAACAACCCAGCTAAACAACTGTCAGAATGATTTGACTGCTTGGATTAACTGGTATAACGCAGCACCATAAGGAGAATATATGAGCGAAGGACTACCAACAATTAACAATAACGTACAGCTACCAGAACACAGCGAATTATCCCCAAATACAGTAGATAAGAAGAAAGCAACAACAGTACAAGCAGTACTAGCTATAGTATCGGGTGTACTAGCGTTCACAGAAGAACTTTCAATAACAAAAACAGCCGTTATCATAACTGGTATGGTAACAGCTGCTGCTATTGAGTACGCTCTTTGTAGACGTTAGCCTTCAGGTTCGTAGTTAACCCTCGTAATCGTAAGATTTGCACGAGGGTTTTCTTTATCTATACCCCCATATACAACGTGCAGTTCTTTAACTATATTACAGTTATCTTCTTCTATTATATCAGCCTTAACTATAGCATCTAGTATGCTGGTAGACATGTTGTCTATATCTCTAGGACGCTTATCTTTATTATATAATTCAATAGTCACTATGACTTCACCCTGTAGAGAAGGTACTTGCTTAAGCTGCCAAGCTACATCTTCTTGCCATGCTTTAACAGCAGGTGCAGTGTATATCCTAGGCTTACCACCCTGGCAAGACACCTTCTTCTGGTTCTTCTGTGCCAGGACTTGACCTTCTATAGTAAACTCTAACTCATTCACTTTGCCTCCTTCACTTTTCTATTTGCAAGGTACTGGCCGTACAAAAGAATACTGTCTACTCTTGCGGATCTCCAGTCTCCATCTTCATCCTGGTACGCACCTACACCCATCTGTCTACCTTTGTGTATGACAATGGGTTTGCCATCCCAGCCTTTAGCCATCTGTTCATACAGGTCCTCTTGTTCTTTAGATAAAGTTACAAGCTTAGTAGTACCGTCAGACAGAAATACATAGTAATCGTCCACTATAGTTGACTCTAACTCATTCATCTTTGTGTTTCTCCTGTAGCTCTAGCAACCCTAGTCGGATTACAGCCATATAGCTAGGTAAACCAAGCTTTTCTTTCAGTGCTATCACACGCTGGATGTCTGATGCTGATAGGTTCGGTCTCATGACTCACCTGTTATGGTTTTCTTATCTGATTTCCAATATCTATACCTTATGCTAGATGTCTCGTATTGTTTCAGCTCTGAGGCTATCCTGTTCTTATAGTCATACAGGCATAAAACAAAGTCGCCTTCTGTCTGGTCTTCTGCTGGAACTTTAGCATTGTACAATTTGTACTTTACAAGAAGTTTATCAGCCAAATCTAACAAGTCCTGTTTACTATCACTGAAGAATAAGTACTTCCCGATAGTCCCGTTATTTTCTAACCTAAATTGTTTTTCAAATTCTTCTGATACTTGCCGAGGAACAGCAGTGTTTGTCAACCACTCCCATCCTCCTTGTTTATGCTGCTCTATCGCGCTCATGCTACCAGGGTATATCAGAAAGGTTTATAGCTTGGCCGTCATCATTGTGGTCTGTAGTGTCCACTGGTTCAGGAGCTACTGTCACAGTCCTTGCTGCTTCATTAACATCTATAACGCCTGGTGTATGTTCAGGCGTTGGAGCGCCAGCTGGTTTCCAAGTATTCATGTAGTAGCCCATAGTTTTAACTACTCCGTTTATTTCTCTTGACTTAGCTTTAGGGTAGTAAGTAACACCATTAACAAATTTGTCTATGATGTCCTTAGCACTAGAATGATTCTTGATCTTATCCCATACTGCGTCTCTTACTTGAGCTTCTGATAAAGTCATAGACTCATCTACTCCTATATTTATAGTAGCCTTGAACTGTACGTCTTTACCTGGGCCATTATGTGGTACGTCTTTATTCTGTGCGCTATCCCACTTATAGAACCCTGCGCTTTGCACAGCCTTAACTGTGAACTCTGGTGTATCTGCTATCTTTTTAAATGCCATTATTTTATCTCCTTTAATTTAATCGTTATTTTTGTCCATTGTTTATTAACCCAATCCCAGTGCAGTATGTCAGCGTCCATGTCTGGCTCGTAACCCGCCTTCTTTAAGATACTAGCACTGAACGAAAACTGCAACGAATGGTCTCTTAGCTTCTCTTTATTGAGCACCATCCTGTCTTGTTTTTTGTCATATACAAACATCTTGCTATTAGTTTTTATATCCTGTATTCTACAACGTTTACTGTTATTGTACAATATCAATCTGTCGACAGCCGTGCACCATAGTCTATGGAAGTCAACTATGAAAGCTTCAGATATTATTTCACCATTAGTAATGGTGATCCCGAACTTGTTGAAGAACTGGTCAATTACATTGCTGACATCATCACCTGGTAGGTTGGTATAGTTCTTGTAGTACTCACCTTTAGAGTCTTTGAATGTTGCGATGATGGCAGCTTCCTTGTGGTACTTGGCCTTGAAGTCAGCAGCCTCATGTATGATTGACCCCCTGTCTCCTGCTATTTGCATATATCTAGTCCATAAAGTATCTATAATGTCTTCGCTGATGCCAGTCTTCTCAGATACAGCAGTCTTGGCATGAGATAAGTCCTTCTCTCCTGTCATTTGCTTGACGTACGTAGTCGACCCAATCATAGGCTCACCCCTCATAGTGTAGTACCTGCAGCCATCAGCATCTGGATAAAACATAATGTCATGTCCGTCTACTGTGGTCTCTATATGGCCTTTGGCTAATGGCCCCGTAAACCCAGCTACATTAACTTCTATCGCAACGTGGAATATATCTCCTAGTTTGCCCCACTTGCTCATCTTCTCTTGGTTGTCCTTGTCGAAATAACCAATATCAGATATAACTGCGGTGTCGTTGCCTTCTAACATCGCCCTTCTTATTGGTTCTCTATACTTAGAATGTGGGTTCTCTTTTTTAGCAGGTATGTACCCTATACGTTTGCCCTTAGCAGTGACTACCTTAATAGCTAGCCCGTCATGAGGGTTGTCTCTGTCCTCTACCAGCACCACTGTGTCTCCTTTTTTAACTACAGGTGGCTCATAGTCTTCAAGCCTTTCGTCGGCTTTGTCCTTCTTGGGCAAGAACTGCATACCCGTCAGCCTTACCATAGTGTTAACTTTGTCCATTAGAAAGGCTTCTCGCTTACTTCTTTCTCTGGTTGCACGTGGTCCATTGCTTGGAACTTAAGCTCTATACCTACTGCTGTAAGCTCACCTAGCTCTTCTTCTGTATACATGCCAGCATCCATCATCTGTATAGCTCTCTTAGCTTTAGACTGTAGCTCTTGTAACACCCATGCTGCCTCATCAGGTTCACTGAGGTCTTCATTATAATTGTCTGGTACTAATACTTTTATCTTACCCATACTATTCCTTTCTTATTATTGCTATGTACCACTATGGTACCAAACCATTAAGCTAATGTCAAGCATGTTCTTTGCTTTTATATTCAGGTTTCTCAAAGTCTGGATTGATTACACCCAGTACCTCTGTGCCACATTTCTTACTTTGACACTTCCAGCGTTGGTGTTCGGCAGTATGCGGTTTGTTATTCTTATAGCCGTTCTTAGTTATCTTACCTGTTAGACAAACAGGGCATTTAAAGCCTGACACCCTGCGGTTAGGGTAGCTCTTAGCCCAGCCTCTAAGTCTTTCATGTACATCTATTAGAACCTGTACATCTTGCTTGTTGTACAACTCCATCTCTTGCCAGCGGTCTATACCTTTTAGTATGTCAGTACATAACTTCTTAGCCGAGTGACCTGTCTTACCACCTACTCCAAGGAAGGATGCTATCTCATCCAGGGTATTGTTTCTTAATAATAATTTCTGTCTGGCTATCTTTAATGTATCAACTTCATGGTAGGTAGATGGTGGCGTGTGCCCAAACCTAATGAACTCAGTGTTGGATACCTTCTGGTCAAACCTGTCACCATTGTGTGCTACTAATATATCTGCTTCATTGTGTAGGTTCCATAACTCTGCTACTAATGCAGACTTACGGGTCTCTAATTTGCCAGCGAACTGGTTCATACCTACAAATTTAATTTCATCTTCATGGTCCCACTTGTATGCGAAGGCTAGTATGTAGCCGTCCTCAATCATCTCAACTTCTGTCGGCTCATATGAATTACCGTATGAATAAGTTACACGAGGTGCAACCTCCAGGTCGTAATACAAGAGCTTGTCTTCTGGATGTTTTCTTAATTCCACGTTACTCTCCTTTTAATTTGGTAGAGGAGGAGCTCTGACCTG
>Ga0209187_1001104_pt1 | contig 34953 bp, 32 predicted proteins | sample BantaG_FD_187430 | JGI IMG/M metagenome (GOLD analysis project Ga0209187, IMG submission 187430) | Marine algal microbial communities from Bantry Bay, Ireland - BantryBay_4 metaG (SPAdes) (version 2) | ecosystem: Host-associated > Algae > Red algae > Unclassified | place: Bantry Bay, Ireland...
CGACGACATGTGCATGAGGTTGTTGCGCAACGCCACTCCGTCGCCACCGGAGACATTGAGCTGATAACTCCAAACCGGATAGCGGCTGAGCCGTTCAATGCGGTCGATGTTTGCGCCGCTGTCGGCCGTGGCCGCGGCGACGGTGTGCAGCTCGGCGGCGTTGAGGTTGGCGCCCATGACGGTGACCACCCACCCGGACTGCCGGGGCGTCGGCGTCGAGGTTACGACTTCGAAGTCGACCTGCAGGCCGTGCTCCCAGCCGTAGAGCAGCACATCTTTCAGGACGTCCTGACCGGGCGGGATGTCCACCACCAAACTGAGCGAGATGTTGCCACGAATGACGATCTGTTCCACGTCGGCAATCCGGGCTCCTGCGGTGGCCAGGATCTTGAGGAGTAACGCAACGATGCCGGGCCGGTCCGGGCCGGTGACCTGAAGGAGAACTGTCTGGGTATCCGCCATGGAACAAAATTCTAGAGACGCCGGCCGGTTGGTGGGAACCAGAGTCGAAACTTCCGGCAGGTAAAACCGGCCTGCATGTCGGGCATCCGGTAAACAGGGAAGATGGAATCCCAAGCAACCATCGATTTTGACCGCCAGACCGTGGAGCTCAGTGACGAGCGCCTGTCCGGTCTTCGGCGCTTCAACCTGATCATGGGTCTGTTCCACCTGGTGTCCGGAATTCTTATGATCGTGCTCGGAAATGACTTCGAGCTGGAGGTCAGCACCTTTGCGTTGAATGGTCCGCCCGGTACGCCGCTGGAGGACGGCACGTTGCACACGGTCTTCGGGGTCCCGCTGGCGTGGGCCACTGCGGCGTTCCTCCTGCTTTCCGCGTTCTTCCACTTCCTGATCAGCACCGTGGGGTTTGGTGGATACGGAGCAGAGCTGCGGCGCGGCCGAAACCGCTTCCGCTGGGTCGAGTACGCACTGTCGTCCACCCTCATGATTCTGCTGATCGCGTTGGTGACCGGCATCACCGATCTGGCGGCCCTCGTTGCTTTGGCATTTCTCAACGCTTCCATGATTTTGTTCGGCTGGATCATGGAGATGGTGAACGCAACCGACCGTCGGGCCTGGTGGACCCCGTTCTGGTTTGGGTGCGTGGCGGGCATTGGGCCGTGGGCGGCGCTGGTCGCCTACCTGGTGGTCAACGTCACCCGCGACGGCGGCCAAGGTCCCCCCGGCTTCGTCTACGGGATCATCTTCAGCCTGTTCTTCTTCTTCAACACCTTTGCCATCAACCAGTGGCTGCAGTATCGGCGAGTGGGTAAGTGGGCGGACTACATCCACGGCGAACGCATCTACATTGTGCTGAGCCTGGTGGCCAAGAGCGTCCTGGCCTGGCAGATCTTCGCCAACACGCTCATTGGATAGACCCCAACACGCTCATTGGATGGACGGGGGCTCGGTTCGCTAGGCTCAGGCGGCTTCGCCAGCGGTGGCGGGCGCCAGGGGAGATGTGGATATGCAGACCAGGATGTTGATCGGTGGGCAGTGGACCGAAGGCTCAGACAACGAGCGGATCGAGGTAAACAATCCGGCCACCGGTGACGTCATCGACGCGGTGGCCGCCGGGACCCCCGCCGACGCCAGCCGAGCCATTGACGTGGCTGCGCAGGCAATGGAGAGCTGGCGCAACGAAGCGCCCCGGGTGCGGTCTGAAGTCCTTCGTTCGGCCTGGCAGGCGATGGTCGACCGTACCGATGAGCTGGCCGAGCTGATTGTCACCGAACACGGCAAACCCATTGCCGATGCCCGCGGTGAGGTTGCCTACGCCGCGGAGTTCTTCCGGTGGAACGCCGAAGAGACGGTGCGGATCAACGGTTCGCTTGGCGTTTCGCCCGGTGGTGACAAGCGGATGATCGTGCACCATCCGCCCGTGGGTGTTGTGGTGATGGTGACCCCGTGGAACTTCCCGGCCGCCATGATCACCCGCAAGCTTGCTCCCGCGTTGGGCGCAGGAAACGGTGTGGTGATCAAGCCGCCTCGCGAGACCCCGTTTACGGCGCTGCGGGTGGCCGAGATCCTTGAAGAGTGCGGTCTGCCGGCCGGCCTGGTCAACGTGGTTCCCACGTCCTCCTCCGGCGAATGGTTCGACGCGGCTGTCGACAACCCCCACACCCGCATGGTGAGTTTCACCGGGAGCACCGAAGTGGGCCGCGTCCTGCTGCGTCGGTGCGCCGATCGAGTGCTCAAGACGGTCATGGAACTGGGCGGCAACGCCCCGTTCATCGTGTTCAATGACGCCGACATTTCCGCGGCGGTCGAAGGGGCGATGGTGGCCAAGATGCGACATTCGGCCGAAACGTGCACGGCCGCCAACCGCTTCTATGTGGAAGCCGGGGTTGCCGATGAATTCACCGAAGCCCTGGCCGCGGCCATGGGCGATGTCAAGGTTGGCAACGGTATGGACGCCAGCACCGACTGCGGACCGATGATCAACGCCGGCGCGGTGGAGAGCATCGACGCACTGGTGAAGGACGCGGTCAGCAGCGGCGCCTCAACAATTCTTGGCGGATCACCGGTGGACGGACCCGGCTTCTTCTACCAACCAACGGTGTTGGGAAACGTGGACCACAGCTTCAAGATCGCCCATGAAGAGATCTTCGGGCCGATTGCACCGGTGATTGCGTTCACCGACACCGAGACGATGATCCAGCAGGCCAACGACACCGAGATGGGCCTGACCGGGTACGTCTACACCCAGGACCTGGCCCGAGGCCTCCGGGTGAGCGAGCAGATTGAGGCCGGCATGATCGGCCTGAACCGGGGCGGGGTTTCGGACCCGGCCGCGCCATTCGGTGGCATGAAGCAGTCTGGTCTTGGTCGCGAAGGCGCGGGCGAAGGCATCTACGAGTTCTGCGAGACCCAGTACATCGCCACCAACTGGTAGCGCCCCATGAGCCAAGGTCCGGCGGAAACTTCGCTCACCCGTGCGCAGGGATCGGTCCTGGTCCTGCTGGTCGGTGCCGTTCTCAGTTTCGGCGGATTGGCATTTCGGCTGACCGATGATGTCGACCCGTGGGAGTACCTCGTGGCCCGTGGCGCTGGTCTCCTGGGCGTCGTTGTCGCCATCTTCGGATGGCGAGCAGTTCGCCAGGTCACGCCCGGCCTTGGCGATGTTGCCCGGTCGGTTCGCGCCATTCATCTGGTCATCGGACTGGTGCTGTGTTCCACCAATGTCCTGTTCATTGTGCTGCTCGATGTCACGACCGTGGCCTTCGTGCTGTTCACCCAGAGTCTTGGCCCGTTGGCGGCGGCCTGGTTCAGTTGGTGGCTGTATCGGGAACGGGTGAGCGCCAAAACCCTGATCGCCACCGGCGCCAGCGTTCTGGGGGTGCTGGTCATGGTGGCGGGCACGGTGACTGATGATGTTTCACCATGGGCGTTGCTGACCCTGGTCCTGCCCATGGCCTTTGGTCTCTACACCGCGCTGTATCGGGGGGCCGGGGACGTGAGTCCGTATGTGCCGGTGATGGTGACCGGCGTGTGTCTGGTCCTGGGCGGAGCGGCGGTGGTTCTGGCGACTGGCGGCTTCGACCTTTCACTGCGGGACGCCGCCATTGGGTTCTTTGCCGGCTCGGTGCTGCTTGGTGTTCCGATCGTTGGCCTGAACCTGGCGCTGCGGGTGGTTCCGGGGCCGATGGCGGCTCTGCTGATCATGACCGAAGTGGTGCTGGCCCCGGTCTGGGTCTGGGTCTTCGTGGACGAACGTCCCGAGCCAACCACCGTGTTGGGTGGGGCCATCATCCTCGCGGCGGTGGTCTGGCTCACCGCGGCTCAGGTTCGAGCGGCTCAGGTTCGGTCGGTCTCGCAGCCGGGGTGATCCGCCGGCCGCCCCGCCTATCGGAAGACCGTCCCGACCAGACCATCCGGGTCGCGCCGCTATGTTTGGGTCGGTACTCCATGCGTGGAACGACCGATGGCGGGGGGAGTGGCTTTCGGGCCGGACATCGTGCGAGCCTAGACTTTGGGCCATGGCGAAGCTCCCTGACCCCGTGAAGATGATCGACACGCTCCGCGCGGTCGTGCGGTTCAAGCCGCTGGAACTGGACGCAGTGGAGCGTCGGTTGAGTCGCGCGGCCAACGTGGATGACTATCGACGGATCGCCAAGCGTCGCCTTCCCGGGGGCGTCTTCGATTACATCGATGGTGGAGCCGAAGACGAGATTGCTCTGGACCGCAACTCCCGTGCGTTCAGCGACGTGGAGTTCCGGCCTCGAGTCCTCCGCAACGTGGATGTGGTCGATCCATCCACCACGTTGTTTGGCACCCCGATGCCCATGCCGTTGATCTTTGCCCCCACCGGGTTCACCCGCATTGCTCATCCCGAAGGCGAGTTGGCGGTCGGGCGCGCCACCGCGGCGGCGGGAATTCCCTATGGCCTTTCCAGTCTGGGGACCCAGACCATTGAAGACCTGGGGGCGGCCGCTCATGGTGTTTCCTCTGATGCACGACTGTGGTTCCAGGTGTATGTGTGGAAGGACCGTGGTCTGGTTCGGAGCCTCATTGAGCGGGCCAAGGCGGCCAACTACGAAGCCATCTGCATCACCGTGGACACTGCGGTGCTGGGGCGTCGGGAGCGCGACGTTCGGCGCGGCTACACGCTGCCGCCGAAGCTGGGTTTGGACACGATCATCGACGGCATCCGTCACCCCGCCTGGACCTGGGAGTTCGTGAACTCCGATCCCATCATGTTCGCCAACATTGTGGGCACGTCGGTGGGCGATGGTAGCGACGCCATCTCGTTGGCCGAGTACGCCATGGCGCAGTTTGACCAGTCGCTCTCATGGGACGACATCGAGTGGATGCGAACCATTTGGGATGGACCGATTGTGCTCAAAGGCATTCAGACCGTCGAGGACGCCCGGATTGGCGTGGACATGGGCATCGAAGGAATTGCGCTTTCCAATCACGGCGGCCGCCAACTTGACTCGGCGCCCGCCATATTTGAACTGATTGAACCGGTCGCTCAGGAGATCGGCGGCGAGGCCGCCATTCTCTGCGACGGTGGCGTGCGCCGAGGCAGCGACATCGTGAAGGCGCTCTGCATGGGGGCCACCGCCGTCATGGCCGGCCGCCCCTACCTCTATGCCCTCGGCGCCGGCGGTCAACGGGGTGTGGAACATCTGATCGACTTCTTCTCGGCCGGGATGCACCAGACGATGGCCCTATGCGGGGCCCGCAATGTCGACGAACTCACCCGGGATCTCGTCACCCGAGCCGGCCAGCACTTTGTGGGTCAACAGCCACCGACGGCCAACGGGTCGCTCGGCAATCCGCTGCGGCCCGAATTCGTGCTCTAACCAAAAGTTGCGGTTGGCGGGCGATTAAGTTTGGCGCATGGTCGACAACGTGATCCGGTTTCCCTCCCGAACCCCGGGAGGAGCGCGACGCTCCGCCGCTGCCTGGCTGTTCTGAGCGGCAAAGAGCCGTCACGCAATCGGCGACGTGCTTCGCGAGGACCGTCACCGTCAGGATCGAACCCTGGCCGACGTGGCGGAGAAAGCCGCGGTGTCGCTGCCGTACCTGTCCGAGATCGAACGGGGCCGTAAAGAAGTGTCATCCGATCTGCTGGAGGCGGTGGCCGAAGCCCTGCACCTCACCGTGGCCGATGTCTGCGAACGAGCCGCCGACCACCTGCGGACACCCGGCTCCGGTTCACCGGGCCGCGGATTCGATGTTCAACTGCGCGCGGCCTGAATGGGTCAGCGCGATCGACCAGGCCCCGTAGCTGACGGCATGCTTGGCCCGCAGGAGATGTACCCGGTCCGTGTCCTGTCCGACCTGCTAGGCGCCATCTCCCGCGAACTGCTGCACCGCCTTCCGGACATCAAGGGTTGTGGGCGAGCCCGACTACCTGCGCTCCGGGTTTATCAACGGCATCAACACATGACCGCGGAATTCACTCCGGCGTAGACCCCGAGCGGCGACTGGCATCGGCCTGAAGCCGACCCCAGTCGCCGTCCAAATTGCGGTGGTCTACAGGATCGTGAGCCTGCAGCTCCGGCGCTCTTCCACATCGGTATCGCAATCGTCGCGGCCCGTACCGCCGTTAACCGTGTCGTAGCCGGCGCCGCCCCAGATGTCGTCCCGTCCCGCGTTGCCGTCAATCTCGTCGTCGCCTGCGCCACCCCAGATGTCGTCGTGGCGTTCGTCGCCGGTGATGCTGTCGTTGTCGTCGCCACCATGGATCTTGTCGGACCAGCCGCCACCGCGCATGCGGTCACCGCCTTGCGCGCCCCAGAGCTCATCGTTGCCGCTGCCGCCGTAGATGAAGTCCCCGTCAAGGCCGCCATGGATGTTGTCGTTTTCCGAACCGCCCCAGAGGGTGTCGACCCCATCGCCGCCGCAGATCTTGTCGTTGCCGCCGCTGCCATGGATGTAGTCGTCGCCGCCGAGGCCGACGATGACGTTGTCATTATGGTCACCAACGAGGTAGTTGTCGTTCTCGTCGCCGACGATGTCCGCTGGCTCGCCGAAGCAGTACCAGGTGTCGCCAATCAGCTCGGCCTGGTGGTCATCGCCATTGCCCTGGTTGACATCTTCTGGGTTTGTCCCGCTATTGCCCGGCCCGGGATCTGGATCAGCAAGGTGAGCGTCGCGCCATGCCGGCCAGTACCCATGGTCGTCAGCGAAGACGCTGAAGCAGAATGCCGCGTCGGTGGCGAGCAGCGCGTTCAGGTCTGGCTGTTCACCCGGATCTTCGGTTCCGGCGAGACAGTTGTCCAGGTGGATGAACTGGCCAACGTAGACAAGACCGCTGGTAAGGGTCCCGCCGCCCGCCGACGCGGTGTTGAACTCCACCAGTTTGGTGACTGGGTTCACTCGGATTGGCCCTTGAGGGTTCAGCTCGGTGCCATCGGCATAGATGTAGTGATAGACCGCACAGATCTCGATGAGATTCTCCTGGGCCACAAGATCAACGGGCGCCGACGTTGTCGCGTTGCCCTGAGTCCCCGGTGCGAAGTCCGCAAAGATGTCGTTCCAGATCGAAAGTCGATTGATGTTTCCGGAGTACCAGACAAACGCGGCGCTTGGGTAGATGTTCTCCACCTCGCCCGCACCGGGGTAGCCGGGGGGGATCGGGGCCAGGAAGCCTTCATTGTCATTGATGCCCTGGTTGTTCCACTGCCACGTCTCCAGGAGGTCGATGCGCTCGGCGAAGTGGGCGTTGCTTGTGTCATCGCTCTGAAGGGGGTAGTCGACGCAGGTCGTGCTCCGAGGTTCCACCGGGTCCCCCGGCGAGATTATGCCGGGCCCGCTGAAACCGGTGGGGCTCTCGATCGCTCCGGCGGTTGAGACTGGGGGCACAAGCGTTGCAGCAAGGGCCAATGTTGCGGCCACAGCAAGTAGCGCCAGCAGGTGACGTACTTCTGAGAGGTGGTGGGTGGTTCGCTTCATCATGGGTTTCTTCTTTCGTCCTTGGTGGGGTTCAGCGTCCCCACTTCGGCCAATAATGAGGACATCCTCATTATAACATGAGGCACAACTCATGTGAGGTCAGGTAGGAAGCGGCCGTCGCCTGCGGAATCAATCCGGGGCTAATTGTGTTCGAATTTGCGGGTGTGCACTCGGTGCACCTTTGAAAGGAAATCTGATGGACGCAGTAAAGATCCTCGGAAGTCTGCTCGGTAGCAATGCCACCGGTGGAAACGTGCTTGGCAGTTTGCTGGGCGGCGCAACGGGCGGCGGTGGAGGCGGCGGCGGGCTTGGCTCGCTGCTGGGCGGCTTGATGGGGGGCGGCCAGCAGCAACCGCAGCAGTCATCGGGTGGCGGCGGTCTGGGTGGTTTGCTTGGCGGACTTCTCGGCGGCGCCGGCGGCCAGCAGCAACCACAGCAGCAGCTCAGCGAGGAGCAACAAGCCATGCTCCTGATTCGGGCCATGTGCAACGCGGCCAAGGCCGACGGTCAGATCGACAAGTCTGAAATCCAGAACATCGCGTCGCGGATGGGTGAGCTGGACCAGGCCGAAGCCGAGTTCCTGCAGCGCGAACTGCAGGCGCCGCTTGACATTCAAGGCTTCTGCCAGAGCGTTCCTCAGGACATGAAGCAGAACGCCTACGCGTTCTCTCTGATGGGCATGAAGCTCGACAGCCAGCAGGAAGCGCAGTACCTGGGCGCCATGGCCCAGGGGCTGGGACTGCAGAAGGATCAGGCCAACGCCATCCACGCCAAACTCGGCGCTCCCCAGATCTTCACGTAGGTATCAATACCCCGCAGATGGGTCGACGATGCCAATGGGCTGTTCCCCGTTGACCCAGCGACGGACGTTTTCTTCGACTCGGGCCACGATCAGCGGCAACCCCATTTCGGCGGTGTTCCCCACATGGGGGGTGATGATCACGTTTGGGAAGTCCCAGAGTCGGTGGCCATCGGGCAGTGGTTCGGGATCGGTGACGTCCAGCCCGGCCCCGCCAATAGAGCCTGACTCCAGCGCGGCGACCAGATCGTCGGTGGCAATGTGGCCACCCCGGCCCACGTTGATGATCCATCCGTGGGCCGGCAGGGCCGCCATCACCTCGGCGTTCACTGCGCCCGCAGTCTCAGCGGTCAACGCCCACGCAACCACCAGGACGTCGGTGCGGGGGAGTACCTCCATCAACCGGGAGGCCGAAATCGTTCGGTTGGCCCCGGCCATCGACTCAGAGCTCTTGCGGACAACCGTCACATCGCAGCCGAAAGGTTCCAACAGCCGAATGACCTCCGCCGCTATGCCTCCGCCCCCCAGGATGGTGACGTTGGCGCCCAACAGGTTCCTGCCGATCCGCGGCCCCCATGACGGTGTGCGGGTGAAGAGGCCGAGTTGTCGCAACCCGGCCAACGCCAGCGTCAGAACATGCTCGGCGACCGGCGTGGCATACACCCCTTTTGCGCAGGTCCAAAGGTGGTCTTCGTCGAGGTCCTGCCCAAAGGTCTCCACGCCCGCATAGGGCAACTGAATCCACTCCACCTGAGGTGCGTCAGCCAGGATTGCTCCGAACTGATCGGCGGCTCCGGGGTCGGCCCACATGAGCGCCGATGCTTCGGCCAACGGGACCACGGCTCCACCCGCCCGTCTCACCGCGGCCGTGAACCCCGCATGCATGGCCGGAAGCGAATCGGGCGCCACCGCGATGTTGGTACGCGGCGCGCTCACAGAATGTCCAGACGCTCGGCAATATCGCGGAGGATCTCACGGTCAGAAGATGGCCGCTGCGCGGCGCCGTTTGGAACGTCAGCGGTGGCCACCCACCGGCGGAGCTCAAGAAATTGCAGGACGGAGTGGGCCTGGGCATTGAGGGGGCGGCGCGAGCTGAACATGGCGAGGTACTGCAACAGATCGTTCAGTTCATAGAACTCGCGGTCACCGTCGGCCCACATGCGATCCCGACGGACAAACAGGTCCGGGACCATGCCGGCGGTGAACAGGAGATAGTCGCTGCCGTAGATGGCCATATCAACGGCCCGTTCATTCATGGAGAGCACGTGGAAATCCGGCCGAAGTCCCGCATGGCGATGCATCCGGTCCAGTTCGGCCAGTCGGGACATCGAGCCGTGGACGATGCCGGCGCAGGCCTGATTGCGAAGCAGTCCAACGTAGGAATCCATCGATCGTGCCGGCCCGTAGGGAGTGGCGGTGGCATCGAGGTCAGCCACATAGAACCGGTCCACGGTTCGACCAACCTCAGCCATCACCTTCAGCCACTCGTCATCGTGCAACGAGGTCAAACCCCAGGAGGGAAACACCACCGGCGTGCCACCGTGTTTGACGACCACCTCGATCTGGCGTCGATATCGATCCAGATTGAACCAGTCATCGGACTGGTCCAGAACATGAACACCGGCGTAGAACGGCGTGCCGGACAGGACGTCTTTGGCTTGGAAAAGGGCACCGACCTGCAGCTCCGTACTCAACAGTGCGGGATCGGCCGGCGTCATCGAGATGGCAAGGTTCAAACCCAACTTGGCGCACCGATCCAGATGCGATGCGAAGGCCTGCCAATCCGGTGACCCGTCGACCCCCCGAGGAACGATCAGCGATGCGCCGCCGCCAATCTCGCGACGGTGCAGCGGGTTGGGGCGCGGGGCCGACGTTCCGGGCCGAGAACCAGACTGGGTCTTATTGATGGACGTTCCTGTGTTCATGGACGTTCCTGTTCGCTCACGGCGCCATGAAGTCGGCGTCCGCGCAGCCCAGACTCATGGCTTCCAGAAAGCCTTCGGCCCGCTCCACCTGCGGGTACTGGTTCATCAGATCGTGAAACGCGGGGCCGTGATCGTGCACCTCCAGGTGAATCAGCTCGTGCAACACCACAAAGTCCAGAACCCACTCGGGCGCATTGGTCAACCGGGACGAGATACGGATGACCCCTTTGTTGTAGGAGCACGAACCCCAGCGGGACTTCTGGTTGGTCACCCATTTGATCTCGGTCGCCACCGGCAGTCCGTAGTGCAGTGACAACGCTTCGGCGCGCTCGGTGAGGTCGTATTCGCTCTCTTTGACACTGCGGGCCGCCTCGATCTTTCCAACGAGGTCGGCCACCACTTCGGCCTCTTCCTCTTCGGACATCCAGTCCGGAATGCGGACTTCGACCACGCCATCCACCAGCCGGGCGGCACTGGATTTCTTGCGGCGCGAACTGCGGATGACTTTGACCGGGAGAGACTCGGGTTCAAGTTCGGGGCCCTGATCGAACAGCGATGGTGCAGGATCCAACGCAGGTTCGGTGTCGTTGGAGTCCTTGGTTTCTTCAGGGTCCGGCACCGCTCGAAGCCCCGGCCCGGTGGCGGTCTGGTCGTTTCCCGTCTTCAAGGGTGCTCGGTCCAGAACCGGCGGCGCGCCAAACAGAGACTCCTGGTCGGGCGTTTCAAACGCCAGCTGGTCGTAGAACTGTGGTCGAGTCACGCGAGTGGGAACAAAATCGGCAGGAAGTCGAAGAATGAGAAGTGATTCAAAACTAGTGGCTGATGTTGCCAATGGTGAGGATGGGCACACCAGAGAACTAGCGTCAAGGCATGGACATGATCACCACCGTGGATGATGGAATTGGCACCATCACCTTCAACCGACCGGAACGCAAGAACGCGCTGACCCACGACATGTTCGTGGGCGTTGGCGAAACGATGCAGGCATGGACCAACGATCCCAACGTTCGGTCGGCCGTCATCACCGGAACCGGCGACTCGTTTTCCGCCGGCGCCGACCTTTCCCGTCCCGGCAGCGGTCTGAGTCAGCTCGACAACATGCGACTACTGCATCTGCAGGCGCTGCGGCTCCACGACTTTCCAAAGCCGGTGGTGGCCAAAGTGAACGGGGTGGCGGTAGGGGCCGGCCTCAACATTGCGTTGGGCTGCGACATCGTCGTCGCCGGCGAGTCAGCCCGATTCTCCGAGATATTTGTCAAACGCGGCCTGAGCGTGGACTGGGGCGGGGCCTGGTTGCTGCCCCGCATTGTTGGTCTTCACAAGGCCAAGGAGTTGGCCATGACCGGCGACATCATTGATGCGGCGGAGGCCGAGCGCATTGGGCTGGTCAGTCGGGTAGTGCCGGACGCTGATCTGGATTCCCATGTGGACGCCCTGGCCCGCAAGTTGGCCGACGGGCCACCGGTCGCACTTGGCCTCATAAAGAGTCAGCTCAACGCCAGCTTTGGGATGTCCATGGCGGACTCGTTGGAGACCGAAACGCTGAGTCAGGTCATCAACTTTGGCACCGCAGACACCGCCGAAGCCATGACGGCGTTTCGGGAGAAGCGCGAGCCCAGGTTTACCGGCAAGTAGCCGGCCGAGTCAGCCCAGCTGGCTCAGGTACGAACGGACGGTTCGGACGGAGCGAGTGAAGGATCCGGGTCGTCAGTGGGCGGAAGAAGCAGCGGCGGATCGGTGAGTTCGTCATACCAGACCTGCCAGCCAACATTGGTTGGCGCCATGATCGCGGCCCACGGACCGGCGTCGGTCCACCCGTTGATGGTGTCGGTGACCCGGCCCGTCTGCTGGTCCAGCAGTTCGGTCCGGCCCCAGCTGTCCAGATAGATGATGGCCACGCTGCCCGCAGGGACCTGGTCAAGGATCCACGGCGGAACACCGGAGTCCAGCGGGTCGACCAGGTCCAGAATGTTCATCTCATAGGGCGGCTCCGAGGCAGACCACAGCACGCCGGCGCGTTGCTGTTCACCAAACAGCTCCAAGTCAAATTGGCGCTCGGGGCTGTTGGGTGCGGTGTAACCCTCAACAAGAATCGGATTGGGATCCTTCTCCGAAATCCACCGCTGAAACGCTGCGGCGGACCGGTAGGCGGCGCGAGGGTCCGCGTTGCGCAGGTCGGGCCACGGCACCGGTGCGCCGACCGCCGAGACGTGGGTGCTCAGATCACTGAAGAGGGCCTCCATTGCTTCGTCGGTTCCGGGAGCGGTGGAGGGCAGAACCAAAGGTGTGCGGGGGCGTGCTTCACCACGTTCTGACGAATCTTGTTGGCTGGTGCTGTCGTCACCAGATGGGCTGCGGGAGCTTTCATCGCCGCCCAACGGTTGAGCGGCGGCGGCCTGGTCGGGGTCATCGGACGCTCGGGCAAAGCCGGAGGTTGACGAGCAACCGGCGACCAACAGGCCGGTGATCAGGGCCGTGATCAGCGCAGTGATCGCCATGAGCCTGCGGGCCCGTCCCAACGCGGCGATGCGATGCAGCCGGGGCGTTGGATCAGTCACATGATGAGGCTAATGCGGGTGGCGTTGGCACCGGCCGCGGAATTTGTTGCGGCGCCGTCAGATCAACATCACCACCGCCAACGTCATCAGCGCCGCGCCGACCGCAGCAATCAACAGGAAAAGCAACGCCTCCCGCGGCCGGTTCGGCGCCGGCTGGTGCGGGGATGGAGCGCGGACCGAAGGGCCGGCATCGGCGCCGGAGTTTTGCTGGTGGGCCCGCCACCTGACCGTCAGCGCTTCGGCCGGTTCGAGAAGAGCGCGGCTACCCGCGCGAAGTTGGGGGTTGACCTTTGACGAACTTTCATGCATATTCATAACAATACATGAAAGGGAACGAAACTCCTTCGGTTCCTTCACGATGAAAGGGAAGTTCATGACCAGTCTTCTTGGCGCCGATCTTGGCAGCCTGACCGACCTCTCGGCTCAGCTACAGAGCACGACCTCTGGAATTGGCGAGGTGCAGGCCTCAAGCGATGGCGTCGCCCAGCGGGTGGTCGATGAGATGCGAGCGGCCTTTGCCGCCGCTCTCTCCGGCATCAGCAGCGATATGGCCGCGCTCGAATCCACGGTCGGTCAGGCTCGCAGCCAAACCGCGCAGACCCAGTGGACGGGAAGCAACCGCCACGAATTTGAACGGGCCACCGGCGAATTTGGTGCGGCGATGCAAAGCATCAGCGCGGCCACCGACGCGGCCTACGTGGATTTCAACGCGGCCATGGAACAGATAGCGGCCACCATCAATGAGTATCAGGCCATGCTCCGCACCAGCCTTGGCCAGGCCCAGGATTCGACCACCAGCATGAATCAGGCCGTGGTCAATCAGCGTGAGGTGCTTGACCAGGTCATGAACACCGGCCTGACCGTCGGCTGAGATGCCCACTGCGGTTGACTATGCAAATTCGGCCCACCGCTTCGCAGTTCTTGCGGAGCAGATCGCCCACCTTGGAGACCCCGTCCGCCCGCAGCTCCCGGCGGTGCAGGGCGGGGTGCTCCGCCAGCAACTTGGCGTGCTGGTGAATCGGTTGGAGAGTGAACCGCGCCGCTGGGCTCACGAGCTGGACGCACTGAGTTTCACCTGCCGGGAACGCCAGGTGGTGATCGAGGAACTGGAGGCCGCATGGCGCGCCTGGTGGCGCCACGAGGCCGACCACCATCAGCGCTTGACGCAGTGGAGCATCGAGTTCCAGCAATGGACAGCCACCAACGGCCTCAGCGGCTGGCCCGGGCCGGAACCGATTCTGCATCTGGGATTGAAGCCCGCAGCCGCACCCGCCTGGGCCGATCTGCGCCCATGACTGCGCTGACGGTTCGGGTGGCGGTGGCCCGTACGGGTGCTCCGGCGGACACGGTGATTCAGACGAGTGAGAACGCGTCAACGGTTGCCCAGGTGGCGGCCGCGCTCGGGTTTGGCACCGCTGCGCTGCATGTGAACGATGTCTGCGTCGCCGGTACCGCCAACTGGGCGGCGATGATCAACGCCGGTGCGTTGGTCACGCCGTGTGGCCGCGCCGGCATTGCAGGCCACCAGAAGAACGGCGCATTGGAGCCCACCTGCCAGCCGCCCCCGGAGACGGGGGCATCGTGGGTTCTGGTGCACCGGGCCGGGTTGGGAGCGGGGGCCGCCCAACCGCTCCCTCCCGGCCGTCACCACCTTCATGCCCATGACGATTCGACATCCGGGAAGACGTCGGCGCCACCCACCAGCGGCGGGGAAGCCATAGCGCCGCTGCTCGCACTCGACGTCACCGAAGAACAGGTGGTGGTCACCCATACGCATCGGGTTGTCCCAGAGTCGACCGTGGTTTCGGCAGCGACGTCGGCCGACCGGGAGGGTCAGTCACTCCTGATCGATATGGGGCTTGGCATCCTGTCACTGCAACCTGCCGCCTCGCTACCCGACATCGCCGAGCCGGTGGCCGGGACCGGGAACAGAGGTGGCCAAGTCGCGGTGCATCGGGCGCCGCGCATTGACCGGGCCCCGCCGGTCCCTGACGACAACCAGGACAAGGGTGCCAACCCGATGTCGGGCCCGGTTGGCGACCGGCCGAAGATGTCGTGGGTGATGTTTCTTGTGCCGCTACCCATCGGGATCCTGATGGCGGTCCTGTTCTCGCCCTACTACGCCCTCTTCACCGCATTGGGCCCGCTATCAGCGGCGGGTCGATGGCTGGAGGCCACCATCCGGTGGCGGCGGGCAAAACGGGAATCGGCCGCGGCCAATGACACGCAGACTTTGGAGCAGGTGGCCGCTCGGCAAGTGTGGGAGAACGAACATGCGCGCTGGCTCGGGCTCCGCTTCCCGGGCGCCGCTGTCCTCATGCGTCGATGTGAAACCCGTGATTCACGGCTGTGGCAGATCCGGCCCGATCATCCGGACTATCTGACCGTCAGCCCCGGTCTGGCGGCGACGGGTCACCATTGTGGGCTTCCGCTGGGCGTCCCTTTGATCAACGGGGCCGTGGTGGCAGTGATCGGCCCCCAACCCGCCCGCAATGCCGTCGCCCGCCAGATGCTGTTGCAGTTGGCAACCGACAGCGGTCCCGCCGATGTGGGCTTCCAGCTCTATCCCAACGCTCGAGATGGCGGTCCGGCCTCGAACACCGGTGACTGGCGGTTTCTCAGTTGGCTCCCGCATGCGGTTCAGGTTGGGGGAGCCAGCCCCGCAGAGGCGGCGGGGCCACCGGTATCGGTGGTCCTGGTGGACGGGGCTCAGCAGGCGACCACGAGTTTTCCAGGATTGGCTGGGGCCCTTGCGGAGCCGCCGCCCACCACCGCATGGATTGTTCTCGGTTCCTCGACCCGGGACCTGCCCACCTCGGTCACCCACATCATTCAACTCGACCAGGACGGGCAGCTCACGACCGTGGCGTCGGGTGCAATGGAGGTCCTTCGAGCCGAGGGCGTGAGCGTTGCCACCGCTGATTGTTGGGCGCGAAAGCTGGCGCCTCTGGTTGACCCTCTGGCCGCATCGGTGGACCTCGACCGGGCGATCGAGTCAGTTGTTCCGCTTGGCCAACTGCTGGATCTTCGTGCGGGTGCAATCGGGCATCGATGGTCGGCGGCCGGAAGGGGGGACCTTCGGTGTCCGCTGGGGCTCACCGCCTCGGGCCCCCTGGTCGTCGACCTGGTGGCGGACGGCCCTCATGGGCTGGTGGCCGGCACAACCGGATCGGGCAAGAGCGAGTTGTTGCGGTCGCTGATCGTTGGACTGGCAGCCAGCTATCGGCCCGACTTTCTGCAGTTCCTTCTGATCGATTTCAAAGGCGGCGGGGCCTTTGATGCCTGCACCGAGTTGCCCCATGTCAGTTCGGTGCTTACTGACCTCGACGCGGGTTTGGCGCAGCGGGCGTTGACTGGACTGCGGGCCGAAGTGCAGCGACGAGAGCTGGTCCTGCGGTCCCAGGACGTCAGCGACATCGTCGCTCTGCCAACCGGGGTCATGCTGCCCCGACTTGTCATGGTGGTCGACGAGTTTGCAACCCTGGCTGCGGAGCTTCCAAACTTTGTGGACTCGTTGGTCGATGTTGCCCAGCGCGGGCGAAGTCTCGGCATCCATCTGGTGCTGGCCACCCAACGACCAAGCGGCGTGGTGGATCACAAAATCCGCGCCAACACTGCGCTTCGTGTGGCATTGCGGGTGCAGAGTCCGCCGGATTCGGTGGATGTCCTTGGTAGTCCAGAGGCGGCCGAGATTCCCGGAAGTCGACCGGGCCGGGCGTGGATAACGGGTGCCCAAACGCCGCTGACCGAGTTCCAGGCGGCGTCGGTCAGCCACGCTCCACCGGAATCGATTGGCGTCGTGGTCCGCCATGGTCCAACAGCCACCGATCCGCAATGGTTTCCGGCCGGCCGGCGCGGCCACGCCGAAGAGGACAATCTGGGACCGCAACCGGACGGTCCTGGCCAGCCGGTCGGCGCCCAAAACCGGCCGCTGGTGACCGTTGTGGGTGCGGTCGCAGCGGCCCGCGGAGACCATGGGTTCGCGGTTCCGGGCCCGGTCTTTCTTGAGCCGTTACCCAGCGAGCTCACGCCAACGAGGTTGTCCACCTTGGGCGACTCCACCTTGGGTGACACTGGGACGGCGCACAGCATCGATGACGTCGTGGTGGGAGTTGTCGATCTGCCGGCCGAGCGAGCCCAGCGCCGCTGGGGCTGGCCAATGGCCACCGGTTCGCTGCTGGGGGTGGGGGTTCGAGCCGGCGATACCGGCGGCCTCATTCGGGCGATCGCCTGGGACTATTGCCGCACGTTCGCATCGACCGAGCGTCACCTGTGGGTGATCGATGGCGGAGCCGTCGACTTGGGACTTTCGGGACTGGCTCACTGCGGAGCGGTCGTCACCGGCAGCGACGTGGACCGCGTCGACCGGTTGCTGCGGTTGTTGGAACAGCCATCACCGTCAGACGCTGGCCCTCGGCACCGCCTGCTGCTGATCGAACAGCTGGACGCGCTCCAAGCGGCGTGGTTGAGCGCCGGCCGCGCCGATCTTGAGGAGCGGGTGCACCGCCTCATCACCAACGGAACCAGTGCGGGCGTGACCGTCGCGGTCACCGCCCGGTCGGAGCGGACCGTGCCGCTGCGAATCGCCTCCCACATTCCCAACCGGCTGGTCTTTCAGCTGGCCGACCACCAGAACCTCGCAATGTTCGGTCTGCGTCCCGCCGACGTGCCGCCGCTGCCGGCCGAGCGAGCCATTGACCCGAGCACCGGCCACCAGGTGCAGATTGTGCACGTGCCAGCGGGCCCGGTCCGCTCCCCGTGGACGGTGCCCGATGACCCAACGTGTCGCGCCGCCGCGGTGCCGGACACGCCCACCGAGGTCGACGTTCATGACCTGGAACCCGCCGCCTTTTCATCCCGGCGGCTGACAGTCCCGCTTGGCGTGCGCCGCGACTCGTTGGAGCCGTGCGAACTGGAGCTTGGGCCGGGTGAGCACGGGTTGCTGGTTGGCACATCGGCTGCGGCGATCCGTGAGCTCATAGCGGTGCAGTGTGAGCGGGGCCGGGTTCCGGTTATTGCGGTCAGCCCCCTTACCGACCTTGACCAGCTTGCCGGCGTGACTGCCCCGTCGCTGCTGCTGGTTGCCACCGAAGAACGCCTGACTTCGGAGGTGCAGAAGCGGCTTGGTGAATTGGCGGACACGCCAGGCGTGAACATCATTGCCAGCGCGCGGGTGGACGACGCGTTGCAGTTTGGATCCTGGATTCAGTCGTTGCGGCGCTCGCGGTGTGGCGTACTTGTTGGTGACGACCCGCGGCTCGGAGATGTCCTCCGCGTCAACACGGTCCGGTCGTCTTCCGCCGCCTTCACTGATGTGGCCGAGCCAACCTGGCTTGTCAATCGTGGCGCGACCACAGCGGTGTTGATGGCGACCGCGAGCGCAACCCGTTGAGCTCCGGTCCACTACGGTCTCGCCATGCGCGCAGTTGTCATCACCGCCCCCGGTGGCCCCGAGGTCCTCGAGATCCGTGAGTTGCCCGACCCGGTTCCGGGCCCGGACGAGTTGCTGGTCAACGTGGCGGCCACCGCCCTCAATCGAGCCGATCTGCTCCAGCGAATGGGGCTCTACGGCGGACCCCACGTGGACAACGTGGTGCCCGGCCTTGAGTTCGGCGGGACCGTGGCCGACATGGGCCAACGGGTCACCGGGTGGTCCATTGGGGATCCGGTCATGGGCATCGTCGCCGGGGGTAGCTACGCAGAAAAGTTGGTGATCCACCACCGTCAGGCCATCAGGACCCCCCATGGCATGAGCCCGGAGATCGCGGCCGCCATCCCGGAGTCTTTCATGACCGCGTTCGATGCGCTTGTGGTGCAGAGCGGGCTAACACCCGGTGGCCGAGCGCTGGTTCATGCCGGCGCGTCAGGCCTTGGCACCGCAGCAATCCAACTGGTGAAAGCCCGAGGCGGCTCCATAGCGGTGACGTGCTCAACCGGAAAAGTCGAGCGGTGTCGGGACCTGGGCGCGGACATGGTGGTTGACTACACCACCCAGGACTTCGGACCAGCGGTCAAGGAGTGGGCTCCGGGCGGCGTGGACGTGGTGCTCGACGTTATTGGCGCCGAGTACTTCGAGCGCAACCTTGCGGCGTTGCGTACTGGCGGGACCCTGATTCAGGTGGGTGTGATGGGAACCCCCAAGACTGAGCTGAACCTGTTGTCACTCCTGCCAAAACGGGCCCGTATTATCGGAACCGTGCTCCGAGCTCGGCCGCTGGAGGAGAAAATTCAGCTGGCGCAGCAGTTCAAGCGGGAAGTCCTTCCCGCCTTTGATGCCGGTATTGTGCAGCCAATCATTTCGTCAACCGTCACGCTGAGTGATATTGTCACCGCACATCGCATGATGGCGGCGAATGAGAACATTGGCAAAATTTGCGTGGGCATGGATGAATAGCCAGAAATTTTTCGGGTTCGTCGCCGTGATGGTTGCGTGCAGTCCCAAATGGAGATGTCTTGTCCGAATCAGATGAAATTGCTTGGTTGAACACCGACGAGGCCGCCCGCCGCCTTGGCATTACGACGCGCACGCTCTACCGCTTTATCGACAAAGGACGCATCCCGGCCTATCGCTTCGGGCGAGTGTTCCGTCTCAAGCAGGTGGATGTGGACGTTTTCATCGACGAATGCCGGGTCGAACCGGGCACGCTCAGTCACCTGTATCCCGACAGCTCCTCCGACAGCGGATCTGAAGACTGACCCCGCAATCCCAACCCGTGAAGGCGTCAGAGGCTCTAGGCTTGAGCCGGTCGTGACATCGTTGGAACCAGTAAAGCTCACCGTCCCGGGCAACCACCTCATGCCGGCGTTGCTCGGCGAGGCGGACCGCAATCTTCGTCAAATCGAAGACCAGTTCCCCAATACGGACATTTTCGTGCGGGGCAACCACATCACCGTGTCAGGTCCGGAAGTCGAAACGGTGGGCCGTCTCTTTGAAGAGATGATCTCGATGCTCGAAAGTGGGCACTCGCTGGACGAGCGCAGCATCGGACGATCCATTGACATGGTGGAAGCCGATGAGCGGCCGAGCGAAGTCCTCACCATGGAAGTCATGCGGTCCCCACGCGGCGGCCAGATTCGTCCAAAGTCGGCAGGCCAGAAACGCTACGTCGAAGCGATCCGACGCAACGTGGTCACCTTCGGCATCGGCCCCGCTGGTACCGGCAAGAGCTGGTTGGCGGTCGCCATGGCGGTCCAGGCGTTCCAAAACAAAGAAGTCGAGCGCATCATTTTGACCCGGCCGGCGGTGGAAGCCGGCGAACGGCTGGGTTTCCTTCCCGGCGACCTGATGGCCAAGATCGATCCCTACCTGCGGCCCCTGTATGACGCGCTCTACGAAATGCTCGACTTCGAAGGGGTCGCCCGACTCCAGGAAAGCGGCGCCATCGAAGTGGCACCGCTGGCCTTCATGCGAGGTCGAACGCTCAACAACAGTTTCATCATCCTCGACGAAGCCCAGAACACCACGCCGGAACAGATGAAGATGTTCCTCACCCGCATTGGCTTCGGTTCCCGGGTGGTCGTCACCGGCGACGTCACCCAGGTTGACCTGGCTGGTGGCCGATCGGGCCTCGCTCGTATTGAACGCATCCTCACCGGAATCAACGGAATGGAATTCATCCATCTGGATGCCCGTGACGTGGTGCGCCACAGCATTGTCCAGGCCATCGTCACTGCGTATGAACAAGCTGATGCTGACGCCGGTTAATCGTGGCCGGTGGATGGCCCGATGGTGGCTGAATCAGGGGGTGGGTTGCTGATGGGGCAACCTCCCGAAGCAGGATCGCTCAGCGTGGTTGTTGAAAATCGTCAGCAGGATCTGACGGTGGACGCCGACCGATGGTCCACCCTGCTGGTGCTCGCGCTCCAACATGAAGGCGTCACGATGCCGGCCGAAGTGGGGCTGGCCTTCATTGACGCCGACGAAATGACCATGCTCAACACGCAGCACATGGACGGAGTCGGTCCCACCGACGTGTTGTCCTTTCCCGTGGACGGCTTGGACCACAGGGAACTGGCCTCGGTCGCCAAAGGGACTGGCATTGGCGAAGCGCCGGTGATTGTGGGAGATGTTGTGGTGGCACCGGTCGTTGCGGCCAAAGTGGTGGGCCCAACCCGCACACTCGAAGACGAGCTGGCCCTGCTGATTGTTCACGGTGCCCTGCATCTGATTGGTCACGATCACTTCGATGAGAACGAGCGAGAGCTCATGCAGTCTCGCGAGCAGGACCTGTTGGACCGCTTCTACCGGTCAACGCCATGACCTCGCTGGAACTTGTGTCGCTGTTTCTGGTCCCGCTGCTGGCGCTGGCCGGCTTCGGTTTGTCGATGATCGATGCCGCATACACCCGTGTTGGTCCGGCCCGAGCAGAAGCGCTCGGCGACGACGAGTCAGACAACGTCACCGGACTGGTCGACAACCGAGTCGCTTCCCTGGCTCCGGTCTGGCTCAGCCTCACTTTCGTCCTGGTCATCATCGTCAGCCTGGTGGCGTTGATCGCCGATCGCCGATGGGGTTCGTGGGGTGTGGTGATTGCCATTGCGATTGTCGCCCCAATCCTGTTTGCTGGGCTCTGGTTGGTGCCCCGTGCCCGGGCGTTCGGCAGTCTCGATACCACCGTTCTTCGGTCCGCGTCGGTCGTACGAAGAATGAACGCCTTCGCCCCGCTGTCGCTCATTACGGCGCCCGTCGTTGCGCTGTTGAGTCGTCGGCGAGCAGGCGAGTCCGATCCTCCAACCCCAACGCCGGTATCCGAAGGCGAGTTGTTGGCCTTTGCCGGACAGGCCCGAGAAGACGCGGCCATCGAACTGGAGGAACAGCACCTGATCGAGTTGGTCATCGAGTTTGGCGACACTCGAGTCAGTGACGTGATGGTCCCGCGCCCCGACATGATCACGCTTCGTCACGATCAATCGGTCGAGGACGGATTGCAGTCGGTGGTCGCCCACGGTTTCAGTCGCTTTCCGGTGATCGGTGAGCATGACGAGTCGAGTCAGGGCATCGACCACATCATTGGCATCGTTCACGCCAAAGACATGGTGGCTGCGCAGCTGCAGGGTCGCGGTCACCTCCCGGTTACCGGGCTGATGCGCGGACTCACCCATGTGCCACAGATGAAACACATATCGAAACTCCAGCGTGAAATGCAGGACGCCAAGTTCCACATGGCGGTTGTGGTCGATGAATACGGCGGCACCGCCGGGGTTGTGACGCTCGAAGACATCATCGAAGAGCTGGTCGGCGAGATTGTGGACGAGTTTGATGTGGAAGAACCAATGATCGAGCTCCTGGCCGACGGCGGCGCCCGGGTGAACGGCAAAGTGTCGCTCACTCATGTGGACGACATGTTGGGCGAGAGGATTCACCAAAGCGAGTCCGATGGCGAATACAGCACCGTTGGCGGACTGATCTTCAGCACCCTGGGCCATGTCCCGAATATGGGTGAGGTCGTGGAGTTGGACGACTACCGACTGCTGGTGGAACGGGTGCGCGGCAGTCGCATCGCTCGCGTCCACCTGAGCCGCACCGATGGGGTGCGCATTGGCCTGCGGGAGCGATCAAGTTGAACGACCACGAGACCGACGAACCGGCTGAGCAGGAACCCGCGCCCGCTCCGCTGGGACCGGCTGATGGATATCGATCGGGGTTCGTGTCGCTGCTGGGTCGACCCAACGCGGGCAAGTCCACGCTGCTCAATCGGATCTGTGGTCAGAAGGTGGCCATTGTGTCCGACAAACCCCAGACCACCCGAGTGCAGATGCGTGGCGTGTGGCATGGCCCCGACGTACAAATCGTGTTTGTGGACACCCCCGGCATTCACAAGCCCGTAAGTGCGCTGGGGGAGCGGCTCAACAGCAACGCCACCGCCGCTATCGGTGACGTGGATGTCTGCTGTTTGATGATCGACGCCACCAAGCCCTTTGGCACCGGCGACCAATTCGTGGCGGACAAGCTGCCCAAAGACGCGGTCGTCATTGTCAACAAGGTCGACATCGCAAAGAAAGATGCCGTCATCAAGCAGTTGGTGGCGACCTCGGAGCTCGACTTTGCCGAGTACTTCCCGATCTCGGCCAAAGACGGCGACGGGGTTGATGGGCTGATGGGCTATCTGGTCAGCCGCATGCCGGAGGGGCCCCGCTACTTCCCTGATGACATGGTCACCGACACTCCGGATGTGGTCCATGTGGCTGAGCTGGTTCGAGAGCAATTGTTCCGCGCCACCCGAGAAGAGCTGCCCTACTCGATTGCCACCCACATCACCGAGTGGGACTGGCCCCACATCCGGTGTGAGATCGTGGTCGAGCGCGATTCACAGAAGGGCATGGTGATCGGCAAAGGCGGATCATTGCTCAAGCAGGTGGGAATTGCGGTGCGCAAACAACTGCCCGACGAGGTCTACCTCGAACTGCATGTCACCGTGGACAAAGCCTGGCAGCGCCGCCCCAACCGCATCGAACTCCTGGGTTACTGACACGAGCGTTCGGCTCAGGCTCCCGGCAGCTCTTTCATCATGCTCAAGAGCATCACGTGGGGGTGGCTTTCGAGCGGGAAACGGGCGGCCACCGTGTAGCCCAGCCGCTGATACAGCTTCTGGTTGAAGGTTGCCAGCTCGCCGACGATCAGCTGAATGATCGATTCGCCGCTCGCTTTGACATGGGCCTCGGCCGTCGTCATGAGTTTGGTCGCCAAGCCGGCTCCTCGACGATCAGGGGCCACCATGAGCCGTTCCACATCAGGTCCACCCGGCCGATATGAGCGCAACGAAACAGCTCCCACCAGCCGTTGGGCTTCGGTTCCCACCAGCGTGAAGGACGAAGCCAGTCGGGCTTCGGTGTCGGCGAGGGTTTCGGTCAGGGACGGAACGTTGGCGGTTCCATACACCCAGGCCTCATCCACAAACGCGGCACGTTGGAGGGTGAAGATCTGGCCGGCGTCGGCGGGGACGGCGGATCGAATGAGCATCGCACCGATTGTGACAGGCCCTGATCAGGCTCGGTCGCGAATTTCCTGCAGACGCTGGATGGCGACCTGCGGGTCCCCGGTCCGACTGAACGGCGGAAGCGCATTGACAAAGTCCCAGCGGTAGCTCTTCTTGGTTGCCATGCGCCCGTCGAGAACCGCCACCACTCCTTCATCGCTGGAGGTGCGTATGAGCCGGCCTGCGCCCTGGGCCAGCAGGGTGGTGGCTCGAGCCAGGTCGACATCGCGGAACGCGGTGCGTCCGGCGTGCTCTCGGCGGGCGGTGAGCAGCGGATCATCAGGGCGCGGAAATGGGAGCCGGTCGATGGTGACCAGAGACAGGGCCTGGCCCGGAATGTCGATGCCCTGCCAGAAACCCATGGTCGCCAGCAGAATGGACTCAGGGTCCTCGATGAATTCTTCGACCAACGCGTTCTTGGGCAGGTCGCGTTGGGTGAGCACCGGCCATGGCATGCGCGGAATGAGGTACTCGGCGGCGGTGTCCATCATCCGCCAGCTGGTGAACAGGCTCAATGTGCGGCCGCCGGCCGCGATCATGAGTTCTTCAAGATGCGGCAGGACCTGTTCCTCATATTGGGGTGAGCGGGGCTCGGGCAGCTGCGACGCGCAGTAGAGCAGGCCCTGCCTCGGATAGTCGAACGGGCTTTCAACGTCCAGCCGCTGATGGTTGTCTTCGGGCAGGCCGAGGGTCTGGGGCAGGGTGGGGGACAGGGTGGCGCTGGTGAGGATGGCGGTGACGCCATCCCAGAGTCCGGGCCGAAGCACTTCGCCCACGTCCAAGGGTGCTATCCGCAGCGTTGCGAAGTTGAAGTTCTCCTCAACCCACACCACGAGATCGGAGGTGTAGGCGCCGCCGCTGGTCTCGGCGGCGATCAGGTCCGAGAGCAGCGCGTTGGCGCCCTGGACCGCCCGATCCCGGCGGGCATCCGCGTCGGCGTCCTTGCCTTTGGGGACCTTGCGAAGCTTGGCCATTGCCTGGTCCACGCGGCCCCGGCCCAGCACGATGGCGTCGATGAGGTCAGGCTCCTGGGCGATGTTGATCAACTGCCCGGTCAGCGGATTTAGCGCGTCGCTCAGCAGCGCTCCGGCATCCTCAAGGTCGTCGATGGTGGCCTTGTCTTCGAGGATGGCGTTGACCGTCCGGGCAAAGGCGTTGAAGCGACCACCGGTGAGGCTCCATCCGCACGTGGAAGTGATCACGTCCTCAAGCTGATGGGCTTCGTCAATCACCAGCACGTCGAAGTCGGGCAGTACGGCGTGCTCGGTGATGATGTCAACGCCCAGGAGATGGGTGTTGACCACGACGATGTCGGCCGCCGCGGCGTCTTCCCGAGCGGCTTCGGCCAGGCAATTGTTGCCGCTGGGACACGTGCTGCGGCCCGGGCACTCACGGCTGGTGACGCTGACCGCAGACCAGGCCGCCGGCGACGGTTCGAAGTCGAGTTCGGCCCGGTCTCCGGATGTGGTGGTGTCCGCCCACACAACCAGCCGGTCGATTTCTTCGGCCAGCGACGTTGACTTCTTCTTGCTGGTGCTCCCGCCGGTGGCGGTCTCCAGCGCCAGCTGGGGCTGGTTGGCGGCCTCGTTGACGCGTTGGCGACATGCGTAGTTGTTGCGACCTTTGAGGATCGCCCAGGTGAAGTCGGCATCGGAGGTCTGTTCGATGTGGGGCAGCTCCTTTTCGGCCAGCTGGTCCTGGAGCGCTTTGGTGGCGGTGGCAATCAGGCAGCGTTGGCCGCTGGCCACCAGCGGCGCCAGGTAGGCCAGTGACTTGCCGGTCCCGGTTCCCGCGGCCACGACCAGATGTTCCTCGGCGGTGATGGCGTTGGCGACCGCTTTGGCCATGTCAACCTGGCCGTCACGGACTTCGCCGCCGTTGGGAAGCGCGGCAGTGGCGCGGGCGAGGATCGCCAGCGACCGCTCAGCGAGGGTCATGGAAAGCGAGGGTCACGGAAAGCGAGGGTCACGGAAAGCGAGGGTCACGGAAAGCGAGGGTCATGGAAAGCGAGGTTCACGGGAGCGGGATCAGACACGATGATCCGGCCAGCGTAGGTGCCAGGCAGTGGTCGGAGGGGTGAGGCCACGGCGGAAAGTTCTGTGATTGGGGTGCGGTGCCGCGGTGGGGGGATGCGCAGCCGCTACAAATAGGAGGTGCCGAGTTACCGTGCCGCGCTCGATGCGCTTGACCCCACCCGCATTCCCGTCCATATCGGCTGTGTCATGGATGGCAACGGTCGGTGGGCGCAGGAACAGGGCCTGGACCGAACCGACGGTCACACTGCGGGCGAAGCGTCGCTCTTTGATGTGGTGCACGGGAGTATCGAAGCAGGCGTCAAGTGGTTGACCGTGTACGCCTTCTCCACCGAGAATTGGCGGCGGCCTGCCGATGAGGTCAAGTTCCTGGTCGACTTCAACCGCGATGTTCTGTACCGCCGCCGAGACGAGTTGCACGATCTGGACGTGCGGGTGCGCTTTGCTGGCCGGCGGGATTGGCGGGTGCCCAAGCGACTCATCAACGAAATGGACGAATCCATTGCGCTGACGCGTCGGAACAAGACACTCACGCTGACCATTGCCTTCAACTACGGCGGTCGGGCAGAAATTGTGGACGCCGTTCGCCGGCTGGTGGCCGACGGCGTCAAGCCCAACAAGATCAATGAAGCGGCGATCGCCAAGCGCATGTATGACCCGGAGATGCCGGACCCTGAACTCGTCGTTCGGTCCTCGGGGGAATCGCGCATTTCCAACTTCCTGCTGTGGGAGCTGGCGTACAGCGAGCTGGTGTTCACCGACACGCTCTGGCCCGACTATCGCCGTGAACATCTGTGGGGCGCCATCGAGGAGTACCAGAAGCGTCAGCGCCGCTTTGGCGGGGTCTGAATGAGCGGCCGGACCGATGCCAGCGGTTCTCGGTCCTACCGGGAAACCGCCATCGTTCTGCGTACCTACAAACTGGGCGAAGCGGACCGGATCATCGTGATGATGACCGAAGGCCACGGCAAGGTCCGAGCCGTTGCCAAAGGCGTCCGCAAGACCAGAAGCAAGTTTGGCTCCCGGCTGGAACCGGCCAGTCATGTCACCGTGCAGCTCTACGCCGGCAAGGGCGACCTGGACACCGTCACCCAGGCCGATTCGTTTGAGAACCTGATGGCGTTGCGCGAAGACCTCGACAAGCTCACGATTGCCGCATCGATGCTGGAGGCGGTGGAGTACATCACGCCGGACCGGGAGCCAAACGCCGGCATCTACAAGATGCTGGCCGGGGCGCTGCGCACGCTGGCGGCGGACAACCCGCCGCTGGTCCAGGCCGGCTTCTTCCTGAAGCTGTTGGCGCACGAAGGCTTTCAGCCGTCACTCAACGTCTGCGTGGGTTGCCGCGGGGAACAGAACTTCGTCACGTGGGATTTTGACGACGGCGGGGTCCGCTGCGAGGACTGCCGGCGAGGCCGACCGGTGTCAGCCGATGCACTGGACATGATGCGGCTCATCCTTGGCGGTCATCTGCGCGTGGCATTGCAGCTGCCCTCCTCGCCGGCCGCCACCGAGACAACGGCGCTGGCCATCAGTGCGGTGGAACATCACGTTGAGCGTGGTCTGCGGTCAGTGGGGGTCATGGACCGCTGAGATCATTTCGACAGGGGTAGCCATTCGTCGCTGGCCGCGTTCCACCAGAGACGCCGGTCGGGATCTTCATAGATGTAGTAGCCGGCGCCTTCGTCCCAGCGGACGCCGGCCGGCATGTCGATTTCGTGGGGCCGTTCATGCGGCCCCGGCTCCGGCTCCGGCGCACCTGTGGCCGCGTCCGCCGCGGTTGGCGGTGGCATGGTTTGCCCCACTGCGTCGGTGGCGCGGGGTGGCGGGGGTTGAGAATTGGGATCAGGAAGGGCCACCGGCCACGCCCGGACCGGATTCATGGCGTCAGGTGCCGGTAGTGCGGCCCCCACTGCACCCTTGTGGACCACGAACGTGTTGGCCAGCCGGTCGCCCAGGCGTTGACGGCCCGGGGCATTGGCGGCAAAGAGAATGCCCATCATCATCGGTGTCACCCAGGGAAAGCTCTCAAGCAGTCCAATGGTCCAACGGGTCAACGACCGTGCCACACCGGCATGGGCGCCGTCGGCAGTGACCACCCGCAGACCCATGATCCACTTTCCGGGGCTGGCGCCGGTGACTCCTTCAATCAGGCCCCACAGCAGCCAGAGAATGGGCGCAACGGCCAGTGTCACCCAACCCCGGTGGTCGATGGTCATGGCCCCCGTCGGCTGGGGCAGGCACAAGCCGGTGGTACGGGCGTCGCATATCGATTCGGCATCGATCAGCTGGGTGGTCTCGGTGAACCCGAAACGAAGCCCCGACCCCAGCAAAACCAGCGCCAGAATTGCGAAGTCGATAAGGAATGCCGGGATGCGCCGGTTCATCACATCGGTCGGGTCCACGGAGTGACGATACAAGCGAACAACTGGGGGACAGGGCGATAGCCTGCGGGCCTTATGGCAGTTGACCAGGAAACACTCTTCGACAATGTGGTGAACCTCGCCAAGCGGCGCGGGTTCGTCTTTCAATCGGCCGAGATCTACGGCGGATTCCGGTCAACCTACGACTATGGACCCATTGGCGTTCTGCTGCTCCGTAACGTCAAAGATGCATGGTGGCGATCGATGGTGCAGCTGCGCCATGATGTGGTTGGCCTTGACGCTTCGATCCTTTCGCCCCCCGCGGTCTGGGAGGCTTCCGGTCACCTGAGCAACTTCTCCGATCCGCTGGTGGACTGCAAGAGCTGCGGTTCGCGCCACCGCGAAGACCAGCTTGAAGATCCAACCACCTGCCCCAACTGCGAGGCCGTGGGCGAATTCACCGAAGCCCGCGAGTTCAACCTGATGTTCAAGACCCAGGCTGGCCCGGTTGCGGACTCCGGCGCCGACGTGTTTCTCCGCCCCGAAACCGCGCAGGGCATGTTCATCAACTTCATGAACGTGCTGAACACCAGCCGCAAGAAGCCGCCGTTCGGTATTGCCCAGATCGGTAAGTCGTTCCGCAACGAGATCACGCCGGGACAGTTCATCTTTCGTACCCGGGAGTTTGAGCAGATGGAGATGGAGTTCTTCGTCCCGCCCGCCGAGTCAGACGAGTGGTACGAGTACTGGTGCAAGGAGCGGTACAACTGGTACCTCGACCTTGGCATTCCCGAAGATCAGTTGCGGCTCCGGCCCCATGACGCCGACGAGTTGAGCCACTACTCGAGCGGGACATCAGACGTTGAGTACCTGTACCCCTGGGGTTGGGGTGAGCTTGAGGGTGTTGCCAACCGTGGCGACTACGACCTGACTCAGCACAAGGAGCACTCGGGGGCCCGCATCGAATATTTCGACCAGCAGGCCAACGAGAAGTACATCCCCCATGTGATTGAACCGGCGGCCGGGGCCACCCGGGCCATGATGGCGTTTCTCCTGGCGGCCTATGACGAGGACGTGGTCAACGATGAGACCCGGACCGTGTTGCGACTCGATCCGCGCCTGGCGCCCTACAAAATCGCGGTGCTGCCGCTGTCCAAGAAAGATGAGCTGATAGCGCCTTCGGAAGAAGTACTGGCGCTGCTGCAGCCCACGTACATGGTGGACTACGACATCACCCAGGCCATCGGCAAGCGCTACCGCCGCCAGGACGAGATTGGCACGCCGCTGTGCGTGACCATCGACTTCGACACCCTTGATGATCAGGCGGTCACGGTACGAGACCGGGACTCGATGAAACAGGATCGGGTACCCATCACCGGACTTGTCGAGCACATTCAGGCCAAACTCGGCTTCTGAAGCCACTGCGGTCTGGGAGCACCAGAACCGGTCCTCATTTTCGGCCGGATCCGGCGAGCGAGGTCACGCTAGTGTCGGTCGGGATGGGTGAGAACTGTGGGAATTGAGAACGACGATGTTCGTCGCGTTCGTGATTCGACCGACATGGTCAAGCTGATCTCCCAACATCTGCAGCTGCGCAAAGTCGGGCGTCGGTGGACGGGTCTGTGCCCGTTCCACAACGAGAAGTCGCCCTCGTTCTCGGTCAACGCCGAAGAGGGTTTGTACTACTGCTTCGGTTGTCAGAAGTCCGGTGATGCCATCACCTTCGTTCGTGAAATCGAACATCTTGACTTCGTGGGCGCGGTCGAATATTTGGCTGGTAAAGCCGGCGTCCAGCTGCGATACACCTCCAACAATGAAGGCAAAGATCGCCGTCGCCGGTCGCAGCTGACCGACACGGTGGAAGCTGCGGTCGAGTGGTATCACCAGCGCCTGCTCAAGGCGCCCGATGCCAAAGGTGCTCGGGGATATCTTCGATCCCGCGGATTCGACGGCGACCTGGTGCGGCAGTACCGGGTGGGGTGGGCCCCCGACGACTGGGACGTGCTGGCGGCCAATCTGAAAGCGCCCCGGGATCTGTTTGTGGAAGCCGGTTTGGGTTTTGTCAACCGTCGAGGCCGACTCCAGGACCATTTCCGCGGTCGGGTGCTCTTTCCCATCTTCGACGTGAACAACGCAGCAGTCGGTTTCGGCGGTCGGATTCTGCCGCCGGACTTCGGCGGGGGAGAAGGACCCAAGTACAAGAACAGCGGCGAGTCCTCGGTCTACAACAAGAGCCGGCTGCTCTACGGGCTGAACTGGAGCAAGGACGAGATCGTTCGGGAGAAGTCCTCCATCATCTGCGAGGGCTACACCGACGTCATCGGGTTTGCCCAGGCCGGCATGAACCGGGCCGTCGCCACCTGCGGAACCGCATTGACCGAAGACCACGTGAAGATGCTCAAACGGTTTGCGCCGAAGATCGTCCTCGCTTTCGACGCCGATGCGGCTGGTCAGAACGCGGCGGAGCGCATCTATGAGTGGGAACGCAAGTATGAGATCGACGTTGCGGTTGCCGCCCTTCCCGAAGGAGTCGACCCCGCCGACCTCGCTCGGGAAGACCCGGAAGCACTGGGGGCGGCAGTGGAGCACGCCCAACCGTTCCTCAAGTTTCGACTGGCCCGAACCCTGGCTGCGTCGGATATGGCAAGCGTTGAAGGCCGGGCCCGAGCGGCCCAGCGCGCCGTTGATGTGGTCCGTGAGCATCCGGTAGCCATGGTGCGGGACCAGTACCTGATGCAGATTGCCGACCAATGCCAGGTGTCGCCCGAACGATTGCGGGCGTTGCTTGCTGCGCCACCGGTCAACCTGCCCGAAGAACGTCCGACGCGACGCCGCGATGACGGCTGGAGCGACCGAGAACCACCGCCCGAAGCAGCCCCGGCCCGCATGGCGGACAACACCGAAACCCAGCTGCTTCGTCTGGCCGTGCATGAGCCCGAGTCGATTCCCGCGTACATCCACGGGGCGCTGTTCGCCTATCCCCAGAATCGGGCGATCTTTGAGGCGCTGGTCGAAGCCGAAGAGTTGCACCAGGCCATTGAGCAGGCTTCTGCGCACGTGGCCCCGCTGCTGAGCCAACTTGCGGTTCAGGATGAGCCTGACGGCGAGGCCGAGACGCTCATTGGTCAATTCCTCTATGACGCCGCTCGCCACGAGCTCCGTCGACTCCAGGCCGCTGGAAGAAACAGGGCGCGGCAAAGCGCGGAAGTATCAGTGTCAGAATCTGGGGGTGACACTGCGGTTCAAGGCGCAACAGATTCAGCCGATAGCAGTGTCGAAGGATCGGGTGTCACGCCGGGGAATCCATCGGCGGCGCATGGCACAGCCGATCTTGCCGCCAGCATTCGTGGGTTGCAGGCCGAGATACCTAGAGTATTGGAAGCGGCGTTCAAACTGGATGCCGCAGAGCGATTGCTGCCGTGGTTGCCCGTTGGGGCCGGCTGACTCAATGCAGCATGACCGGAAGTTCAGCGAGAAGAAATGGGGGATCAACAATGACTGATGTCGCTGTGGTTTCGCCATGGCCCGGGGTCCTTGATGTCCAGCTTGAAGTGCTGGTGGCCAGAGGCCGAAAAGGCGGACAGCTTTCATTGGATGAGTGCATGACGGCGTTGCCGTCGTTGGAACTCACCGAAGAAGTCATCGATTCGGTTCGCACCTTCTTCGCCAGCCACCAGATCATCCTCGACGAGTCCGTCGATGAAGAGATCGACACCGCCGCGGTGGCCAAAGCGATGATGGACGAGCTGATGGCCGAAGTTGATGCCATGCCCATCAGCGGCAAAGAAAAGCGCGATGCCCGACGCGAACGGCTGGAGGCGGTGGGTTGGAGTTCCAAACTCGACGGCACCGGATCCAACGACTCGGTTCGCACCTACCTCAAAGAGATCGGCCGCGTCCAGCTTCTGACTGCGGCCGAAGAAGTCTCGCTGGCCAAGCGGATTGAGATGGGCTTGGAAGTCACCGCTCGGCTGGAGGAACTGGCTGCCATGGGTGGCATGGATGAGCTCAAGTTTGCCGAGCGACGCAAACTCCAGCGCGCCGCCAAGGACGGCGTGAAAGCAAAAGATGAGCTCACCCGAGCCAACCTGCGCCTGGTGGTTTCCATCGCCAAGCGGTACGTGGGGCGGGGCATGCAGCTGCTTGACCTGGTGCAGGAGGGCAACCTTGGCCTGATGCGCGCGGTGGAGAAGTTTGACCACACCAAGGGCTTCAAGTTCTCGACCTATGCCACGTGGTGGATTCGTCAGGCCATCACCCGGTCCATTGCCGATCAGGCGCGGACCATTCGTATCCCGGTGCACATGGTGGAGACCATGAACCGGGTTCAGCGAGTCCAGCGCCAGATGCTGATGGATCTGAAGCGGGAGCCAACGATCCCGGAGTTGGCGGCCGAAGTGGATCTCACGCCCGAACGCGTGCGGGAGATTCTGCTGATTGGTCAGGACCCGGTGTCTCTTGAGGCGCCGGTGGGCGACGACAATTCGAGTCTTGGTGACTTCATCGAAGACATCCGTGCCGACAGCCCGGCCGAGATGGCGGCCAAAGGCATGCTGGGTGCGGCGGTGTTCGAAGCCCTTGATGAGCTCACCGATCGCGAGAAGCAGGTGGTCCGCATGCGCTTCGGTCTCATCGACGGTCGACCGCGAACGTTGGAAGAGGTTGGCCGCGAGTTTGGGGTGACGCGTGAGCGGATCCGCCAGATCGAAGCCAAGACGTTGGCCAAGCTCCGGCACCCGCATCGAAGCAAGAAGCTGCGCGACTACCTTTCTTGACCACGGGCCGAAAGCCAGCAGGTGCAGAGTTATTGCAGGTGCAGAGTTATTGCAGGTGCAGTGTTCCGGCAAGTGCAGAGTTCCGGCAGGTGCAGAGTTCCGGCAGGTGCAGAGTTCTTGCAAACTGCGAAACTCTGCTGATCTGCGGTATGGCCCGTGCAACGAGGGGGTTGGATTGACCATGATGGACCAGCCAGGTAGCGAGCCCGAACAAGACACCGACGCCGCGCCGGCTTCATTGGCGGAGCACGGACGCGTCGCGGTGTTGAAACACCATCGGGCGTCTCGGTGGATGCACTGGATCAACTTTCCGCTGCTGACGATCATGATCTGGAGTGGGATGCGGATCTACTGGGCAGACCTTCGGGATCCGTTCGCGGTGGGGGTTGGTGACTTCGACTTTGAGTTCTGGCCGGCCTGGGTCAACGAACAGCTGGGGTTTGAGCGGCGTCTGGCCCGGGGCATGGCGTTCCACTTCAGCTTCGGCTGGCTTTTTGCCATCAACGGCTTCTTCTACGTGCTCTACACCGTCGTCAGCGGCGAGTGGCGCCAGCTGGTACCGGAACGAAAGTCGGTCTCTGACGCCATCAAGGTGTTCCTGCATGACATTGGTTTGCGACGGGGCAAACCCCTTCCGCCGCAGGCCCGGTACAACGGCGCGCAGCGTCTGACTTACACCGCCGTCATCGTGATGGGTGCCATTGCCTTGTACTCCGGCTTTGCCATCTACAAGCCCACCCAACTGGGGTTCATGACCCGCAGCCTGGGCGGCTACGAGTGGGCCAAAGGCATTCATTTCACTGTCACCATCGGCTTCATCGTGTTCTTCGTCATCCACATCCTTCAGGTGATGCGGGCGGGATTCTCCAACTTCTGGTCGATGGTCACCGGGTACGAGGTTGTCGATGCCCCGGAGGTTTCCGGCCGGTCACCGCTGATCGATGACCCGCCACACGATGGTGATGGCGAGCTCATACCTGCCCTCGTCGGGGCCGCGGACGCGGGGGAGGCCGACCATGTCGAAGGGTGAAACCGAAGAGGAGCGGGCCGCCCGATACGCCGCGCTCGAGGCCGAAGCCAGGACCATGGAGGTGCCGCAGTTCCGGCGCCGGGAGTTCTTCTCGGTTGGGACCGGGCTGGTGGCAGGCGCGCTGGGCTTCTGGGGATTTCGATCGGTACAGAACCAGGAGAATGCGGACGGCATACCCAAAGTCCTGCGGTCGGTGCACGAAGCCAACGAGACGCTGTGGCGCGGGTTGCACCGCCCGAATGCGCTGGCGCGGACCTTCGACCCGTCTGAGTCGTCGATGCTGCGGGTCAACGGCCGCCACGGCATCCGGGACGAGATCAACCTGGCGGCGTGGAGCTTGAGCGTGGAGAACGCCGCGGGCGAGCGGATCGGGACGCACACCCTCGCCGAGATTCAGGAGCTTCCCAAGTTCGAGATGACCGTGGAGCACAAGTGTGTTGAAGGCTGGAGCCACATCGTCACCTGGGGTGGTGCCCGATTCTCTGACTTTGCCGCGTGGTACAGCGACCAGGCCGGTGCGGAGTTTGTGGGTATGGAAACCCCCGACGATGGCTACTACGTGGGCTTGGAGCGGGCCACCATGATGCATCCGCAGACGCTGTTGGCGTGGGAACTGCAGGGCGAACCGCTGTCCCAGGACCACGGGGCGCCCCTGCGGCTGGCGACGCCGCTCAAGTACGGGATCAAGCAGATCAAACGCATTGGCCGGATTCAGTTCACCGACCAGCAGCCGGCGGACTATTGGGCCGAACGGGGCTACGACTGGTACTCGCATCTGTAGACCCTGATGCGGCCGAGCCGCCGCCAGTCGATGCCTCCAGAATCCGCGGTTAATGGTGCTGGATTTTGGGCCGATGGGGGTTATGATTTCGGAGCCTTATTCCGGGGTAGCTCAGCTGGCAGAGCGTCGGACTGTTAATCCGCAGGTCGTGGGTTCGAGCCCCACCCCCGGAGCTTGAAGAACCGCTGAGATCCCAGTGAATCTGGGAGGTCAGCGGTTTCTTCCGTTTTGGGCGAGAGGCCCCGTGGTCACAAGGAAGTCACAACAGATCCGCGATTGTTGCTGCACCAGCGAACGCTGCGCGGT
>Ga0209187_1001106_pt1 | contig 34935 bp, 25 predicted proteins | sample BantaG_FD_187430 | JGI IMG/M metagenome (GOLD analysis project Ga0209187, IMG submission 187430) | Marine algal microbial communities from Bantry Bay, Ireland - BantryBay_4 metaG (SPAdes) (version 2) | ecosystem: Host-associated > Algae > Red algae > Unclassified | place: Bantry Bay, Ireland...
TCTAAAAATTGGATGTTGTTATCCTCCCAAATGATACTAATCAAGGAAATTGATGGCAGTTTTATCAACCCTGATTCTATTCATAATTTATCACTATTTCAATGAACAAAAATGCGGAAATACAGTTTTTCAAAACTACTTGTCAAAGTAATCATTAAAACTTTAAGTCAAACGACAAACATTATATCATTGAAGCATTCTTTAAAGCAAGGGAAGTGCGGAGGATGAATGTGGCGACAGCGTAGCTAGATATACGAAACTATGCCCGATGCGAGTGGAAATGTATTTATGCGTGCGTAGGGGTAATCTTTGTGGTTGCCCAACCTTGCATGCACGCATAAATGCATTGCAGCGGACAGCGGGGAGACTACAGGCTTGGAAATAATTCTCGCCGTCCAAGTCAATTTTTATTTTTTTCCATTTCTATCCAAATCAATAAATGCATAAGGTAGGCAAAGATTGGAGCTGCTAACGTAACGCCTATTATATCTGACGTAAAGATAGTGTTGTAAATGTAGTAGCAGGTTGAAAATCCTAAGCCTATTAATATTGCAGTAAGTGGTAAGACTTGTTTGAAAAATTTTTTATTGAATGGCAATTTGTAAATACCTTTTTGAATGGATAAGTTTATGCTTGAAAAACCAGCAAAGACCACCGATTCATTTATCATTGTTATAGAACCATAACTCAAAAATAACAAAGCAAGGCAGATAAGCCCCCATTGTGAAAGGGTAGGGATAATAATTGGATCGTTTGTTGCTGAACAAGTGGTGCAAGCAATTATGCTTAGTTCATCTTGAAAGCCTTCTGCGCAACTTATTGATCCATCAGAGTTAGAAACAAAAATTAGACAGTGAGTTGAGTCAACTGGAATCAGAACTGTATTTTCAAGATTGCCAAAAGTTGGAGGCATAATCATTGTGCCTGATGTTCCAGTCCCAGAAGGTCCAGAATAAACAGTTAAGTTGTCAAAACCTGCTTCAAAATAACCTTCTATTATAGTAGCGGCATCAAGAAATTGACCAGGTGAAGGACAGATTTCTAGTAAGACTAAATCAGACTCAAAAGAATCGTAACAAATCGTAAAAGGTCCAAGTAATTCAGCGCAATTGACGCAAGGAGGTGGAGCTTCGGAGTCGCAGGTTAATTGTCCTGTTTCAGAGGGATCACCAAAATCTAAGGAAAAGTCAAGAAAATTACCAAGGTCATTGGGTTGGTCATCGTGAATATTTATGATCCATGTTCCACAGTTATTTGAGCAGTTTAAACTTGCAATAGCACCACTCCACGGATTGTATGTTCCCGTAAAATTGCCATTGATGCTCCAGGGATCACTGTTGTCAAATAATGGGGAGAAACCTGGATCAGGAGATGGAATGCCGTCTTCAAATTTAATATCCCACACTGAACCGTCAGTAGCACCATGAAATCCAATGTTTCCAGTTAAAAGGATGCTGTTACCACAAGGGCTGGTAATTGTAATAATTAAATCTCCAATGTATTCGTGATCGAAATGTAGGTTGACTGATTCGAGTAACATTGTTGAGCAGTCATCAATAGAGTTAAGATTGTTATCTGATACATTGACATAGAAATTCTGATTGGTGTTATCTGGTAATGGTTCAGGGCAGTTTGTGCAACTACATTGTCCAAAAACAAATTTGCCAGTACAAAAAATAATAATTAATAGCAGAAGCTTTTTCATATCTGATTTACTACAAACATACTATATCGTTTTTATATCAATTTGGCAGTATTAATACCAATTTTTGTTTAAAGTATAAGTAAAGACTTTTAGAATTTAAAGTTGAAAACCTGTTTTTTTGCTTTTCTAGCTAAAAGCCTATTTTTACCTTTAAATATAAAGTCTAAACAAATTCTTAAATAACTATTTAAGTGAAAATAGACAGAATATATGAAAGTTTATAATAATAAAATTAATTTGTTGAATTAATGAATTATTTTGTTGATTGAGTTACTAATGAGGGTTAAAGTTATGATAAATTACAAAAAAAACCAACCGCTATAGCGGTTGGTTTAAAAAGAGTTCAGCATAGTTTTGTATCACCCTTTTCAAATTGTATTTCTGTCGTACTAAGGATAAAAATATGTTGCCAAAAATGACAATCTTTATCAGTATCCTTAGAAACAATAATCGTTTGCTTCTATCATAGCATCAGCGATGCGACGACGACTAGCAATTGTATTTAATGGTTCTTGTTTAGTAAAACGTTTAAGACCCATCAACATCATACGAAGCATATCGCCTTCAGCAAATCCACATATCGCGTTTTTACCGAATTTATTTATATTATCTACTGCATCTGAAAGGTAAGTTTTAGCCAAGTCAATTTGTATTGCTGCTGCTTCTTTTCCTTTACTTGCAATTAATTTTTCAACTCTCAATAATACTGATTCAGCTGTAAAAGTTTGAATCATCATATCAGCAATATTCATCATAACTTCCTGTTCTTTCTCTAAGTCTTTTTCAAACTTTTGAGCAGCGGCACCAGCAACCATTAATATTGCTTTTTTTGCATTGACAATGACCGCTTTCTCAGCAGCAAAAAAGTCATCGCTATCAATGCTACCAAAAGAAGGCATTGAACTCAATTCTTTTTGAACAGCTTTAGCTGGACCAAATAAATCAATCTTCCCTTTCATTGCTTTTCTCATAGTCATACCTACTGTCAGCAAACGATTTATTTCATTGGTTCCTTCAAAAATTTTGTTGATACGAGCATCTCTATAAGCTCTAGCTACTGGATATTCTTCAGAAAAACCTGTTCCACCATAAACTTGAACTGCCTCATCAACACAATAATCCAATACTTCTGAACCCAATACTTTCATCATTGCACATTCTATAGAGTACTCATCTGCAGCTATTTTCTTAGCTTCTGCTCTATTGGCACTTTTACCATCTGCAATTAATTTATCTACTTTATCACTAATCATTCCAGCAGAACGATAAGATGCAGACTCGGCAGCATATGTTAAAACAGCCATTTGTGCTAATTTGTGCTTAATTGCCCCAAAAGAAGATATTGGCACTTTGAATTGGATTCTTTCATTGGCGTATTTAGTAGCGTGCTCAGCAGCACCTTTACATCCACCTAAAACCATCGCACATAATTTATGACGACCAATGTTTAATACGTTGAATGCAATTTTATGACCCTTTCCAATTTCACCCAAAACATTTTCAACAGGCACTTTTACTCCTTCAAAGAACACTTGTCTTGTTGAAGAACCTTTGATACCCATTTTGTCTTCCTCAGCTCCAAGGTTTAAACCTTTTGAATCGCCTTCGACAATAAAGCAAGAAAACTTATCTCCATCAACTTGAGCAAAAACGATGAATAAATCAGCGAAACCAGCATTTGTGATCCACATTTTTTGTCCATCAAGCGTGTAATACTTACCATCTTCTGAAAGTACAGCTTTTGTTTTTGCAGATAAAGCGTCAGATCCAGATCCAGGCTCAGTCAAGCAATAAGAAGCTTTTATTTCACCTGTTGCAAATTTCGGAAGGTATTTTTCTTTTTGTTCTTTTGTTCCGTAATAAACAATTGGTAAAGTACCGATTCCAGTGTGAGCAGCATAAGCAACAGCAAAAGAATGACCTGTACCCATTCTTTCAGCCATCAAACTTTCCGTTATGATGTTTACACCCATTCCATTGTATTCATCAGGAAGAGCAGCACCCAAAATACCTAATTCTGAAGCTTCTGCAAGTAAGTGCTCCATTAAGCCAGGCTCTTGTTTGTCTAATTTTTCAACAACAGGATGCACTTTGGTTTTAACGAAATCAGTTACCATTTGACCAAACATAACTTGTTCTTCATTAAAATCTTCAGGTGTAAAAACAGAATTGAATTCCGTTCCTTTTACTAAAAAATCCCCACCTTGAAGGATTGTTTTTGTTTCTTTTAGAGTGTCTGTAGACATTATTTTATTATTTGTTTTGAATTTTTGTTTCTAATTAATGCTCACTTTGCATCCAGTACATAGGGGTACTCTTTAAATTGATACAAAAATAAGCGATTTTTTGCTAAAAACAAAAATTCTTTTTTAGCGAATTTACGCTAAGTGAAACGAAATTAATAACTAGCCCCAATTTATTATCATCTTTTTCCGATTTCCTTTATCAAAAAAGTAAACCGTAGCCCTGCTACCGAGCGTCGGACCGACTTGACATTTTTGACAATGGAAATCAAAAAAATCTACATGGTCCGACGATTCGGTAAATTTTGGAGCTACTTATTTATTTCATTTCGCTAAAAAGCGAACAAATAAGGCTTTTATTTATGTGTTGATAGATTTTGGGTGGTTTTTAGTATCCTAACTCCACGATTCCCAGTTTAGAACGGTTCAAATACCAAGTGTCATAATCGGTAACTTGGACAGTTCCGTCTAAATTTCCATCGATATAGTCATAAGTATATAAAACGGCTGGTTTGATAGCCCAAGCATCAAAGTCAGTGGTTTGAATGGTTCCATCTTGATTGAAGTCACCAGCGTAAAGTGCTGCTTTGCCATCTGACATGGTTTTTAGTTGTGCACCGCCAAAGGCTTGATTGGTGTTGGTGGTAAAATCATATGTCAATATTGGGGCATTGGCAGTTAATGGAACAGCTGTAAGAACATCTAAATGGTTTCTATGACGGAGGCAAAAATAATATTCGCTTCCCTGAGCAAGGTCAAAAGTAAGTGGTCCTCCTGTTGCATCGACAATTTGTCCATCGCTTTTTAGAATGGCTGCTTTGGTTTCAATGGTTTGTGTGTTTCGCGTTCCAGTTGTGTTAGGTGTTCCTTGCCTAACTTCAACCAAAACCCAGTCAACCATATCGGCTAGGGTACTGGTTAATGATTCAGATCCTGTGTAATTGTAAGGTGCAATATTGTAAACTTGATTAAGAGGAATATAGTTTGTCAATCCTGTATTCATAGAATTTGTAGATGGATTGTAAGCTCCTTCTAAAAATGCAGTAAGCTGAATCTCTGTCCTGATTTGAGATGTAAGGTTGAATTGTACTTCGGCAAGACTGGCACAACTATTTCCCCAAGTTGTCAAAGCAGTTATTATAATATATCGCGCTTGCAATCCACCAAAGTCTGGACCTGTAAATCCAGAGTAGGTTGAAATTCCTGTTCCCTGAGAAAACTGATAAGCTCCCAATTGGGTCCAATTGATTCCATCCAAAGAATAATCAATTATAACATCTCGCATTCCTTTGTCTAGTGCATTTTGCTCATTGGCGTTCCAAATGTGTGTGTCGGCTAAAAAGTAGGTGGAGCCAAAATCATACATCAACCAAAAAGAATTGCCTCTGGCTGAATTTGGATTGGGCGATGTTTGGCAAGAAGTCCAAGCATCATTTGAAATACTAGAATGTTGATTTTGCAAACACTGTGCATTCATTTCACGCAAACCAAAAACAGTAAATAAAATAGAGAATATGGCTAAATATTTTTTCATTATATTTTATTTATAAGATAAAACCAATTGGAGGATTACTAGAAGCAGGAGCGTAGAAATTGCCAATGTTGGGCAGCACCAAACTCAGATCACTTGGGCTGACGCCAAACCATAAAGCCAATTCTGCAAAGTATTCATCTGCTGAAGTGGTTGGTATAATGACACCTCTTCCCACATCTAAATTATTGTCTAAATACAAATCTGGGTAAGTGCCGTAAATATCGCCACCTTTTACACCGCCGCCCATAACTAACGCATTTCCACCCCAGGCGTGATCTGAACCATTTCCATTGGAAGTTAATGTTCTAGCAAAATCTGAAATGGTAAAAGTAGTTACATCATTTTGAACGCCAAGTTCTGCCGTTGCATCGTAAAATTCTTTCATTGCTTTACTTACAATGCTAAGCATGTATTCTTGGTTGTTTATCACTTCATCGTGATGATCCCAGCCACCAAAAACCACAAAAAAGGTTTGGCGTTGCGCACCGAGCATATCTCTTGCTGCAATTGTTTTTGCAATCATCTCCATATTTTTCGATAAATCAGTATCAGAAAAAGTAGTAGCCAATGGATTGATGTTCATTATAGAATTGTTGAACAAGTTGCTTGCATCTTGGGAATTGCTAATAGTATTTGCATACGTTTTTTCAAATAAATTTGAGTAAGTATGATCCATCAAACTATCAATGGTTGCCGTTCTAAGCATTGCCCAAGAATCATTTGTATTGCCATAATCCCAAATACTGGTACCGATACTTTCGTTTGCATCAACAGCATAGGCAGTGGAAAGGTTTCCTGCTTGGAACACATTGTTTCCACCCATTGAAATGCTCATAGACACTTGTTGATTGGTGTTCATGCTTTGGATAATATCAGCCATTCGACCACCCCAACCCAAAGCGGCTCTTTTATCTGGTATGGATGTTTGCCACTGTTGTATTTGATCAGAGTGTGAAAATAAACCAAGTGGCAGTTCTACAGTCTCACTATTGAATTGTGTTTTGGATGTTGGATGAACCAATGTTCCTACATTTGAAATAAAGGCAAGGTTTTGATTGTCGAACAATGTTTTTACTTCTGGCATAAATGGATGCACTCCGTAATCTTTTCCGTCACTGGTTAAAGGAGTGATTGGTAATAGACTGCTTTGCGGTAAAGCCAAGGTGGATCTTATGTTTTGATATTCTTGGTATTCGCTTGCTCCACGAGGAACCAGCATATTAAAAGAATCATTTCCGCCTGCAAGTAAAACACAAACAAGTGCTTTGTAATCTGCGACTGGACGGATGTTAGAGGTTGCCATTGCGCCCGCCAATTTTAAATCAAACAAAGTTGAAAAAAGGGTGGAGGCTCCAATTGCTGCACAACTGGCTTGACCAATAAACTTTCTACGATCTATGTGTTTTTTACTCATAACTAATTTATTTCAAAATGGCGTAATCTGGAGAAATCATTGTAAAGTAAATAGCAAATCGGACGACCCACTGTGAATCTGCCCATTGATTGGTTCCATATTCTAAAGCTGCATTTTTTAATACAGATTTGGTTCTGTCAGACATATTGCCGTGAGTCAATATGATGTCTAACCTTTCCAAAAGTAAATCTAATTCTGCGGATAAAATAGTTGGATCATTAGAAGTTATTAAGGCAAACTCATCTGTTAAATTTAAACTGGTATAATCAGCATCAACAAAGTTTTGATGGTTAGGCATCCATTCAGTAAATTCATCAAAAACCCAATCCCACAATGCCATTGAATGTACCAAATTTACATAATTCAAAGAAGTAGAGGAATTGAAGATTTGAAACTCTGGTGCAACTAGACCATAATCGGTAATGTCTCCAATAGGTTGGTAATCGGGTTGGAAAAAATTAAAAACAGATGGAGAAGCAAGTGGATGTTGCTCTTGAAGTCTGTTGAAGTTCCAAGCTGAATTATAAAATCTTCCAAAACTATTATAAGCATTAAATGCACGACAGGCGTGTGTGTAACGAACAATAGGTTCTTTTAACATTCCGTGATGGCTTACAGGCATCCAAGAACAATCTCTAGCTTCGGAATCCATTAAAATGGCACGAATAACTGCTTGCATGTCACCGCGAACACCTTGTCCGTTATCGTTGAATGCATTTGCAACTCTTTCTATGTATTCAGGTGTTGGGTTAGATTTTACCAAACGTTGAATGAGCTTGTAGCCAATAAAAGGACCAACATTTGGATGGTTGAATAAATTATCAATGGCATTGTTTATATCTTGCATTCCAGTTTGCCCAGATGGTACAACTTGACCATTTAGCAAATATTTTGCTCCTGGTTCGTGCCAACCCGAATACATAATCATTGGTTGTATTAAATCCGTTGCCCAAACACCTTCTCCAAAGTTAAATGGTCCCCAAGTACTTGCGCCAGCAGCATAAGCATGTCTCGACCAATCGGCACCACCTAAGCCAGTAAAAACTTTGGCAAATTCACGCACATCATTGCTATCATAAGTAGGAATGAAATTTCCAGTAGGAGTTGTTTTTCTCGAACCATCATTGTTTAATTCATAAAGACCAATGGTAAAGAGTTGCATTATTTCTCTTGCATAATTTTCATCAGGATAACGATTAAAAGCTGGATTTGATTTAGGGTTATTGGCATGACTCAAATAAAAACCCATCGTTGGATGCATTGTTACATCGTATAAAATATCTCTAAAATTTCCGAAGGCATTGTCATACAACATTTGAAAATAATCTACTTGACCTTCTGCATAATCAAACAAACTTGACTTTTCGGAAACAACAAAAATTTCACTTAAAGCAAGAGCCGCACGATCTCTTAAAAGATCATTGCCCGTCATTGCTGATTCCCACCATATGTATCTGAAATATCCCCACGTACCGAAATCATCAGGCAATCCACCATCTGCAACAAACTGATTGTAGGCTGCAACCGCGAGCGTATCATCCAAATGTTTTAAAAAATCAAAACCACCTTGATTGAACTGCTCATCTAACCATTGTGAAAAACCAACTTGATTGACATAATCAATTGTTTCATAATCCGCACCTAGCGTGGCATGCGCAAGAAATCGAGAGCTTGCCAATAGATCGGGTTGCAAGCCCGTTCCGTCAATAGTACTAAAACCATTAGCCGAAAGGTTATTATTGCTACTGGTAACCGTTACATTAACCGTGTGTCCAGCTCCCAAATAATCTTGGTATTGTTGAGCAAAGGAAGCTTGGCAAAGTAAAAAAATCAAACAAAAACAAAGTATGTTTTTCATAAGCAGGTATTGATGGGTTATGAAAAATATTTAATCAAATCAAGATACAGATTATAACGATAAATCTAATGTTTTGTATATGATATTTTATTTTTTGTTATGTAGTTCTTTGATTTTGTATATGAATTGACGGTTTTGGGAGTGAAGGCTGTTGTTTGGTTTTTAGTATGATGATTTTTTTTGATGGGGTGTGGGATTGATTTTTTTGGCCTGTCCTCAACTTGATTGATGGGACGGCGAGTATCATTTTCAATTAAGTCGTCTCTCCGCTGTCCGTTGCAATGTATGGAACTGGTTTTGGTCGTTTGGTGGAGACGCGATGAATCGCGTCTTTACGGATTGCTTCGTTGTCAATTTTGTCTTTAATTCGTTCCATACATTTCCACTCGCATCGGGCGTATTTTTGCGAGTTTGGGTGCGCTGTCGTTCATTTTATCCTCCTCGCTTCCTTTGCTTTTTTTTGGGGTTTGGGGGGGCAAGTGTGAGGTTTGCCTGTATGGATTGTTTTGAGATTATGGTGGGATTTGTTTTGTGCATTTATATTTTATGGAAATGGGGAGAATAAAGGTGGAACTATTCTGATAATTGAGGGAATAATTGTATGTTGTAGGGAAAGGTTTTTTATTAGACAAGATAGATTGAAAAACGCAATGTGAAATATTGGTGAATAGTTGTTGTTCATGCGGTTGTTAGTGAATATTTAAAAAAAAAAACTACTACGCAAATAAATTGCGTACACCCTGTTTACCTTTGCATTCTAACAAAATTAGTCCAACAATGAATATTTGTACAGAAATTAGTTTTAACAATGAACAGATCAATAAAATGGGAGGGTTTGAAGAAGATGAAAAAAAGTTTCATGCTCATTTTATTGAAAAAGATGAGAAATTATTTTGCAAGTTGTATTTTAGGAAAGGAAGTACATTTCACGTTTCTTTAGGAAACTGGATTGTTTCGAATCAGCATATAGATTTATTTAGTCTTGCAAAAATTGAGTCAATAAATGAAAAAGAGAAAGTAAAAAAAATTTATATAAATCATTCTAGACAGATTGGTTATAAGATGGGAACTTCACAATATACTAATGGAACTCCTTATGTATTAATTGAGATAGATCAAATAATTTATGAGTTAGATACTGAAGAATGGATATTGCAAGAGCATAAATCAAATTTTGCAGAGCTTTTCTTAAATGTTGGATCAACGAAGCTTGTGAGAGATTTTTATGCTTTTTTATCATTTGTAACTGAAGAAAATCAGTGGAATGCTGAAAGTAGATGGGATAACTTTGTAGAATTAACTGAATTTGCTGTTAAATTAAAGTATTTATTTGAAAGTAATTCAGATCAAACTGAAACAGTTATTAGACACTTACCAATTATTGAGATTAAACACAATTGTACCCAATTTGAAGAATTTAATTTCATAATAAAATTCATGGAAGAAATTATTACATTTTTCTGTAATCAAAATGTTGAATTTGAATATTCAAGAATATATTTTAAAGATAAGAAAGTTGTAATTAGAAGAACTAAAAATATTAATTTAAGAAATGTTACAAATGCAAAAATTTATCATTTGGATTACAATAAAGATTTCATGCATTTTTTAAGCGATTTAGATTTTAGAAAAGTAAGGGAACTCGAAGATGATATATTGAGTATATTAGGAAAGTATAATTTTTTAAAAAGTTTAAAAGGAGAATCTCAATTTATGATATGTTACTCAATTCTTGAAAATATAAGAAACATACTATTAAAAAAGTATAAAATTAAAGAAGAATTCTCCTTCATTAATAGTCGAAAAGACAGCTCAGAATTTATTAGAGATCGATTACAAGAAATTTCTGTGATTATTGATCTTAAAGAAAAAGAGAAATTTAAAAATCACTCTGAAAACCATATAAAAACAATTAAGTACTTGCCAATGTCTACCCAACTTACACAGCTATTTACGACTGCAAAATTGGTACCTCCAGAGAATCTAGACTTGATTGTTAAAATAAGAAACAATATATTTCATGGTAGCAAGCCAAAAATAACTGAAGAAGAATTAAATAAAGTCAATATTGATTTCAAAAACTATATAGGAAAACTAATTTTGAAGCTTTGCGGAATATAAAACATTCATTAACAAAATACACTAGCCCATACTTGACTTGGTTAAAAGGTTAAGAAAAGGTAATGATTATCTACAAAAGCGACTGCTTCCTGCTTTTGTTTTAGTCACGGTCGATTGTGTCGCAGTCACATTGTTTGATAAACCCGAACTTACTCATCAGCAAGTACTGCGTGTATACAGCATTATAGGTATAAAAATTAAATTAAAATGAAAAATATTAAGAACATAGTTGATAACGTATTGCAATTTGGAAATAATAGTATTAAAGATTATTTAGAAAAAGAAAAAATTATTAACTCAAGTTTCGCATGTCAAAAAAGAATAAAAAAAACAGCATAATAATTGTGATAAGATATTAAAAATCAGTATCTTATAGTTGTAAAACAAACACTAATATTATGCTGCAAATTAAAGATAATCAAATTTTGAAGAACCTCACTTTATTCAATAAAAAAGATTCAATACCAGTTTTAGGGCTAGTTAGTTTTCTAAAGGGGCTTAATTTGAAAAAATACTTCAATACTCCTAATCAGGCACTTTATCATCGGTCTTATAGTTTCATTAATTTAATTTTGATTTATTTTATAGGGATACAAAATGTAAACCAATTAATGACTGGTAAATTTTCAAAATGGATAGCAAATGGAAAAGATGTTTTTTATCGAATTTGTTCTGATCCATTTATAAATTGGAGGCAAATTGTTTATAAAATTAACAAAAAAATACTTACTGAAACATATGTAGAACCATCTGGCAAAACTGCTCTTTCCTGTTTTATTATTGATGATACTGATATAGAAAAAAGAGGTAGAAAAATGGAGTTCATAGGACGTGTTTGGTCCCATGTGACCAACGGATCTATCTTAGGATTTAAGTCTTTAAACTTATGCTATTGGGCAAATAATACATTGCTTGCTTTGGATTTTTCATTGCACCTTGAAATGGGAAAAAACAAGAGCAAGCCACAAGGGATGAAAGCCAAATATTTGAAAGAAAGATTTACAAAACAAAGACCTGATAAATGTTCAGGTGCAGAGCGAGTCAAAGAACTGACTATCTCAAAAATTGCCAATACAATAAAGATGCTTAAAAGAGCACTTAAAAATGGGATAACAGCTCGTTATGTACTGATAGACAGTTGGTTTTGCTGCGAAGAAATAATTAAATATGTTGCTTCGGTCCCAAAAATGGACTTGATCTGTAGGGCAAAAATGGGGAACGCTAAATATACAGTGAATGAAAAAGGGTATACAGCAAAACAACTAGTGAAAAAGTTTCAATATCGTAAAGATGTTAGGAAATATAGCCGAAAACTAAAAACGAACTATTTGGTTATAAAAGCCGTCTACAAAGGAGTTCCTGTAAAATTGATCTTTCTCAAAATAGGGAGAAATAAATGGATATTGTTTCTTTCAACAGATATGAAAGCCAGTGTATTGTTTATAATAGAAACTTATCAAATTCGATGGACAATTGAAGTATTCTATAAACAGACAAAACAGTTACTTGGGCTAGGTAAATGTCAAGCAAACGATTTCGATGCTCAAATAGCTAATACCACTTTTGCCATACTTAGATATAATATATTAAGCACGATTAAAAGCAAATCTGAACATTTCAGTATTGGCACTTTATTTAGAGATATAAATCAATCAATCCCCAATCCTAGTATTGTAGATATGATTATTAAATTATTTAACAAAATTATTATGGCCTGCTCAGAATGGCTTGATATTGATGTTGAATTTATTTTACAGAAAATTTTTACAAATGAAAAACTATCCGATTTTGACAGAAATTTACTAGCTGTATTTTGCAATGAAGAGACATGCGAAACTTGAGTTATTAATGTTCAAACAAGCGAGATTCATCACAGTATTGACTCTTTTAATGAAGATAATTATGATACATTAGGTGCATATGACAATATCAGATCATATGAGGGTTTTAAATATGAATATCAAAGTGTAGAATCAAGCTTTTATCCTGGAATTGAGATGTTTGATGAATATAAAAAATCTGGTGATTATAAAAGTATAATTAAAGAGTTTAAACTTGCTGAAAAAGAAATGTCTTTATTTAATAGTTTTGTTAAATATTTATTTAGAGATATGCTAAAACAAAATGAAAAATATATTTTTGAATATGATAAAAAACTAGTGTGTTTACTAGGTGATGTGTTTACATCTAAAAAAAACCAAGTAGTTTCAAAATATTTTGTTGGAGGAATAATTTGTGGAAAGCAACCAGTTTGTATTGATTATCAAGGATTTAAAATTAGAATATGTAGGGCATCTGCTTCAGAGTATAAAAACTACCGTAAGAAGTATAACTTGCCAGCAGTAGATTTTTCATCCATAATTGAATTCCAGACAGAGTATCCTAAAGAAAGGAGTCAATTTGAAGATGTAATTATCCAAATATTAAGATTGTATAGAGTTGGTAGTGTTACTGTTTCTGGTATTGAAACAAGTTACTATTTTGATTTTTCACAAAAAGGTTCAAGAGAAGTTACTTATTATGACAAAGCACATTTTAAATATTTAATATCAATCAAAGATAATAAAAATATATATAGTGTAATAAACTCTCTTTTTGATAAAATAGAAAAGGTTCTAGCAATAAAAGTACCTGAAAGTTTAACAAAAGAAGAAAGAAAGGATTTTATACGAAAAAATAATACAGAATTTAGTTTAAAAATCGCTATTGATAGGTATAATGAAGCTTTGCTAAATCCGAGAAGTAATATATATATACGAATCATGTATATAATTATGGGATTAGAAGCTCTATTTAATACTGACGAAGACAGGGAAACTATAGGTTTTAAATTAAAATTTAGAGCTAGTAAAGTGATTGGATTATTGGGATTTGATTCTGTTAAAGTTGGTTCAAATATTTCTAAAGGTTACGGAATAAGATCGAAATTTGCTCATGGTTGTGTTACTGAGCAAAAGATTAAGAAAGAATTAGAAATTGAACTTATAGAATATTTAAGAATTTCTATTTGCTTCTTTTTATATTATCCTGAAACAAAAGATAGCTTAGTCTTTGATTTGAATAGATCAGCATACTCTAATGATGCGGATGAAATTGTTTCTAAGAAAATTGAACAAATCAAAAAATGCATATAACACTGTAGTCAATTTGCTATTTGCATATTAGGAAAGGGTCATTGCATGCTATGATGAAATTGCTTATATTTACATTGATATTTCAGATGTTGCCGTATAAAAAGAAACGTCCATAATTGTCATTTTATAACTACTATTAAGGGTGATGAGGGTTGAAAATTAAAAAGGAATAATTATGACTGATTTAGAATTAAAGAAATCGTTACTCTCCAGTCCGTCCTGGTGATACCATTCAAGAGCATATAGACCATATTGCTATGTCGCAAGCAGAATTAGCAGAGCGTTTAGGCAAGTCTGTTCCTAAACTAAATGAGTTAATCAAAGGAAAAGCACCTGTAACCAAAGAAACAGCCACTAAATTGGAATATGTTTTGAGTGTGCCTGCGAGTTTTTGGATAAATTTAGAGCGTAAATATCAAGATGAATTATTGGAGATAGAGCAAATGGAACATTAAAAAACATCCTGGTATTATAGTAGCTCAATTACAAAGGCAATACAATCGGTTGTATAAAAATGCATGTCTCAATAGCTTGAAGACAAAAGTAGTATTTGATAAATTCTCTATTTGAGTGATGTCTAAAATTACTTAGAAGGAAATTGAATTACTTTTTCTAAGTAGATAGGTTCTGTGTTTCTTCCTTCAGCTAGTCATGCTCATTGCATGCTATGATGAAATTGCTTATATTTACAGTAACATTTCAGATGTTGCTGTATAACAAGAAACATCCATAATTGTCATTTTATAACTACCACTGAGGGAGATGAGGGTTGAAAATTTAAATAAGGAAATTCTAAAAAGAGCTGCTGATAACTTAGATCAACCTATTATTTCTAAGTTCCCTAAGCTTAGTGAATGGATTAATGGAACTAGGTTTCCTACATTTAATCAATTGATTGCTTTTACTAAAGCAGCGAATATCCCGTTTGGTTACTTGTTTTTAAAGGATTTACCCGAAAAAGCCTATCCGATACCACATTACAGAACGAAGAATAATACATTATTTAAACCGTCTAGGAACTTAATTGAAACTCTTGATTCAGTGCAAGAAAAGCAAGATTGGGCTAAAGATATTTTAGTTGAATTAGGGGCAGAGCCATTAAAATTTGCTGGGCAATCAAGTGTCAATAACTCTATTGAATCAACCTCTAAATTAATTTCGGATTTATTAGGTTTGTCTGGATTATGGGCTAATGACCTATTAAAATGGTCTGATTCTCTGAAAACCCTCGTCGAAAGAGCTGAAGATGCAGGAATTTTTGTAGTCATCAATGGGGTTGTTAACAATAATACTCATAGAAGTTTAGATGTACAGGAATTTAGAGGGTTTGTTTTATATGATTCAATAGCACCCTTTGTTTTTGTAAATGGAAAGGATAGTATATCTGGAAAAATTTTCACTTTGGTTCACGAAATAGTTCATGTATTGGTTGGATCATCTGCTTCTTTTGATTTGAAACAATTAATGGCTGCTGATAATGAAATAGAACAATTTTGTGATAAAGTTACTGCTGAATTTTTAGTTCCAAGAGAACATATATTAAACCTTGTCAAAGATCAAAATATTTTAAATTATAATGAATTGGCAAAGGTTTTTAAAGTAAGCCAGATTGTGATTGTACGTCGCTTACTAGACTTAGATATTCTAAATTTAAAGGAATATTTTAAATTTTATAATACTTATGTTAAAAGTGAGCTAAAAGTAACGAAAAGTAAAGGAGGAAGTTTTTACAATAATGCTCCATACAAAATATCTAGAAGGTTTTTCAATTTAGTTAATACATCTGTAAAGCAAAATAAATTGTTTTATAGAGATGCATTTAGATTGACTGGTTTAACAGCTAAAACTTTTGATGAATATCTAAAACGCCAAAAATCATAACTATGATGAGTCAGAATTTCGTTTTAGATTCAAATATATTTATAGAAGCTTCTCGTAGATATTACCCGTTTGATTTCGCTATGCCATTCTGGATTTTTTTGGTTGATCAGGCTAGTAATAGAAATTTATTAAGCATTGATAAAGTTTATGATGAAATAACAAATGGAAACGATGAGTTAAAAGATTGGATAACTACTATCTTTCAGCCATACTTTGTGAGTACTCAAAGTTCTGATATTTTGCTTGCTTATCAAAACTTAGTCCAACATATTGATACCAATTCTCAATATAATCAAAGGGCTAAAGATGTTTTTATGGAAGTTGCAAATGCAGATACATGGATTTTAGCTTATGCCTTGGCGAAAAATGCTAAAATTGTAACTCATGAAGTTATTGATCCAAATGTAAAGAAGAGAGTGCCTATTCCAAATGTATGTGTTGATTTTAATATAGATTATTGTGATTCATTTGCAATGTTGAGAAGCCTTAATTTTACTTTTTAGGCTAGATTGAATTATTTCCCCATCATCTTTGGAAGATGGAGGTATTGATTTAAAAGCGATAACCATTATTTGTATAGAGTCTGCAGATGACCCTCACTAATTTAAAAAGGAATAACTATGACTGATTTAGAATTAAAGAAATCGCTACTCTCTAGTCCCGGTGATACCATTCAAGAGCATATAGACTATATTGGTATGTCGCAAGCAGAATTAGCAGAGCGGTTAGGTAGGTCTGTTCCTAAGTTAAATGAGTTAATCAAAGGAAAAGTACTGCTGACGAAGGAAACAGCTACTAAATTGGAATATGTTTTGAGTGTGCCTGCGAGTTTTTGGATAAATTTAGAGCGTAAATATCAAGATGAATTATTGGAGATAGAGCAAATGGAGCAAAAAAAAAACATCCTGGTATCATAGTAGCTCAAGTACAAAGACAATACAATCGTTTGTATAAAAATGCACGCCTTAATAATTTAAAGACGAAAGTGCAATTTGATAAATTCTCCATTTGAGCTATGTTAAAAAATTACTGAAAACGAAATTGAATTATTTCTTCAAAGTAGATAGGCTAAAAAAAAAATTTGGAAGTTATACCAAGAATTGGTATATTTAGCGCAAATTTTAAGTCATGGCTAAAAATACATCAATTTTGTTAGGTGATTATTTTGATGATTTCATAAACCAGCAAGTTAAGTCTGGAAAGTACTCTTCTGCAAGTGAAGTTGTAAGAGCTGCTTTGAGAATGTTTGAGTATGAAGAATCTAAAAAAAAGCAGCTTGTTAAAGAATTAAAAAAAGGTGAAAAATCAGGTTTTGTAAAAGATTTTAACCGAACAACTTTTCTGAAAGATATTCACAAAAAACACTTAGCTGAATAATGAAATATAAAATCAGTCATGAAGCGAGTCAAGACATTGAAAATATTTGGCTCTACACATTTGAAAATTGGTCGATTGATCAAGCTGATAGGTATTTAAACTTGATATTGGATGAAATAGAATATCTCGCTAAAAACCCAAAATCTGGAAAAGATTTTAGCAAGGTGAGAAAAGGATATTTTCGTTCCAGAATAAAATCTCATTTCATTTTCTATAAAATCAATTTGAAGAATGAGGAGATTGAAATTATCAGAGTTTTACATCAACGAATGGACATAGAAACACAGCTGAATGAATAAAAGGCGATGTCTACAAAATACAACTTAAAACAGCAAGGGAAGCGCGGAGGAAAAACTACTAAACAGAGGAAGCCAAATAAACAACATGAACCCCAAACTTTACCACAAAATCAACAGAGTCAATCAATAATATTTGGCTGTCCTCTGGATTAATGACTTTTGAATCAATTGGGATGGGTTTTTTAAAAGTATCGTCTAGGAAAAATTCTAACTGATTAGTTGTGAAAGCAATGTCGCGTTTATTTGTTAGTTCTATATTTAATGATTTCTGGTTTTGAATCAGATGAAACTCAATAGAGTCAATTGTTAAAGGTTTTTGGGTTCCTAAGAAATGGTACTCTTCTTTTATTTCGAATAGTCTTTTTATTAATCTACTTACTGTAGTAATTGGATTTATTTCGTAAATAGGTTCTGAATGCAATTTAATACTTTGAATATAATTAAGCCAAGTGGAATTGATTAAAGCGTCTTTGGTTTTGTGTTTTATTAATGGATATAAATCATAGGCTCCCTTCTTTTCATAGCTTGGCAAATATTTTGGCCCACCTGTGAATTTTTCTTGTATTATATTTTTAGATTTTGCAAATGCATTTGAACATCTTTCAAAATGAAGGAGTACCCAAGTTTCAAATGCAATACTAGAAAATACTAATTGAATTTTACCTGAATGTTCCTCTAACTTCTCAAATGCTTCTTTGTGTTTTGTATATCCATCTTTGTCATAGACAACCCATATTTCATCAAAATTAGATTTGTTTTCAATTGCTTCGTTGATTAATCCAATTGGTTCTGACTTGCATTTATCGTCGGACTTATCTGGATAAATTGTGATTGCAAGAAAATTATCTTCTTCTACTTCCTCTTTTATTCTTTCTAAATAAATAGGTTCTGTATTTCTTCCTTCGCATATAATGTATATGGATGTAATTGGAATTCTAGGCATTTTCGAAAATGAATTCTACTTCCTTAATTTTTGGATTGCCTCCAAATTTTCCTGTTCTATACCACAATTCAAAATTGGTATCGTCTCTCAAACTCTCGATTTCTTTTGCGCAATAAAGTTCGGAACAACCAAATTTTGATTTTTGAGTAAACCAAATTTGATCCTTTCTAAAAATTTGCTTGTCCAAAAGAGTAACTTCGTGTGTAGAAAAAATTAGCTGAGCGCCTTTTGGGTTTGTAGTTGTATTGTTGAAAAGCCTAACTAAGAATTTAATAAGTTTAGAATGTAAACTATTGTCTAATTCATCAAAGAAAATTATTCCACCTTTTTCTAGAGATTCTAGCATTATACCGCCTAAAGCAAAAAGAATTTTTGTGCCTTGTGATTCCTTTGTGGCAAAATCAAATTCTTCATAGCCAACAAATTTATGCTCTTTGAATACTTTATGTCTTGCAAAGGTTCTAAATTTATTATCTTGAATAAATTTTTCTTTAACAGAGCTGGGGATTTCATTTGGAATATTAAAATCATCATCCTTAAGCTCTTTTGTGAAAATATCTTCGATTTTTATATCGGCAACTTTAACAAGTTTATTTAATCTATCTGAAAATGCCTTTTGATTTTTATCGCTAAGTTTTTTTGAAATTTTAATTGATAAATTGTGAACATCTAATTTATCTAAGGTGTTCCATACTTCTAAGCTGTCTAAGTATTTGAATACTTTTGTTAATTGTTGGTGTGGTGTTAAAGATCCAAATCGTGATAGATAAAGTTGGTTTTTAAATACGTCTTGAGGGATTTTTTTATCTGTTAATTTAGTGCCAAGTTCAACGCTTGTAAAATCATCATCAGTATTAGAAGGCAGTCTCTCAAATAATAGAGCTGGGTAACTTGAAGGATAAAAAATTAATTTTTCTTCAATAATTTCAAACTCATTAAAGGAAATGTGATAGCTGTATTTAATGCTGTCAAGTACAAATTGAATTTCCATGATTGATGGTGAATTTTTTGTGTCAACATCTAATTCAAATGGCTCATAACATTTAATTCTTCCTCCAATTTTAAAATTATGTGATTCCGATATTAGATATTTCAATACACTAATTCCTCTAATAAAATTGGATTTTCCACTTCCATTAGCACCATACATAACTGCTGATTTTAGTAGTCTTACATCTGAACTTTCATTGATTTGCAAATCAAATACATTGTCTGATTTACTTTTGCCAGATTCTGCAAGCATCGACAAAGTTGCCTTTTCTTTAAAAGACCTAAAATTCTGAATTGAACATTCAATAATCATATCAAATTCTTATAGGAATACTGAAAAAGTAACTTTACATTTTTGACTTTGATATTTAACGATATTCGGCCGCACCGGCGGACCGGTCAAAAATACTCGCCTTAGCCCTGCTAGGACTGCGTTTTTTCCGAATGTCGGACCACTTAAATATCGTCAAATCTCTTTGTCAAAAATTGTAAAGTTATTCTTTCAATATTCCATATTTTGTAATACTATTACAAAAGTAACCTTTTTTGTGCTAAAATGCCCTAAAAAACCTTGTAAAAACTCAGTAATCAAAATATTGAATGAATAAAATGGCTATCCTAACAAAACGCAAAACTTAAAGCAGTAAGGGAAGCGAGGAGGTCGAACCCTACTTCAAAACAGCATAATCAGGTGAAATCATTATAAAATAAGCTGCAAATCTGGTGATTCTTTCGGAATCTGCCCATATTGTACCCATTTCCAATAGAGCTTCTTTTATAATGGATTTGGTTCCGTCTGATAGATTGCCGTGGGTTAAAATGATGTCAAATCTTTCTAATAAATTATCAATGTCTTGTGATAGGACAGTAGGGTTTTGAGGATCGGTTATTAATGCAATTTCTGCTGAATAATCTATTTTGGTGAGTCGATCTTCGGTGACATTTTCGTGGTTTGGAAAATATTTTACATAATCATCAAAAATGTAAGTCCAAATGGTTAATTGTTGAACTAGGTTTATATAAACTATAGAAGTTGAGGAGTTGAAAATTTGAAATTCAGGGGCAAATCTTCCTGCATTTGCAACCAATCCTTGAGGTTGGTAATCTGGTAGGAAAAAATTGAATACGCTTGGCGATTCCATTGGGTGTTGCTCAATTGACTGACCGTTGGATGTAATGATCCAGGCATTGTTGTAGAATCTTCCAAAATCATTGTAGGCATTAAAGGCTCTTAAAAGATGGGTGTATCTTACAATCGGCTCTTTGAGCATGCCGTGATGTGGTACTTCCAACCAAGAACAGTCTCTAGCTTCGGAATCCATTAGTATGGCGCGAATGATTGCCTTCATATCTCCACGAACACCGTTTCCGTTATCGTTAAATGCAGTTGCAACTCTGTTGATGTATTCAGGACTCGGGTTGGATTTTACCAGTCTTTGGATTAATAAACGTCCAATAAACGGACCGACATTGGGATGGAAAAATAGATTGTCAATCGCATCATTTATGTCTTTCATTCCCGTTTGACCTGCTGGAACTACTTTACCATTTAATAAATATTTTTGTCCTGTTTGATGCCACTCTTCATACATTTTCATTGGCTGTGATAAATCGGTTACGTGTACATTTTCACCAAAAGCATAAGTTTCTCCATTGTAATATTGACTGGTTTGATGCTTGCGTGACCAACCATTGCCAGATAAGCCTGTAAATATTTTTGCAAATTCTGAAATATCAGTGTTGTCATAAGTGGAAATGTAATTTCCGTTTCCGTCTTTTTTTCGGCTTCCGTTATTATTTAATTCGTATAAACCAATGGAGAAAAGTTGCATTACTTCTCTTGCATAATTTTCATCGGGAAAACGATTTGCTGCGGGGTCGGCTTTTAGGTTGTTGATGTGGCTTAGATAAAAACCCATTGAAGGTTGCATGGTTACTTCAAATAATAAATCTCTAAAATTTCCAAAAGCATTATCGTATAAAGTCTCGTGAAAAGCCATAAAACCTTCTGTGTAATTTGCGAGATCAGATTTTTCTGAAATGACAAAAATTTCACCCAAAGCAAGTGCCATTCTATCCCTTAAAAGATCGTCTCCTTTCATAATGGATTCCCACCAAATAAGTCGATGAAAAGTAGCTGTTCCAAACATGTCTGGCACGCCGCCATCTGCAAGATGTTGATTATAAGCTGCTACTTCTAAGGTGTCTGTTAAATGTTTTAGAAAATTGAATTGGTCTTTGTTAAATTGATCTTCTAACCAATTGGAGATTCCCATTTGTGCAACATTGTTGATGGTTTGATAATTGGCACCAAGGGAGGCATGTGCCAAAAAACGAGAGGCTGCTTTTAGATCTGGTTTGAAGCCTGTACCGTTTATAGAATTAAAACCGTCTGCCGATTGGTAATTGCTGCTAGTGGTCACTTTTACACCGACTGTATGCCCTGAACCAATGTAATCTTGGTATTGTTGTGCAAGGCAGAATTGAGTAGTTATAGATAAAATATAAATTAGGAATAGCTTTTTCATTTTGTGGTTTTTACAGGGTGATAATCATTAATTTACTTCAAAACAGCATAGTCTGGAGAAATCAATACAAGATAAATAGCGTGTCGTGTTAGTCTTTCAGAATCGCCCCAAATAGCTCCCATTTGCATCAATCCATCTTTTATAATTGTTTTTGTTCCATCTGTTAAATTGCCGTGCATTAAAATGACATCTAACCTGTCTAATAACTGATCTATTTCTTGAGGTAATGTAGCAAGATTGTCTCTAGGAGGGTCTGATATTAATGCAATTTCATCTGATATATCAATGTGAGTTCTGTCTTCTTCAGGAATGTTTTCATTGTATGAATGCCATTTAGGAAAATCATCATATGGATTGGACCAAATTACCATAAAATGTGGAATATTTATATAATTTATAGAAGTAGAGGAATTGAAAATTTGAAATTCTGGAGCGAATCTACCTGCATTTGCAATTGTTCCTTGTGGCTGATAATCTGGTAAGAAAAAATTGAATACACTTGGTGATTCCAAGGGGTGTTGTTCTTGGGAACGAGTCTCTCTAAATGACCAAGCTGTATTGTAAAATCTACCAAATCTATTGCTGGCATTAAGTGCCTTTAAAGCTTGTGTGTATCTTACAATTGGTTCTTTGAGCATACCGTGATGATCGACTTCTTTCCAAGAACAATCTCTTGCCTCGGAATCCATTAGTATAGCTCGAATAACTGCCTTCATATCTCCACGAACACCGTTTCCGTTATCGTTAAATGCGTTTGCAACTCTGTTGATATAATCAGGACTTGGATTAGATTTTACCAATCTTTGAATTAACAGACGCCCAATAAAAGGACCGACATTTGGATGGTAAAATAAATTATTAATCGCATCATTAATATCTTTCATTCCCGATTGACCAGTTGGAACTACTTTTCCTCTTAATAATTCTTTAGAACCTGTTTGATGCCATTCTTCATACATTTTCATTGGTTGAGTTAAATCTGTTCTATTAATAATTGCTCCAAATTGGATAGTTCCATTATCGTTTCCGTTGGCAATGACTTGTCTAGACCATCCCGCTCCTGATAATCCTGTAAATATTTTGGCAAATTCTTGAATATCCTTGTTGTCATAAGTTGGGATGAAGTTGCCATTTGCATCTTTTTTTCTGGTTCCATTGTTGTTGAGTTCATACAAACCAATGGTGAAAAGTTGCATAACTTCTCTGGCGTAATTTTCATCAGGAAAACGATTAATTGCAGGGTCTGCTTTAGGGTTGCTAATATGGCTAAGGTAAAAACCCATAGAAGGATGCATCGTTACATCAAATAATAGGTCTTTAAAATTTCCAAAAGCATTATCATATAAAACTTGGTAATAGTCAACAAGCCCTTCAGCATAATTCGCAAGACTAGAATTAGCTGAAACCACAAAAATTTCACTTAAAGCAAGTGCCATTCTATCTCTCAAAAGATCGTCTCCCGTCATAATAGATTCCCACCATATAGGTCTATAAAAACCAAAGGTTCCAAAATCATCGGGATCGCCACCCTCAGCAATATATTGATTGTACACGGCAACAGTTAGCGTGTCGTCCAGGTGCGTAAGAAAGTCGAAGTCTCCTTTGTTAAATTGTTGGTCTAACCATCTGGAAAGTCCTATTTGTGAAACGCTGGTAATGGTTTCATAATTTACTCCCAATGTAGCCTGTGCCAAAAATCTAGAGGTTGCCTTTAAGTCTGGCTTTAAACCTGTACCGTTTATAGAATTGAAACCATCAGCTGATTGGTAATTGCTGCTGGTAGTAACTTTTACACCAAGGGTATGTCCCGTGCCTATATAACCTTGATTGTTTTGTGCATATGAAAACTGTCCTATAAAAAATATTAATAGGAAAAATCTGATGATTGAATTTCTCATGTATAGTTTGAAGAAGCTTGTAAAAGTCATAGCCGAATAGGCTATGACTTTTTGGTATATATTAAATTAAAAAAACAAAACAAAATTATTGTGTTTATTGATGGAAGCCGTGTAGAGACAATACACGCCTTGTCTAATTGGAGCAAGGTATGTATTGTTTAATTGAAGCAAGGAGACAAGGCATGCCTTGTCTCTACGGTTCGCATAATTATTATTTAATTTCTAGGAACATCGCTCTGAATTATATAATTTGGAGAGAGTGTTGTGTTAGATGGATGCATAAGAACATTGAAAAACACATCATTCGCATCATTGTTAGCTCCTTGATAAATAATATCTCCATCTAAATTTACATCAGCAGGCTTGTATCCTTGACCAATAAAATTAGGTTGGTATTGAGTATTGATTGGGTCTGATAAAACCTCAAAAAAGATGCTGTTTACATCGTTGTTTTCACCCTGAAAAATAATTTTATTATCGCCATTCAAATCACCACACCAAAGAGCAGTATATCCACCTAAATTAATTTGACCATTGTCACCAAAAGTTTGAGTGCCAGTATTGGTAAAATCAAGAGTTTGGTTTGGTCCAACTTGAATTGGTTGCGCTGTCATTACAGGTAGGTGATTTCTGTGTTGAATACAAATGTAATAACTGCCTGATGGCACTTGTGCTGCTGAAAGAGAAGATTGTCCATCTGTGAATACGACATCTCCATCTCTTTGAAGTAATGCCGCTCTTGAAGCGACGATTGCATCTGTATTGTCAGCAGGACGGAACTCAATCAAAACCCAGTCAATGATGGCATTTTGTCCAGTAAGGTTTAATACACCAATGTTGTCAATTCTCTCTCCACCATTGTGGTTGAATCTTGGATCTGACGAAAAAGGTTCATCCATAGGAATGAGTCCTTTTGTTCTTAAATTTTCAGTCATTAAACTGCCATTTCCAGTATCGGCGGCCTGTAATTTCATTTTCAATTCAAGCTCACAATCATTACATTGAGTGCCTTCTCCTAAATTGAATTTGATTTCGGCTAAACTTGCGCAATTGTTTCCCCAAGTATTGACAGCCGTAATTAAAACATATCTGGCATTTGTTCCATTAAAGTTTGGACCTACAAAACCAGTATAGTTATTGTTTCCTGAGGCTTGTGGAAATTGAGAGTCTCCTAAAAATGTCCAATTAACTCCATCTAGAGAATAGTCAATCTTTACATCTTTAAGACCTTTATTAGTTGCACCTTGTTCGTTTGCATTCCAAACACGTGTGTTTGTCAAGTTGTAAGGCACTCCAAAATCATACATAATCCAGTGGCTGTTTCCACGTGCTGGATTTGGGTTGGCTTTTGTCTGGCAAGAAATCCAAGAGTCTTTCCAAACATTTGAATGTTCATTAGAAGCACATTGAGCAGCTAAATCATATTCACCAAAAGCAAAAAATAAAACAAATAAAGTAGTTATAATATTTTTCATTTTACAAATTTTAAAGAATGAAACCAATTGGTGGATTAGTTGCTGAAGGCGCGTAGAAATTGGCAATGTTTGGTAGTACCAAATTTAAATCACTTGGACTTACTCCGAACCAAAGCGCGAGTTCTGCAAAATATTCATCAGCGGAGGTTGTAGGAATAATCACTCCTCTTCCTTTTCCTAACTCTACATTGCTATCTAAATACAAGTCTGGATAGTTGCCATAAATTTTTCCACCTTTAACGCTTCCACCCATTACCATAGCGTTTCCACCCCAAGCGTGATCAGAACCTTTTCCATTAGAAGTTAGGGTTCTTGCAAAGTCGGAAATCGTGAAGCTGGTTACTTCATCCTGAATACCCAAATCAACAGTTGAATCGTAAAATTCTTTAAGTGCATTGCTCACAACACCCAACATTCCTTCTTGACTATTTATCAATTCTTCGTGATGATCCCATCCACCAAAAACAATAAAAAATGTTTGGCGACCAACATCTAGTGTAGATCTTGCTGCAATGGTTTGAGCCACCATCTTTAAGCTTGTAGAAAGTTCTGTTGGTGAAAATACAGTGTTAATTGGGTTTGTGTTCATAATAGCAGCGTTAAAAATATCGCTTGCTTCTTGTGAATTTTTAACGATGTCAGCATAGGTTGCATCAAACATATTTGCGTAAGTTTGATCCATTAGATTGTCAATAGTAGCCGATCTTATCATATCCCAATTGCTGTCTGTATTGTTGTAATTTCTAATACTAGATCCCATTTGAGACTCTGCATCTACAGCATAAGCGGTGGTGCGACTTCCTGCTTGGTAAATATTGTTTCCACTCATTGAAATACTCATAGAAACTTGTTGGTTGTTATTCATTCCACGAAGAATATCTGCCATTCTTCCGCCCCAACCAAGTGCCGCTCTTTTGTCAGGAATAGATGTCTGCCACTGCTGTATCTGATCTGCGTGTGAGAATAAGCCAAGCGGTAACGGAACGGATTCATTGTTATATTGCGTTTTTGTAGTTGGATTGACCAAGGTTCCTACATTAGATATAAAGGCAAGATTCCTATCATTAAACAAAGACTGTACACCAGACATTGACGGATGGACACCGTATTCTTTTCCATCATTGGAAGTTGGATAAATTGGCAGCAAACCACCTTGAGGTAAGGCTAGGGTAGAACGCACAGATTGGTATTCCTGATATTCACCTGAACCTCTAGGAACCAACATGTTGAAAGAGTCATTTCCTCCAGCAAGCAAGATGCAAACCAAAGCTTTATAATCGGCAACAGGACGGATGTTAGAAGTTGCCATTGCAGCCGCCAATTTTAAATCGAATAGTGTAGAAAAAAGGGTAGAGGCTCCAATTGCAGCGCAACTTGCCTGACCAATAAATTTTCTTCGGTTTATATGTTTGTGATTTTTACTCATTTTTCTAATTATTTTAAGATGGCATAATCTGGTGAAATCATAACAAAGTAGATGGCATATCTTGTAACATGTTCAGCACTAGCCCAGTTTGCGCCAAGTTCCATTAAACCGTCTTTAATGATCGCCTTTGTACCATCAGTTAAATTTCCATGTGTTAAAATGATGTCTAGTCTGTCTAATAATTCATCAAGTTCCTGTGATAGTAAACTTGGATTGTCTTTAGGGGGTTCTGTAATTAAAGCAAGTTCATCACTTATATTTATGCGTGTGCGATCTTCATCAGGAATGTTTTCATAATTGGGCAACCAATATACATAGTCATCGAATGCATAAGTCCAAAGTGCCGCATTGTGTGCTACATTTACATAATTTAGAGAGGTAGAAGAGTTAAAAATTTGAAACTCAGGAGCAAATCTTCCTGCATTTGTAATACGTCCTTGAGGTTGGTAATCTGGTAAGAAAAAATTGAATACACTTGGAGACTCCATAGGGTGTTGCTCTTGTGTTTGATTTTCTCTGAAAAACCATGCACTGTTGTAAAATCTGCCCAAATTATTGCTGGCATTAAATGCTCTTAATAAATGTGTATATCTCACAATTGGCTCTTTTAGCATGCCATGATGATCTATTTCTTTCCAAGAACAATCTCTTGCTTCGGAATCCATCAGGATGGTACGAATGACCGCCTTCATATCTCCACGAACGCCACTGCCATTGTTGTTAAATGCATTTGCAACTCTGTTAATATATTCAGGACTTGGATTGGATTTAACCAATCTTTGTATCAATAAACGACCTATGAAAGGGCCGACATTGGGATGGTTGAATAAATTGTCAATGGCATCATTTATATCTTTTATTCCTGTTTGACCAGCTGGAACAACTTTTCCTCTTAATAATGTTTTTGATCCTGTTTGGTGCCAGCCTTCATATATTTTCATTGGCTTGGTCAAACTTGTTCCCCACATGCCTTCTCCAAAATTATACGGTCCCCAATTAATGGCTCCTGCTTCCCAAGCACGGCGAGACCAATCGTTACCAGATAATCCAGTAAAAATTTTTGCAAATTCCTGAATATCATAATTGTCATAAGTTGGGATGAAATTGCCATTGGCATCTTTTTTCCTGGTTCCATTGTTGTTGAGTTCATACAAACCAATAGAGAAAAGTTGCATAACTTCTCTAGCATAATTTTCATCAGGAAAACGATTGAAGGTAGGGTTTGCTTTTGGATTGTTCATATGACTTAGGTAGAAACCCATAGCTGGATGCATCGTTACATCGTATAATACATCTCTAAAATTCCCAAAAGCATTGTCATATAAAGTTTCGTGAAAGTCAACAATACCTTCCGTATAATCGAAGAGATCAGATTTTGCAGAGATAACAAAAATTTCACTTAAAGCAAGGGTTATTCTATCCCTTAAAAGATCATTTCCTGTCATAATGGATTCCCACCAAATGTATCTATAGAATCCCCATGTACCGAAATCATCGGGTGGTAATCCGTCAGCAACATATTGATTGTATGCTGCAACTTCCAATGTGTTGTCTAAATGATCAAGAAAACCATAGCCCCCTTGGTTGAATTGATTGTCTAGCCATTGGGAAAACCCAATTTGCGAGACATTGTTGATGGTTTCATAATCAGCACCTAGCGTAGCGTGAGCTAAAAACCGAGAGGCACTTTTTAAATCTGGCATTAAACCAGTTCCGTTTATGGACTGAAAGCCATCCGCAGATTGATAGTTACTACTTGTGGTAACTTTAACCCCGACTGTATGACCAGAGCCAATATAGTCTTGGTATTGCTGCGCAAGAATGTAGTGCCCAATAAATAATATTAGACACGTAAAAACTAACTTTTTCATAATCAGTTTGTTAAGTTAATAGTGAATTAAGGAACGGCTCAAAAATAACTCCACGATGGTGGTCGGTCATTTAAAGTTGTTCTTTTAATTTTCTGCTAACGGTAGCTGATGCTGTTATTTTTTTCACATGGTCCGACACTCGGTAGCTCGGCTATTCCCCGAAGGTCGGCCCCGAAAGTCGGATCTGTCAAAAATGCCTAGCAGAAAATCAAAAAAATTATCGGTCCGACGTTCGGTCAAACTTAGACACTTATTTATGATTCGTTCCTAAATGACAGTGGAATGGTATTTCAATAGAGGGGGGGCACACGTATACTTTTACAAAACATATTGCATTGAAATATATAATTTGTTCCTAATTAAAAAGAGAGAAAGGTATTGTAGGTGTAATATGTAATAGCAAATGTAAGTATTTACTTTAGATTACAAAGACTGATTTTAAATAAAATTTACATAGTATAATTAGTGTATTTGTATTATGTTGAAATGCAATATTTTTACTATTATGAATAAGATAAATGTAAAATTTTTTTATGTTTTCAATCATAAAACTGCCAAGATAAGCCCGCGTGAATAGTGCGGTCAAACATAGGGTAGAGTGGGGCAGAATAATATCCACCAGAAAAAGAAGGACCGAATAAATCTTGATTTAGATTCTGGCTTTTGATGAAAAGACGTACAGTATTAATCTTTGCATTTATAAAGAAGTCTATAGTTGGATAATACTTTTGTTTTTGATCTGTTTGTACATAATATTGAGCAATAGAACTCGTAAAATCTGGTGCGTAATAATTGCTGCGATAAGAAAGTAAAACGCCTACCTGAAAATCTAGCGCGTTTTTGAAAACACGATTGTCCAAATAAGCACTTCCATTATAAATAAAATTTGGAATCGCGACTATGTTATTATCACTATTTTGGAAAATGATGTTTTGGTCAATGGTGATTTTTTTCCACTTAAAATTGGTCTGAACTTTTAGTTGCTGAACATTGATGATTTTATCATGCTGCCTTGCAATTTGAAGGGTATCTAAATACGCCCAACTACTTAACAACTGTTGGTTGGCTTCTATTGAAAAATATTTTTTTGGATGAATGTACTTAAAGCCTAAAATAGAATGATTGTATTTTTTAAAATCATTTCTCCAAATAAAATGATTGGTAGTGAGATCTGTAAAAAGATAATCAACTTCACGATTGATGCTTTTGAAATAGGCATTTGCATTCCCGAAACTAAAAGGATAACTTACAGCTGCATCTAGTAAAATACTGCCTGATTGAAATCCAAATAAACCCAATTTTACACCAAAATCATAGCTCAGTTTTTGTTGGGGAATGTTGAACAACTTAAAACTTAAATAGGCGTTTTGAAAATTTTCTCTTTTTCTAAATTCAGTAGAATCACTGATGGTATTTTTGGTGTCAAGATCAATAAATTGATGTGTAAACGCTGATTTAAACCGAAAGCCCAAATCGGTACTATCTTTTTTGAAAGGATTTCGACCATTGAGTATAAAAGCAAATTCATTTTCCCAAACACGCTGAATGAGCGAGTCGTTCGTTTTCGTACTATCAATATATATGTTGGGATACTTAGTTGTATTTACATTGTTGTCTTTGAAACTGTACCTTTTTCTCTCCTGTGCAATTTCGTGAGTGAGTGACCAAAATGGAATGAGTTCTTTTTTTATAATGGTATCTATTCTAATACTGTCAATAAATTTATTGTTGGCAGAACCTCTGCTAAATGGGTTTTGTATTTCCAATAATGAATCAACAGGCACAAGTGCAAGTGTGGTGTCAGAAACAGTTGTATCAGGGATGGATATTTTTATGGTATCAATAACAACCCTTTCATATTGGTAGCCACCACTATAAGATTGTTTGAAACTGATTTTACGATTGTTTTCATCGTTTCTTGCACTGCCTAAATTAACAGCTGCTTGTCCCTTTATACTCGTTCTGTATATCCATAAATCATTTTCTATTACACCACCATTTTGCTCTAGCTTATAACTGTTATTGACAACTGAAAACCAATTTTGGTATCGCTTTCCTAAACTTTTATACCAAGTTGTTACAGCAAGATTTTGAACACTTGTTTTTTGTCTTGCATAAATGCCATTAGAACCAATTACTCTATAGTCAGCGGTTAAATTTAAATTGTCTTTTATATTTTGACCGTGCAATACATTGAAAACACTTTGGTCATACAAGCCCCAATTGTACTGTGCTTCTGTATATGGAACATCGGTGTAAAAATGTTTGATGTTTCCCTTTTTGTATTCGTAAGCACTCAAATTATTGAAACCCCAATTGAAATCCAAAGACTTGTTTTGCTTCAGTGTCAATGGCAATTGGTATTGCCCCACATTGCTCAGCCAACTATAATTTCCCAACTCTTTTTCCAACGGATTGTAATTGTAAAAATGAGTGATGGAAGTATCAGGATTTTGAAAAACAGGAAAATCAACATCATAAGTAAAATTGATCTTTTGTAATCGTTTTGGGATGTCCAAAGTATCCTTAACCAGTTCTATCCTTTTTTGATCTTCTTGTGCATTTGTATTGATAAAGATAAACATCAAGCTACTGAGGAGTAGAATTGAGAAAATCTTTTCAATAGAGCAAAATGCGCTTTTATATTTTGACTTATTTACTGCCACTCTTTTTCTAAATCATAAGGAACAAATACAAATTGCATGTCTTCTGGTGTTAGTAAAAAATAACAGATATAGTCGTCAGGGTCTTTGTATATTTTTGTGAAATCAAGTGCTTTTTCCTTGTCCAAAAAATCCAATTTTACCATTTCCTCTAGCAAACTAACATTGTAAGAATAGTTGGATAAAATGTCTGACTGTTTTAAAATAATGCGACCAAGCTTTATGGCATCTACTTCCTGATGTGCTATAAATACAGGATATTTAGATACTTTATTTTTCCTGATTTCTTCAGACACTTTTTTTATATAAGTACTTACTCTTCTTTGGTCTTCTCTTAGTTTAAATAACTTCTCTTCGTAGGTCATTTTTTTACAATTTAGGGGCAATGCCGTACGGGCAACCTTCACGGTTGCCCTTATGATTTTTGCTCCAATAGAACAACATTTTCGATATGATAAGTATGTGGGAACATATCTACAGGTTGAATCTTTTTTATTTCATAATGCTCTATCATTAACGCCAAATCTCTTGATTGAGTTGCTGGGTTGCAACTGACGTAAATGATCCTTTCTGGCATTATTTCCAAAATATTTTTAACAACATCGCCATGTAAACCAGCTCTTGGCGGGTCAGTAATCAATAGATCGGGCTGACCATATTTTTCAACAAAAGATTTATTAAATTCATTTTTAACATCTCCTACGATAAATTCACTATTGTTAAGGTTATTTTCCGCAGCATTGAACTTGGCATCTTTGATCGCATCCGCAATTTCTTCCACACCAATTACTTTTTTACAATAACGCGCCATAAACAGCGCAATACTTCCCGTTCCAGTATAAAGATCATAAACGGTTTCATCTCCCTTTAAATCGGCAAAATCTCTAACGACAGAATACAAATTAAGAGCTTGGAATGGATTGGTTTGGAAAAATGATTTTGGACTGATTTTAAATTTCAACTCCTCTAAATATTCATCAATAAAACCATTGCCCTTCCAGCAAATGATGTCTTGATCGAAAAGGGTATCATTGAGTTTTTGATTGATTACATAGTGCAATGTAGTGATTTCTGGAAATTTTTCATCCAAATGCTTCATCATCGCTTCAATATTGTCCATTTCGGGTTGAGCAACACTCAAAATCACCATCAATTCACCTTTCATGCTAGAGCGAATGAGCAGGTTGCGCAGCAGTCCCGTGTGATTCATTAAATCATAAAAAGTATAATCATTTTCCAAAGCAAAATCTCTTACCGCATTTCTGATTTCATTGGAAGGCGATGCTTGAAGATGACATTCATGAACATCTACAATTTTATTAAACATTTTAGGAACGTGAAAACCAACCGCATTGCGTTGTGTGATTTCGGTTCCATTGGCAGCTTCCTCCAGCAAAATCCAACGATTGTTGGAGAAAGTAAATTCCAGTTTGTTTCTAAAATTTTTGGTTTTTTCCGAACCCATAATTGGCAGCATGGTGTCAACCTTTAGCTTGCCAATTCTCTCAAAATTATCTCTGACAATTTTCTCTTTAAATTCCAATTGCTTTTCATAGCTCAGAAACTGCCATTTGCAACCGCCACAACTTTGAAAATGCTCACAAAAAGGCGCAATGCGATCAGGAGATTCCTTGATCATTTTATAGACAAACCCAATCGCATAACTCGACTTATTTTTTCGGATTTTAACATCCACAATATCGCCAGGGACCGCATTTTCAACAAAAATCACCTTATCGTCTTTTCTTGTCAAGCCTTTTCCCTCTGCAACCAAGTCGGTTATTTCCAGAGATTCTATTATTCTTCTATTTCTTCTTCTTCCCATTGAAGGGCAAAGTTAAGCATTTTCCAATAGACCCTATATTTTACACCTAATACAAAAACGGTATTTTCATAAAAGTTGATACTATGGGAAAATTATGGTGATTAACTATTTAAGTTCGATAGAAAAAATGCACATATTCTCACCGTTGCCTGAGGGATTTAACTACAAAATTATATTATTACCAGAAATAGAAAAAGTTGTTCAAAATTAACGAAGTAGTCCATATCTACTCGAAGGCGGACGGCTAGTATCTTTTCCAATCAAATTGTCTCCCCGCTGCCCGCTGCAATGTATGGAACTGGTTTTAGTTGTTTGTGGAGACGTTGCATGCAACGTCTCTACATATTTCTTTGTTGCAAATTTTGTTAGTAATTCATTCCATACATTTCCACTCGCATCGGGCGTATTTTCGCATATTTAGGTTCTCTGTCGCCACATTCATCCTCCACGCTTCCCTTGCGACTTTTATTCCTTAATGCTGAACCGAAAACTTCCCACTCTCCAAAGATACGTCATCATTGCTGATAAGTTGGTAAAAGTAAAGCCCAGTTGTCCATTGGCTGACCTCGATATTTGTCAGAATATCACCAGAGTTGATAAATATCATTTTAATTAATTTTCCTTTACTGCTGTAAATGTAGATTTGAGCAGGTTTTAGAAGTTTTGTTTGGAAGTTTATTTTTGTCGAGGCAGGGTTGGGGAATAAATGCGTTTTGGTCATTGCCAACTCATTGATAGAAGTATTCATCGTATCGACAACCGTAAGAGAAAAAGACTGCTCTTCTATGCAAGGAAAATCATCAGACGGATTTACAGTTAGCTCATAAACGCCTTCTTGTGGAGCCAAAAAGTAGGCATTGTTTTCCAGACACACAACATAAGTCGCTGCCGTTCCAGACCAGACCATTCCACAATCCTCACTAACAGCAAACAACTCGCCAATGTTGATACTGTCTTGATCTTCTGTAAGCAAAAGCATCGCAGCATCTAAAACTTCTATTTCCGTTGTCAACTCCACCACCTGATCTGCTTGATCGACAACGGAACATTTAAAGGTATAAATGCCAGCACTATCAGGCTTAAAAGCTGCCATTTCATCCGAAAGAATCGAAAGGTTTTTACCTTCCCAACTACTCTGATAGCAACCCGTTGTACTCGTAACCAAAACACTCAATTGAAGGCTGTCTCCTAAACATATTTTATTGTTTTCTTGTGGGATAAATGCGGCTTCGAGGGGGAGTGTATTGTTGCCTGCTGAGTCTAGCTTCATTAGCCAGATTTTTGTGTTGATTTGGGGTAAGCCTGGAATATATTCTGAAACCCAGCCAGTTGTTAATAAGTTTCCGTCTTTGGTTTTACCTAAATCATATATTGAATGTCGATGGTGAAAATACTTTTCACTTGGAGGACCTTTATAGGTTTTAGTCCATATCAATTCACCATCTGTACTGAATTTTCTTAGCCAACCAACTCCTTTTAAATCCTCCTTCAATGAATCTGTTGCACCTGACACATAAATATTTCCATCTTCCATTTGAATTAGATCACTTGCATAATCATAATGAATATCCTCATAATTAGGATCCCAATAAGACCAAATTTCTTTAAAATTCTTATCAAGTTGGGCGCAGTTGTGATCTGTCCAAAAAAAAGTAGCAAAGAATTGGCATATCTTTGTGTCAACTAAAACTAAAAAACATGCTACCCTCTGCTACCAAAGCAAAGATATTAGAGTTTTTTGAAACAGAAG